>JAABUX010008413.1_pt1 | contig 11910 bp, 18 predicted proteins | sample 5561851 | NCBI WGS metagenome assembly JAABUX01 (sample SAMN10711883, study PRJNA513361) | rock metagenome | isolation source: Antarctica rocks | place: Antarctica: Victoria Land, Richard Nunatak red sandstone | collected 2016-01-03 | reverse complement strand
TCGCGGCGCTCGAGGGGGTGCTGGCGTCTGGCGGCTCTGACCTGCGCGCGCGGGCTGCCGCGGCGCTGGGGCACCTGTGCATTGACAGCGCGCAGAGCAGGGACAGCGTGCGGGCGTGCGGCGGCATCGCGGCGCTGGTCGCGCAAATCGCGCCGGGCGGCTCTGCCACAGTGGGGAGCGCGCGGCTGCGGCGCTGGCAAACGTCTGCGCCGGAAACGCCACCAATCAGGACGGCGTGCGGGACTGCGGGGGCGTCGCGGCGCTGGTCGCGCTGCTGGCGCCCGGCGGCTTGCCTGCCGTGCACAGGCGGGCCGTGGCTGCGCTGGCAAATGCGTGCAGCGGCAACATCCGGAGCCAGGACAGCCTGCGCGCGTGCGGCGGCATTGCGGCGCTGGTCACGCTGCTGGCGCCCGGCGGCTCTGCCGCGGTGCACCTGCAGGCAGCCATAGCGCTGGCACGCCTGTGCAGTCGCAACAATGAGAATCAGGAGTGCGTGGGGGCGTGCGGGGGCGTCGCCGCGCTCGTGGGGCTGCTGGCGCCTCGCGGCCCTGCCGCCGTGCAGGAGCGGGCTGCCAAAGCGCTGGCAAACGTGTGCGCCGGGAATGCCCTGAACCAGGACAGCGCGCGGGAGTGCGGGGGCGTGGCCGCGCTGGTCGCGCTGCTGGCGCCCGGCGGCTCTGACGACGTTCGGGTGGTGGCTGCCTGGGCGCTTTGCAACCTGTGCACTAATAACACGCTTAACCAGGACAGCGTACGGGTGTGTGGCGGCATACCGGCGCTGGTCGCGCTCAGCAACACCGCCGCTGCGCACAAGGGCATTGCCGGCGCGCTCGTGAACATGACCGGCGGGAGCGCGGCAAATCGGGAGGCAGTCCGGGCATGCGGGGGGGTTGCAGCCCTGGAGCGCGTGCTCGCATGCCCCAGCTCGGCAGCGGCGCACATGTGGGCGCTGTCCGCGCTGCGCAACCTGGGGCAAGCTCAAGCTGCCGGTGGCCTCCATGGGTCTGGCTTTGTTGTGCAAGCTGGGCAGCATATATACGTGGGAGTAGAGCAGCCATGAGGCAGGGTATAAAGGCGGCGCTGAGCAGGTCGCACCCCCGGGACTGCCGGACCCGCAGGCTTCTGCCCGGGTAACATGCGCGCATGCGGCTGCCGCACGCGCACAGACTGCCTCAGGGCATGACGCTCGGCCGTGCAGGCGTCGCGGCGCCAGGGCTCTGACAGGCGGCTCGTGCTGCTGAACCGCCGTGGGTGTGGCGGTGTGCTGGATGTGTTTGTTGTTGTGTGCTTATGTAGAGCCTTGTTGAATCACCATGCTGTGCTTGGGGCGGTAGCGACCGTTCCTGAGACGAAAGATCAAGAGTACCAAGCCACTTGGCGCGCAGTTGGTGTACAATAATGAGCGCTCCTGAGTTTGCTGTTACCAAACGTTCCTTCCTGGCTTGCAAGTCCAGGAACCAGCTTTGCTTGCGGGAGTGTTGGAGGAAGTACACAGCCAGGTGGTCGATCTGGCTGCTGTGTGTACGCTGACTGTAGGAAGAGAGGTGTCTGTGCCGTCCAACCAACCACTTGTGGCTGTGTGGGCCATTTTTGCTGTCTCAGCCAAGAAGTTGAGGAGGATGGAAGAGTCATTTACATGTTCCAAATGTAATAAGCAGGTTATTGTTGGCAGGCAACAGCTGATCACGCACATATGTAGGAGCTGGATTCTGCAGTGCTTTGCATCTTTCGCACTGTTGACAAACCTCCACATGCACAGGGCTCGCATTACAATTGTATCCTTCACAGCGAGCGCTGCTACAGCAGAATCATGTCGATCAGTTCATGGGCTGCGCGCATCCAACGTCGGCAAGCTGACAGCCATCGCTGCTGTCGCGCGACGCGCCTGACTGGCACACCGCTATGTCACGCAGCACGGACCCACCCGAAGGTCTGACACCGCCGCATTCGCGCTCAGCGCGCAACACTCATGGCACGCTGGCAAAGTTGGGCGGCGCCACGCGCACAGGGTGCAGGCTCCACGCCTCCTCGTGGCACAGCCGCCGCAGCGCCGGCTCCTGGTCCTCGCTCCGGCACAGCACCACGACCGCGCCGCCGCTGCCCGTGAACTTGGCCGCCGCTGCACATGCCGCACACCCAGCGTGACTGGCAGTGTTTTGAGCACAGCAAGTACAGCTGAAGTTCGAAAGCGGTATGCTGGCATGGACTGAGAAAAGCAGGGCTGCAGAGTCGCATGCCCCATGAGGCTGAGAGCGTGCGCCGCAAGCAGGCAGCCGCTCTGCCCCTCATGCGTTGCTGCCATTTTGTTGACCACTCGTTGACCATCAACTCGTTGACCATATGCTGACCTGCAACTTCAGAGTGAGAAGGAGGAGGAAACAAGCCGCGCACCGCCCAGTGCGCGCGCGGCCAGGACCATGCGGAGGTTGAGCGCGCCGAGCGCCGCGTCGCCAAACATGCGGCGGCGCAGGTCGAAGTTGCGGTCCATCAGCGCCGCCAGCGTCGTGTAGTTGCGCGCCTCCAGCGCATGCCTGCAATTCGCACGGCGCACGCTGATGTCACAGACGAAGCCATAGTGCGCACGTACACGCGGCTCATCTCAGCCGTTCATAGCAGGGGCAGTTAGCACATGCTTGTGCTCGCACTGCTCTTGTACCACATGCGGTGTCTAAGAATACAGGGATGGTTGCACAATAAGAAATCACAGCGCTTCTCGTGGTTGGCACACGAGGTAGGCCGGCTGCCTCCTCTGCGGTATGTTTTTGCATGATACGCCAGCATGCACATGCCGCGGCCCGCCCAGAAAGCCTCAGGCGCCGCGGCTGCGGCACACAGCCACAGGCAGCACCCATGGAGAGCACGGCAGCGCAGCGCAGGGCTGGCCTCCTCGCTACAGGGTTTTTGTGTTGGCGAGGTGGCCATGAGACGCACCGCCCATGCTCCGCGAGGCCGGCCACATCAGCCATGGCCGCCCTGACGCCCGGTTCGCCCGCGTCCCAGCACCGCCGCACGTCACTGTGCACGCGGCCGCTGTCGCTCGCGTCCGCCGCGTGCACCAGCCACAGCGGCGGCAGCAGACTCGTGTCAAGCGCCTCGTACCTGGCTCACAGAACCCAAAAGCTAGGTTAGTGCTAGGTCTGACAAAGGTGCAGTTGAGCCGAACTGACTGTGTGAGCGGTGGGCCCAAGCTTAACCACTTTGGGTCAGTGGTAGGGCGGCGGCCGCCGTTGTTGCTCGCATCTGCCGTGTGCACGAGGGACAGCGAGCACAAAATTTTTGTGCAGCGCTCATGCTTTGGGCTGCATGGCTGTGATGAGCCAGGCAAGGCCTCGCGTAGTGAACGGCGCCCCAGCCCGGCATGCGGACCGAGCTGCACGCAAGGCCAGGTCATGGTGAGGAGCTGGGGCGCCGGGCGCGCACCGGCCATGCCCATGCCGCTCCACCAGGCCGCGCTCAAAGTCCATGTACACAAGCCCGCCGTACACCTGGATGACGCGGTCCTGCAGACCGGCGGTGATGCCCAGCTCCGCCTCTGCGCTCAGCACCAGCGCGGGCCGCTGCAGCGGCGGGATCCTGGCGCCGGCGCTCCGGCATCAGCACGGCGCGCACTGTGCACCTCGGTGGCCAGCCGGATGGCGTTTTCTGCAGGTGTCAAGCAGTTATGGCAGACGTGTAACAGCGGTCTCTGGTCAGCGCCGCGGTGCCTGCAGTGTGCAAATTTCGCTTGCCACGGTACCCAGCAGCGCAAGTACCCAAGGCAGGCAGGACAGTGAAACAGGTGCAGCCGCTCCCCGTGTGAGCAGCGCCAGCAGGGACGCACTCCTCCGCAACGCCGTAGAAGTCCAGCAGGCAGCTCAACGCTGCGCACACGATGGCGGAGCTGCCCGACAGGCCCGCTTGCCGCGGTATGCACGTCTCGTAGCTCATGATGAAGGCGCCTGGCCGCAGCTCAACCCCACGCTGCGCGCAGAACTCCCAGAAGCGCTTGCAGATCGCCTGCAGGGGCGCCCGCGTCAGCGCCCGAGCCCTGGCGCTCCGCAGGCGCTCTTCCCAGCCCACGAGCGCGGTGTGCGCCTGGGCGCCACTCCTCAGCAGCTCCAGGTGTCCCCTTCAACCAGCGGGGAAGCAGCAAGTGCGCCACCTTGAGCAGACGGATGCCGCCGCCATAGCCCTCACCCGCGAGCCGCTCCACAAGGTCCGCCATTGAGTCATACTCGCCCCCGTCGTGCACCGGGTGAGGGCGAAAGCAGAGCTTTGGAGACGGCGTCAGAGTCACCTGCTGCCCTGCCACAGAGGTAGGAAGCTCCACAGCCGCAGCATAAGCGGAGTGGTCTGGCGCACAGCGAGTGATGAACTGGTCAGGCGCACAATGGTATGCAGCGGACACGCGCCTCTGCATAAAAGTTTGCCAGCGACAGTGAGACTGTCTTCCCGAAGAAGCCGTCTGATGGGTTGCCGAGCAGCCCAATGCGGGCATACACGCGGTTGCAGACAGGGACGACTACAGTCTCAGGCGCACTCTGACGCTGTGCAGACATGGGTCTTTGGTGCAGCCCGCAGCCCTGCTGATAAGTGCTGTGCCACGGCGAAGCAAAGCACCAGTGGCGTTACAGGTGCGTCCTCAGCTGCATCCAGCACACGCAGCATCGTGCATGGCTGGCTCTTCCTCCTTGCGACAATCCCTGCGCACCTAAGCGCGCACCTGCCATGGCTGGCCGTGCAAAACCTGACACCCTATCTTGTTATATAGTCAGGTGCATCCCCCATCATTCTGTACCTCCTGATCAGGTTTGTTACAAGCGTGCACTGCCCTCAAGCTCGCTCACACTCTCGCGCCCGCGAGCGCGTGTGGAAGGCTGGGGACTCTGGAACGTTCGCGTGCGCGTCGGCGCGCTTAGGTGCGCGCGCGGCCGCAGGCGCGTGGTAGTCGGGCATCGGGCGCGCCTGCACGCATGCCGCCAAGCCCTGTCTGCCAACGCGCGCTGCGCACGCACATGAACAGGCCTTCGCAGCGCCATAGTTTGGGGTCTTGGGTTCCAGGCGCCGCCCGCCGCGGCCTGCGCTGCTCGCGGGCCGCCGGCAGCCCCGCAGCGCGCCCGGGAGGTGTCCTGCAGGCTGCAGGCGCGCGTGCCGCGGGGCACCTTGAATTCTACCCTACCCTAACCCTATCATACCTTGAACTCCATCAGCCGGCGCTGCTGCTTCACCTCCGCGGCCTCCTGCGCGGCGCGGCGCGCCTCCTCGGCCCTCCACTGGGCCTGCGCGGCGCGCGCGCCCAGCGCCTCCTGTCAGAGCATGCTGTGCATGCAGCGCACGGCGCGGCCTGCGCGCTGGGATCCTGTGGCGGGTCTCGCATGGAAAGCACCCATAATTCAACCGCCGGCGTGCACGGCGCAGGCCAACAGCGCATGGCGCTTGGCCGTGAGAGCTGCACAACATGGGTCGGCCAGCCGCGTGAGAGTACAAACTTAAACCACAGAGCAAAATGCAGTGCACAGGCAGACACGCGCCTCCAGCGCCTCCTGCTTGGCCTTGAGCTGCGCGTCGAACGCCGCGCGGCCAGGCGCGCGCGCGGCCAGCGCCAGCGCCGGCGCCGCCGGCCGCGTGAGCGGCTTGCCGGAGGGCGCTGGCGGCGCCGGCGGCGCGTGCGCCGGCGCGGGCACCGCCACGAAGATTGTCGCGCGGCGGCGTTTCTCGGCCTCGGCCGCCTGTCGCGCGGCCTGCTCCTGGCGTGCCTGCGCGCCACGCCGGCAGCTCGGGCGCCACGGTCACTTGGCGCGCCATCACGCCCGCTAGCGGGGGCTGCGCAACACCATTGGGGGCGCGGCGCCGCCCGTCCTGCGCAGCCCTCGCGGCTGCAACCCCCCGGCGCACAGCTGCGCAGCGGCGCTTGCCTACTTATTGTGCAGATGCGACGGGCCCGATCCCACCTAGCGTGTATGAACATGCGTCCACATGCTCAGCAGCACAGGCTGCGCAAGCGCATGGCTGCGGATCCGCGCCTGCTCGTGCCGCGCCTCGCTGCGCAGCCGGAACGGCGCCGGCTGCGTGGGCGCGCGCTCGGGCGGCGCGGGCGCGGGCGCCGGCGCGCGCGTCGTCGGCGGCGCCGGCGCCGCGCGGAAGGGCGCCTGCTGCAGCCCGCCGGGCTCCCGGGCGCCCCGCCGCGCGGCCGCCCCGCGCCGCGCCTCGCCGCGCGCCTGAACAGGCCATGACCGAGTCAGCCGGGAGCGGCCCTGCTCGCGCTCGAGCCTGGATGGCTGCACGAGCATGCCCAGCCTGAGCAGCCGCCCTCAACGACTTGGCGGCCACGACACACGCTCTCGTCTGGGCTATGCAACGCAGCTCGTGCATGTGCAGGCCGTGCAAACGCCGAGCACAGCAACAACGGTAGTTTGCAGTGTCAGGGGGGTCAAGGATGCACAAGAACGACTGGCCACATCTCCACATACGCTACACTGTAGATGCAGGTCCGTCAGAGAGGCCCTGCGCAGAGCCGCACGTCGGTGGAGAGCTGGAAGGGCTGCACGGCGGTGACGCTCTTGCGGCGGGCGGCCGCGCGCGGCAGGCGCGGCGTGGCCGACGGCGCCGGCATGGCCTTGAAGACAAAGGGCGGCTCACACGGTGCCTGCACGCGCCTCACGACGGTGTGCCGGGGTTGTATGGACACTTATGTCCATTGAAGCTTGTGCCGCTCGTGCACTTGCCTGTGACTGTGACCGGGTGTCTCTCGAGTGCATGTCAGTGATCCGGGGAGATGGTCAGGTTATTACCGGGGTGTGCACAGCGCCATGTGAAACAAAAGACCTTGCAGGAAGCGCAGCATCCGTGTTTAGGGTTTGGAAGGGCCTAAACCCCACCCTAACCATGCCAGAGCTGCCTGAAGCGCCGGTGCTGGCGGAGGTGCCGACCGCGATGCGGGCCGGGGCTGTCGGCGCACCGCGGCCGGGGCGGCGTGCGCGGCGGCGCGCGCGTCGGTGGCCAGGCGCGGCGCCTGCGGCTGCGTGGGCGAGCGCGGCGGCGGGCGCGGCACCGCCGCCGCCGCGCGCCCGTCCAGCACCGCCGGGCTGCACCATGCGAGCGCGCGTGAGCAGACCGTGCCGGCCGCCCATGTGGCAGCCTCCCGATGCACGCTGAGAGAGCAGGAGAAACCAAGAGCAGGCGCAGCAGCATGGGCATGGCAGATGCGCGCGACGAGCCGCAGCGCGCCGGGCGCACTTGACGGGCCGCGCATGGAAGGGCGGCAGGGCCGCCAGCGCCTCCGCCTCCAGCTCCGCGCTTGGCTTGGCCGCGCCCGGCCGCGCGCGCGCGTCCGTCGCCAGCCTGGGCGCCTGCGCGCGCAGCGCAGGCTGAAGACCACTGCAAGACCATCATCTGAGGACGTGTCACAGCCTCAGGGTGCGAGCACGATCATGTTTGCAACTAGATTGATTTTGTATGATGCATGCGTGCAAACACTCGGTGACGACACAGGTTGCACAGTGCCCATGTAAGCTTGCCTGCGCACGCATCACTGTGTGTGTGCGTGCATGCAAACATGTGCAGCTTCTCTGAGACATCCTTGTGATGCATTGAATTGTGGGGTAGGGGGCGAAGGGGCCGTGCAGCGCGCCTTGGCCTCGGTGAGCTGCCCGGCCGGCAGCGGCGGCGGCAGCGCCGGCCCCAGGTGCTGCCCGCGCGGCATGACGTGGAAGCGCGCGGGCGTGGCCGCCTGGAACTCGGCCACCTGCAGCGCGAGCGGCCGCCACTCCTGCGCGTCGGCCTGCGCGCGCCGCAGCACGCGGTGTATAGGGTAGGGTTAGTGTAGAGTAACAAAATACCCTATGTCCACACCGTGTTGCGGGAATGCCGTGCGCCTCCGAGCAGTAGGGCGCTCGTGATTGGCGCCAGCGTCATGTCACACGAGGGCTGCTTGGAGCGCGCTTGCCTGGGCGCAGCTCTGGAGCACCTGTCGACGATCGCTGCCATGCGTTCGTGGGCGTCCAGTCCACCAGCACGGCGCGCTTGGTTGTTAGGCCGCATGACAGACATATTATTCCGCTGAACACAGAAAACAATCTTCACTGCCGCCCCGGTACGACTGCGCAGCTGCGCACCGCACTGGCGTCCGCAGCGGCCGTGCGCCGCCGCTTGGCGGTGCGCAGGTCCGGCGCGGTCGGCTGCGTCAGGCCGCGGCCGGCCGCGCGCTGCGCCTCTTGCGGGCCCGGGCGCCGCGCCGCTCCAGCCGCGGGCTCACTCGGCACTGGCGCTGCCGGTGCCTGCAGGCGCATGCACGCCCTGTCGGCACGCACACTCACACCACTGGCTCTCTGGGGAGTGTCAGAGCCGTGAAGGCGCCTTTCACGCGCAGCAACGCTTGCAGGCCACTGCCAATGTGCGTCAGTGCTGCTGTGTCACTCCCCTCGGCTCACAACCGGGGTCGGACGCCCCGGGGGTCAACCATGGGTCCATACCGGCTGCGCCTCCGCCTCTGCTGCGCGTTTGCGCGTCTGCGGGCCCAGGCGCGGGCTGCGCGGCACTGTCGCGCGCGGCCGCTGCTGTGCCGTCGCCTTGCTGCCCAGCTGGGGCGCCTTGCTGTGCGCGGGCGGGCTGCCACCAGCTGTTGTGCCAGCTGCGGCCGCTGCCAGCGGCTTTGCCCCGCGCAGCGCCGGGCGTCGCACGCCCGCGACGGCGGCCTCGGCGCCGTCACCTGCTCCCGCAACCCCTGAAAAGAAATTTATGACGGTCTTTGTGGCAGCAAAGCAGCACTTCATGGCCGCGCCAGCTCAGCAAGAGAGTCGCACATGCGGGGCAGGATCAGGGAGGTAAACAGACAGGGCCTGGCGCACTCATAGCGGCGCGAGCGGCAGGCGCGCAGGCGCGCGTCCATGACGTCACAAGGTTGGGCGGCTGCCGCGGGGCCAGCGGCGCCCGCGCCGGCGCCTGATCATGCTGTCTCGCGGCTGCGACTGGCGCCTGCAGCGCAGGGCTGCTCTGCTCAGCAGCAGACCCAGTGCCTGCCGCGTCGTCCTGGGCCTCTGGCGGCGAAGGTGCGGCGCGGCCTGAGCCCGGCAGGCGCCCTTCCGCGGCCTGCTTGGAGGCGCGCACGCCCTCCGGGGTCGCAAGCCCTGCCGCGCATGTGCCGTGCGTTGGCCGCAACTGGGGCTGCCACCAGGCGCCGGGACTGTGTACAAATGTGCATGGCTACTCATCTCAGGTTGTCGTCCCCGGGTTGGTATCGGCGCTGGCGCAAGCCGCACGCACCCGCAGTCTGGCTGGTGTCAAACCAGCCGTCCTTGTGGCAGGCAGGAGAGCACGTGGCAGCGTCTTCCAGCGCCTCAAAGTCGTAATAGCGCGGCGCATTGAACTCCCAGCGCGGGTCCACAGCTGCAGGGGCCTGCGGCGGCCCCGGATCCTGTGCGGCGGCGGGCGCGCAGACCTCCGCCATGGTGTCCTGCTGCCTCCTGGGCTCACTGTCCTCCGTCTACAAGCTTTCGGGCCTTCGAAGCTGCTGAAGCTTCAGCAGCTGCAAAACCTGGACTTGAATGGTGCAAAACCTGTAAATTCCAAGAGCTCTGAGAGCTGTGATGGCCAGCCTCTTCGCCTGATGAGCCTACAGGAGGCCCTCACTCGAGCTGTGAGCGCGCGCGCGCAACCTAGCGCTTGATTGATGGGCATGCGCGCACACTCTGCTTAACATGTTCATCAAGCAGGTGTGCACGCCTCGGTTGATAGTCAGGTACACACGCTTGGCTTGCCTTCGCGTGTTTGCCAAGGCATCAGCACCACGCTGTGCGCGCTGTGTAGGTGATTATTGAGGGCTTCAAGAGCTACAAAGACCAGATAATCGCCGAGCCCTTCAGCCCGGCCATCAACGTCGTCGTCGGCGCCAATGGCTCCGGCAAGAGCAATTTTTTCCATGGTGCGCCGCTCTGCACACGTCGACGCGTTGCCGGCGCTGCGCCTGTGGCAGAGGCTCTCTGCCTGCAAACCATACGTAGCAGCGGGGCCGGTGTGAAGAGGGTGCTGCAGGCCAACGCGCGCCTGCGCCGCCATTCAAACCGGTGCCTGGCCGGGGCGCTATGCTGACGCCCGCGCCTGCGCCGCAGCCATCCGCTTCGTGCTCAACGACATCTTCACTACCTTCCATGCCGAGGACCGGCAGAAGCTGCTCCATGTGCGCACCCGCGCCGCGCTCGCGCAGCCTGTCCTGCGGCCGGTTCTCTGCGTGCGCAACCTCGGCGGCAAGCGCGCCCGGCTGCGGGGTTGCAGGAGGGCGCGGGGCACGCGGTGCACTCGGCGTACGTCGAGGTCGTCTTCGACAACTCCGACAACCGCTTCCCGGCGCGCCGCCCGCGGCCACGCCTCGCTCTGTCTCGCGCTGCCCCGTCTCTGCTCGGCTGCGGGCTGGGTCAGCCCCTGCGTCGCTTCAAGCAGACCTGGAGCACCGTCTCTGCTCGGCTGCTGGCCGTGTCGGCCCCTGCGCGCCTCAAGCAGACCTGAAAGCTTAGGTGACACAGAAGATGTATGCCGCAGGTGGACCGGGAGGAGGTGCGGCTGCGGCGGACCATCGGGCTCAAGAAGGACGAGTACCACCTGGACAAGAAGCACATCACGCGCGGCCCCATGCTCCCATGCACTACCTGGCCGGCGACCTCTAATGCACAGCTGGCAGCATGCTGGAGCGCTGGGACACCGGTTGCTAAGAAAGATGAGGACACTGGGAAGTCCTGCAGAGGAGCATCTGCATGTGGCCACTGCATTTGGAATTGCAGGCTCCCCGTTCTCTTCAGAGTAATCATGGTCAGAGAAAGGATGGGCAGTAGCCCAATAGTTTCCACCCGCGCGCAGGAAGACGGAGGTGATGAACCTGCTGGAGAGCGCGGGCTTCTCGCGCGCCAACCCCTACTACGTCGTGCAGCAGGGCAAGGCGCGCCCCCCCCGGCCCTGACCAACCAGGTGAAGTTTCCTTGCTGCTGCGTGCAGGCCGTCTGTGCAGTGCCCTCGGTTGTCGTTTTGCTGTGGCCGCTCCTTGCCTGGTATACAAATATTGTGTACGACGGACATGCAAGTGGTACTTGCGCCATGGTTTACCCATGTGGTGATGAAGGCCAGATGCGTGTCTGAGCAGGACACAAGGCCTGATACGACTGCGTGACCTTGGCGCGCGGCCGCCAGATCATGGCCATGTCGACTATGAAGGACAAGGAACGCCTGGAGCTGTTGAAGGAGATCGGCGGCACCAAGGTGTACGAGGACCGCCGCCGCGAGAGCCTGAAGATCCTGCACGACACCGACAACCGCGGCCAGCAGATCAATGAAGTGGTGCGTTCCTCATCGCTGCTGCGCTCGCTCCAGGCAGTGATGACGCCCTCATCAGGGCCGCCACCGCTTCGCTGGTGTGTGGCAGCGACCACAGACGACCGTTGAAGATGCGGCCCGCCGCCCGTCTGCCGCGCAGCGCCAGGCGGCCACGCTGAGTCAATCAGTGTGCGCCATGCCCCAGCATGGTAGCGACCCCAATCCTGTCCCTGAGAAAAAGAGAGGGAAATGAACAAGTGGGGAAAAAAACGAGAGTGATGCATTGCGCAGCGCCCTCGCCCCTGCCTCACGGTCCACGCGTCAGCTCAGGCGCGCGCCCCCGCGCGGCCGCGCCCAGGTGAGCGCGCTGGAGGAGCGGCTGCGCGAGCTGGAGGGCGAGCGTGCGGAGCTGGCCAAGTTCCAAGCGGTGGACCGGCAGTGCCGCAGCCTGGAGTACACCATCTACGACGCCGAGATCACCGACGCGCGCGCGAAGCTGGAGCAGGCGCGGCTCCGCCCCAGCCCGGCGGCTCCGTGTCCCCGGGCTGCGCGGCGAAGCTTGTGATCTGGCGCACGGCCGATCAGATGCTCGCGGCCGGGGTCTGGTGGAGTTGGGGCGCCCTGGATGAGTGG
>JAABUX010008410.1_pt1 | contig 11911 bp, 14 predicted proteins | sample 5561851 | NCBI WGS metagenome assembly JAABUX01 (sample SAMN10711883, study PRJNA513361) | rock metagenome | isolation source: Antarctica rocks | place: Antarctica: Victoria Land, Richard Nunatak red sandstone | collected 2016-01-03 | reverse complement strand
TGAATGGAAGAGTACAGAAAACCTTCGTTTTGTGTACAGCCTCAAGAGAGAGCACTACGAGGTGACAAGAGGACTATTCCGTTGACGACGTGGGGTAAGCAGGTGTAGAGTTCAGTCCAATGTGCAAGAAAGAGGAGTGTCCTCTTGTAGAAGCAGGAAACCAAGGATAGTATGTCAAGTTGTGTGTAAAATTGGCAGGTCTGGTTGAGCTTGGGATGGGACGGGCACTGTCAGCTTCTTGAACTTTAAAGATCGAATGACAGCGTAGAAAAGCAGCACACAACTGTTCTCGTTACGAAAGGCTGCTGCCATTTTGTGCGAACGACGTTTGACTTCCCCAAAGAGCCGCTCAATCACATTGGTGGTCCGTATTGTTTTCCAGTGTTCGCGTGGCGAAACGAGGAGAACGTCAAACATGCATCCAGATCGCGTTGCAGACACTCAATTGCTGTTGGGTAGATGCGCTGATATTTCTCGATAAACGCTGCGACACTTTGGTCTGCCTCTTGGCGGCTTTGTTGATAGAAGAAGGCTTTGAGTTCTGCTTCGACCAATTCCCGCTGTTTTTGTGGACCATAGCTCAGCACGTTTTCCATTTTATGCATGACACAGCGTTGTCTCTGGGAAGCTGCAAATTTAAGCCCAATGGCACCCAGCATGGCCTGACCGCCATCCGTGATCCACACGCCGATCTCTTTGACCCCTCTTGCTTTCAGATCATCAAGAAGGTCTTCCCATGACTGCTGATTCTCCCGCTCCCCGACACGAAACGCCAGCACCTCGCGCGTGCCTTCCGTCGTAATCCCAACGACTGCAAGAATGGGCATTTTACACCCTTGCCCGTTGTAAATCACAGAAAAGTACGTCCCATCGGCAAAGGCATAGGTGGAGCGTTCTGCAAGTGAGCGATGTTTCCACTGCTCGTATTCTGACTCTCAGCGGTGAAAGACTCGTGAGACGGTGGAGGCACTTGGATGCGAACCGGTCAGCGTCTCGATCACCTCACCAACTTTTGCCGTACTGATGCCTTTCACGAACAGCTCGCCAATAGCCCCATCCAATTCGTCTCGACGACGATGATACCGCTCGAACACCTGCGTCTGATGTCCTCCACGAGTGCGAGGAATGGGCAGGTCCTCAATATGCCCTACAGTGGTTTCCAAATCACGGTGATAAGAGCCGTTGCGATGGTCTCGACGCTCTTCGTTGCGCTCATAGGGCTTGGCACCAATGATGGTCGTCACTTCTTCCTCCAAGGCCGTGATGAGGGCAGCACGGACTGCGTGTCGAAGTCGCTCTTTCACCATCTGTTCAAAGCCTTCTTGACTTGCAAGTATGTCTTCGCTATGGTTCTCTGTGTGAGTCATAGGTATCCTCCTGGTGACGTTGAACTGTTTTCCAGTTCAGGATACCAGACCTTTCTTTTACACACAACCTACTATACTATCAGTTCAGGATACCAAACTCTGATTTTACACACAAATCAGTATACTACCTTATTTTCTCTATAGACATTTTTACCTTAAACGGATCTGTTCTCACAATCTCTTTAAATGAGACTATTCTTTTTCTTTGCTTCATCTCAAATATAAATTCATTGCTTTCTAAAAGAGAGAGGATCCTCTCAAAGCTGTTAAATTCATTAACTATACTACCATGAAACTCCATTTTGATCTTTCTGATTAATTTTAGCTTGTCTCCAATTTCTTTCAAAACTATTTCCTCCATACCCTCAATATCTAATTTAAGTAGATCAACGCTTTCATCAATATAAGAGGAAAGTCTAACACCAAGAACTTTGATAGTTTTATACGTATTAGGGTTATACCACGCGTTTTTTATTCCTGCAAATCCCCATGACCATGTTAAATAAGAAGAGGTTTCTTTACAGATATAAAAATCAATATCTTCCATATTGCTAGTAACAGCGGCGTTTACTATCTCAACACCACTTATACTATTTTGTTTGATGTTTAACTCTAGCAATCGAAACGTATCAGGGTTGGGCTCAAACGCTATTACCCTTGCATGAGGATAAATTTTCTTAAAGTACAAGGTACTTATTCCTATATGAGCCCCACAATCTAATATGAACGGAGTAGGCGTATCTGTTGTAAATTGATAAGCATTATCTCTAAATATCTCTTTATAGATAAATGCAAACTCTTCCTCATTAGAGAAAGAAAAACTAATCCCGTCGATGATCGTTGTTTTGATAGTCATATTCTGGGGTACCTTTCTTTTATGATAAAACACAATCCAAAACTCGAATTCACATTTCTATAGAAAATTGCACTTAATAGCACGAGCATCACCTTATATTTCTAGAGTATTCATTAAAAACATGAATTAATTCAGGAGGACAAAACCACATTTTAATACTAAACCCATTCTCGTTTCATTTGCTCTCTCTTGAAAAAATTCCTCTGAAAATAGGCTTTCATACTGGATGGTGATCTCTCCATACACTGTCTTATTTCTTGTACTACTGCCCAAAGAGTCATTATCAACTACCTCTTCTTCGAGAGGAGATGATGCCCAAGCACTAAGATATCAAGAGGCGTTGAGTAAAAAGTACGAATTGCATCCAGTGGAGTGCAAACGATAGGTTCATGTGCATTGTTAAAAGATGTGTTTATCACTGCTCCTAGCCCCGTATCCCGTCGCATAGCTAAAAGCAAATCACGATATTCATAAGAGGTTTCTTCATTAACAACTTGTGGACGTGAAGAACCATCAACGTGAGTAACCGCTGGAATTAGCGACTGGGCATTGTGATGAACTAAAAACGCTTGTAACATAAAAGGTGAATCTGCAAAGTTTTCAAAAACTTGTTCGGCATCATCACGAAGTATAGAGGGAGCTAGAGGTCGCCATAACTCCCGTCCTTTTACATTATTTATCAATTCGAGATTTTTTAACAGCATAGGATTGGCAAGAATAGAACGATGGCCTAATGCACGAGGTCCTACCTCCATCCTTCCCTGAAACCATCCGACTTTTGCGTTTTCCTCTACAATCCGCCTAGCTACCTCAACTCCGATATCGTCATACTCAGTAGCAGTCAAATTCAAACGTTTTAATTCAGTAGAAATTACTGAGTCGTCAAATGCAGGACCCCAATAAGCATGATGAATAGCTGGACAGCGAGGCTCTCCATGTCGTGCTGCAACTTCGAGTGCTGCACCCAACGCTCCACCAGCATCATGAGCGGCAGGAAAAACATAAAAACCATTAACCGAACCTGAGCGATTAATTACACCATTTGCAGAACAATTAAGTGCTACCCCTCCACTCAGCACCACATTCCGGCATCCTACCTCGTGTGTGGCGACTTGAATAAGATGAAGTATTACCTTTTCCAAGACATGTTGAGCAGAGGCAGCAATATTTTTGTAGTGATTATCGATTTGGTTGACTTTTTTGATCTGACCGCTTACTGTGTTTAACTTAGAGGTTATATTATTTTGGGGCCCAAAGTTAGTGATCAACCACTCAAACCATTGTTGACGTATTCCCTCATACCATAATCCTACAGGCTTATCAGGAATACCACGAATATCAATGTGGTACCCATCATTAGTTAGGTGAATGTTCGAAAAATCGTACAGTGGTTGACCATAAGGAGCCAAACCCATAGTTTTCCCAGCACTATCATGGCCAAGCCCACAATAATATGTGACAGCACTATAAAAATAGCCTAGGGATTGTGATACATCAAATTGTTGAAGTATACGAATGCTTGTACGTTTTCCATGTGCAATAGTGGTAGAGGCAATTTCTCCTTGACCATCCATGACAATAATTGCGGCTTCATCAAAACCAGAAGCATAAAATGATGAGGCTGCATGTGATATATGGTGGTTGATTGGTATAATAAGAGGAAACTTTTTTAAGCTGTGCAAGGTATCACTTCTTTGGATATCCTCGATACGTCTCTGAAGATTCACAAAATCAGGGTCTAGCGCAGGTTCCCAAGAAACAGCAATAATATCTACATCTCCCAAGGAAATGTTTGCCTCCTGCAAACAATACAAGATTGCATGTATTGGGGATTGATTAAAGGCTCGTTTTACTCGTGTAAAACGCTCTTCTTCTACCATAGCTACAAGTACACCATCTATAACTAGTGCCGCAGCTGCATCGTGACCCAGTCCTCCACTAATACCAAGAATGATCACTGCTCAAACTCCTTCTTAGAAAATGTCGTATCCAGCACAACATTTTAGTAAAAGAACACAGGAAGTGATGCAAGACATCACTACGGAAATTATGTGGAATATGCGCTCTCATCTCCAAATTTTTCTCAAAAATGAGCACAAAGTCCACATAATCTCCGTTATGAATGGAATAATCATATTCCACATAACTAAGACAGTCACCTACATAGTAGCAAATACAAAGCTAATAACATGTGACTGTCAAGTCTACCAGATTTATGTAATAGTAGAGGCTACCATGCAGGAAATATCTCTACTATCCAGCTAACGCGATGTGCAAGTTTCTTTGAAATCATGCTCAAATGGACCTTTGTAAGTGCAAGTTTCGTCGAAAACTTGTCAGGTTTGCGCTCGATAAAGAAACTTGCACATCGCGTTAGCCAGAAAGAAATATCAAGTATTAAGAATTATTCTGCCATCAATGAAAAACGTCAAAACAAATCAGACCAGCCCTGCAAAGAAAAGTATTAGTGGTGCTTGAAACCTCAACCAGTTAAGGTCGCCCCATAGATATAACACGTTTCAGAAATGGAAAACACTTTCACTTACAAAACGTCTATTACACAAATGTACATTCGTATAAGGCAGTTGTCAAGAGAACGCATTAACTTAATCCTTGAATAGGGTGTGATTTAATTTTTTGCACAGCCTCCTTGACGAAGGATTCGTGGAGAAAAGGTCTGTCGCCCCCAGCGATACTGTCCTTGCGTTCGTCCCGTGGCCGTCTTGTGTTCAGGCTTTGGGTTTGTCTCCATGGGAACGAGCGCGACTTCAGGCTTTGGGTGACTGGCTTGTCGTTGCTCAAAGCGATGCTGCTGCTTACGCCGACGAGTGGCAGAACGTGTCTGCTCATTCCAGCGCACTGAGTCACTCCATCCCTCAGTCCACCGCTCATTGCACAGGTTCATGCGTAAGGCGAGCATCGGATTGACCTGTTCGGGTTTCCAATGCATTCCCGCTCCTTTGAGCCGTGCCTGCATAACCAGTTTGTTGCCACTTTCCACCATGCCCGAACCGATGGGCCATCCAGCTTTTTGGAAGGTGGGATACTGCATACTCGCCATCCGTTTGTGCAAATAGCTCATATGCTCTGCCATTGCCTGGGGCTTACCTGCATCCTGATACAGCTGCTGCACTTCTCGCATCACTTGTTCGGGTCCCTCATGTTTGAGCCGATGCAACAGCGACTCGCGCCACTAGGCTGGTGGCGTGCGTCCTGCTCCCACCAGCACATCCTCCAGAGCAGCAATTCGTCCTGCCGCGTGAGCGAAATCCAAGATACGCAGTGCATCATGCCGATGCGAATGTGTCAGCCTGACTAGCCATTCGGCTCCGCCTTGCACCGCACAGACCGCCTGAGCGCGATCAATGCCTCGGCGTCGAATTTCTGCACTCGCTTGTTCACTAAATGTCGTCGCATCGGTCAAACGAGCAAAGGAGGAGAGGTGGGTTGTACTGAGGTTCCCTCTTGCACCTCGACCTGTCCGATGGCAAGTAATTTTACCTCCCTCTATTGCCCTGCCACCAGAGGCACAAACGCGCCATCGGCACTCATGAGCATCCGTGCTGCCGGAGTCTCTTCGGGACAGGTGGCTAAGGGATGGGCTTGCTCAGTTTGAACCGCGAGACTTGCGCGTCCGGCCTGTTGCGTGTGGGTGCGAACGGGAGAAGGGCTAACTTGGATGTTTAGGAGAGCGGACAGTTGCTTGGCTGCTTGAGCAAAGGGCAACAACGTTCCTAGCCGAACCAGCGCTTGATGAGCATGGGGCAACAGACACGTCGGAGCGAGCCGCAGTTCAGCATCCAGGGGAAAAAAACCCGTTGCCGCAATGCGAACAGGTCAGATACTCTCGCTGCAAGGTCACATCTTGACCTCCTTGGGTGTGCAAAATACGCTTGCGTTGTCCTCGTCGCTGAAGTGGGTGTCCACACTGCTCACACGTGAGGACGGAGGATGAAGCCGAAGGGGCGCGTGCGGAACTAGAGAGGGCCGTGTCTTGGATCATGGCTGCACGCAGGGCCATGATTTTGCTGTCAATGACCGCCTCGATCTCTGCAAGCGTCGCCTTTGGATGGACTTCGCGCCACTGAGTCACTTCTGCAAAGGCTACTTCACTGCGCTCTTACCACATGCGTCGCATCTCTTCTCCATTCATCAGGCTCTCCCTCCTCAGGTGTGCAAAACGACCGTTTCTCCTTGTATCTTACCATGTCAGAGGGTCTGCAAAAAAATCAATCACACCCCCTTGAATACGTACTCTTGACTTTTTTTATGATTATATCTTATACTAAAAATTGTTATATGCTTTCACAAGAATTTACGGAATATACAGTAGTAAGTAATTTTCTGTAATATTTTGAAGGAGTGAATTTTGTTATTAAATGTGAATGGTATCAACAAGTTAGGGGTTTTTGTTGAAGGATGTCCACCTAGCGTAAACAAGTTGATAATAGACGAGCTTTCTCCATGGATCGTCGCAGATGACTCATCAACTACTTCAATCGAAACTTGTTTGAATATACAATGTAGCGTCGGTTCTCCGGAATATATTAGAGTATCCAAAAATGGAAGTACATTAGCCATTCAAGAAAGCAATAGTTCGTCTCTTTTTCATGTTCTACGTCGGGCTATTCGTCAAGGATTATTCTATTCCATGGAAGTAGATGGCTGGGTTCAAATACATGCTGGAGCGGTTGCGTTACCAAATAGAGACGTAATTTTATTCGTAGGCGAAAAGGGAGCAGGAAAAACTTCGAGTGTCTTAGGTACTTGCAGAAATCTACAGAGTTTATCATTTGTTACTAATGATAGAATTCTCATACATAAAGATAGAAATTGGGTTATTGGTTGGCCAACTGGCGTTGGTATTGGGAAAGAAGCTTTACTTCGTCTGAATATTAATATATCTGGCTACCAATATGACGGAAAGACATGGTATTGGCCATCTCAGTTAAGAATGAATAACTTTCCTATGCTTGCATCTGGAACAATACGGATGGTAGTAATGCCTCATTTTACGTTGCATGCACAAGAGGAAATAAGGATTACAAACCTGTTTAGTTCTACACTATTGAAAAGTAATATAAGATATGATGCTCTTCAAGAGGATAACTGGTGGAACATAAAGCGCCCAGATAGTAACTCCTATGGTCAGTGGTTGCTCTCTACACAATGGATAAAAGACTTGCCAGCAATTAAGATACAGTCCTCAGGGTTATGTCAACCATATCTAAATGCTTTGTTTAAAGAGGTAGGTATCTGATGAACGAAATTTCTCCTATCTATTTTCCAGAAGCACTAGCTTCGTTTCTAACAAGAGAAGAGTGTTTTTCCATAGAGAAAACTCTCGAAAAGCAAATGCGTGTTTCTATGCTCACTGAAAGATATTTTGTAAAGGCAGGAGTTTCCAATGATCCCAAAAATATTCAGTCGCTAAAAAACGAGATAAAAGTTTACACGACATTTTCTCCTGATAGTATTGGATATCCTAAACTCAAATGGTATCGCATTGACAATAATTTGGTCATCTTGATATTAGAAAGAATAGATGCTTTAGCCCTTGCTGAACGTCGTGACGCTTTCAATATTCATCCTAGTGCAAACACTGAGTCTATATTGAGCGAAATCTCTAAACTGGAGAGGGCGAAAATCCCAGAAAATTGGCCTGTTAGCTACCACCGAGACGAAAAGATTGAAAAGTATGGGAAAATAGTTTTCCCATACTTACCTCAAGACATACGCATTGCATTAGACTCTCTGGTCGGTAGCTTACACATGAATGAAAATTTGGTCTTCAGTCATGGAGATCTTTTGCCAATGAACATTATGATTAACCAAGAGCAATACTGGTTTGTTGATTGGGAATGGGCTGATATTCGTCCTGCGTCGTTTGACCCTGCATTTTTTTTGCTGTTTTCCCGCCCTCCTTCTGATGGTATTACATTCTTCGAGAAATGTCATATGTTCTGGAATCCAGTTGAGCTTTATCGCGATACTGTAGTAATTTCGCTCCATGAAATGAAGCTATGGATTACACAAGTAGACCCTAGTTCACTGCAGGTTAAGCGTATTAATATGTGGCTACTTGTACTAAAGGAAGCTGTTGAATGGTTAATGTTGCATTAATAGGTCCATTATATAACGGTTTAGACAAATATCTAACTCCGCTCGCCTCCGCTCTTACAAGCCAAGGATGCGATGTTGATAGAATTGGTCTTGAAGATATAAATTTTGATCTCGAAAAAATCAAAATTCATGTGAGGAATTTAGTGCAGAAAACTAATTGGCATAAATATGATATTCTCCACTACAACTATGGTACCTATGACGCTGAACAGCTCATTCCATTATTGATACCTGATTGTCCTGCATCTAAGATTTTGACTATTCATTCTATTCAACTAGATTTATTTCGGAAAGTGGGAGACCTTCAACTCGCAAAAGTTGTAAACCAAAAAAGCAGAATGATGGATGGATACTGCTTTTTCACAAAGTATGCGAGGCAAGTAACAGATTTAGTTAGTTCTCCAAACATTGTGAGCTGGCATCCACCAAATCATGAATCAATTAATGTTTCACTTACGAGTAAGCAACGTCTTTTAAAAAGTTGGGGTCTCAATGAAAGTTCATTAATAGTTACTATTCTCGGCTACCCGTCTCACTGGAAGGATGCGACATCAGTTCTTAAAGCTGCTAAACAAGTACCCGAAATACAGTTTATCTTTGGAGGACTGTGGTGGGATCAAAAGCTGATGCGTGAAGGATATAACAGGGAGACAATGCCTAACATAAAAAGCATTGCATACGAATTGAATGAAATAGAGATAGTCACGCTTATAGAATCAGGAATTGGACTACTTCCTTACCGTGAATATCCATCTTTTCAGGGGAGTGGATTACTACCAAATTATCTTGCACGTGGTGTAACATGTATTGTCAGCAATATTCCCCCTTTAATGGAATATGTAAATAACAGGCATTTTGTAGTAGATATAAACGATGAAACAGCATTAGTTACAACCATAAAGCAAGCTCTCAACATTCCTCATCAATCGCCTGATCCAAATTTTTCGTACAGCCAGCATACAAAAGAAATAGTAAAGTTTTATTCCCAATTGCTGAACAGTGAGGTTAAACGTGAGAATACTTCTTTGTCATAAGGATATAAGTAGCGCAGGATGTGCTGGTGGATTCTCTACGCTTTACATAAATCTAGCTCAATATTTTTTTAATATGGGTCATGAAGTAGCAGTCATTACAGGCCGCTTGGAACCTTGGAATCTGAAGGTAGATCGGTATATTGTAAGTGACACTAATTTATCTATTAGAAGGAAAAAAATAACGGAAGCAATAAATTTGTGGAAGCCAGATATTGCTGAGTGTGCAGGTTGGGGCGCAGAATTGAGTGATTATGTTAGTACTGCTAATCGTGCAAATGTGTTCGTTCGCGGCGATATCCCCTCTAAGTTTTATCCAGAAGCTGAATATATGCCGGAAGAGGAAAATTTAGCACGACAAGCTGACGCAGTGATAGCAGTTAGCTCTTGGTGTTCAAGTCAATGGACTGCTATAACAGAGAAACAAGTGGTTATCGTTCCACACGGGGTTCACAAACCAAGGTATAAGAATTTCAAAAAAGATGCAAAGCTCATCGTTTGGATAGGAAAAGCTACGTGGATGAAGGGCATTGATCTTTTATCAGATATAGCTTCAAAGATTACAGTTCAATATAAACTGGTTTGTGTGGTTGGTCCGGCACTATATGAAAATAAACAAGCTATAGAAAAACTATCTCGTGCAGGAGTTAGTATTGTAACAGGACTCAGTACTAACGCATATCAATCATTACTTGCCAAAGCATCCTTTATATTAAGTACCGCACGTAAAGAAGGATTTTGTATTGCAGTACTAGAGGGAATGGCTTATGGAGCAATACCTATTGTGCCAGAGTGGATTGGTGGAACATTAGATTTTGTTACCCCCGAACTCGGATTAATTTTTCATACTCTTGATGAAATTCCTCATTTGTTACACACTACCGATTACACAAAATCAGAATATGCACAACAGAGAGCATTATCCTATTCATGGTATCGTACAGCAGAAGAAACAATTGCTGTATATCAGCTATACGCAAAGGAGAGGCATACCTCATGACTTTGAGTATCATTATCATAATGCATAATGGTATACAATCGATCAAGAACTGTTTAGAAGCTGTTAATAGTCAAATTAACTTTGATGATGAGCTTATTTTGTTAGATAATGGTTCAACTGACTCCTCTAACTCTGTGATAAAAGATTTTGTGTTATCACAGGGATTCGTCAAGAAAATCCTTCTTGAACATAACGTGGGAATTAGTATTGGAAGGAATATTGCAGCAAGACAAGCAGAGGGTGATTTTCTACTTTTTCTTGACTCAGATATAATTTTGATGCCAAACGCACTACCTGTTCTAAGAACGGAATGTCTATTAGCTGATGCTATTATTGGTGCTTACACCAATAAAGGGACTGGATTAATTTGGTACCGTGAGATAAAATATAGAGCATTATCGAAAAAAAAGGTAGGAGGTAGTACAAAATTAATTAGTAAACGTTCTTTTACCACTTTAAGCGGTGGACTTTGTGCAATTAAATCTAGTGCTTTTTGTAAGATTGGGGGGTTTCAACCCTACTTTAGGAGTGGTGCTCTTGAAGACATCGATTTAGAGCTTCGTCTTCTCAATGAAGAGTATAAGGTGAAGTTTTGTGGAACGTTTAATGGTGTACATGAAAAGGGCGAACTATCTTTCTCTGGATTTTGTCGTTGGTGTTGGCGGTGTGGTATTGGAAATGCAAATATTATTTCCTCAGCAATGAAAGGTAAGTATTCTTTACCGCATACACGTTATTATCCACGTGTACCCGGTATAATACCTGTATTCTGTTTTTGTTTCATACTCTTGTTTCCACCGTATGTTTCAGCTATATTGTGTCTCATAGCTTTTTTATATCTCGGCTTGCCTTTTTTCGCCGAAAATGATTTCTCGTGGAAGTCTCGTTTATTTGCTGCACTATTATTTTTCATTGATGAATGTATTGCACTATCAGGCTTTATCTATCATAGCCTTCAGCTCCTTCTATATTTAGAAGACAGATAAGAGGCAAATTTAAGTTCATCTTGCCTTGAATTTGCAGATATTCGACAACTTTCGGCTCAGGAATTATGGTGTCCCCAACGTCAGGTTCACCCTCACACTTCCGTGAAAACTCTAGTATATTTTGAAAGCACATATCCATAAACTGGCTCAAACTATGCATCTTCATTTCATTGTGCCTTATTTCTCACTTCGGAATCAAGGAAAGTGTGGGTGAACCGCACTTTGTGTGATGAAAAAAGTGGTATAATAAAAGGGTACATCTCATTTCCTCACGTATGAACATTTTCCAACAAAGGCTCTATGTCCCCATCAAATTTGTTTTTTCCCTTCTCCGCTCTTCATACTGAGCAACCCACCATCACATCTGACGGGATTGCTCTAGAGATTGAAGTGGAGACACCTTATACTGGACCCATACATTCGGTTCTTCCACACTTTTCGTGCTCATCAGGAACGGATTTCATGCGGCCTCCAGAAACCGGCTTCGTAACAGTTCAAAGCTTCCACGACCAAACATGGAGCGCTTCACAAACTTCAAACGATTGACT
>JAABUX010008408.1_pt1 | contig 11913 bp, 12 predicted proteins | sample 5561851 | NCBI WGS metagenome assembly JAABUX01 (sample SAMN10711883, study PRJNA513361) | rock metagenome | isolation source: Antarctica rocks | place: Antarctica: Victoria Land, Richard Nunatak red sandstone | collected 2016-01-03 | reverse complement strand
CCTCCAGCCGGCTCACGACGCAAAGGCCGCAGCGTGATGGAACAGCCCCGGCGTCCCGCCGGAATGGAGGAACGCCACGCGCGAGCCCCCCGGGATCAAGCCGCTCTCCGCCGCCGCGATCAAACCTGCCATCGCCTTCCCCGTGTAGACCGGATCGAGCACCACCCCCGCCGCGCGTCCGGTAAGCCGCACTGCCTCGACCGAGGCCGGCGATGGCAGCCCGTACCCTGGCGGAACCTGGTCGTCCGTAATGGTGAAATCAGCAGCCTCGAGCGTCGTGTCGGCGCCGATCAGCCGAGCGGTCCGGGCAGCCACCTCCAACACCCACACGACGAGCCGCGAAGCGGGCTGCTGCACGCTCACGCCGATCACCCGCGTCGCCCGCCCCGCCCGTTTCATCCCGAGCGCCAGCCCCGCCAAGGTCAACCCCGAGCCGCACGCCACCACGAGCGCATCCGGCGGCGCTGCGAGCCGGTCGAAATCGGCCGCGAGTTCGGCCGCGCCGGACACCCATCCAGCCGCCCCAAGCGCCGCGGTCTCCCCAGGCAACTGCACGACGAAGGGCTGCCGCCCATCCGCCCGCAGCCGCCCCACGATGGCCTCGATCGCCGTCCGGATTGCCGGATCCCACGGGTCGGCCGCATCCGTCCACTCGACCACGGCGCCGAAAATATGGTCCAGCAACAGGTTGCCCTGCCGCTCGCTGCCCCCTGCCCGGCGCAGCAACAGATGGCACCCAAGCCCCGTTGCGGCGCAGGCGCCCGCAATGGCCCGGCAGAAATTCGACTGGCTGCTGGCCGTGGTGACCACCGTGTCCGCACCCTCCCGGAGCGCTGCTGCCAAGATGAAGTCGATCTGGCGTAGCTTGTTGCCGCCAAGCGCCACCCCGGCCAAGTCCTCCCGCTTGATATGCAGTGCGCCCAGGCCGAGATGGAACGCGAGCCTCGGCGCGGTCTCGATCGGCGTCGGCAGATGCGCCAGGCGCAGCCGGGGCAGCCCGGTCGCAGGATCGCGTTCGATCACGCTTTGAGGCTGATCGTGACGAGCGCCTTTATCGTGGCGCCCTCGGGCAGCTCGGCAGCGATCCGCAGCCAGGCGCCGAACTCGCGCACCCGGCCGAAGGTGACGGCGTCCGCTGCCGTGGGCAGGGGAAAGCGCGTGCCCTCATCGGCCCAGCGCATGCCGTCCGGCGAAATCTGCACCCGCGCTTCACCGCCCGCCATGCCCACGATCTCCAGCGCGCGGACGAAGACGATCGCCTCCGCCGCCCAGCCGGCCTCGTAGGGCTCGGTGGCAATGCTCCCGCGCCAGACTTCGTTGCGGGCAACGATGGCGCTGTGACTTTCGCGAAGCATCAGAAATCTCCCGAGAGGCAGACGCTGTCAACGTAGAGCAGGGCGCGCTTGTCGGTGTCCGCCTCGGCGAAGAAGGCGACGTTCAGCATGCACCAGAGGTTGCGCATCCCAGGAATGCCGATCGGGCCATAGCCGGACACGTCGAACTCGCGGTCGTTGCAGCGGAATCCGGTTGCCTTCCACGTCTCGAGGTCGAAGTCGAAGCAGGCGTAGTGCCAATTTATCTTGGTCGGGATCTCGTTGTAGCAGAGGCGCTGGCCGCCGCCGGGCAGGTCCTCCCAATCCTCCGGGCTGAGATGGTAATGCGTCACCGTCTTGCCCTCGGTGCCGAGCGGCTTGAACGCGGTTGTCAGGCGTTTGAATTGCCATTTCTGGAGGTGGCGGCCGTCGAGCGCATTCAGGAAGCGCATGTGCGGCATGATGCGCAGCGGGTCCGCGTCCTGGTCTCCGCTTTGCAGGTCGTACAGGAAGCCTACCGAGCGAATGTCGGTCTCGGAGAGCCGCAGCTCGTTGGCCTCGGGCTTGAACGTGAAATAGAACTCGAGCCGGATCGGCCCACGCTTGCGGAAGGTCAGGCGCTTGATGCCCACCGTCTGCGCTCCCCGCCGGGCATGCGTCGCGAGCTTCAGCGAGTAGGTGCCGTCGAAGCCGCCATGGCTGCCGAACTCCCACGCGGAGCAGTTGGACAGCATGGGCGCCGTGTGCTGCGCGTAGCCGGGCAGCATCGCGTCGAGCGTGTGCTCGTAATTGCCGACGAGCTGGGTCCAGCCGCAGAAGCCGCGATCGAAATCGTCGAAGGCGATGATGCGCCGGAGCGGGTCGAACCGGGACAGGCGGGGGTCCGCGAGGCGCAGCGCACGGACCAGGGAGGCCTCGGCAAGCTCGGGCATTCTTCTTCTCCTATCCTTTGGTGGAGCCCGCCGTCAGGCCGTCCACCAGCCAGCGCTGGGCGAGCGCCACGAAAAGCAGGACAGGCAGCAGGTGCACCGTGGTGGCGGCGAACAGCACGCCCCACTCGACGCCGTCGATGGCGCCGGACATCTCGGCGAGCACGAGCGGCGCGGTCTTGGCGCGATCGGCGGTGAAGATGAACGCGAACAGATAGTCGTTCCAGGCAAACACGCCGACGAAGATGGCGACCGCCACCAGGCCGGGTGCGGCGAGCGGCGCGATCACCCGGGTCATGACCTGCCACCGCCCGGCGCCGTCCACGGTGGCGGCTTCGTCCATTTCGCGCGGGATCTGGTCGATGAAGGTGCGCATCACGACCGTGCCGAGCGACACGAAGAAAGCGGCGTAGAGCAGGATGAGCACGGCATGCGTGTCGGCGAGGTGCAGCCGGTTGACGATGGGGAATAGCGGCAGGGTCAGTACGATCGGCGGGATCAGCCGGAGCAGGATCAACGCGGCAATGGAGCCCGCCATCCAGCGGCGGCGGAGGCGTGAATAGGCGTAGCCTGCCAGCGCGCTCGCGGCCACCGCGAGGAGCGTGGCGCCGAGCGTGACGATCGCGCTGTTCGACAGGCCATGGAAGAACCCGCTCCAGTTCTGCGCCAGGTTGCGGTAGTTCGCGAGGGTCAACGTGAAATTCGTTTGCTGCGGGTCGAAGATCTCGCGGTCGGGCCGGACGGACGCGGCCATCATCAGGACGATCGGGCCGAGCGACCAGACTAGGATGAGCGCGAGTGCCGCACCTTTGCCGGCCCGCGCGAGGCTACGCTGCATGGAACGAGGCCCGGTAGAAGCTGCGCAGGTAAAGCAACGCGATCAGGAAGGCGACGACGACCATGGTCCAGCCGGTCGCCGAGGCCACGCCGAAGCTGTCGTAGCGGAAGCCTTCCACATAGAGGTAGAGCGCGACGACCTCGGTGGTGCGCGCCGGGCCGCCTTGGGTGGTAAGCCAAACTTCCGAGAACAGCCGGAACGCGACGATGTAGCGGAACAGCATGGCGACGAGGATCGCCGGCCGGAGAAGCGGCCAGGTGGTGAGCCGGAACTGCTGCCACGGCGTCGCGCCATCGACGCGGGCAGCCTCGTACACGTCGCCCGGCAGCGCGAGCCGGGCTGCGTAGAGCAGGACGAAGGTGAAAGGCAGGTTGAGCCAGATGGAGATCAGGCAGACGAGGGCGAGCCCGGCGGAGGGGACGACGGCCCAGTCGAGCGCCGGGATGCCGAAGACGGCCATCGCGTGGGTCAGGATGCCGGTGTCGGGGTCGAGCAGGAACCGCCACATGATCACGGCGGAGACCTCGCTTACCGCATAGGGCGCCAGCACCACGGCGATCCAGCCTGGGCGCCAGCGCAGGCCGGAGGCGAAGAGCAGCGCCACCGCGAGGCCGACCGCCATCTCGGCGTGCACGACCACGAGCACGACGACGAGCGTGTTGCGAAGCGCCCGCCAGAAATAAGGGTCTGCAAGAACCTGGGCATAGTTGCCGAGCCCGACCCAGCGCGGCGCCTGGCCGAAGCTCGAAGCGTAGAACGACAGCCATAGGATGTAGCCGGCCGGGATGATGATGACCGCGAGCAGCAACAACCAGGTCGGCGCCAGCAACGACAGCGCCTGGCGCGGCCGGAGCAGGAGCGTGTCAGCCAACGCGGAACTCTGCAAGCACGGCCCGGTCGATCTCCACGCCGAGGCCGGGGCCGCCGGGAATGGGCAGCTTGCCTCCCACAAGCTGCTCCTTCTCCCCCACTGGCTGCGTCAGCAAGCGGTCCCGGAGTGGGTTCGCGTAGACCATGCACTCATAGGTGCGGCAGGCTTCCGCGGCGGCGGCAAGCTGCAGGCTGGCTGCGGCACAGATCGCGCCGGACCAGCCGACATGGGGCGCGTACCCCGTATTGAGCATCGCCGCGAGTTCGGCAATGCGCCAGGTCTCGCTGATGCCGCCAGCGCGCGACACATCGGGTTGGACGAGGCCGATCGACCGGTCCATCAGCATCTGGGCCGCCTCGCTTGCGACGAAGTCGCTCTCGCCCGCGGCGAGGCGGATCGGCAGATGACGGGCGAGCATCGCATACCCGGCGCGGTCGTCGGCGCGGATCGGCTCCTCGAACAGCGTGTAGCCGCACTCGACCAGGGCACGGCCCACGTCGATAGCCTCGTGCACGTCGAAGGCGGAGTTTGCATCGACGAACAGTTCGACGGCCTCGCCCGCGAGGCGCCGGACCAGGCGCGCCCGCGCGATGGCTGCAGAAACTGGCAGGCCAAGCTTTACCTTGACTTGCGTGAAGCCGCAGGCCAGCGCCGCTGCGACCTCCCGCTCTGCCGCTGCGTCGTCGAGCCAGTTGATCGAGGAGGCATAGGCCTGGATTTCGGTGCGCCCCATCCCGCCGAGCAGCCGGTGGACGGGTTCGCCCGCCGCTTTGCCGGCAAGGTCCCAAAGGGCGATGTCGATGGCGGCAATGGCTTCGACGATCTGCCCGCCTGGCCGGCCGGAGAGCGGCGCGCGCATCGCCCGCCAGAGCGCCCGGCGGTCGCGCGCATCCCGGCCGATCACCGCAGGCGCCAGCACGTCGTCGATAAGCCGCGCATACCCGGCGACCCCCCGCCGGGCGAGCCCTTCCCCCCAGCCGGTCAGGCCGCCCGTCACCACCACCTCGGCCACCACCATCTCGATCGTTGCATATTCGCCCTGCGACGTGCGCTGCGGCTGCGGCAGCCGGGCGCGGAGCGGATGGGCGACGACGCGTTCGATGGTCAGGTCTCGGGCGGATGGAACCGCGGTCATGCGCCGACCCTATCCGCTAGGTCGGCGAGTTGCCTAGAGGCAAGGCGCCCGGCGTCGCGCCCAGCCGTAGCCCTCTCGATCACGGATCGCCATTCCGCTGACCCCCGCCGCCGCACCGTACAGGAAAACTGTTGATGGGGTCCGCGGCTGCCATTAGGCTCTTCCGATACAAAGGATAAGCGTCCGGCATTCCAGACGGCAGATTCCGCCTGGGAAGGGCGCGGGGCAGGGGAGGACTCCAAGGGTGGCATCCATCGCACAACGCGTTCCCGGACGGCGGTGGGTCATCGGGGTTCTGCTCGGGGTCGGCGTGCTGATCAACTACATCGACCGCATCAACATCTCGGTCGCGGCGCCGCAGTTGCAGCAGGAGTTCGGCCTCTCCCCGGTGGAACTAGGCCTGCTGTTCAGCGCCTTCTTCTGGTCCTACTCGCTCCTCCAGGTGCCCGGCGGCATGGTGCTCGACCGGTTCGGCGTGACCCGGGTCGGGCGCTGGGGCGCCTTCCTATGGGCAGTAGCGTCCACCATCACCGCCATTGCTAGCGGGTTCGCAGGCATCTTCGCAGCGCGCGTGCTGCTCGGCGTCGCGGAGGCGCCCGCCTTCCCCGCGAGCCAGAAGGCCACCGGCTACTGGTTCCCGCGCAACGAGCGCGCCCGCTCGACCGCGATCTTCGATTCCGCGGCCAAGTTCTCCAACGTCATCGGCGTCCCGCTCGTGGCCGTTGCCATCGTCAGCTTCGGCTGGCGCTGGGGTTTCGGCATCACGGCCATCCTGAGCCTGCTGTACTTCGTGGCCTACTGGATGATCTACCGCGACCCGAGCGAGGACAAGCGGCTGACCAAGGCCGAGCACGACTACATCATCGCCGGCGGGGCCACCCCGGAAGGCGTTGCCCAGGGCGGCCAGAGCGCCATGCTGGGGTACCTGCTGCGCAACCGGAAGGTCTGGGGCCTTACCATCGGCTTCTCCGCCTACGGCTACTCCTTCTACCTCTTCCTGACGTGGCTGCCCGGCTACCTGGTGCAGACGCTGCACATGGACATCCTGAAATCGGCGGCCTACGCGGCGATCCCATGGATCTTCGCGACCCTCTCCGACCTGCTCGTCGGCGGCTTCCTGGTCGATCACCTGATCGCGCTCGGCCGCGACGAGACGAAGGTGCGCAAGGCGGTGCTCGTGGTCGGCATGCTCTTGGGGCTGGCCGTGTTCGGCGCCGTGTTCACCACCAATCCCTTCTGGGCCATCACATGGATCACGATCGCGCTGACTGGCCTCGCGGCGGCCGCGCCAGTCGGCTCCTCCATCGTGTCGCTGATCGCGCCACGGGGCGGCACCGGCACCATCGGCGGCATCGTCAACTTCACGAACAACCTGATGGGCGTCGCGGCCCCCGTGATCACCGGCTTCATCGTCGGGATCACCCATTCCTTCGCAGGCGCATTCCTCGTCGCGGGCGTGGTGCTGCTGGTCGGCATCTTCTCCTACATCGTGATCCTCGGCCGTATCGAGCCCATCCCCGAGCCGGTCAGCCGTTCTGGAACCGTGGTGTCCGGCGCGACGCGGCGGTGAGGGAGTGCTCAGGCCATGGCAAGCGATCTGCTCATACGCGGCGCATGCATCATCGACGGGACCGGCGCGCCTTGGTTCGCCGGCGACGTCCGGATCGGTGGCGGGCGCATAACGGCGGCCGGTCCGTCGCTCCGGGCCGACGGCGCCGACATCCTCGACGCGGATGGGCGCTATTTGGCGCCCGGCTTCATCGACGCGCACTGCCACGACGACCTGATCTGCCTTCGTGAGCCGGAGCGCGTCGAGAAGGCGGTCCAGGGCGTCACCACGCTGGTCGTCGGCAATTGCAGCTTCTCCTTATATCCCACCGCGCCCCAGTCGGCAGAGTTGCTGAGGCAGCACTTCTCGGGACTGCTCGGCGAGACGTCGGCCGATGAGGTCTTCGACAGCTTCGGCGCCTACCGGGACGCACTGCACCGGCGGGGCACGGCGCTCAACCTGGTCTCGCTGGTAGGGCACGCCGCGTTGCGCCTGGCCGTGATGGGATACGAGCGCCGTCCTGCCACGGTGGAGGAGCGTGCCGCGATGCAGGCCCTGCTCGCCCGCCAGTTGGCCGACGGCGCCGCGGGATTGTCGCTCGGCCTCGTGTATCCGCCAAGCGCCTACGCCGACGAGGCGGAGTTGGTGGCGCTCGCAGAGACCGTGCAGGCGCATGGCAAGCTCCTGGCCGCGCATATCCGGAGCTATGAGGCTGGCCTGGTGCCGTCCATCGACGAGTTCATTGGCATCTTGCGGGCATCAAAAGCGCCCGGCTTGCTGTCCCACCTGCAATCGGCCGGACGGCCGAACTGGGGCAACGTGCCGAACGCCCTGGTGCGGCTGGAAGCGGCGCGCCAGGACGGCGTGGATTTGAGCTTCGACATGTATCCCTATCCGGCCGGCAGCAGCTACGTGCTGCAACTCCTGCCACCCGAGGCGCAGGAAGGTGGCTTGAGCACGTTGCTCGCGCAGTTGCGTGATCCGGAAGGCCGCGAGGCTTTGCGCCGAGCGGTGGAGGAAGGCAGCCCCGATCCGCATGCCGCGCAGTCGAAGGTGGTGCTGATCGGCTGGGGCAACGTGCGCGTGTCCGGCACCAGCAACCCGGATCTGAAGCGGTTCGAGGGCAAGTCCATGGAGGCGGCGGCGGCCGGGGAAGGGATCACGCCCTTCGATCTCATGGTCCGCTTCATCGAGGAAGATGCCGGACAGACCGCCATCGTGATGTTCCAGTTGCACGAGGATGACCTGCATGCCGCCTGCACGCATCGGCTGCACATGGTGGGCTCCGACGGCCTGCCCCGACCCGGCACCAAGCCGCACCCGCGCGCCTATGGCACGTTCCCGCGGGTTGCCGGCCCGCTCACGCGCGATCTCCATTGGTTCCCGCTGGAGGACGCGGTCCGGCGGATGACCTCGGTTGCCGCCCAGCGTTTCGGCCTAAGCGACCGCGGCCTATTGAGGCCGGGGATGGCAGCCGACCTCGTGCTGTTCGACGACCATATCGAGGACCGTGCGACGTTCGACGCCCCGACCGAAGTCGCCGCGGGCGTCCATTACGTCTGGGTTGCGGGCGAGGCCGTCGTGGCGGATGGGCATATCACTGGCCGGCGTCCCGGCCGAGTCCTAAGCCATTAGAGCGGTTTCAGGTTGACTGTCTTCAGTCAAGCTGAGTAGCCGCGTGCAAACAAAAGCTTAAAGCGTTTCCAGGCAGGCCGGATAGGAGGGAGCATGCGCAAGGCGATCATGGTGGAGAGTGCGGTCAAGCCGGCCGGGGGGTATTCCCATGCCGTCGTCGCGAACGGGTTCGTTTACGTCTCCGGCCAGGGACCCGCAGATCCCAGCACGGGTATCGTGCCGGACGGCTTTGCCGCCCAGGTGCGCCAGACCCTGCGCAACCTGCAAACCATCCTCAAGGGAGCCGGGGCCGAACTGAAGGATGTGGTGAAAGTGAACGCTTACCTGAGCGACGTGACCCGGTTCCGCGAGTACGACGAGATTTACCGGGAGTTCTTCACCGCCAATCCGCCAGCTCGCACCACGGTCGGAAGCCAGCTCGTCGGCATTCAGGTGGAAATCGACTGCGTCGCCGTCCTTCCGGCGTGACGAGGAGACCCCCGTTCCCGTGGCCGACCCGGATTGGGTGGAGTGCCACCTAGGTGATGGCGGATGCCGGGCTCGACGACGGGCATCAATACTGGATGCGCTCGCGAAGCGGGGCGTTCGCTGCGATACGTCCGAAGGACAGGTCTGACAGGTCCAGGCTGCGGTAACCGCCGTAGATGATGAGTTCCGATAAAGCCCTGCCGACACCGGGGGACTGCATTAAGCCGTGTCCGCTGAAGCCGTTCGCAAGGTAGAAGCCTGGTACGTTCGCCACGCTGCCGATCACCGCGTTGTGGTCGAACAGGTTCATGTCATAATGCCCCGCCCAGGCGCTGCGCAGGCGCGTCTGCTCGAAACCAGCTACGCGGAACGCGAGTTTCGGCCAGACCTCCTTGGTGAAAAGGTCATAATCGACATCCAGATCGCGCGCATCTTCGCCAGGGTGAGCATCGATGCCGATGCCAGCGATGTAGCCCTTGCCCTCCGGGCGGAAAAAAAGCCCATCCGGGGTAAATACATAGGGGATGGCCTGGGCCTCGAATGGGCTCTCGAACGAGAACACGAACTGCTTCATGTTGCGGATTGGCGGATCCACTCCCGCCATTGCGGCCACGGCCCGTCCGCATCCGCCAGCCGTGTTGACGGTATGTTCGGCAGTGATCTCTGTCCCGTCGGCGCAACGCACGCCAACGACGCGATCCCCGTGCCACAGGAGGCCGACGGCTTCCACATGCCGGTACTCGACCCCATTCGCGCGGGCCCTCTTCCTGAGTGCGTTCATCAATAGGTGGCCGTCGATCCAGCCCTCGCCGCGTGCCCCAAGCGACCCGACCTCGACATCGTCCAGTGTGAGCCATGGAAAGCGGCGACCGAGCTCGGACCGGCTCAATAAGTCGACATCGACGCCGAGGGAGCGCTGAAGCCGGTTATTCTCCTCGAAATCGGCAATCGCCCCAGCGTTCCCAAGATAGAGGTATCCGTTCTCCCGCAACACGACGCCCGATGGCTCGCCGGCAAGGTCGAGCGTCAGCCCGGCGTTCTTGATGAACTCGACGGCAAAGCCAGAGAGCTTAATGTTCACGGCACTGGAGAATTGCTGCCGGATCCCGCTCGTGGAACGCGCCGAAGCGGCATCCTGATACGTCCGATCCTTCTCCAGAACGATAACCTTGCCCTTGAAGTCGGCATTCTCGGCAAGAAAGTACGCGACCGCACTCCCCATCACCGCGCCGCCGACCACAACGACGTCGCAATGCTCGCTCATTCCGCAACTCCTCGTCCCTTTAAACGATCACCCTACAATCTGCGGCCAGGTGTCCGAGAGGCGATATCCTTGTGGCCATGGGTCCGAAGCGTCGAGCATGAGCTGACTGGTGCCGGTGATCCAAGCACGGCCGGAGATGGACGGCACGATGCCAGGCCGGCCACCGATCAAGGCCTCCGCCTCGATGCGGCACTCGAAGCGCGAGCCGATGATGGAACGTCCGATGAAGCGGTCTCCGGTGCGCAACCGGCCACGGGCGTGCAGCACCGCCATGCGCGCCGAGCAGCCGGTGCCGCAGGGCGAGCGGTCGATCTTACCGGGCCGGATCGCGACGGCATTCGCGCCGCTCGCGACACCGTTCTCGGTTTCCACCGGGCCAGCCAGTTGGCAGAATGAGATGTGGTCCCATTCGGGCATTTCCGGATGCCGGAAGCCGATCTGCTCGTTGGCGGCGCGGGTGAGCCGCATGCCGGTCTGCGCCAGGTCCCGCGCTTCGTCGGGCGTGAGGCCGAAGCCGAGTGCGTGCGCGTCGGCGATCACGAAGCTGTCCCCGCCATAGGCGGTGTCGACGGTCAGGCTCCCCATCCCCGCAACCTCGAGCGTCGCACCGAGCCGGTCGGCAAAAGAGGCCAGGTTGCGCACGGTGATCCGTTCGACCCGGCCATTCCGGCAGGCGGCCGCAACCTCGACGATGCCGCCGGGCGCCTCCAGCACCAGGCGGGTCTCGGGTTCCTGCATCGGCAGGATGCCGGTCTCGAGCAGGACGGTCGCGACGCAGATGGCGTTCGAGCCGGACATCGGCGGCGTGTCTTCGGGCTCCATGATGATCCAGCCCATCTGCGCCCGGGCGTCCTTTGCCGGGACCAGCAGGTTGACATGGCGGAACACGCCACCGCGCGGCTCCTGCAGCACGAAGCGCCGCAATGCGTCGTCCTGAGCGATGAAGCGCGATTGCTGCCAGATGGTGTCGCCGGGCGGCGGGGCGACACCGCCGACGATGACGTCGCCGACCTCGCCCTCGGCGTGGCATCCTACGACGTGGATCAACCTGGAACTCCGCATGCCTCACCGCCAATGGTCACGAAAAGATTGGGATTGGCCTGAGCTTAGTGCCCGTAACCTGGATCATGGTCCGAGGCCGCACGAAATCCATCGGGCTATCGTCTTTCGCTATAGTTCACCACCAGCTATTCTTCAACTGCATCATGCCTCGTCTGGCTATTGTTGCATAAGTATGAGGAGGCACGCATGGACAGGATCGCCGATGCGGCCAGCGACGGGACGGGCGCCCTCGCGGCGCAGAACTGGCCCTACGAGATTTATCAGGCGCTGAGGGCAGCGGATGTGCGCCAGATGTCTTACGTGCCGGACGCCGGGCATTCGCGGCTGATCGAGTTGTTCCGGCAGGATCCGGACGTACGGTCGATCGTGCTGACGACCGAGGAGGAGGGCATCGCCGTCGCGGCCGGCGCCTGGCTCGGCGGCCAGCGCAGCGTCGTGTTGATGCAGTCGAGCGGCGTCGGCAACTGCGTCAACATGCTGTCGCTCGCCGCCATCGGGCGCTTTCCGTTGCTGATGATCGTCACGATGCGGGGCGAATGGAGCGAGTTCAACCCTTGGCAGGTCCCCATGGGGCGGGCGACCGAGCCCACGTTGGCGGCAATCGGCGTCCGCACGATGCGGGCGGACACAGCGGACGACCTGGTGGCCACGGTTCGGTCCGCGGCGGCGCTGGCGTTCCAAGCGGACCAGCAAATAGCCGTCATCATCTCGCAGCGGCTGCTCGGGGCAAAGACATGGTGATGGCCACGCAGGCAACTCGAGGAAAGGGGCTCGACCGCCGGGCCGTTGTCGCACGGCTCATGCGCGGCCGTAACGGGCTGCTCGTCGTAACCGGGCTCGGCTCGCCGG
>JAABUX010008407.1_pt1 | contig 11915 bp, 11 predicted proteins | sample 5561851 | NCBI WGS metagenome assembly JAABUX01 (sample SAMN10711883, study PRJNA513361) | rock metagenome | isolation source: Antarctica rocks | place: Antarctica: Victoria Land, Richard Nunatak red sandstone | collected 2016-01-03 | reverse complement strand
GTGTCCGCACAGCGGCCACCGGCCGCCCCTTTCCTCCCTCACCTACTCAGTCTATCCGTCCTTGCGGAATGATTTCCGTCGAAGGGTACTAGTCAGCCACGGGCGGAGGGGGCGAGGCGGGGCGAGAGGGGCGCCGGCGACTTTTTACAGGCCCTGCCCCCCGGCACGTCGCGTGCGATACTTGAAGTAGTATTTCGACTACCGACTACCGACTGGGGAGTTTCCATGCGCCTTGGGTACGCCTGCCTGAACATCACGCTCGATCGCAAGATGCGCGGCTTGCAGTTGAAGACTTTGCGCGAGCGCGGCATCACGTATCTGCAGACGCTCGTGGACGAAAATCTCGTCCTGACCGCCGACATCCTGCGTTGGAATAAGGAGCGCGGCGTCGACATGTTCCGCCTCTCCTCGGACATCGTGCCGTTCGGCTCGCACGAGGAGGTCGACCTCGCCCTGCTCGACTTCGCGCTGGCGCGCGAGATCCCGCCGCTCGCGGCGGGTATGCGCCTGTCCATCCACCCGGGGCAGTTCACCGTCATCTCCTCGGCCGGCTCGGTCTGGGACAGCAGCTACAAAGAGTTGATGTACCACAACAGCCTGCTGGACATCCTCGGCGTCGACGGGGACATGATCGTGCACGGTGGTGGCGTCTACGGTGATCGGGAGGGCACGGCGCGGCGCATCGCGGAGAACATCCTCCTGCTGCCGGGGGAGATCCGCCGCCGGCTGCGCCTCGAGAACGACGAGCGCTCGTGGTCCGTACGCGACCTGTTGCCGATCTGTGAGGAGACCGGGGCGCCCTTGATCGTGGATAACCTGCACCACGCGCTCAACGGCGTCGAGCCGCTGGCCGACCTGCCGTGGGAGCGCATTGCGGCCACCTGGGGCGGGCGGCTGCCCAAGCTGCACTACTCGGAGCAAGACCCCGAGAAGCGCCCCGGCGCGCACAGCGCGTACGTCACCGCCAGCTTGTTCCGGCGCTTCCAGGGCGACGTGGGCATGGCGGACTTCGACGTCATGCTGGAGTGCAAAGCCAAGGAGCTTGCCCTGTTGCGACTGCGCGAGGAGCTCGCGAGGCTCGAGGAGCAGGCATGCGCATCTTGATGATGATCAGCAACAGCAACGTCGCGGTGCGCGAGATCTACGGGATGGCGCTGCGCGAAGGGCACCCCAACTGGAGCGTCTCGCACATGAGCGGGCTGCCGCCCGACGCGGGGCCTATCGTCACGAGCTACGACGCATTGATCTACGAGATCGGCTCCGCGAACGACCCCAGGCGCTACAAGGCCGTGCTGGCCTTGTGGGACGAGATCAAAGGGTCCGGGGCGACGCGCCTGATCACGCACATCGAGGGGTCGTTCAGCGAGGGCATCGTGGCCGAACTGGAGGGCCAGGGCGTCGTCTGCGTCGGCGCGCCCTTCACGCCGGAGACCGTCGCCGCGGCCCTCGCGCGCATTGCGCCCGCGCCCAGGAAGGGCAAAGAGCCGAAAGGGACGCGGGGGGCGAAGGAGCAGCCCGCGCAGGGCGAGTCAGGCGACCACGGGCTATTCCGCGGCTTGTTCCGGCGCCGTGAATAAACTCCCTATCCCTCATAACCTTAGCCGACGTGCTTGACCGACGGTTCGCTAGATCAAAATGTTGACTATAGTCATCAAATCAGATATGCTTGTCTCGAACCCGTGTTGAGGAAGGAAAAGAAGTGGAGCACAAGCTACCGCGCCCCGTACTACAAACTGAACGGGGCTACCTCTATCATGGCGACTGTTTGGAAATCATGCCTCTTCTCGAAAGTAATAGTATTGATGTGTTTTTTGCCGATCCCCCCTTCAATCTGCAAAAAAATTACGCGCTCAGGTCAACGATGGACTGGGGGACGCCGAATACATAGAGTGGTGCTATCGGTGGATAGATGAGGGTATCAGGCTGCTCAAGCCGGGCGGTGCTTTCTATCTATATAACCTGCCTAAGTGGAACGTCCATCTATCTTCATACTTAGCCCAGCGCTTGACCTTTCGACACTGGATCGCTGTCGACATCAAATTTTCGCTCCCGATTCAGGGGCGGTTGTACCCATCCCACTACTCTTTGCTGTATTTCATCAAAGGGACGAAGCCGAACACGTTTAACCCGCCAAGGTTGCCTCTAGAGACGTGCCGCCACTGCGGGGGAGAAATCAAGGACTACGGCGGCTACAAAAGCAAGATGAACCCCCGTGGAGTTAACCTATCCGACGTATGGACGGATATTCCGCCGGTGCGTCACTCCAAGTACAAAACGCGACGGGCGAATGAGTTAGGCCTGAAAATGATGGATAGAGTGCTCGACATCTCCTCCAGAGAGGACGATATCGTTTTCGACCCGTTTGGCGGGAGCGGAACGACGTACGTCGCCGCCGAGTTGAAAGGGAGACGGTGGCTAGGAGTGGAGGTTTCCACGTGTCAGGATATCGTCCAAAGATTCTCTACTATTAGATACGATGGGGACCATCTCGCCGGTATCCGTAAAAAGCTAAACGTGCTCTTCACCGAGGAGGCGCTGGAGATTAGGAGAAAGAAGGGGCACGACAACGGCAAGTACAGGCTGAATGAATACGAAGTGAGCGAAGAAGAGAACGTGCAACTCAGGCTCATGTTAGAGCGCGGCCGTCAGTACCTTTGCGAATGCGAGGTACCCCTTCCTGAAAGCCGTCCTGTTCAATCACAACAATGACGAGGACTCCGCTCCGAAAAGGTAAGCGCGCTCACAGTGGCACATACGGCTGCAACTCGCGATAGTCACCGACGCGGTCGGTCAGATGCGGATAGAGTTTATCTGACGGCACAACCAGGGCTCCGCCAATCAGTTCGTGGTCCAGGATGCCCAAGCACATCTTATTGATGGCCCGATGACTGGAAGAGATGTTGCCCGTTTCCCATTCGAGGGCAAAGAGCCCGTGATCCGTTGTACGTACCAGATCCAGGGGTCCTGTGCCGGCTACGCCATGTGGACGCAGACGCCGCTGAGTCCGCCAGCCACGCTCCTCAAGGTACATGACGCACGCATCTTTTATCGGCTTGACACCGTTGCCTTTGCGCGACATAGGATCGAGGTAAAAGCCATCTGCTCCTTCAGGCCAGACAATCCGCTGGATTGCGTGTGCAAGCTCATCCTCGATGATCTCGATGGTTTGGCTCTGCACCAGCCAGCCCTTACGGACAATATAGTGTTTGTGGACAATTTTCATTGCTGCTCGTAGAGCGACCCCTTATGAGCGACAAAGAAGACACCTATGTCGACATTGAGAGCGCAACTGATCTTTTCGAGATTTAAGATCGAGACATTGCGCTCCCCACGCTCGATACCGCCAACATAGGTCCGGTCCAGCCCAGCTCTGTCCGCCAGGGCTTCCTGGGACAAACCTCGTTCGCGTCGAACCGCGCGTATCTGCGCGCCAAGCTGCGCCAATAGGGGAGATCGCTGCATAGCGTTAGCTTCGCGGCACGATACTTATAAGTCTACGGCCTATAATCATCAAGGCGATTCCCTGCTGATCGCCGCGTGGCAGCATATGCTCAATGACCCAGCGGCAACCGCATAGGCGGTGCGGGAAGCAGGCTTGCAAGCGTTGCCAACCGGCATCACCCGACGTGGATGGCGGGGCGGCGGCGGGGGTCGGGCTCGGCCTGACGCAGCACTTCATGCGTGACCGGCGCGATGTCGCCCTCGCCGAACAAGATATATTTGGCCAGGAACTTGAGCGGGTTGCCCTCGGTCCAACCGAAGTAGATGTGCGGGCGCGCCCCTGTCGTGTCGCGCAGGTGCAGCAGGATGGCGGCGATGGCATTCGGCACCGACACACCTTGCGCGCGCAACACGCGGTAGCCCCCTATCTCCTGCCCGTAGACGTGGAGCGTCGGCGCGAACTCCGAGGCGTCCGTGACGGTCACCTCGAGAAAGAGCACCGGCTCGCTGGCCGGGATGTGGTTGTCCGTGCGCTGCTCCCGCTCCTTGAGCAGGTACTCGCGCGCGGTGCGATCGTCCGGGTGGTTGGCGATGATGCGGATCTCGCTCCGTCCCGCCCGGGCGACGAGCCGCCGCGCGGTCTCGTCCAGCACCACCGCGCTCGCACGCAATTCGGTGGTGCGGAAGACGCGCGAGACCAACGACACAGCCACGATGGACACGATGAACACCGCCGCGATGGTGATACCCGATGGTTGCTCTTTGATGTTGCTCCCCAACGTGTAGATGAAGATGGCGGAGACGACGCCGAAAAAGATCGTCGCCCCACGCTGTCGCCGGCGCCGGGCCGAGAGCGTGACGGCGATCGTGGCCGAGGTGAGCAGCGCCAGCACGCCGGTCGCGTAGGCCCCCGCCTGCGCGTCGACGCTGGCGCGGAAGATGAGAGTGACGGCGAAGCAAATCGCGGTCACGAGGAGGGCAAGCGGGCGCGACGCGCGGGCCCAGTCCGGAGCCATGCCGTAGCGCGGAAGGTAGCGGGGCACGATGTTGAGCAGGCCGGCCATGGCCGAGGCGCCGGCGAACCAGAGGATGCAGATGGTGCTGACGTCGTAGAGCGTGCCGAAGCCATCCCCGAGGGAGCGGTGCGCGAGGTAGGCCAAGGCGCGCCCGTTGGCCGGACCGCCCGCACGGAAGGCGGCCTGCGGGATGAGCAGGGTCGTCACGATGCTGCTCGTGAACAGGAAGAGGCTCATGATCGAGGCCGCGGCGGTGAGCAACTTGCGCCCGTTGCGGATGCGCCCCCAGGGTTTTTTGGGGTCGTCATTGGGGTCGCCGCGCACGAGCGGCATGACGAGGACACCCGTCTCGAAGCCCGAGAGGCCCAGCGCGAGCCGGGGGAACAGGATCACAGCGAACGCGAGCATCGAGAGCGGGCTGCCATAGGTGTGGGTGAGGCTGACCCGCCACGAACTCAGCAGGGCCGGATGCCGCGCGACCTCGAGTAATCCCGCGCCGACGACCACGAGGTTCAGGGTGAGGTAGGCTCCGACCAGCGCGACGGCGATGCCGATGGCCTCGCTGAAGCCCCTGAGGAAGACCGCGCCGAGCAGGGCGATCAGGGCGAGGGTCACCAGGACCTCGTGGCCGTGCAGGGCGTGCGTGTACGGGTTCTCGCCGATGTGCGCCGCCGCGTCGGCGGCCGAGAGCGTGATGGTGATCACGAAGCCCGTCGCGACGAAGCCAATCAGGCAGAGCACGAAGAGCTTGCCCTGCCACCAGGGGAGCAGGCGCTCGAGCATAGAAATGGAGCCATCCCCGTGCGGGCTCTCCCCGGCGACCCTGCGATACATGGGCAAAGCGCCCAGGAGCGTGACCAGCACGAGGACGAGGGTAGCGACGGGGGAGAGCACGCCCGCGGCGACGGCCGCGATGCCGGGCGCGTAGCCCAGCGAGGAGAAATAGTCGACGCCGGTCAGGCACATCACCCGCCACCAGGGGTACTGGCGGGGCGTGGCCGTTTCGTAGGGACCCTCCCGCTCCTCGGGCGCGTAGCCCTGCAACAACCAGCGCTTGAGCCAGCCTCCCGACCGGCGTTGCGCGATACGTGACGAGGCCAATGGACTCCTCCGAGAGACTAGTGCGGGAGACTACTGCGAGAGACTACTGCGCAATTAAGATGAGAGCGGCACACGAGCATCATAGCAAGTGGCGGGCCGCCGCCGTGGGCCTGCGATTCGAATCGCAAGTCCCGCCCGCGCGCCCGCCCGCGCGCCCGCCTGTGAGCCGATGGGCGATGGCTCGCTACTCCGGGGCCGGCGAGTGTCGCAGCGCGTCGCGCGCGAACGCCAGGAACGTCGCCGCGGCGGCGGACCGGTAGCGCGCGACGGACCACGCCAGGGCCACGGTGCGGGTGAGCCGCGGTGACAGCGGCACGAGCGCCACGGCCGGTCCCTCGGCCAGGGCGTCGGAGCGGGGCAGGACGGCCACGCCCAGGCCGGCCGAGGCCAGGGCGCGCACCGTGGCCGTCCCGCCGCTCTCGAAGGCGATGCGCGGCGCGACGCCCGCGGCGGCGCAGGCGTCGAGCACCGTCCGCCGGATGGCCGAGCCCGGCTTGGAACAGATCAGAGGCTCCTCGCGCAGGTCATGCAGCGCCAGGCGCGGGCGGGCGGCGAGGCGGTGGCCCGGCGCGACGACCGCGACGAGATCTTCTGTGAAGAGCGGCTCGAGCGCGACGTCCGACGGTAGCCTGTCCCCGCCGCCCTCAGGGGGCTGGTGCACCAGCGCCGCGTCCGCCTCGCCGGCGCGCACCAGCGCCAGCAGCTCAGTCGTCGTTTCCTCGCGCAGGGCGAGCTCGATGCCGGGATGGAGGGCGTGGAACGGGGCCAGCAGCGCCGGAAGCTGGCGCTCGGCCAGGGACGGCAGGCTGCCGATCACGACACGGCCGCGCACCGACCCGGCGAAATCGGCCATCTCGGCCCGCGCGCTGTCCGCCTCGGCCAGCACGCGCTCGGCGCGGACCAGGAAGGCCTCGCCCGCGGCGGTCAGGCGCACGCGATGGCCCGTGCGGTCGAAAAGCTCGACCCGCAACTCCCGCTCCAGCGCCTTGATCCCCTGCGAGAGGGCCGGCTGCGCGACATGCGCGTCCGCGGCCGCCGCTGTAAAGTGGCGTCGCCGCGCCACGGCCACGACATAACGCAGCTGCCGCAACTCCATCCCCCACCCCCTACGATAACGATACCTTATTATGGCCAGAATGAACATGTCTTGGACTTATCATGCTGTAGGCCGCACGGTAGGGGTAGGAACAGGGGCGCAATACTACTTGTTGTACGCCCCTGGCAGGCCCCTGGCAGGCCCCTGGATCACCCCTCGTTCACGCGCCGCTCAACACATGGGCCACATCCCATTGCGTGCGCAGGCGCAACGTTGATCGCGGGGCATTACGACTGTGCAGCGGTGTCGGGAGCGGTGTCGGGTGCGGCGTCGGGTGCGGCGTCGGATTGCCCGCCGCGGCGCGCGATGAAGAAGGCCCCAAGCTCGGCCATGGTCGCGGCCTCCTCGGGGCCGAGCATCTGCACCATGCGGCGGACCGTGGCGTGCGGCGCGGCTTTCTGGCCGGGGAGGGTGAAGCCGATGGCCTGCACGGGCGCGGCCGCGTGGTCCTCGCCGCGCAGGGTGTCCGCTACGTGCTCGAGCAGGTCGGCCACGGTGAGGCCGAGCGCCTCGGCCAGCCGCTCCAGCACCAGCGCCGAGGGGTACTTCTTGCCGCGCTCGACCTCGCCGAGATAGACGACCGAGAGGGCGGCGCGCGCGGCCAGCTCTTTGAGCGTCAGCCCCTGCGCGCGCCGCTCCCGCCGGATCACCGTCCCCATCGTCTCCTGCAGATCCGCCATCCGCCCTCCTTCTCTTACCTATGCTCTTGGCATCTATCGCGGATAATTATGCTAACGGCATGCTTTTATCCTTGAATAGTACGCCAGTAGCGCGTATTGTGCAAGGTATGCCGGCCGTCATGCGTGCGATGTCTGGCTAGAGAAGGTAGTGCACGGGATTGGCGCGGCTCGACCGCACGCTCAGCGTACGCTTTTGGCATATCATAATCGAAAAGGAGTGAGTGGATGAGTCTGGTCCCGATGGTGGTGGAGACCACGAGCCGCGGCGAACGCGCCTACGACATCTATTCGCGGTTGCTCGGCGAGCGCATCGTCTTCGTCGCGACGCCGGTCGAGCCGGCGATGGCCAATCTGATCGTCGCGCAGCTGCTGTACCTGCAGAGCGCGGACTCGGCCGCGGACATCAAGATGTACATCAACAGCCCGGGAGGCGTGGTGACGGCGGGGCTGGCCATCTACGACACGATGCAAAACATCACGCCCGACATCCAGACGTTCTGCGTCGGCCTATGCGCCAGCATGGCCTCGGTGCTGCTGGCGGCGGGGACGCCCGGCAAGCGCTTCGCCCTGCCGAACTCCGAGGTCATGATCCACCAGGGCTCGAGCGGCTTCCAGGGGGCCACGCCCGACATCGAGATCCAGGCGCGGCAGCTCCTGCGCACGATCCAGCGCCTCAACACCATCATGGCCGCGCACACGGGGCAGCCTTACGACAAGGTCGAAAGGGACACGCAGCGCGACTACTACATGACCGCCGAGGAGGCGCGCGCGTACGGCATCGTCGACGCGGTGGTCACGGACCAGTCGATAGTCGATAGTCGATAGTCGATAGAGGAGGATACATGTACGCAACGGTCAGCGCCTACCCGCGGGTATCGGAATGGATGGACATCGGCGACACGGCGATCAACCTGGCGCAGGTCGCCTCGATCGAGTTCGGGGGCGGGAGCGACGGCGCCCGCGCCATCGTGCGCCTGTCGTCGTACACTGTAGAATACGAGGCTGACGGCCTGGGCAAGACGTGGTTCGCGGTGCGCGACGCTGCAAGCATTCGCCTGCTACGGACGTACGTCGAGGGGCTGCGATACGAATCGTGACCCGCGGCTGAACTCGCTTCGAGGCGATGGGTTGGACCCGGCCGCATAGCGCCTGTGCGGAACGTAACCTCGTCCACGGGCGCGCGTATCGTGTGGGTCGTCAGCTTCATAGTCGATCGGGAAAGGGCGAACGATGGCCGACCTATCCGCGAATAAGAGGATCGTGCGAGACTTTATCAGCGCCGTGTGGGAAGGCCAAAACCTCGCGGCGCTCGCGACTTTCTGGGCGGAAGATTGCGTCAACCACGCCATGCCGAAGCCTGATAACCGCGGGCTTGCCGCGCTTCGGGCCTACCATGAGCAGTTTTTCGCGGACTTCTCTGCCTTCTCGCATGTTCGGATCGAGGTCGTGCAGCAGGTCGAAGAGGGGGAGCGGGTTGTCACCCAGCTGACAACGAGAGGCGAGCACAGCGAGCTATTCTACGGCATACCGCCAACGGGCAAGGACGTTTCGCTGGCGACGATCCGCATCGACCGCCTCGAAGACGGCAAAATCGCCGAGCATTGGTCCGTCGCCGATGTCGCGGGCCTGATGCAACAACTCCAGACGTGAGAAGAGAATACGCCAGGCTGTGAGGGGGCAACACGATGAAGCTACTGATCCTGGGCGGGACCGTGTTCGTGGGGCGCCACCTCGTCGAGGCGGCGCTGGAGCGCGGCCACGAAGTGACCCTGTTCAACCGCGGCCAGCACAACGCCGATCTCTACCCCGAGGTGGAGAAGCTGCGCGGCGACCGTGATCATAACGATGACGGCGGCCTCGCGCCGTTGCGGGGACGGCGCTGGGACACGGTCGTCGACACGTGCGGCTATGTGCCGCGCGTGGTGCGCGCCTCGGCCGAGCTATTGTCCGACGCCGTCGACCACTACGCCTTCATCTCCACCGTCTCGGTCTACAAAGACTTCACCATCCGGAACCTCGACGAGGGCGCGCCGGTGGGGACGATCGAGGATGAGGCGACCGAAACGGTCGACGGCGAAACGTACGGCCCGCTGAAGGCGCTGTGCGAGCGCGCGGCGGAGGAGTCTCTGCCCGGCAGGGTGCTGACGGTTCGCCCCGGCCTCATCGTCGGCCCGCACGACCCGACGGATCGCTTCACGTACTGGCCACGTCGCGTGGCGCAGGGGGGCGACGCGCTGGCGCCGCGGCCGCCGGAGCAACTCGTGCAGTTCATCGACGCGCGGGACCTCGCGGCGTGGACGTTGCGCATGGTCGAGGAGAAGCGCACCGGCGTCTACAACGCGACAGGCCCCGACTATCCGCTCACCCTGGCCGAAACGCTCGGCGCCTGCGAGCGGGTGAGTGGGGCCGGCGCGCGTTTCGTGTGGGCCGACGCGTCGTTCCTTCTAGAAGAAGGCGTCGAGCCGTGGATGGGGCTCCCGCTATGGCTCCCCGTGGATGGGGACATGAGCGGCCTGCAAGAGATCGACTGCCGCAAAGCCATCGAGTCCGGGCTGACTTTCCGCCCCCTGGCCGACACGGTGCGCGACACGCTGACCTGGGACGCCACTCGCCCGAAGGATGAGGAGCGCAAGGCCGGGATCAGCCGCGAGCGGGAGGCCGAGTTGCTGCGGACGTGGCGCGAACGCCATCAGTTGTCCAGGCCCTCCTGAGCGCGTGGACCGTCGAGCGGCTGGACCACGAGCGGCATACATCCTGAGTCGAGTCGCGCAAGCGGCGAGCAAGAGGTGGTGACGATGCGAAGAAACCCTTTCAAGGTCGGGGACGTAGTCGCGGTCAAGACCGAATCTATCCTCGCCGAGTTCGAGTGAAGCGAAAGCTACCACCAGAGTAGATTCCCGTAGGATGAGTAGCGGCTACCCTTGCGGTACGCGCGTCGAGCGTCTACTATAGTGGCACGTAGGGTTTGTTCCGCATAGCACGCATACGCCATGCGGTTGTGCGAAGACCCATGACCGCCGTCAGGAGCCGATATGCCTGTTGCCGACCTGGGCGAGTATAGCGATCTCGACCGCGCTATCGAAGAGTTGCTCACGGCCCCCGCGCAGTGGCGCTAATGCGCCACTGCGCGAATTTTTGTCGAAAAACTCGATTTTACGTCAAGTGGCGGTGTTGTCCCCCTCCGCCATGACGATCTGCCCGCGTCGGCCGACATAGCCGCCACGCGCGACGGCGTCAACGTCGTCCTCGTGCAGTTTCCCCCAGGCGTCCGGTTGAACGGCAAGAACCTCAAGACGGCGCTCAAGGAGATCGGTCGCACACTGACCGACGTTTTCCTCGTGGCCGTGGACAGCGCGGGCACGGAGTGGCAGTTCGTCTACCCGACGCAGCACGGCGGGCGCGAGGTGCTGCGCCGCATGGTCGTGGTCAAGGGCCAGCCCCGACGTACGGTCGTCGAGCAATTAGCAGGCATCTACAAGGACACCGAGCGCCTCGGTATACGCCGGGCCATCGACAACGCCTACGACGTCGAGAAGGTCACCAGGAAGTTCTTCACCGAGTACCGGCGCGTCTTCAATGAGGTCATGACCCTCGTCACAGGCCTGCCCGATGACGAGGAGCGCCGGCTGTTCTGTCAGACGCTGATGAACCGCCTGATGTTCCTGTACTTCCTGCAGCGCAAGGGCTGGCTGGTCTACAACGGCGACGCCGACTACCTCAACGCTCTCTGGCGTGGCTACGCGGCGACGCCCGTCCCCGAGCGCGACGGCGACTTCTACCGGTCGCGCCTCACGCTGCTGTTCTTCACCGCGCTCGCCAACGAGCGATCCGCGGACCTGGAATTGCGCGACTACGCCGATGGATTAATTGGCACGGTCCCCTTCCTCAACGGCGGCCTCTTTGCCGCGGACGATGTGGACAAGCGTGCGGGTGTCACAGTGCCGGACGAGGCTATCCAGCTGATCCTGCGTGACCTGTTCGCACGCTTCAACTTCACCATCGCCGAGAGCACGCCCTACGATGTCGAGGTCGCGGTCGATCCGGAGATGCTCGGCAAGGTCTTCGAGGAGTTGGTGACCGGCCGGCACGAGACGGGCTCCTACTACACGCCACGGCCCGTCGTGTCGTTCATGTGCCGCGAGGCGCTCAAGGGCTACCTAACGGCGCGCGTCGAGGGACTCACACCGGAGGAGGCGGCGCGCTTCGTCGACGACTACGACGTATCCACCATCCCGGTCACGCTGGCGGGCGACGTACTCGCCGCGCTCGAAAACATCACCGTGGTCGACCCGGCCTGCGGCAGCGGCGCGTACCTGCTGGGCATGCTGCACGAGTTGGTCGAGTTGCAGCGGCTGCTCTGGAACAGCAACCTGATCGCCGGGGCGAAGGAACTGTACGAACTCAAGCTGAACGTAATCGAGCGCAACGTCTACGGCGTGGATATCGACCGCTTCGCCGTCAACATCGCCATGCTGCGCCTGTGGCTCTCGCTCGTCGTCGACTACGACGGTGCGGCCAAAGATCTGCCGCCGCTGCCTAATACTACAACGTTAGGTCGTCAAGATGTGTCGAGGAGCCGGC
>JAABUX010008406.1_pt1 | contig 11915 bp, 6 predicted proteins | sample 5561851 | NCBI WGS metagenome assembly JAABUX01 (sample SAMN10711883, study PRJNA513361) | rock metagenome | isolation source: Antarctica rocks | place: Antarctica: Victoria Land, Richard Nunatak red sandstone | collected 2016-01-03 | reverse complement strand
CGCGGAGGCGGTGGCCGCCGTGCTGGCGGCCGGCGACCCGCGCGGCTGGACGGCTGTGGAGATCGCGGAGACGCTCGATCTATCGGCGGATGTCCGGGACGTCCAGCGAGACCTGGAGGGCCTGGTGGCACATGCCCTGCTCACGCGTCACGGCATCGGGCGCGAGGCCCTGTATACCCTAACGCCACACGCCGACCGACCGGACGCGATCGCGCGGGGAGGCGTACCTCAGCGCGACGCTAGGGAAGGAGAGATGATGCGACACGGCACGCGGCGCATACGGGCCGTGGGCCGTGCGGGCGGGGCGACGGACCCGCCGCTCGCCCTGGAGTACGAGACGGTCCGCACGGCCTACGAGGCGGTGCGGCGGGGGGTCGTCGGGGCACATCTGGAGGGTGACGGCGTGTGCCCACGCCTGGCGGCAGAGATGCGCGCGCTGGTGGCGCTCGCCGCCGCCCTGCGGCGGCATGAGCACGCGGCAGAGCGCGGCCACGGCCAGCCCGAGCGGCGCCGGCACGACCGGCCGTGGGCGGCACGGCTGCGGGGCGACACAGCCGATACACCAGCCGCCATGGTGCACGCCTCCGACGCGACGAGCGCGTGAGGCCGGCTGAATCGACCACATGGCCGGGCTGTGCCGGTGCGCGTGACGCGGGCTATCGTCCGACGATGCTGTAAGAATTCATAGACGGTGCGCCGTTGTGCACGCAGCCTGCGCCATCCAGTGCATATACCCTGCGCCCACCTGCAATAGTTTCCCTAGCAGCCCATGTCGGCCTGTGCTGGCCGTTTAGTTCATCCGTGCAACGCTATGAAGAATAGCGTTGCACGGTAAACGGCCAGCGCAGGCCGAGCCCACCGCAGGCCGTCCGCTTCGAGTACGCCGATCGTGGCCGACGACGCGACGGCCCAGCGCTTATTGGATCGTTGTCGTAACTACCCACCGTACCCATGCCGTTGAACGAAACGATAGTGCAACCAGCACGATAGGTAGCCACGACATCTCCCTGGCCTCTCGCGAACCCTCTCGTTATCGGGCGCTTAGTGTTGCATCTGGGCGATGACGACAACGCGGTGCGTGTCGACCATGTAAGGCGTGCACGAGATGAGCGCGAGGGTCGGCCGCGCGTACGGCGCGTTGAGCATGGCCACGTTGTCGGGCGTCACCACGCGCACCGACGTGACGACGTAGCGGTAGATGTGCATGCCTTGATTGACCACGATGGCGTCGCCCGTGCGCAGCAGCCCGAGATCCCTGAAGATGCTGCCAAACTCGTCGTCGTGGCCGCTGAGCATGCTCAAACCAGGCTGACCGAAACGCGCCGAGGGACCGAAGCGCGTCGCGCCGTACCGGGGCACGATGTCGTAGGTGAACGAGTTCCAGCCGTTGGGGATGAAGTCGCGCGCCCACACGGGGGCCTGGGAGATGCCCAGGCGAGCGATATCGAGGCGCGCCTCGACGGCCGGGATCGCGCCCCGCCAGGCCTGTTGCGGGCCGCCGAAGCGTCCCGTCACGGGCTGGCGCACGATGCGCAACGCCCGGACCTGCTGGATCTTGGTGACGTGGTGAACGATGGTGACGACGCGATAGCTCACCTTCGTCACCGGCTTGACCACGGTCTTGTAGGTGACCACGGTCTTGTGATCGACCACCGTGCGTCGCCGCACCTTGGTCACGTACCTGGTGATGGTCACGTACTTATAGCGCGTGACCGTCTTGTACACGACAACCGTCCTGGTCTTGGTGATAACCTTGGTCGCGTCCTCAACGCGTGGTTTCGTCTTGGGACGGGCAGCTCCTGCCCTGCCCTGTGTGGCCGTGCCGATCGCCGTTGTAGGGGTCGTCGTCGCCGTGCTGGTGGCCGTCGGAACAGCCGTGTTCGCCTCTATGGGCACGGCCGTGTTGGCTCCCGGCGGCGCGGCGATGCTCCCGGTCGGCGTTGTGGTCGCGGTGCTCGTCGCTGCTGCGGTCGTAGGGGCGGCCGATGGTCCAAGTCCTCCACCCGCAGGCGGGAGACAGGCGCTGAAAGGCGGTTGGTTTAGCTGCCCCGAGTTGAATTGCCCCGATCCGGTCAATGAAGCGGCGACCAGGGTCCCTTCCACCGCCGCGTTGGTGAAAGTGACGGCGGCGCGTGGCGCCAGGATGCTGGCCGCGACATAGTCGCCGGATATGGCCAGTGACGTCGCCGCATCGACGTTGAATAATATGCGGCTGGGGTCGATCCCACTGACCGCGAAGTTGAGATCCACCAATTGGTTGCTGGAGCCACCAACATTGATCAGGAATGTTTGATCGCCCTGGCCATCGTTGTTGCCCGTGATCCGGAAGTTACCCTGGGCCGGTATAGTCCCCGTGATGTCAAAGACAGTCAGGCCCTTCGCGACAGAGGTGAGGTTGTCGTTTCCATCGCCGCGATTGAAAACAACCGTCCCGTTGGCCCGCAGGCGGGCGTAATCGTCCGCCAGGGCCGTCAGGGAGCCCGCGGCGGCGTTGAAATCTAGCGGCGGCGGGGAGGCCTGGCCGACCGTCCCACTAACGGCCACCTGCGATAGCGTTTGAGTTATCCCGTAGACCGCATTGCCGGAGATAACGCCTCTCGTGAAGCTCAGGCCGCCGCCGACGGTCAAGACATTCGTGTAGGGAACCGTCCGCGAGAAAGCCTCCCCGACAGAATAGTCGGTCAGGGTGAGGTTCCCGCCGACGGCCAGGAGGCCCTGGGTATCCGCGCTCGATTGGACGGCGTTGCCGAGGATGAACGCGTTGTACGGCGTCGCCACGCCGAGGGGTAGGGGAGCGCATCCTGACGTGCTGCTGCCCGTCGTCGTGTCGAACGCCCGCGAGGGACTGGAAACCCCCTTGATAGCGCCGAGCTCACTCGTCGCCGCGTAGACGCGGCCCGAGGAGCTTGCGGAGGGACCACATTGAGACACGGCCAGGATGCCGACGGTTAGCGCCATCAGCACCCGCCGCGAGGATAAATACCGTACCATTGCCAATTTCCTTCTCCCGTCCTACTCAAGCGCTGGGGGACGAGCGTGCGCCACGAGAATACTGAACTGTTGTCGATGGGCCGTGAGACGAGGGGCTATGCGCTGGACGCCGGGCCGGCGCCCTTTGGCACAGGAGAGGTAATGAGGTAGTAACGGCATACATAGATCGTGGCCTATCGCGCCGGGACAACAGACACCGGCCGGGAAACGGCTCCCCTCACGACGCGACGGAATCCTCTCTACCCCATCATCTTCCGGTTATCCCGCGTCTCGCGGCCATCGCGGGCGACGCTCGTCACGCGCCCTACTTCTTGTATCGGCCACATAGCCTCGGGCCTTTAGGACAATCGGGGGGCCTGGCGATGGTAGCGGACGGTCGTTTACGCGGGGACCGATCGCCCTACCGCTCGCCGAGGGTCTCTCTCACGATGTAGAGGGGGCGACCACGCACCTCATCGTAGATGCGCCCCAGGTACTCGCCGATGACACCCAGGAAAATCAATTGGATACCGCCGAGCAGCAGCACCGCGATGAGCGTCGTCGTCTGGCCCTGGATCGCCACGTCGAGGAGGCGTAGGACCACGGCGAGCACGATGCCCAGCAAGCTGAGCCCCGCTAGGACGAAGCCCAGCGTCGTGGCCAATTGCAGCGGGACGTAGCTGAAGCCCGTGATCGCGTCGATCGCGAAGCGCACCATCTTCGAGAGAGGGTACTTGGTCTCGCCCGCGTACCGCTCCTGGCGATCGTAGTGCACGGCCTCCTGGCGGAACCCAACCCACACGGAGAGCCCACGCATAAAGCGGTGATGCTCCTTCATGGCGACGAGCGTGTCCACGACCTTGCGGTCGAGCAGCCGGAAATCGCCGGTGTCGCGCGGGATGTCCACCGACGTTAGCCGCCGGATCAGGCGGTAAAAGGCCGCGGCCGTGAGCAGCTTGAAGCGCGTTTCGCCGGGGCGCCCGCGGCGTTGGGCGTAGACGACCTCGGCGCCCCGGCGCCACGTCGCGGCCAACTCGGGGATGACCTCGGGCGGATCCTGCAGGTCCGAATCGATGATGATGACAGCCTCACCGCGCGCATAGTCGAGCCCGGCGGAGATAGCGATCTGGTGCCCGAAGTTGCGCGAGAAGTCGACCACCACGACACGCGGGTCGTCGTCGCGCAGCGCGCACAGCGCGCGGTAGGAGCCGTCGCGCGAGCCGTCGTTGATCAGGACCAGCTCGTAGGGCTCGCCCAGCCCCTCCATGACGGCGGTCATGCGCTCGTAGAAGACCGGCAGTGTCTCTTCCTCGTTATAGACGGGCGCCACGACCGAGAAAACGGGCCGCGCCGTCTCTCTCCGTGGGGCTTCCTTGCGTTATGCGACCATTGTGCCTCCTCATCCTGTCGGCGCTACGGCGGCCCCGTACGTTCCGGGCCGCCCAGACGCCCTGTTCCCATCCGTGCCCGACGCCACCCGCGGTGTCACGGCGTATCGTTCCCGCGGCCGGGGACGCCGGCCGCCTACCCCATCGTGTCCCCCATGCGCTGACGCGCTCCTGGTTGCCTTCACGCCGCGGATTCTGACTCGGCGATCGCCTCGTCTGTCACGAGCGTCGCGCGTCCACGAAAGACGAAGCGGTCGCCGACGATGAAGTTGCCGATGGAGGCCACGCCGATCCCCAACGCCGAAGCAACGAGCGCCGGCAGGACATGGCGCGCCGCCGCGAAGATGAGGATGTTGAGCAGACCCGTCCCGGCGATCGACCCGTGGAATAGTAGCCAGCGGCGCCAGAGCGCGCGCCGCCCGAACCGGCCTCGCCAGGTGAACGTATAGCCCAAAGCAAAATTTACCTGCGCGCCGACCGCGAAAGCGACGACGTTGGCCAGAAGTTCGTCCCAGCCGTGGCGTGTCAGAAGCGCGAGCAAGACGAGCTGGACGATCGCGGAACTGCCGCCGGTGAACACGAAACGGAGCGGCCGCGCCGCATCGGACAAAAGGAGCGCGCGCGTACGCCCTCGATACGTCGGGCGCCGCCCTCCTGTCAAAGAGAGACCCATGTCATAGCCTGTGTCGCCGCGCGCGCGCGGCCCCAATATAAAAGCCATTGTTACGCGCTCCTGTTGTTCCCCACGACCCGGGCGATGCGCTCCGGGGCGGGGTATGGAATCGCGCGCGTGGCGCCGCCGGGGAAACCGTGGCCGGTCAGGAACGGCCGCAGTACCGTCGTGGCGTCGGCGACGCAGCCGAAGTCGGCGACCTCCAACGTCACGTTGTCCGCCGGGTCGTCCCCCGCGATCACACGGTACAGCGCGCGATGCTCACACTCGACCCCCAGAAAGCGCGCGGACAGCAACGCCAGGTCAAAGCGGCCGAGCGCGCCGAAGCGCCGTATCGCGGCAAGGTAGGCGCCGATGAAGGCCGTTTCGAGATGGTCTATCGCCCACAGGAACGTGCCCGGATGGCTCGTGTAGCCCAACTCGCTGAAGGTCGCGGTCGGGAAGTAGAAACGATCGACCGACGACGTGGCGCCCGCCTCCATCAATATCTGCGCATGCTTGTGCTCCTGGTCGAGCGCGGCCTGCAAATACGCGACGTTGGCCTGGTCGCCGCCACGCGACACGGCGTTGGGGTCGGCGCCGTAGCCCGCCACTTTGCGATTACCCGCGATGGCCGCCGTGGTCAGCCCCGTATAGTAAAAAGTTGTCGCCAGGCGCTCCGCCACCAACGCCGTGTTGATGATCTCCTGCACGCTCTCGCCGCAGGTTTCGGCGACGGCCGCTGACGCCGCGTGCAACGAGCGTGGCGTCATGGCGGCTAGCGCCACGCCCGCTCCCACCCCGGTCGCCGCGGACAGAAACCCCCGACGCCCCGTTACGCCGCGGCCCTGTGTCTGATCACGTCCGTTCATAGGTATATCCTCCTCAATTAAATGAATGAGCGCACGAGACGTGTGCCATACGCGCCGACGATGCGCGCGACCTGCGCGGCGGTCGGCACGGGGATCGCGCGCGTTGCCCCGCCCCTGAATCCCTGGCCCGTGATGAAGGGGCGCAACGCCGACCCGACATCGCTCACGCACGCGTAAGGGACCCGCTCGAGCGTGACATCATTGGCCGGGGTCACCCCCGCGATAGCGCGACCCAGCGCGCGGTGCTCGGCCTCCACGCCCATGATCCTGGCCATGGTTCCTGCCAGCGGGCCATGGCCCATTTGCAAGAACTGGCTGACCGCCACCGCGTACGCGTCCACGAACGCTGTCTCGAGTGTCTCCACAACTCCCAGCAGGCTCTCCGGCTCCGCCAGTGTTCCCAAGCGCGTAAACGCCGCCGCCGGGAAGTAAAAGTGCTCGACCGATGACCGCGCGCCCACCTCGCCGAGCAGCGCCGCGTGCTTCGTTTCGGCGTCCAACGCGGCCTGCACGTAGCGAACGTGGTGGGCATTGCCGCTCGGGCGCGGCCTGAAAGCGTTCGGGTCGATGTAGCGGCCGCCCAGCCGGTGATCGCGCATCACGGCCGGCGTGGTGAGCGCCGTATAGTAGAACGTCGCCGCGAGCCGTTCGGCCGTCAGCACCGTATCGACGATGGTGGACGAGGTGTCGGTGCAATTGCCCGGTACAATGTCGGCCGCGGCGGCGGATTCGGGGGCGGCGCCGGCGAACGCCAAACCCATGCCCGTGATCGCTGCTTTTTTGATGAAGTCCGCACGGCGCGAACGTTGCGGTGTGATCGATGTCATAGTAGGCTCCTTGCCTGTCATGTGTGTAACAACCCTTATCGCTAGTGGTAGCGCGAGGGAGTCCCTGGGGCAGGATGTCTCGACCGCGAGCCCGTGCGGTCGACACACCCAAAACGCGGGTATAGTTTGTGGATGGGCTCTCCTCCCTCCGCGCCGGTAACGCTCTCCGTGTCGTCGTCACCTCCCAACCGCTATTACGAGCGCGCGTGATACGGACGCGCCGCCCTGCCCGGCGCTCCCCTGCACCACGACGCGCGCCTTAACCTGACCGTGAGACCGTGCGAGGCCCCGCGGCGTCGGCACGGTGAGCGTGAGGCGCCCGTGGTCGTCCGTCGTGTCATAGAAAGATGTCGAGGGCTGCCCTGGGAAGGTAACGGTGACGCGCACGAGGGCGTACGGGGCGTAAGAGATCGCGATTTGCGCGCCATGACTAACCTTCGAACTCGCGACACCCGCATTGACCCGCAGCCTCGGTCCAGGGGGCGTGGTTTCCTGGCGCCGCGCTGGCTGCTGCGCGGCGCTCAGCAGGCCGTACTCAAATCGCTCTACGCCATGCGCGATGAACGTGCGCTGCGGGATAAGGGCGTCGCCCGTCCTCACGGTGAAAGCCGCGGTCGGATCTTTAGCTCCCCACGCCGAAAGCTTGAGCTCGAGATTGCTACTTTCCGGGATGCGCACTTGCCAGTGCGTAGCGCCTGTGCGACCCACCGTATCTATCAAAGCTGTGATAGGTGTGCCATTGGCGTTAAATAACGTCAGGCGCACGTCACGAGACGAACGCGGCAACGCTGCGAAGCGCCATCTTTGGGCTAGTGGCGGCGGCGCCAGGAGAGGTCCAACGAGCGAGGTCTGTCCGCCAGGTTGCCCGAAGGGCGACGCGTACGGCTTACGCAACGTTGGGGTGATATGCGTCAGCGCGCGGACCTCCTGGATTGTCTCGGGGTGGACCCACTCGGTCGCCTTTCCTTGCCGGACGATCTGGTAAAGCACGAGTTGGACGTTGCGGTAACTCTTAACGTAGCGCGGGTCGTTGCGCTTGCCCGGGCCACCGTAGATCGTGACATGTCCCGCGGTGTGCGACGCGAGATAGTCTGGGATGGCATTCTTCGTATCGTAGTTGCCTTCGAGATAATAGACCACCCAAAGCCGTTTGTACCCGGCCTCGATTCCCCCGAGGTAGCCGTTCAACTCATAGGGGGTCATGGGAGCGCCGCGCCTGGCCGTGACGGGAGGGAGCGGATACGTGGGTAAGTTGATACGCGAGTAGTATGAGTAGGCGTCCTGGTTGAAAAAGGAGTCCAGGGCAATTGCATCGCCTGGGCGCACATGCGTATTCAGATAGGAAACGACGGTGCGATAGTCCTCCATGTTTGGGTTGGCGGCGTTCGTCTGCTGAATATTTGAGGCTGATAGTAGCACGAAGACGCTGAGCGCCGCGATCGCGAGGCGAGGCAGCCGTCCGCGCAGCCGCGCGAAGACGACAGCCAGCATGATATAGAACGGCGGCGTGCACACAATGAGATAGCGTTCCGCGATAAACGGGCGTACCGCCAGCGACACGACGAACGCTAGAACGACGGGTGTCAGGAACAGCAGCCACATGAGAGAGCTCCGCCGTGACGTTGCACCCGCGAATATACTCAGGGCGAGTGCTGTTAGGATGAGTAGCGGCCACGCCGCGAGCAACTGCGACGTGAGCGGGGTCGTCAGGTAGCCGAACAGAAAGCCGATCAGAACGATCAAAGGGGTATAGAGATCTGGCTTTTGCAGGCTGGGATCGCTCCCTCCAGATTTCGTGTGCAACACGATCAAAGCCCATGGCAGAAAGGTCAGCGCGACGAGCGCCATCGTGCCGAGCCACAAGAGCACTTGTCTCCATGTGTAGTGCCGCCAGTGGAGCGCCACGAAGATGGCCTGCGCGAAGAGCACAAAAAAGGCGAAGTACTGCATATAGAGGGCGATCGCGGACCCGGCGAAAAGAATCGGCCAGCCCCACCAGCGACGGTGTTCCAGGGCCTGTACCAGTCCATAGGTGCTGACGATACAGAAGAGCAGCAGGAAGGGGTACATGCGCACTTCCTGCGCGTGCCAGATCCAGAGAGGCGAGAAAGCCCCCAGCAGCGCGGCGAAGAGACCGATGGTACGGCCGTAGAGGCTCGCGCCGAGCAGGTAGAGGGCGGGCACGGCCAGGAGACCGGCGATCTCGCTGGGCAAACGCAGTATGGCGACATCGGTCCCGAAGGCCTGCATCCAGAAATGGAGCAATAGGAGGTAGCCGGGCGGATGCACGTCCGAGGCCGTGGCCTGGAACAGCGATTGGGCATACAGTTCTTTGCCATGATAGATGGGCGTGAGCGGCCAGGCGGCCCAGCGCATGCTGAACGACTCGTCGATGCGCAGGCTCTGCGCTCCGCCGTTCCACAAACGTAGGAAAGCCGCCGCTGCCGTGATCGCCGTCAGCAGCAGCGCCGTGACGACCCTTGATGGAGCCGGCGCTGCTGCCGGTGGCGTCTGCCGGCGCGGCGCCCCGACCCACTCGGGGAGCAGGTAAGGCGGCGGCGCTGAGGGGGACGGACGTGTGTGCGGGGATACGGCCATAAAGAATGTCCTCTGCTTGTCTAATGAGTGGAACGTCACGCCGAGACCTTCTCGGCTATGTCAGGGGCCGCGGCGACGACGTCCGCGTCGGGCCGCGCCGGCGCGTTCGCGCGCTGCGGGGCCGCGCCGCGGATGATCGCCGAGAGCATAATCACATTGAAAAGCGCCCAGCAGGCGTTGGTGACCGTGGCCGGCCCCGCGTAGTGCGCGAAACCGACCAGAATGGAGAGCGCCGAGACCGCGGCCACGGTCAACTGCGGAATGACGAGGTGATAGAAACTTTGCGCGCGACCTTCCTTGGGCGTGACCGCGAAGCCGACCTTACGCCCGCTCACCACGGAGTAGAACGCGCCGGCGAATACGGGGAAAAGCCCGTAGGAGAGTTGGATGGCGCGGAAGCGCAGCCGCCCCTCGGCCGAGCGCGCCAGAATAAAGATCGTGGTGAAGATGTACGGCAGGAAGTGGCCGATGAAGTCGGTCGATAGGGCGCTCACCGTCTGTATCCCGAACAGCAGGAAGAGACAGGGCAACGTCATATACAGGACGGTGGTGAGGCTCGTGAGGTAATACATGGCGGACCAGGCGTACTGGACGCGCAGCCGTAGCGGCATGCGGCGCCGCAGCACCCCAAAGTGCAACAGCATCTCGATGTTGCCGCGTGCCCAGCGGCGCTGCTGCGACACGTAGGCGCCGAGGTCCTCGGGGGCCAGGCCGTCGGCCAGCCGTTCGCCCACGTAGCGCGAGGTCCAGCCGCGCTCGTGCAGGTCGAGTGAGGTCACGGCGTCCTCGGTGATAGAGTCCTCGCGGAAGCCCCCGACTTCCTCGACGGCGGCCCGCCGCATCACCATATTGGTGCCGCAGCAAAAGACGGCGCCGAGGCCGTCCTTCCCCTTGCAGATCGGACCGAAGAACAGCTCCTGCTGGTCCATGGCGCCCTCGGTGACGTAGTTGAGACCCCGGTTCGCGTAGTACTGCGGCGCCTGCACGAAGGCCACACGCGGGTCGGCCAGGAAAGGCATCATGCGATCGAGAAAGTGGGGCTGCGGCACATGGTCGGCGTCGAAGACCGCGAAGAACTCCGCGTCGGTCACCGTGAGCGCATGGTTGATGTTACCGGCCTTGGCGCCGCGGTTGTGCGATCGCGTGACCCAGCGCGCGCCGTGCCGCGCGGCCAGCGCCGCCATCTCGGGGCGATTGCCGTCGTCGAGTACGTAGGTGCGGTGGGGATACGGCATGGCCGCCGCCGCGCGCACGGTCTCCTCGACGACCTCGACCGACTCATTGTAGGTCGCGATGAAGACGTCGACCCGTCCCTCGACCCGCGCGCGCTTGCGCTCGGGGGCGCGCTCGTGCCAGACGGTATACCAGTAGCCAAGGACCTGCACGACGTTGAAGCACTCGGCCAACACGAGCAGCGTGTAGAGCAGGCCGTTGGCCGCGTTGCTCGGGCGGAACAGCCAGTCCAGCCACCAGATCAGGCCCAGCACGTTGAAGGCGATGAGCGCGCGCACAGCGCGCCGGCGGCGCGTCCAGTCCGCCTGGCCCTGCGTAAACATCCGTTGGTCATCCGCGTGGCGCTCCGCCGTGATCGACGCCTCCGTGCGCGTGGCGTCGCGCGGCGTCGCTGCGGGCGTGACCGGCTCGCGCAGCCAGCGCACCGGCGTGGCCAGGGGGAGTGGATGTAGGTCGACGGTGACGGCGCTGCTCTGCCCCTGCGTGGCCAGCGCCTCCGATGTCGCGGTCGCCAGCCGGTTGGCCACATGCCCCGCCTCCCCCGCTGTGACACCGAAGGCGGTCACGAGGGCCGTGCCGGGCCACTGCTCGACCACGACGGTGTCGGCGGCGCGGCGGGCCGTTTCGATGGCGCGGCCCAGGGGCAGGTCGTCGCGGCCGCTTGTCTGGTGAATCGTGATCAGGGAGACGGTGCGGTCGTGCGTCCCCGGTGTCAGCGTGCGCGCCGCGTCGAGCCGCGCGCGTACGCCTCCGCGCATGCCGTAGATGTCGCGCAACATCCGCGCCGAGTCGCGCAGCGGCGACACGGTCGTCCCAGGGACATCCGCCCACGACACGCCGATCTCGCGCGTGCGGTACCCAAGCTCTTGCGCCAGGAGCAAGACCTCGACGTCGAAAGCAAACCGCTCGATCGTCAACTGGCCGAAGATATGGCGCGCGGTCGCCGTGCGGAACCCCTTGAACCCACACTGGCTATCACGGATGCCGCGGAGCGCCAGACCGTGGACCAGGCGGCGGAAGACGCGGCCCATCACCCGGCGCCGCAGCGGCTGGGCGGTCACGATACGCGAGTCGGGCATGGCCCGCGAGCCGATCACGACATCGGCGTCGCCCTGCAGTAGGGGCAGGATGCGCGCGACTTCAGAGATAGGGGTCGCCAGGTCGGCGTCGGAGAACAACGTGTAGACGCCGCGCGCCGCGAACACGCCGCGCCGGACAGCGGAGCCTTTGCCGCCGTTCCGCTCGGCCGTGAGGATGCGCATCTGCGGCCACTGCTCGGCGAACACGCGCGCCGTCAACACCGTTTGGTCGGCGCTGCCGTCGTCGACGACGAGAAGCTCCCAGGTGTAGGGCTGGCTTGAAAGGTAGGCGGTGA
>JAABUX010008404.1_pt1 | contig 11918 bp, 25 predicted proteins | sample 5561851 | NCBI WGS metagenome assembly JAABUX01 (sample SAMN10711883, study PRJNA513361) | rock metagenome | isolation source: Antarctica rocks | place: Antarctica: Victoria Land, Richard Nunatak red sandstone | collected 2016-01-03 | reverse complement strand
CGCTGATGGACTCGGGGCTCATTCCCAGTCGCAGCCGCCGCGCTGGCTCTTCACGTGGTAGCATTGACGGCGGCAATACTGACCCAGTTGCCAACGAGCGCGCACGCCAGCACGCAGAGCGTGCCTCCGCATCGGTCAGCGGGGCCGGCGCGCGGCACTATCGTCGCCGCAGCGCCACGTCTGACGTGGCCGAGCCGGCCGCTGTGGTGCCTCGGCAGAGGACCGTGTCCGAGGAGGGAGTCTACCTCGAGCGCGGCCGCAGCGCAGAGAACGGTGGCATCCCTGCTGCCGCCACGCTGGCAGGGCTGCAGCGCATCAGCCCGCAGCCGACCGGGTCCCCGAAACGCGGACGCGCGGACCCGTCACCGCGGGCTTCCCCGCCGACGACGCCGTCGCGGGTGCCGAGCGGCACATATGCGCCCGCAGCGGCGCAGCGCCAGCCGTCGCCGCGCTCGCCGCTGACCTACGGCGCGGGCGCCAGCCCGCGGTCTGCGGGAGGTCGCATGTCGCCGCTGTCGCTGTCGCCCAGCCAAAGCGTCGAGTCAGACATCGGGCGCAAGGCGGCCTCCGCCTGGACGAGCGCGGTTGACACGCTGAACACGGGACGGCGGACAGCCGGCGGCAATCCGCGTGCGGTGCACATGGTTGGCGCAGGCGGCAGCAGCACGTCCCTGACGGACTCTGCTGCAAGCGGGCAGCTGGACGCGCAGTCCGGGCGGTCCACGCCGGACGGGCTGGTCGGTGGCGCACCCTCAGCGGCCGACGAGCTTCAGGTGTGTATGCGGCGCGTGCGCTTGTCATGTGTGTTTCTGCGCTGCAGCTCTGAGCGTTTTGGATCGCAGGTCCACACACTACATTTCACCCTGTATGTCTGCGTGCTGTTCGTAGCGTCACCACAGAACCCAGGCAACGACGAGCTGGCCTGCGCATATTCATCAACTTGAAACCTGCAACAGGCGCGACAGCAAAAGGAGCAACGGCTCCTACAGGAGGGCGGGCCCGTGGTGCGGAAGCTGGGAGGCGAGGTGATGCAGTTCCGGGGCGCCAACATGGCGGAGGTGGCCGCCTTCGTGCGCAAGGCCAGGCAGCAGCTGCCCGCCGGCTTTACGGAGACCATGCTGCGCCAGGTGAGCGCGTCATTTGGCAAAGCTCCACCTGACCTGCTGTGTCGGTTGATGGGTACGCTTGCGTTGCTGCCGCGGCATGAGGATTGTTGGCTGTTATCAGGGCTTGCACGGAGCCTCTGGCTTGTCTGACAGCTTGATGAGAAACGACAGGCTGGTTGGCCCGAGGCTCGGTGGGATGTGTTGCTGGCGGCGGTCCAGGAGTGGCGCGAGGTCGCGGACATGGCAGACAAGCAGCAGGGCTGGCAGGTTCTGGAGGGCTTTCCACTCTCGGACGAGGCTGTCCGGCTAGGTGCGTCACATGTTGTGGGTGAGAATTGCCACAGGTAACCATTCAATTGCACTGAAGGGTAGGGACCTGCTGCTGTGATGAACGTGACCGTGTGCATACAGCGTCTCCCCATGATGCATGCCGTAGGCACTGACGCCCTGTGGTGCGATGTGCAGAGACATACTTTGCGATCGTTCAGCAGAAGCCAGCAGAATCAGATGCCGTCGCACAGAAGATGCGCTTTACCTCCAATGGTGTTCCTTGGTCAGACAAGGTACGGTCTGCAGTCGAACTCATTCATGCTGTGGGGAAGCTCCGTAAGTCCTGATGTTCAGTCACTCAGAAATTCAGATACACTGCGCAGATATATGACGATTTGCGGGCGGCGTCCCTCAATCTCGCTCGGCTCTACATGCAGAGTGCTTTGAATGAAGCGGCTGCACTCCAGAAGGAGGCGCCGGGTCTGTCTGAGAGTGTGCTCAGCAGGCGAACAGAAGAGGTCGGCGGATACTTGCGTGAATCGATTGCGCTGGCCCACCGCGTCAACAACTTTGCGCGTGGTCTGAATCGGGAGTGCTCGGCGCTTTTACATTCTGTGCGCCAGAAGCAGAGCAGCTTGTGACAACCGCTGACATGCGGTGGCCGGTTGTTTGCAGTCTCAGATGCAACAGTCAGTCACGAACGGTTGAGTTCATGTCAGTCCACTTTCTAATCTTTCGACTTGTTGAGATTTTGGGTATCATTTCTTATACATGCATAGGGAAGTTGAAGAGTCCCAAACCCGATCTTGGGAACCAAACTCTCGCAGCTCCCATTGCAAGCATTTGAGATAGCAGGCATATCCGAGATTCAATGCGCCAGCACCAAAGCCGATCCCAGGTGCAATGCATGCATGTGATCTCGAGCTATCATGTTTGTGGCAGGCAGCAACAATTGGTCCGTAGCTGTCCACCCTGTGTGCAGGGGCAGCCGCAACAGTGTTCCCAGAGGGCCCGAAAGTGATAGCTTTATGGAGACAAAGGCAGCCGGTGCCGGTCGCTCTTCTCCTGACCTCAAAGCTGCAGCAGCAGAAGGTGGACGCAGATGCGATGCGGCACATTTGTTGTTGGCCAGTCCAGTTGCTGTATGCGTACTCCTCCTCACAGCAGTTTGCTATATGCAGCATTCGGCAGGCGCGAGTACCATGCCGCTTATGATGCCTACACGCAGCTGCTGGGAGCTGGCACAAATTCCAGCGCCGAGGCTCTGATCAACCGCAGCCTGGTTGCCTGCAAGCTAGGTATCTCCGCACGGCAAACCTCGACATGTCAGCCGCAGGAAACACAGAGCTTCTTGGCGAGTTCAGCTGCTGGCTGCACTGCGCAGGCGAGTATGAGAGTGCACTCGATGATGCTGACGCTGCAATAGCAGCCTTAGATGGCACGGTCCAGTCAGATGACACGCTCCTGGTCAAAGCACATTATCGACGGGTGAGAGGCATTACTACAACGGCGTGCCTTCGTCAATTTCACGCATCGTGCGACTCCCGCGTGTCTTGCATGCACTAGATTGCAGCCATCATCGGCCTCGGGCGCGACAAGGACCTTGCGGCTGCTGTACGGAAAGGGACAGCTGCTTTTTCCCGTCCTGAGCCCGTGCAAAAGCTACGCTCAGCACTAGCATCGGAAACGAGCCCTCTGACTTCAGCATGGCTTGCCAAGGTGCCCGCAATCATTCACTGCTGTACAGTCCAGACTGCCTCCCTGCTGCCGTCGTGAATGCTGCGCATGAGTGTGCAAGTCATTTGGCTGTACAAAGTGCATATCCCTGCCGTGCAGCACTGGACGCTCTTGGTAGAAGCTGCAGAGGAGCCGCTGTCGCTGTCTTCGCGGGACGGTCGCAGGCTACGCCTTATCCCAGCCAACCAGCGGCTGAGCCATGATAGGCTCATGACGCAGCTTCAGGCAGCAATAGGCACGCATCAGCTCGCCATCGATGCCCGTTGCATGCTCACTGCCCTGTGGCAGCGCGGTCGGGCGCCTGGACGGGCTGCTCTGGCGCTGATGCGCGGCTATGCGTACTTGCAAGACGATCAGCACGACCTGGCTGCCCGGGTGTGCTAAGAACTGCTGCTCCAGATTGATGCCACAAAGACCTGTCACACACACTTGCATGGAAGCCCTTGTGTTAAAGCAAGCTGGGGTGGATCAAGCTATGCAGCTGAGCTTCATCTGTATGCCTCAGGCATGCTGCCGATTCATCCCTCTCACGATTGCTGCGCACGCGTGCAGGATGCTCTGTTTGCTCTGACATACGGCCCACATCGGAGCGGCAAGCCCTCCTGGGCACGTGCGCATGCTCTCCATGCTGCCGTGCTAGAAGCGGCAACGGACAACACCCCGGCAGCACTCGCTTTCCAGACAGCCCTTGAGCTGCGCCCGGGAGTGCCGATATGGGAGGCTGCGCTGGAGCGCCTGCGTCGGCGCATCCCTGACAGCCATGCGGCAGCTCTGAAGGTACTGCACGGCTCGTATAAGCACAAGAACCCTGCCTTGTGCGCGCACGGCGCCGCACTTCTGGTTGAGGTCCGTCGCACGGTCTCGCAGGCAGGCGGCTCAACGAAGCTGGAAGCGCTCCTGGCACATGATGCGGAGGAGGCGACGCCGGAGTTCCTCCGGCAGCGGCCCAAGTACTACTACTACAACCTATGGATGCGAGAGCGCATCGCGGAGCACTGCGGCGGCGACCTGCCGGAGCCGGTGGTGCTGAAGATGCTGGACATGGAGGCGGGCGAGCTCGACCTGATCCTCAACTACCCGACAGCCGCTCAGCAGCAGGCGAGAATTTGCTGTCATGCTGCGCTTGCCCGTTGCTAGAGGCCAGATGGTCCGCGCACTAAATTCCTCGCGTCGTTTACTGCATTGGGTCCCACACCCGGCTCATTCAACCAGGAAAGGCCTGCTCACCGCATGCTGTTGCTGTTGACAATTACACAATGTTGCTCTCAGGTCCTTGAGCTACAGGACATGTACAAGCAGCAGGGGCCTGAGACGTTTGAGGCCATGAAGCCGCCGCAGCTGACGTGGGACCAGGTGAGTGTCATGCTCTCTCCGGCACAGCCGCGCACGATTGCTCTGATGTTGTGCGCAGTGATGCACAGTGAGGCGCCTGACGCGCCGCAAGAAGTGCAGGTGCGAGCCCTGAAGCCCGGCGCTGTGGGGCTAGGCATGGGCGGCGTCGCGCCTGGCGAGATCCTGCCGTCGGAGGATCAAACTCTGAGGATCGAAGCGGCGCCCACAGCGAAGCCTCTGCTGCTGACCAATGACGACGACGCCGGCGAGGCATCTGATCGCGGTCAGTCCGCGGATGGACTCCTCGGCTCACGCAGTACAGCCGAGGACAGCGCGACCCGGCAGGCGCAAGTGAAACAGAGCGCAGCTGCTGCGGCTGTAGCGGCATCGATGAGCCAGGATCGGGTTGCGGATAATGCAGCATCCGTGGAGGAGCACCTGAGTGCTGCGGCACCCATGGCAGGGGAGGGCAAGCCATCGCCTTGATGCTGACAAGGCAACTGAGGCGCCAGTCCAGTGTTCCGCTCTAGCGGCGGGCGGTTAGGCTTACACGATTGCATGCACTGGTCGGTCATACTCACAAAGGCTTTGTGACAAAGCCACTCTCTTCGCAAGGCACGGGACTCTAACACGATTTTCAAACCGCATAATTCATCGTCGATAAACGAACCCGTCTACACGGACTGTCAGACACAGACACACAGTCCGTCTATCAGCGACCCAGCGACTTTCGTCCAAGGCTTGGTCGACTTCTCCCGCGAGACGGCCCACAGGTAGTCACAGTGCTGCATCAGCATTGTGCGATGGCAAAGAAGCGGAGGCCGCTGAGCCAGCAGGACCTGAATGCCAGCGGAGGCCAGGCAACCGGCACAGAGGCGCTCCGCATCATCGAGAACCTTGAGCTAGAGGGTGAGTGCAGCTGAGGTAGTAGACCTAGCGGATCTCCGCTTACTCTCGCATCTGCTCACATCAGCTCGGTGTCACCGCAGTGCAAGCCAGGTGTCAGGAGATGCAGCGCATGGCAAACGATGCGGCGACCTCCCTGCACAGTGAGTACACCATACAGCTGATGAAACTACCTAAGAAGGTGCGGTTGATGCCCGAGGTGGCAAGCCAGCTATGCTGCAGATCACGACCACGAAATGCTGCTCACCGCCTGCAATTGCTCATGGGATGCCGCCACTGCAGCGATACACCAGCAGGGCGTATGGCTTCCGCTCTGTCGTCCGTCCTGTAGAGCAAAGCCGGCAAGCATCTGAGTGCTCATTCACCGCTCCAGGTGCGGGCGTTGCCGCTGAAGGCCTTCCAGGAGGAGTATGCCGGCGACATAGACGCGGCGCTGCTGGCGCTGGTCACGGAGCGCCTGGCCGCCTCTTCTCAAATGAGCGCCGCGGAGCCGCAGACCGCGGTCCGGGCGGCCCGTGATGCGCCTCAGACGACAGCGCGCGCCACCGCGCGCAGACCTCGGGCACCGCCGCCCCGCTTCGGCGACGGGCCTGCGACAGCCACTCGAAGGTCCGGCACAAGGAGACGCTGCGTTGCGAGCTGCTAGATGTCGTAATGTTCGATCTCGCAGCTTGGTTCAGAGACTCCATGCACGCTCGTCAGCGGACATGTGTGGTCCGACAGGGGAGGAGCCACACCTGCAGTACACCAGACCGCCAGCGATGTGCCGGCTACAATCCGGGCGCCCAGGCCCGGCGAGACGCTGTACTCGGAGTCAGGTGACTGTGCATATGGCGATGGGCTCATGACAACAAGCCATGCCAGAGTGACCATCAGCCAGAGTGACGAGCGTTTGCAGGGGCCACGCACAGTCGAAACCTGCGTCCTGCAGCCAATGGCGTCCTTGGCGTGCTGGCTCAGGGTCTCCGCTGGATCTGGAAGCTGCTGCGGCAAGTGCAGCCGCACAAGCGCTCGCCACACCGCTAGTCGGCGGAACCGTGTTGAAGGCGCCGCTGCCGGGAACGGTGCTGCCACACGGCGGAGCGCTGCCGGGCGCCGCGACGGTGTTCACGCAGAATCAGCTGGGGCGCACGAAGGCTAGCCAGCAGAGGACCATTGTCGTCACAGTGTCAGGCGCGCACCGTCAGTCATGCTCAAATTTCCGAGTGCCCTGTGGGCTGCCTGCAGTGCTTTGGTAGCAGTCGTCAATCATATCTATGCATGGCCTCGCAGATGGGCGGCAGGTGGTGGTCACAGAAGGCGCTATCAAGAATGTGCCGAAGGAGCTGCAGCAAGAGGTGCAGGAGAAGCTGATGGAGCTGTACAGGACTGTCGCTTGCGTCGTCAAGCCCACATAGCAGCCACAAGAAGGCGTTTGCAGCTGATTGTCATCTGGTACTGTGTGACTACACGAGGACTGCAGTTACATCACAGTATATGACGGTCCTCCAGAGCCTTCGGGTACAGTCCATTCGATGTTTTGAAGCGGATCTTTGATGTCGCACGCCTTGCAGTGCAAGCAGTTCTGCGCATTGATCCGCAATACATCCCTGCCAGCCGCGTCTTTGGTGTACTCATATACACCTGCAGATAGAACACAGCTCAGGTAAAGCTGTGCACGCAGCAACATGTAACTCTGCAGCGCTTGACGAAACACGCTTCTGTTATGCACACCTGCCGGGCAATACCGGGACTCTGGGCCATCGTAGATGGGCTTATTTACCACGGCTGGAATCCCAGCATTCCTGAGGCGCAGGTGCGGCGGCTGGTCGTGCTCATGGTTTGTGCCGCTGCGGTACAATGAGCTGGCGATGTCAAAGGTCACTTCACCGTCTGGGCGCGGGTACTCGGGCTGCATGCTGACTGCTGCTGGCTGGAGAGACTCATGGTCATGGCGGCTGCACCATGCTCACTTCATGTGAGAAACTGATAATGAAAAGTTCCAAGCAGCTTGCAGAAGACAGCATACACAGGTCTGACACAACATGGCAGCATGCCTGTGCCGTAGCGTCCATGGTGCGCCGCCTCTCAACAGCACCGTGTCCACTGCTGCGTGTACGAGCCCGCCGTAGAGGCCGAGCTTCGCGAAGCCAGGCCGAATGTTGCGGGAATCATGGAGCTCGTCCCACACCCACGAGGCCTTCAGATCTTCTTCATATGCGCTGAGGTCTGCTGGGCTGATGGAGTCTTGGTTCGTCAGAGCGTTGAAGGCAGCCTCAGCTGCAAGCATGCCCGACTTTATTGCTGTATGTGTGCCCTGCAGCGCAGCCATGACAGACTTGACCAAGTGGCCGTGTCCACATGTGTTCAAGGGACCAGTGCTGATCATAAATGCGAAGCACACCGGCTCCACCACAGTCAGCCCACCTTGATCTTGGGCACGTTCAGGAAGCCCGCTGAGCATCCGAGCAGGGCGCCCCCGGGGAAGGTGAGGCCGGGCACGCTCTGCTGCCCGCCCTCATTGAGAGTCCGCGCGCCGTATTGGAGGCACGTGCCGCCCTCCAGCAGCTTTCCGATCAGGGGGTGCTGCTTCCACCGCTGGAACTCCTGGTAGGGGCTGAGGTAGGGGTTGCCGTAATCCAAGCCAACAACGAGGCTGCAGAAGCAAAAGGAATCTTGTCAGCCCGTTTTTGTTCTGATGTCCAATCAAAGCTTACTGGGCTCCCAGCGAACAAGACACTGGTCCAACTGGCAACGTACCCGAGTGCAACCATGCCATCATGCATGTGGTAGATGAATGACCCGCCATAGGTGCTGGCGTCAAGAGGGTAGCCGATGGTGTGGACCACGGTGCCTGGCTTGTGCTTGCCTGGCTCCACCTGCCACACCTCCTTCAAGCCCAGAGCATACGTCTGTGGCTGAGCCCCAACCCTTTCCCGCAGGTGGAACCGCTTCATCACACCCTGTTATCGGCAACAGCTGTCAAGTAGGTCCGACGCCGCGTTTTCCCGGGAGACAAGCAGCCTATCCTACCTTTGCCTGCAATGTCAGTCGACCGTGTGCATAGACAAAGCGGCTCTTACCTCTGACAGGGATCCGCGGCAGCCTTCCGCGAACAGCGTGACTCTCGAGCGCAGCTCCATGCCGCGCGCAAAAGCATCCTTCTGGGTCCCGTCCTTTGCAATGCCTACATCACCGGTGGCGACACCGACTACCTCGCCTTGCCGTCCATACAAGACCTCGCTCGCGGCGAAGCCTGGATAAATGTCCACTCCCAGATCCTCAGCTTTGGCTGCCAACCACCGTGTAAGCTCACTGCGCATGCGTTTTAGCAATCACCTTGCCAGGCTCATCAATAGGCTACCATATCGCAACGTTGCTTAGTGATAGATTTCAGCAGGAGCAGGAGCTAGCACCTGCCTGAGGCTGACGATCTGGTTGCCCTTCCCCTTATTACGCATCTGGGGCGGTGTGGGCAGCCGCAAGGTGCGGCGCTGTGTGAGAAAATAGAAGCTGTCTCGAGATGCTGCCGTGCGGTTCAAAGATGTGTCGTCCTTCCAGTCAGGTAGCAGCTCATCTAACGCGCGTGTCTCGAGCACGTTGCCCGACAGGATGTGTGATCCTGTCAGCACAGCCGCTTCTGCTGGACACAGTCGTTGGTGCTGTATGTACACCTCGTCGTGGGCTGGGCATCAGCCGGACTCACCGACTTCTGCGCCCTTCTCCACCACGCACACGCTGAGAGCCTTGTCGCTTTCTTTACACCTCTGCTTCAAGCGAATAGCGGCTGAGAGACCTGCTGGGCCCGCGCCCACAATGGCAACGTCAAAGTCCATTGCCTCCCGCTGTGCGCCATTGTCTGATGGCGGGTCTGGCCGCTGCAAGCTACAGCTCGTGTGTAGCAGACGCGATGCCGCACACAACCTTATGCCGGCGGCCGGCCATGCCGTGTCCAGCACATGCAGCATGCATCGCTTTGCAATGCTCCAAGACGACGAGGCTCGGTTCATTAAAACGCAACTGAAGTCATCGGGCGACCATGCTACAGACCAAAGCATGCCCAAATCAAGACAGAATCCTGCGAGAGCTTCTGTCGGCGTTAGACCCAGTTCTGAGTAGATCGCGGGCCCAATAGTAGGCATTTTGATTTGCACTACCGGCGACGCTGCTGCGCGCCATGACCGCAAGCAGTGCGCTCAGGCTGCAGGCGCTGAATCACATCTCGCGCGCGACCAGCGATGTAGAGGCGACTGCCTCTTGGTACCAACGTGTAATGGGCTTCGTCAGGATACATCGGCCTCAATTCGAGTGCGAGGGCGTCTGGTGAGCATCCCCGGTCGCTGTTTCCACCATTCTTGTCGAGTCAGCAAGATTTGATATGGCGCGATGGGGCGCCCGCTCGTGCAGAGCCTGCGTACGGGTGTTTGTTTCGTTTGCTCGCATGCCCGCATCATCGCATCGCCTGCGGAAACCGCCGCATAATGTGTCACAACAGGCTGTTCTCGTTCGAGGTGGGCATCGGAGTGCACTTGATAAAGCGGGAGACGCCGGCCCGGCCCTGCGACGGCAGCCGGGATATCGATCCAAAGCAGGATCACCTGAGCTTCCAGGTGCGGACCACGTGCTTTCGGTCGGCGAGCATCTCATCACAACGCAAGTCGTGGCTCCGGATCGCCCCTGCCAACTGTTCCGCTGCATGCCCCCACCAAGCAGCAACTTGTCACGCATAGAACCCTGCTGTGTAGTGATCCCTCCTGCATGGACGCAGGCGGAGTCGCTGTCTGCCGTGAAAGACAAGCTGAACGCGATGGACGTACCCTTTGTCGTGGAGTCCGTCGAGGAGGGCGGCGTTGAGGTCACGCAGGTATCTTGCCCCCACAAAGTTGTTTGCTTGTGATGCACTGCATACGAACGGAAGTGTAGTGCGACTTGGCTCCCTTGATGCTCATGAGTATGCCGCCTGCGCGCAGGTGTTCTTTTTGGATCCTGAGGGCAACATGATTGAGGTGAGGCGCCAGAGATGTCCTATGTGCTTGCTGATGAGTGCTCGCAGCACATTGTGGCAGAACAGCACTCAGTGAGTCGTTTTGGGACTTCGTCCTTACTTCGCGTCCATATGCAGGTCTGCGACTGTGACTGCCTGCCAGTGCGGCCGCTGGAAGGCGATCTTCCGGCTTTCTCAGCGGCTATTTTCCGGCGGGACGACGTCCACAAAGCGCTGGTCCAGCAGCAATCGCGGAAGCTCGAGCAGGTGGCGGCGGTGCTGCAACGCGCTGACAGCCCGACGTCGCCGCTGCCAGCCGATTTCCCAGGCAAGCTCAACAGAGAAGTTGCTGTTCAGCACTTGATGCGTTTTATCTGTGCCTGCTGCCAAGCAGTATATGCACGAGTGCTGACGGGTTCTGCCTTTTAGGGGCCTATGCAGCACCTAATCACATGCAGCCAGAGCACTGGCGAGCAGCGAAAGAGGCCGCTGAGGTTGCTGAGCAGCGGCGGCCTCAGCTGGTGCAATAAGCCGGACGAGCTGTGGGCGCGGCTCTCATCACCTTCCGTAGACTGCCGTCACAGCAATTGCGAGCACTGGAAGAGGCTGCTGGAGTCGCTGAGCAGCGGCGGCCTCGAACGGTGTGCAATACGCCGCTTTCGCCGTCCCCGCGGCCCGACTCCAGCAAAGCAACGTAGGGCAGGTCAGTAGGGCCGTGCTAGACATAACCGACCCCTTTAAGAAGTTCGCTGACAGGTGTAGCTAAGCTGTATAGCGTACGCGCTGCGTTCGAGAAGCGCTTGTGACAACATAGAATAGAACGTCCGCTTGAGCTGTGCTCATCGAGTTACAACAGTTGGGCCATGCCACGTCTAGCTGGCCATAGCAGCTACACGCGCCAAAATGCTTGTTAGCCTGACAGCATGGTTTGCCTGACAACATGGTTTGCCTCCAGACAGGGAGCATAACTTCTCTAATAGCTGCAGGATGTGCAGTGCCAACAAAGTCGTGTAAGGACGCATGATTTCACCCCTCAAGTCTCATCCATGGCCGCCACGTCTCCATTCGCCTCGGTCTGCGGTATTCAGGTCAATTTTGTAGTCGACTGCGCGACTTCCGTTGCAGCAATTATACATCAATGCTAGGAGCGCAGTGCTCGTACGAGGAGAATTCGGAAACCTTATTGCATACCTGCACCTCTGAGGGTACGATCCCGGTTTTCAACGCATTTTCCAGGCGCTGTACCTCCTCAAGCGTAGCTGCATTTGCAATGGCGGCCTGCGCAACGAACACAGATAGTGACTGCCAGAACGAGACCACTACCGTGCTGTGCATTTGTGACAGCTGTAGTGCAGGAGGCAGAGCACACGTATGCTATGACATGTACCATCGCGACAGCCACTGGCTGCGTAGCCTGGTGGCAGCGCACCGCAGCCATGAGATCTGCTGTGCCTCACGGCAGCCACGCACCTTGATGGCCGTCAGCTGCTCCGCTGTCGGGCCCTTCGTGGGCACTGGCGGCTCCACGGCTGCCGCCTCCTCCGCCTGAGCGAGCTCCTCGTCCGGCTCGAAGGTCGCTGCGGGCGCCTCTGCTCCTGCGCCGA
>JAABUX010008403.1_pt1 | contig 11918 bp, 10 predicted proteins | sample 5561851 | NCBI WGS metagenome assembly JAABUX01 (sample SAMN10711883, study PRJNA513361) | rock metagenome | isolation source: Antarctica rocks | place: Antarctica: Victoria Land, Richard Nunatak red sandstone | collected 2016-01-03 | reverse complement strand
TCGGATTCGTCATCCCCTTCACTGGGATCTCAAGTCGTCTTCAAGGGAGGAAATGCTCTCCGCTTCTTTTACGGAAATCCAAGGAGCACGCTCGACCTCGATTTCACGGCCGGTCCCGATTTTCCTGATCATGCTGAAGCTATCAAGGGGTGGCTAGACGCGTCGCTCAAAAAAGGGGAGCGTCAGCACCTTGTGAAAGCTCGATGCCAGAGCGTTCAACGAAAGCCAGCCGATCTCCAGAAAACTCGACCAACTTATTGCGTCAGGGTTTGTTATCAACTGCCCAACGATCGGTACTACAAGAACTTTGAAGAGCATCCTCGGTTCTTCGAGGTTGTTGATATGGAAATAAGCCTGAACGATTTAGTCTGTGAAAGCATCGAAAACCCGTTAGGCTCCGACTCAAAACCGCTTCGATCTTGCTCGTTGGAAGACATCATCGCCGAGAAACTTCGAGCGCTGCTCCAGCAAATTCCCCTAAATCGCTCACGCCCCCAGGATGTGTTCGACATCGCGACGATGAGTCGGAAACACTCCGAAGTGCTTGACACGAGAAAGATCGGTCTGTTTCTTCTTCAGAAGTCCGAGGCCAGGCAAATACTTGCCACCAAACAAGCGTTCGACGCCGGCATTCGAGATCGAGCCGAGATTCGTTATGAAGCGGAAATCCGCGCATCGACTCCTGTGTTTCTTCCTTTCAAAGACGCATGGATTGAGGTGCTTGATTTGATTACCAAGACTGATATCGATGATTACTGATTATCCTCTGAATGGTTTGTTTGGTCGGGAACTGATTCAAGGCGACTCCAAGGCCGGACTCAAACCCGAGGGGATTGGAACGGGGGGAACGACCGCCCAGCGCTGGGGGATGGGGAGGGTCTGGCGGGATGGGGCGGCGGGCTGGCGCTGGTCGAGCCAGTCGATGAGGGGCGGGAAGACTTCTTGGGGGGCGTTTCGGCTCCAGACGAGGTCGCAGTGGCCGTAGTCGGCGGCTTGACCGTTGATCCGGCCGAACCGCATCAAGGTCTTGTCGGGGCTTCCCAGGGCGTTGTAGGTGATGACGGAAGATGGGATGTCGGCCATGATGTCGGCTTCACCGGCGACCATCAAGGTCGGCGTGGTGATCCGGTCGAGTCCCGAGGCGTAGTCGACCTTGCCGTCGGCCGAGAGCATCCGCCCCCGGTACAAGTACGGGTCGAGTTGCTTGAGCGCCCCGGCCCCCGGGTCTTCCACGGTGTAACCGTAGAACCGGCTCACCGTCTGGTCCTCGACGTTGGCCTTGGTGAAGTAGAACCGGTCGATCCGCTCCATGAACGCCGGCCGCCCGTACATCATCGGTCGCCCGAGCCGCCCCGTGCTCAAGCCCAGCGAGAGGGTCCGCAACATCCGGTCCGCCTTCCGCATCTTGATGATGTCGGGGGTCTCGTTGACCATCGCCACCCCGCCCATGTCGACGAAGTTGGCCACCCGGCTCGACTCGGACGACATTTCCAGGAACGGGAACATGAGCATCCCGCCCAGGCTGTGGCCGACCCAGTTGACGTAGTGGCTCCCGGTTTCCCGCTCGACATATTCGAGGATCGCCGGGACGTCGTACTGGGCCTGGTCGTCGACCGTCCAGTCTCGTCCGCCCACCTCGCGGATCGGGGTCTGCCGGAGCAGCCGGTTGATCCCCCCCGGAACCCCGACCCGGTGGCTCGCCCCCGACCCGCGCATGTCGACGACGAACACGTCGTACCCTCGGCTCGCGAGTTGGCTGGGCAGGTGGTTGTCGGTGATCGTCCAGAACGTCCCGTTCAGCCCCAGGCCGTGGCAGAGGACCACCGGCAGCTTGCCCGAGCCGGGCCGCTTGGAGCGGATGTGCCGCATCCCGAGCTTCCAGCCGTCCTTGGTCGTCGCGAACCCCTCCGCGCACGGGCGGAGGTCGAGCGACTCGGCGTGATACCGCATCGTCGCGCAGCCGGGCGGGCTGAGCAGGCTCAAGGCGAGCACCCAGCCAGCCAGACCGTGCGGTCGGGACCATCGGAGTTGCAACGGATCACGACCATCGGACATGGGAGCGAGGATTCCTTCCTCGGATCAACGAGTCCCGGGGCGAAAGCTCTTGGATGGCCCACGCTCATCCTTGAGCGGAGCCGCGGCGGCGAGAACCCGAGTCGAAATCGTCGGCCAGCGTTGAGCACCGGGCACGGCAACCTAGCGCGGATCAGGATCGGCGCCGGTCAACTAGGCCGCGCGGGATCTTACCCGATCCCTTGGGAGCGGGGAATCTGAACTTCCCGCCCGTTCCTTTCGACCAAACCGAGAAGTTTTCTGAGAAAATCGTGCAACCGGATCGACCGATCCGGGCACTCCTTCCAGAAGCCCAAGACTCGGCCCACCCCAGGCCCAGGACCAACCCCATGATGAAGGGATCGACCCGGCCTGACGGCGACCTCCGGACGCTCCTGAGCGTCGGGTCGATCGGCGCCCTCCCCGACGGTGCCCTCCTAGATTTGTTCGAAGGGCGACCCGGTGACTCGACCGCCGACCGGGCGTTCGCCGCGTTGGTGGAGCGCCACGGCGCTCTGGTCCTCCGGGTGGCCCGGGGCCGGCTCGCCTCCGAGGAAGACGCCTGCGATGCCTTCCAGGCCACCTTCTGGCTCCTGGCCCGTCGGTCCCGCTCGATCCGCAACCGCGACGCCCTGGCCGGCTGGTTGTTCGGCGTCGCGAGCCGGGTCGCGACGCGGTTGGCGGTCGAAGCCGCCCGGCGTCGAGTCCGCGAGCGTCAAGCCGCCCTCCCCCTGGAAGACTCAACCTTCGACCCATCGCGGCGCGACCCCGATCTCGCCCCGGCTCTGACCGCCGAGGTCGCCCGCCTCCCCGCGAAGTACCGCTTGGCCGTCATCCTTTGCGACCTCGAAGGATTCTCCGCCGACGAGGCCGCCACCCGCCTCGGCTGCCCGGTCGGGACCTTCAAGGCCCGCCTCTCGCGAGCCAGAGCCCACCTCCGGACTCGCCTCGCCCACCGCGGCTTCGCCCCCGCCGATTGGCGATCGGCCCCGCCGCAACCATCCGTCGTGCCGCTCGCCTTGATCCAGGCCGCCTGCCGGGTGGCCCTGTCCACCGCCCCCTCAGCCGGGCCACCGGCGGCGGCCGTTACCTCTGCCCTCTTGCTGGCTCAAGGAGCTTCCCGAACCATGCTTTTGTCCAAGTTTTCGGTCTGGGCGGCAACCGCGACGTTGTTCGTGGTCGCGGTTACCGAAGCCTACCAGGGATTCGAGGTCCGTGCTCAAACCCCGGACAAGCTGAAAGCGTCCCCCGCTCCTCCCCGACCCGCCGCGGCGGACCAAGGCGACAAGAAGTTGCCGCCCCTGGTGGCTCAGGCGCTACGCGGCGGGATCGAGGCCGCCGAGTCCAATCCTGACATCACCGGCAGCATCCACGACCTGATCCGCGTCGGCCGGTCGATGACGACTCAAGGGGACCATACGTCGGCGACGGCAGCCTTTCGGAAGGCGCGGGCGGCGATTGACATGGCCGATGCAGACATTCGCGTTTGGGGTCGTAATCCGATCCTCTGGCTCGCTCAATCACTGATGCGCAACGACGACCGGATCTTGGCACACGAAACGTTCGGGCACGCGATGGACCTGATCCAGGCGATGCCGCCCGACCAGTTCGCCCGGTCCTGGGGCGAACTTATTACCGTGCAGATCCAAATGGAGGGGCGTCTCGCGGCGCAGCCCAACATGGAGCGCGTCCGTCGCCTCATCGGAGACCACAAGGCGGACTTCCACCCTGCCGGGACCGCCGACCACTTCCTCATCCAACTCCAGGCGATGACGGGGGACTTCGGCGGAGCACTGGCGTCTGTGGCCAACTTTCCGATTCGATTGGGGACCGATCCCAGCGACGACAAGGCTCAACTTCTTATCGAGCTGGCCGGTACCGTCCTTCGAGGAGACGGTGCCGCTGCCGATGGTGTGTTCGATGCCGCCCGCCAGGCGATCATGGAGCAAAAACAACCTCTGGTCAAGGTCCGTAACCTCGTTGCGCTGATCGACATCCTGGCGAAGCTTGACCGATCCGACGCCGCCTGGCCGCTGATCGCATTGGTCGACTCCGCCTTGGTTGACCCGAAGGTGGCCGAGGAGGTCATGCGGGAATATTCCATTGCCTTGGATGGGATGATCCACCGACAGCTCGGTCGCAATGACTTCACCGCCGCCAAACGATCGGCGCTTCACGTCGTCGAGGTTCTCTCGCTTCATCGCCTCCAGCCCCGAGAAGATCTCTATGCCAAGGGAGCCGCCCTCGTCTTCGCCGTAATGGGTGAAGACGATTCGTTTCGCCAACTCATGGATCGGTTGCCGACCGATAACGATCGGTACGAATGCATCTGGACATTGCCCATCGCTCTCCGCTTCTACAAAAAGGACGCCGAAGCGCGTGGCTATGAAGATCAGGCAATCGCACTGACTCGAAAAAATATTGAGATCGCACCCAAAACCCTCAACGGCAAACAGCGCACCATGGAAGCTGTTTTATGGGCCAACTGGTCAAACCGCTTGGCCAACCTGTATGCCATCCGAGGCGATGTCGATCGATCACTCCAAGCGATCGAAACACTCCCCTTGGAGGATCAACAAAATGCGCTCGGCTGGATCGGCCGACTACTCGCCCGATCTGGATATCTGGACCAAGCTTTGGAAATGACCCAGAGGACGACCGACCGTAACACTCGCCGCGAGATTGCGGTCAGTGTTGCCATCGGCCTACCGAAGCCCGATCGTTCCACCTTGTTCGATTTTGAGGATTGATCACCAAGCGATGAACTCCTCAATCCCCCCGGTCGGACGCCGCCAAGTAGATCCCCAAACCCACGGCGCAGCAGCCGATCACCAGCGTGGGGGTGATCGGCTCGTGGCGGATCAGGGTCCCGAGGCCGATCCCGAACATCGGGGTCATGAAGGAGACGGCGGCGAGCTGGCCGGCGACGTAGCGGCGGAGGAGGATCATCCACAAGGAGAAAGTCAGGCCGGAGACGATCAACCCCTGGTAAAAGACGCCCGCGAGGGCCGTCGGGGTGAAGTGGTAGCGGGCAGGTCCCTCAACCCAGAAGCTGACGGCAAAGGCGATCGGCACGGCGACAGCCGACTGGAGCAGGAGGAGGGTGGTCGGCGGGATGATCGGGAACGTCTTCTTCTGGGCGATCGTCTGGAGGCCGAAGACGACCCCCGAGCCGAGGACGATCAGGTCGCCGGTCAACCCACCGCCGCCGAGCAGGATTGGTTTCGCCAGCAGGATCGCCACGCCGACCGCGGCGGAAACCAGTCCCAGGATGCCTCGGACCCCCAGCCCCTCGCCGAGCAGGAGCCAGGCCAACGGCGCGACGATCAGGGGGTGGACGTTGATGAAGACCGACGACCGCCCCGCTTCGCTCAGGCTCGTCCCCCAGTTAAACGCGCCGATCTGGATCGCCGCGAGCAACCCGTGAGCCACCACCAGCCACCAGTGCCGCGGCGCCACCCGGACCGACGCCCCGACCCGGTAGCCTACCCACGCGATCACCGGCAAGCTGAGCAGGAACCGGAACCCCGACGAGCCGAGCGGCGGTAGGTTGGCGGCCGAGACCGTGATCTTGGCCGCGACGGCGTTGCCCCCCCAGAACACACAGCAGAGCGTCGCCACCGCCAGGCCAGGGGCGTCGATCCGGGACGTCGGCGGCGCGGGGTCGGTCATCCGAGGGGTGGGATTCGCTCAAGGTGGGTGGGCCACCGCCGGTCGTTGGCGGCGTCGAAAGCCCACGATAACAGATCAAGGCCCAGCTTGACCACCCGGAACTGACCAGCCCCAGCGAGTGTCAGGCGGAGTTCACCGGGCGTCGCCCTCGATCTCGGCGCTTGATCAACCGACCCAAGCCGACCAAGCCGGGGACGGCAAGCAGGCTCAAGCCACCGACGGCGGCCCAACTCGTCCGTTTCGGAGCCAAAACGACTCCCGTCCACTGGTTGGAGGCGACCAAGTCGGCCTTGTCCATAATCTGCGGCGGTTCGTTCGAGTCGATCACCTGAACGAGCGACCCCGTATGGCCGACGGGACGGATGACAAGGAAGTGGCGCAGGCGATCGTCCTTGATGAAGGCCAACATGGGTCGGTCGATCGCCCGGATGTCTTTGCCAATGTGGCGGCCTTCCAGATTCAACCCGAATGACCAAGCGACGTCGCGGAGTTCCTTCATAGAATGGCCGCCCCGCCGGTGCGGCAGCCGAGCGGCAACCTTGGTGAAGCCGACCGAGCGGCCTTCGACAGAGAGCAAGGTGTGGAGCGCCGCCGGACCGCAATCGACCTGCGATGAGGCCACCTCGGTCTTCTCATTCGCCAAACCCGAGGCGTCGGAAACTGCGAGAGCGATCGTGGCGGCGATCATCAGGCGGCGCGGCCCCAACGAGCGGAACATCATCCCATCCTCCATTTCCGCGCGGCCACCCCGCCCAGCAGGGCGACACCCAGCAGCCCAACCCCGATCTGAACCAGCGTCGTCCCACTCCACGCCTGCCGGGTGGGCGACGAGGCTTCCAACTCCTTCGACTGGCGATCCGCCTCGGCCAAGTTGGCCTCGATCCGTTGGCGGACGCTCACCGGGTCGGTCCGGTAGGGAGGGGGCGGTTCCTGGGTTTGAAACTTGCGGGCTAGCGGCCCAGACCGCACCGTTGCGTCGACTCGTTCCAGTTCCTTCGTCGCTGGCCAGGCCACCTCGCGTTTGACGTTGAACAGGGAATCGGGCAGGTCGAGGTTCAACCGCTCGGTGCCGGCAACCACCGACAGTGTTCGCTCGATTACCGGTTCTTTTGTAAAGTTATCGCCGATCACGAACCACTGCTTGCGACTATGAACCGGAAGCCAATAAGAAGAACCATCTGGGAGGCGATGCTCCGCCAACCGAACGTCGTCGATTCTGCTCTTGAGTTTGCCGTAGCCATGATATTCCATTTTCAAAACCTGCGCATTTCGCTCCATATCCAGCCAGTAGAATCGTTTGTCGCGTTCCTTGTCTGTATCTTGATCTTTGATCAAAACGCTGGCGCTCACACGTAGGCAATTCCGGTCGTCCAAGCTTTCCCACCCTTCCACGACGACCTCATGGAAGTTGACATCATAAACCCCTTCCAGGCCCCAAATGGGCTGAAGATCAAGCGGCGAATTTAGGGCACTGAATGAAGTCAGGAATCCGGGGAAGACGCGGATGTCATCGGCTCCAATCCGATGCTTGGCGTCCAGGATGTCTTGAGTCGACTCGATTTGCCCCTTGAGGAGGGAGCTTCTTCGGCGAATGACCCCACCACCACGCGTAGGGTTCGTCGTGTATAGGTCGTAGAACGCGGCCCCATCCCGCCGATAGAGGAACGTCCCTTGGAACTCCTCGGCGAACTGTCCCGTATCCTTGATGAGGCGTGCATCACCCACCCAACGCGACTGGCCTTCATAGACATAGATGAGCGATTTTACGGGAGCCATCTTCACGCGGATCAAATCGCGGAGCTGATCGGCACTCAGTTGCGGATCGTTGAAGGAAGCGACGAGGATCAGGGTAGGGAAGAGGAACGCGAGCATTGCAAACCTCTGAGGTGGATGGGTATTGATGTGGTGTCCGATCTCGAATCCGAGCGCTGGAGACTCGGACCATCGAGCTGAAAAAACAGGGAATTGGCTCCGACACCGATTCCCTCCCCATTCTTTGAGACGCCACGGTCAGTAAGCGGGGTGAGCAGGGGCACGAATTATCAGACCGCGTCAGCCGGTCGCACCTGTCCACTCAAGCCCACTCGCTTTATCGCGGCGTCACCCCACTCCGCTCGTGGACCAAGGCTCACTGTCCAAGGGTTCTTTGTCCAGTGAACTGAGCGAAGCCTACGTTGCAGGGCACTCCTTGAGGGGTGTCATTGCCGTCGCAAGTTCCCACGCGCGAGGCCATACTTACAACACAATTACCACTGGTCCAAAACACGGAAGGGCCAAATTGCGTCTTGGAACAATCGATCTGAGCATTCTTGACGATGGGTTTGCCATTCGGGTCCGCAACCGATCCGGAAGCCGATGGGGCTCCCCGGCAATCAATGCAAGTGCGTGCTGGCGTGGGGATCGTCGTGCTGTTGTATGTGACGCAGGTGCTGTTCCTGGTGTAGTTATTGTTGGTGGCGATTTGGGCGTTCACGCAGTCATACGCACCTGAACCCTTGATCGCGGGGTCCGAACCAATGACGAGTGACAAAGTTCGCTCCGTCAACGGACGTGCCTGGGTGGCTCGGTCCGCGATGCAAACCAGGAGGCCCAACGAACCGACCAGGACGGAGGCAGTCACGCGATGGAATTGGGTCATCCGAGAACTCGCTTTCAAAGAAATGTGGAGGAGTGGGAATCAATCGATTAATTCATGTCCGTTGCGTGTCCCCAGGCCACGCCAGGCTGCCTGGGAGATCGTTTCCGCGACGAAGCGGACCGACCCATCGCCCATCAGCAGGTTGACGCCGCCGGGGTGCAGGCTCCGCGCCGTGGTCATCCCAAGTGCCGTCAAGCAATTCGCATCGAGGGCGTCGGGAATGATTCCGTTGGGAATTTGGGCATGGTTGTAAAGCGTCCGTTCACGTCCGGTCCAAAACCAGGAATGGCCGTGGCGATAAAACCTTAAGGTGTTGTCTGGTTGCGTGGAGGCCCGCGCATCGAGGATCAAGTCGTCGGTGGTGAAGGCGAGAACCTTCAAACTGAACGCATCGCGTTCCAGGACAATTTCCGGCCCATTCGACCCTCGCGACCGTTCACTGAACAGGGCGGTATGCGATGAACCGTCGGGAATGCTCGCCGGGGTCACCAACCCGAACTCGGGCAACAAGCCATTACCGCTGTCGGGATACTCCGCGCTCGTCGCAAGGCCAGGCCCCGTGCCGACGTTGCCGCGATAGTTCACACCATTGTCGCCGAACGGTCCCCCATCCGACGGGCAGAGGAAGATTGCGACGCCCGTTTGTTGCGCCGTCGAGTTCAGTGAATTCACGGCATCGGCTTGGGGCCAGACAATGTTCCAAGTTTCCGGGTAGGTTCTCGCCGAAAAGTTGACCGCGTCGTAAAGCGCCCGTTGCTCCAAAAAAGGTAAGATTCGCAAATGGACCGAATAAAAAGTCCTGGGTTGGTCATCATCGCCCCGTCCCAACGTATTGACCGGGAAGCACCCGAATGCCAGCGTATATTGCTGGGTCGCCAGCCCAATCTGGCGAAGATTCGAGCCGCACTGGATACGACGTGCCGCCTCGCGGGCCGCTTGGACCGCCGGCAAGAGCAGCGCGACGAGCAGGCAGAGGGCGCCGCAGACGACGGTCGTCTCGATCAGGGTGAAACCACGGCGAGCGCGCGACCTCATGGCGTTTCCCCCTTGTCTGGCGGCGCGATCAGCACGCCAAGCTTCAACCGAGGCTGGCTGGGGTCATCCGTCACGACCTCGACCCCGGGATTGATGCCCGGCACGAGTCGCTTCCAAGGGGATGCGCAGCGACTGGACCAGCGCCGCTTGCGGTGCCGAGGGGCTTTCGCCGGCGAGGAGCGATCCGGAAACCTGGAGGACGCGGAAGGGCCGATCCTCGGAGCGGATCTCCACGCGGGCCTCGGTGATCCCCTCCCGGGCCTTAAGCACCAGCGTGGGCGGGAGGAGCCGGATCGTTGGCTCGACCGTCCATTGGACGTCTTGGATCTCGGCGCGACCATCCGGCCAGCGGAGCGTGATCGATTCCCGGTTCAACCCGAGCTTCGCCCGCGCCGGGAGCTTGACGACCACCGTGCGGGAACTTTCAATGATCCCGTCCGAACTTTCCACTTCTTCCGCCGGCGCGCCGGCCTCGATTTGAAGCGGCTCATGGGCGACCACCTCGGTCGGGACTTTCCGCCCCTCGCCGTCTTTCCGCCGCCCGGTCAGGCGATAGATTCGACTGGAGGCTTGGCCGAGGCGGACTGTCGCCGAGCGGTCCGAAGTTTCTTGGACTTCCCACTCCGGCACAAACCGGGCGGTGACGACCAAGGTCCGGATCGACTCGGCCGGCGCGTCCGTCATGATGTCGAACGAGACCCGTTTTTCCTCCGCGACGTGCCCCGCTTTGAGGAAGACCGGGACGACCCCCGAGCCGCCAGGCGGGATTGAACTCGGGAACTCGCCCACGCTCGAACAACACGGGACGTTGACCTTCGACCCGGTAAGCTTCAGTGGTCGTTCACCCGAATTGACGAGCCGAAACTCATGTTTGAGAGTTTGGTCTCGCGCCAGGACCGTCCCGAAGTCAAAATCTTCCCGGTCCGGTCCGGTCGGCGGTTGCTCAAGATCGACGAGAGATCGGGTTCCGGCTCGGAGGAAGCACAACCGAAAGCGATAAGTAAGCCGAACGCGGCGATCGATAAACCCGCTGTTCGCATGGATCGAAGCCTCCCGCAGCGAGGTGTGGCGGCGACGGACTCGTTGAACCGGATAAGACATCGGTCAGTCAAGAAAGTTTTTGTAAAATTTCAGAAGATTGGAAAGTTTATGGTTGGACCGGTTCAAGGCTTTGTGGCGGCCTTTTGGGCGGCCGCGGCGAGAACGGCGGCGGGGTCGTCGTTGAACAGGTCGCGGCAGCCCGAGCAGCAGACCCAGTAGGACTTCCCGGCGTGGCTCACCTGGATCGTCCCCCGACCACCGGTGACGATGCAGACCGGACCGGACTCGCCCGCCGCGAACGAAACCCCGACGCGGGTCGAGCCAACCTCGCCGAGCCGGGTCGGGGGGGCGTCGGGCGTGGCGATGGATTCATAGGTAAGCAGGAACCGCGCCTCGTTGGGGGTCGCCAGGCTGATCCGCCGGACCCCTTCGCCCGCTCCTTCTGCCCGGAACGCGACGGGTTTGGTCGAGTCCCCCTCCTGGCCCGGTTCCGAGCGGAACAGCCGCTTCGACCCGTCGAGGAGCACGGCGTCCAGGGTGAACGCTCCCGGCTTCCCCTCGACCGGGGCCAGGGTGGCCGAGCGCAGATACTTCCCCTTGGCAACCTGGATCTCCAGCCGGGCCGAGTCGGCCGCCAGCTTCCAGGCCCAGTCGCTCGACTCGGTCCAGGCCCCCTGGGTGCCCCCCCGGCGGACCTGCCCGGTCCCCTTCCACGCCCCGACCAAGGAGCCGAACCGCCGCAACGCCTCCTGGTCGCCGAGCCGCGTCGGTGCCCCCCTGACGCCGGGGTCGCCCGCCGACGCTCCGACTCCAGCCACCGCCAGGGCCACTACCCAGGCCAAACTCGCCCCGCTCGCGATCCGCCGCATTGGTTGTCGCCTCGCCCGAGACTTCGGAAATGGGCGGGAGCCGCCCGACATCGGTCGTTGTCTTATTAACCCCAGCCGGGCGGGTGGGTGTCAACCGGTCTGATCGTTCCGCCCACTTGGTGTGATTTTGTTAGGCGGATCGAATCGGGGAATGTTATAAGATGAAGTCTGCTCGACGGACGCATGTTGTTGATCACCCGGATCGGCGAAGGGCCTGGCTTATGCGACCACGACTCCTCCTTGAGTTGGATTCCTCGATCGGCCGCGCTTGCCTGATCGCCGCGACGCTGCTGAGTGGGGTTGTCCGGGCGGATGGCCCTCGGGCCTCCAACGACACCGGCTCGTCGATCCAGGTCGCTCCCGAGCGGTCCACCCTCGTTGGTCGACGGGCCACCCGGCAGTTGCTCGCCTCGACTCCGGGGGAGTCGGCCCGCGACCTGACCCGAAGCGCCCAGTGGGTCAGCCTCGACCCGACCATCGCCGTCGTCTCGCCGACCGGGCAGGTGACGCCGAAAAGCGACGGCACGGCGACGATCGTGGCTCGGGGGGAATCCGGGATCCAGGCGCGAGCGACGGTGGAAGTCGCGGGGGTGACCAGCCCGAGCCGGGTC
>JAABUX010008402.1_pt1 | contig 11918 bp, 4 predicted proteins | sample 5561851 | NCBI WGS metagenome assembly JAABUX01 (sample SAMN10711883, study PRJNA513361) | rock metagenome | isolation source: Antarctica rocks | place: Antarctica: Victoria Land, Richard Nunatak red sandstone | collected 2016-01-03 | reverse complement strand
TACCGAGGGACATGTGAATAGGCTCAAGCTCATAAAAAGACAAATGTATGGCCGCGGCAAACACGATTTATTGCGACAGCGGGTGCTGCGGGCGGCCTAGCCGCATCACCACGAACGCAGGAGAACCCGATCTCACCGGCCTGGATAACGCCGCCGGTACCAGCGCCCGCAAGGCCGTCAAACGGGTACAAAACTGCTCCCGTTGCACCTGCAACGGGATGACCTCATGGAGCGTGGTCCGGTGGCGGAAGAAGTCCCGAACTTCCTCGTATGCCGCACAGAACCGCGCGGCCCCAGCCCCACTGCCGAACTGTCAAGCCCGCCGCGCGCTGCATGTTCGCCACCCGCGTTTGGCTGGCCCGCGGCGCATCGTCGCCGAACTCTGCTGAGAGCGGGATCACCGCCGCGGCGACGGGGGAAGGGTTCTCCCCTGTCGTCGTCACAGTCAGCCCTTCCTTTGCTAAAGTCGAATTGGTCGAATCGAAAGGAGTGTGGGTGGGCGTGCAACGGCCTTTCGTCTCGAAGGAACTGTTTGTTGTTTCGACTGTTTGTTGTTGGTTCGATCCACGCACTACCGGTAGTACGATCCGCGTACCACCCCCGTACGCTCTGCGTACTACCCTCCTCCGCGGTCTGGCTAGCGGTAGGGGTGGGAGCGTCAGGCGCGTCGTCGCCGATGAACAACAGGGCATAGCACGTCGTGGCATGGTCGCCGGCGGCGGTCTGGGTCTTCACGGAGCGCACGAGGCCCCACTCCTCCAAACGGCGCAGGGCGGCCGCCAGCGTGCTGCGGCTCCGGACGCCGCAGCCGCGGTCGAGCACCTTGCCCTCCCGCGTGGTGATGCCGTGGAGGAACTGCGTGTAGCTGATCGCGTCCTGCACCTTCTTGAAGCCCAGGGTGCGTCGCACCACGTAGAGCAGCGCGAGCAACTCAGCATGCGAAAGGACGTGGACCTACTCATCGAAAATCTCGTCAGGCGTGGCGGTCGTGGTCGGGCGGGCGAAAGGCATCACGCACCCCCGATAGCGTCGTGGCGCGGAGCGCGCAGGGCCTGCCGGCGCCAGTAGCGGTATTCGTCCCAGTCCGGGGGAGAGGTCGCGGCCAGGGCCTGCTGGTGATGCCTGCCGTAGCGCTCCTCCCCGTGTGGGTCGCCGCCCCCGGCCAGGATGGCACGTGCGGACGCGAGCACGCGGCGCAGAGCGGGGTCACGCGGCAGGAGGGTCGTGATGCGTGCGCGGCTGTGGAGGACGGTGGTGTGGTCGCGGCTCAATGCATCGGCTGTCGCCTTGTTGGTGAGGTGGTAGTCCGCGGCGAGGAGATAGGCGCACAGGTGCCGGGCCTGCGCCAGCGCGGACGCGCGCGGCTCCGTCCCCTGATGGCTGCGGGCGTCACGTCGTCCGCGCCCTCACAGAGGGCGGTGTAGGCGCGCCACGGCGGCGATCACCTTTTGACCCTGCCCCAGGACAGAGAACGGGCCTTTTGTTGACAGGCGTGCGTCGCGGTATGCTCCGAGGAGAGCAAGGAAATGCTCTCGGGCACAAAAAGCCTCCTGATCGTTGAAGTCAACAGCTTCATCGAGCTTTTCGGTGGCTCTGGTGGTAGACCGGAAATCTGAACACCAGCGCCGATCGGTATAAACGGGCAATCATTAAGAGACTCACCGGGTGGTAGCTGGCGGGTCTCTTCCGTTGTGGTCGCTGCGACCACGCCTTCGTGCTGGGAAGTATAGCCCAAGGCCCTCCCCTTCACAAAGCCGCGGCCATAGCATACCCTATCTTAGCAAGCCCCAATGACATCTTGGGAAACGCCTTCAGTTTCTAGGCAATGTGCAGGCGCAGGGCAGCCGGGAGAAAGCCACTGCGTTCAAGATAGCCGAGGTGAACGTGCATCAAACGCGCATCAAAGGGCTCAAAGACAAGGTTGCTGTCTGCAAGGCCGGTCGCCGCGTTGCGTCCATCGATATGGCGCTCCAAGGACGGAGGGGGCGCGTCCTCCGGAAAGGCGTGCAGCAAGGGGTAGAGTGGATTATCAGGAGTACAGTAGTCAATCAAACGAGCGCGCCATTCATCATACGGAACAAGGGATAATTGATAACCCTCTTCTTGAATCCAACGCACCATATCACTCCACAAGGGATTGTGAGGTGCTACGATGTTGTAATCTCGCCCAACACGGTTATGCTGAGCCAGATGTACGATGGCGCGACTGACGTAGTCAACCGGAGTGAGGCTGACACGCGTCTCAAGCGAGGGTGCTTGTCCGATCATCAGGCATCCTTTGATCAGCCGCCACACAAGGTCGTTCATGTTGCAAGCCCCGCTGCGCAAATCGCCCGCGATATTACCAACACGGTAGATCGCGGTCGGTAGGCCTCGCCCTCGTGCGGACACAACTAGTTGTTCAGCCGCCCACTTACTCTGTCCATATGGTGAGGCGAGGTGCTGCACGTCTATATCGGCGCCTTGCTCCATGAATAGATGCCCTGCTGGATACCGCTCGTCCGCAAATACCGCGGTGGTGGAGATGTGATGATAAGATTTCACTTGTCCCTGCGCCGCCAGCCTAAGCACCTCATGAGTTCCATGCACATTACTAACGCGTAGGGCTGAGTAGGGCATAGCCATGTTGACGATGGCGGCAGCGTGAATGATCGTGTCGATGCTCGTCGCGAGGTCGTCAAACTGAACCTCACTCATCTGCAACCGCGGGTCGGCCAGCGTACCACAAATCGGCGTCACACGGCGCCTCAGCCCCTCGGCCTGACGATGGAAACGCACCAAATTATCGCTGATGCGGTGTAGTCCCTCCTTCTCATCAGCGGCGCGTACTAAGCAGTAGATCGTTGCATCTGTCTGCGTTAAAAGGGCATCTAGTAGAAATGCTCCCAAAAAGCCTGTTGCACCGGTGAGGAAAATAGACTTGAACTTTGGGCTCGGTACAGTAGCTGGGCCCACGACATTGATTCGCGCATCAAGGACGATATCCTCGCGGATGAGTGTTGAGAGCTGCGCGTGCGTATCGTACACTCCCTCTCCACGCAATTGATCAATAGCAGTCGCGAGGTCAGCAACCATCGGCGTAGCAAGTAACGTGGCCAATGGCAACTTGCAGTCTAGCGTCTGGCGCACCTGTGCTAGAAGCTGCACCGCCAGCAAGGAGTTGCCGCCCAAGGCATAAAAATCATCATCGCGACCAATCGGAGCTAGCCCGAGGATCTCTGCAAAAGCTTGGCTGACCAACTGCTCGGTTGTGGTGCGTGGAGCGACGTACGCGCGGGCACCTCCAGGCCGCTGATAATGCACGGGTAGAAGAGAGGGGGCAAGTGCGGCAGCACTCATCGGCTGCGCCTCTGAAAGAGCGGGTTGCGCGTCCTGCACGGACACGTCGATCCAATAGCGATGCCGCTCAAAGGGGTAGGCAGGAAGCGCTACTCGCCTTGGGTAGGGTCTCTCCCAGGACGCTGACCACACTATCTCGACCCCTGTGGCCCAGAGCTGCCCTTGTGCTGCCCGCATCGAACCCTGACTCAGATGATACTGCTGATACTGCGGCGAACGTAACGCTGATGCAACAACACTACGCTGCGGATCGTCAGCACACTGCCTGACCAGCGCGGTCAAGACCTGAGTAGGACCACACTCTAGGAAGAGGTGGGCTGGGGACGCGAGGAGCGCTGCAACGCCGTCGGCAAAGCGCACTGTCTGTCGCAGATGCTGCGCCCAGTAGGAAGGGCTTGTTGCTTCTTCAGGCGTCATCCATTCCCCTGTGACGTTTGACATGAGCCGCCGTTGCGGCTTATGCAGCGTTAGCGATTGTAGATACTCGTGGAAACGAGCGATGATTGGCTCCATCATCGACGAATGAAAGGCATGCGATGTCTTAAGAATCTGTGTGCTCCGCCCCTGCTCCTGTAGCGTCGCGTGCAGGGGAGCAATCGCCTCCTCCGGACCAGCAACGACACAGCTCGTCGGTGTGTTAATGGCTGCGAGCGAGAGTGCTGGACTAAGAAGAGGCTGCACCTCAGCGGCTGACATCTGTATAGCTAGCATCTGTCCGCCTGGTTGCTCCTGCATCAGGCGCCCGCGCATGGCAACGACAGCAAGCACCTCCTCAAGAGAGAAGACACCGGCAAGATGTGCAGCCGCGAACTCTCCGATACTATGGCCGATCATTGCCGTCGGTTCGACTCCCCAGTGCATCCACAATCTGGCCAGAGCGATCTCCAGGGCGCAGAGTATTGGCTGTGTTAGCGCCGTTTCGGCAAGCCTCACGTTTGCGTTTTCAATTGTAGGGGCGGACGGATAAATGATCGATCGAAGGTCAACGCCGAGGTGCGGCTGCAGTATAGTTGCGCAGTGGTCGAGGGTGGAGCGGAACACTGCTTCAGTCTCATAAAGGTCATGTCCCATCCCTACGTACTGACATCCCTGACCAGGAAACATGAAGACGACGTGCGGTGCTGATGTCGCATTGTCTCCACTCCACACTGCGTGGGCATCTCCAACCTCGAGTGCATGTGCGCCCTCGCTCGCGCTTCGGCACAACACAGCCCGACGATGGGCAAAAGAGCGTCGCCCCATCTGAAGAGTGTAGGCAATCGAGGCGGCGTCCGCCTGAGGATGGGCCTGAAGGTAGCGCCCTAGCCGAGCACTGGCGGCCTCTAAGGCAGTGGGGCTCTTGGCTGAGAGCGGGAAGAGGCGCCAGGCTGAGGCCGTGTCAGGCGCCTCCGGTGGGGTCGGCGCCTCCTCCAGGATAACGTGTGCATTCGTTCCACCAATGCCGAACGAACTAACGCCGGCGCACCGCGGGCGGCCAGTCGTCGGCGCTGGCCAGGGGACGAGCTGCGTATTCACGTAGAACGGACTGTGCTCAAAGTCAATTTGGGCGTTCGGCTGACGAAAATTCAGGCTCGGCGGAATTTCGGCATGGGTAAGGGCGAGGGCTGTCTTGATCAAGCCGGCAACTCCAGAGGCCGTGTTGGCATGACCAATGTTCGACTTAACCGATCCCAAAGCGCACGTCTTCTTCTGGTTGGAGGCCCGCGTGCCAAAGGCGCGAATTAGGGCGGCCACTTCGATCGGGTCGCCCAGAGGGGTAGCTGTCCCATGAGCCTCGACATACTGAATCGAGTCGGGGTCAATCGCCGCGATAGCCAGGGCATCGGTGATGACATCAGTTTGTCCCTGTACGCTTGGAGCGACATACCCAACCTTAAAGGCCCCATCGTTGTTGATGCTCGACGCTTTGATTACCGCATAGATATGGTCGTTATCCTTGATCGCCTCTTCCAGGCGCTTAAGCACGACCACCCCGCAGCCGTTTGAAAAGACTGTTCCCTGAGCGTCACGATCAAACGGGCGGCAGTGACCATCTGGTGACTCCATCCCACCCTCTGCATAAAAATACCCGACATCTTGCGGCACGGCGATACTGGCTCCCCCGGCGAGCGCCATATCAGACTCACCGCTCAGTAAACTCTGGCATGCTAGATGAACGGCAACTAATGAGGTCGAACAGGCGGTCTGGACCGTTAGGCTGGGACCGCGTAAGTTGAGTTTGTACGAGGTGCGCGTGGCTACGTAATCCTTATCGGTGGCATGTTTAAGTGCGGCTGCTCCAACAGAGGCCACAAGGTCAGCACGACTCAGTAGGTTTGTAATGAGATAGCTGCTGTAGTTAACGCCGGCAAACACACCGACACGCCCCTCGATGGCGTCGCTATTATACCCAGCATCCTCGAACGCGGCCCACGCGCATTCCAAGAAAATACGATGCTGTGGATCCATCACTTCGGCTTCACGCGGCGTATAGCCGAAGAACGGCGCATCAAAACGATCGATATCATCTAGCTCCCCCGACGCCCTCACCAGGCGCGGGTCACGTAGCTGCTCAGGCTCTACGCCCCGCGCGACGAGGTCAGCTTCGCTGTAGAAGCGGATCGATTCAACGCCCTCACGCAGATTGTTCCAAAACTCTGTCACATTGCGCGCCCCTGGATAACGGCACATCATACCGATAATAGCAACATCGTTATAGTTGTTACTCACCGTTGCCCTCCTCCCGTGCCGATATAGCGTGATTGTGCATCGATCGACGCCGCTCGCGCTGCTGCACAAGGCGATCGAGCCGCGTCTCAGCCCACTGTTGGGTCGTATTACGAGTTGGATCAGGTGACTCTGCTGCCGCTTCAAGATGGTTGGCAAGGGTGCGAATAGTTGGGTAAGTGAACAAATCCAGGATCGAGAGATCGCGTTCAAGCGCCGCGCTCAATCTGCTCTGTACCTGGACCATCAACAGCGAATGTCCTCCTAGATCGAAGAAGTTATCATCGATCCCGACCAGGTCACGGTGCAGTACCTCCTGCCACACCGCCGCTACCCGGTGCTCCAGGTCGCTGAGCGTCTGGGCAACCTTGGGAAGAGGAACTTCCGGAAGTTCCTCTAAGTCGGGAAGGGCGCGGCGATCCAACTTGCCGTTGGCTGTTAGGGGGAGCGCCTCAAGGACAATACAGCGCGTCGGAACCATATACTCGGGCAAATAGTCACGTAGAAAGAGGCGAAGGTGGTGGCTGCCAGAAGGCTCGACCCGGAGTAACGATGGAGCAACCACGTAGGCAACGAGCTGCGGAGAGGCCAATTCCTGGCCACGTACGATAACCACGCAACTCACTACAGCAGGGTGCTGGCGGAGCACGTTTTCAATTTCGCCAAGTTCGATTCGAATACCGCGTATCTTTACCTGACTGTCCAGGCGTCCCAAGATGTCAAGCGATCCGTCGGCACGATAACAGCCCAGATCGCCGGTTCGATAGAGCAGGTCATGCGGATCATCGCGCCAGGGGTTGACGACGAAGCGCGCGGCGTCTACCTGGGTTGGGTGATTGTAGCCGAGCGTCCGGAAAGGCGTACGAATCACGATCTCGCCCGGTTCCCCAATCCCACACTGCTGCCCACCATCAGTAAGAATGAGAGCCTGTGTTTGGGGAAGTGGGGTTCCAATCGGCTGTATACCCCGGAACGGTTTCTCTGGCACGATGTAGAAGCACTTGGCCAAAGTTGTCTCGGTCGGTCCGTATAGGTTGACGAGCGTGCTTGTGCCGCCGAACTGCGTGCGCCATCGCTCCACTAGAGCATCTCGCAACGGTTCTCCCGCGAAGAAGATGTGGCGCAAGGACAAGTTGTACCGCTCTCTCCTCGTTTCCTCCAACCATACGTCGGCCAGCGACGGAACCGTATGGAGCAGGGTGATTTGCTCACGCTGCAGCCAGTGGCACAGGTGCGTCGGCGCCAGGTGTACTCCGTCCTCTGGTAAACAGAGCGTGGCCCCACTGATGAGCGGCAAAAAGATGTCTCGCAAGACAACATCGAACGAGAGGCTGGTTAGCTGCGCACACCGCTCGTCACCGCCAATCGCAAAGTGCGTGCGCTGCCATTGCAAGAAGTGGCTCAAGCCTTTATGTACACCGAGGATGCCCTTCGGCGTTCCGGTTGTCCCCGACGTAAAGAAGATGTAGGCCGCATCATCGGCACTGAGTTCGGGCAAGCGCTCCGGACTGTCGCTCACCTCCCAATCACAGCCGGGCGACACATCAAGCAGGCGCCAATCAGGGTTCGAGGGGAGATCGACGACGGAGTGGTCGTTACTATCGTGACAATTGAGAACGAACCGCGCATCGGCCTGCTGCATCATGAGTTCACGACGCTGACGCGGGAGTGCAGGATCGAGGGTTAGCAGGACTCCACCGCTGCGCAGGACGCCGACCATCGCGGCAATCAACTCAAAACTACGGCGACCAGTAACCGCGACGACCTCGCCGCGCTGCAGACCCTGGCGTCGCAGCAGCAGGGCAATTGAGGTTGCCCGCGCCTCTAGGCACGCATAAGTCCAGACTCGACCTTCTTTCTCAACGGCTACCCTATTGGGTTGAGCGGCTGCCTGCTGCTGAATGAGGAGCGGCGCCGGCGCGTGGTCAGGCTCATCTAGAGCGATCGACGCATCAGGCAGGACGGCTCTTGTCTCCGCCGTCAGGAGCGAGTACGAGGCGACCGGCAGCGTCGGCTCAGACACGACCTGCGTCAATAGGGCGATATACTGTTGTGCAAAACGCTCGACATAGGCCGGGCTAAAGATGGCCTTGCGGTAGACGATGTCGAGATGGAGGCAGCCATCGTGCTCATGAGCATAGAGAGCGAACCAAACTTTGGCTTCAGGTTCCTGAATCTCAAAGGGCGAAACGGTCAGCCCGTCGAGCGTGAGTGCTGTCTGCGGCGTGTTTGTCATATTGATCATTACATCGAAGAGTGGGGTACGCTGAAGGTCACGAGGTGGGCGTAGTAGCTCGACGATATGTTCAAACGGGAGCTCTTGGTGCTCATACGCATCCACAGTCGTCAGACGAACGCGCGTTAGGAACTCTACAAAAGTGGGGTTATTATGCATCGTGCTACGCAGGACCAGCGTATTAATGAAGCAGCCGATCAGGTCTTCGGTCTCTTGCTGCAGCCGACCGGCTATTGGAGTGCCGACCGCTACATCGTTTTGACCGCCGCACCGCATCAATAGAAGGTTAAGGACAGCGAGAAGGAACATGAAGACGGTTGTCCGCTCACGCTGCGCGAACTCCTTAAGTGCCTTTGTCTGCACCGGTGTCAGGGTAATGGAGTGCATCGCTCCGCGTGTATCTGGCCCTGCTGGTAGCGGAAGATCGGGGCGTAAGCTCAGAAGCGGCAACTCTGCCAACTGTGTGGTCCAGTACGTCGTCAATGTGGTTCCGTACTCTCCACTTAGGCGACGTCGCTGCCTGGCAGCGACGTCAGCGTATTGAAGCTTTAAGGGCGAAAGCGGCGACGGACGGCCACTTTTATAGGCCCGATACAGGGCGGTGAGCTCACGCACCAGGATATCGATAGACCAGCCGTCACAGGCGATGTGATGGATAACGATGATCAGTACATGATCGTCGATGGCGCAGCGCACCAGACGCGCTCTTAGTAACTGGTCGTTGGCCAGATCAAAGGGACGCCGTGCCTCTTCACCGATCAGGTGCTGCACGTCCGCCTCGCTTGCCCCCTCATCGAGCAGCGATTGATTGTCGATGGCTAAGACGATACGCTCCGCATCACAAACGATTTGGACCGGTTGATCGCCTTGAAGTTTGATACGGCTGCGCAGCACCTCGTGCCGATCAACGATCCCGTTCAAGGCCTGCTCAAGCGCGAAGATATCCAGGTCACCGCGTAGATCCAAGGCGGCAGAGATATTGTAGGTCGAGCTGAGCGGATCAAGCTGCTGTAAGAACCATAGCCGCTGCTGGCCAAATGACAAAGGCGCAGGGACAGAGCGATCGAGACGCGCGCTCAACGGCTCCTCTTGCGCCGCCTGCTGCGCCTCGCGCTCACGGCGTAGGAGTTCCAGGAGTCGCTGGCGCTTGCTGGAAAGGTCTGCTTGCTCACTCACTGCTGTAGCCCCCACATGCCTTCTTTCTCTGCCAAAAGACGGTCAAGCTCTTCCTCGGGGAGCTTTTCAATCTCAGCCCAGTCCCCATTGCTCTGTGAATCTAGATTGCTCAAATCGGTAATTGCAGCCGCGAACTCGGCGAGCGAGGAGGTTTCGAAGAGGAGGCGCAGGGGCAGGCCCGGAGCCACCTGCGTGCGCACCCTGTTCATCACCTGTGTGGCCAGCAACGAGTGCCCACCCAGCGCAAAGAAGTTGTCATGTCGCCCTACGCGCGCCACTCCCAGCACCCCTGCCCAGATCGCCGCTACCACCTGTTCGACCGCCCCCTGCGGCGCTTCGTACACCGCCGCTGTCGCGACCACCTCCCCCTGGGGCCGCGGCAGCGCCCCACGATCGATCTTGCCATTCGGCAACAGCGGGAAGGCATCAAGCACCACCAGCTGGGCCGGAACCATATACCCCGGCAGCTGCCGCTCCGCCACTCGGACCACATCCTCCCTCACGAGCCGCGCCCCTGGCTCGACGGTCACGTAGCCCACCAGTCGCTGGTCGTGCGCCCCTGCCTCCACAACACTCACCACTGCCTCGGCCACCCCCGCCTGCCCGCGCAACACCGCCTCAATCTCCCCCAATTCGATGCGCAGCCCCCGTATCTTCACCTGGAAGTCCTGCCGCCCCAGCACCTCGATCACTCCGTCAGGCCGCCAGCGCGCCCGGTCGCCCGTCCGATACAACCGCGCCCCCGGCATTGTGCTGTATGGGTTTGGCCCAAAGCGCTCCGCCGTCAGTCCCGGTCGTTTCAGGTAGCCCCGCGCCAGTTGCACCCCCCCGATGTAGAGTTCCCCGCTCACCCCGGGCGGACACAATTCTCCCCCCTCGTCGAGCACCAGCAGCTGTGTGTTCGCCACCGGGCGTCCGATTGGCAGTTGGCGCATCGGCACGTCGCGTTCGCAGGCCCAGTAACTCACGTCAACTGCCGCCTCCGTCGGTCCATACAGGTTGTGCAGCGCCGCTCTCTCAAAGCGCGTAAAGAACTGCTCTTGGAGCGCCACACTCAAGCTCTCCCCACTGCTGAAGACCTGCCGTACCCACCGGCAGCGCTCCAACTCTGGCGTCTGCAGGAACAAATGTAGCATTGAGGGCACAAAGTGTAGAGTGGTAATCGCCTGCTGGGCGATCGTGTCGCGCAGATACTCTGGGTCCTGGTGGCCGCCGGGACGCGCCAGCACTAGAGTTGCTCCCGTCAGCAACGGCCAGAAAAACTCCCACACCGAGACGTCAAAGGAGGCGGGCGTCTTCTGCAGCACCCGGTCGGTGCTGCTCAAGCTATAGGTTTCCTGCATCCAAGCCAGACGGTTGACGATGGCACGGTGTGTGTTGAGCACGCCCTTTGGCCGCCCTGTCGAGCCCGACGTATAGATGACATAAGCCGCGCTCTCCCCCAGCACGGCTGGTAGCAGCGGCGCCGATGGCGTGGCGCCCGGTCGGTCAATCGCCATCAGCCCATCATCAAGATAGAGCGTGCGTTCTGCTGACGTCGGCAGTAGTGTGTGCAGCGCCCGCGTAGTCAGCACCACTGTCGGCTCCGCGTCGGCGAGCATAAAGGCTAGGCGCTCCGCCGGATAAGCGGGATCAAGCGGCACGTAAGCCCCGCCCGCCTTGAGCGTCGCCAGCAGCGCGATCACCAGATCGGGGGAACGCTCTAGGCAGACCGCCACCCTACTCTCCGGCCCTACCCCTCGCGTGCGCAGATGCTGCGCTAGTTGAGTAGCCCATCGGTCGAGCGCCGCATACGAGAGGTGTAGCTCCCCACTCACCAGCGCTATCCGTCCCGGCGTCCGCACAACCTGATCGGACAGCAGTACCGCCAGATGGGGAGGGAGTGTGAATGGCTGCAGCGGTTGGGTGACGGCACGCAGTAGCTCTGCCCGAGCAATGGGTCCCAGCAGCGGTAGCCGCTCTACCCGCTCCTGTGGCCGAGTCACCAGCCCCGCCAGCACGCTCGTGAAGTGCTCCCCTAGCTGCTCCATCGTCTTGTGATCGAAGAGGTCGGTGGCGTACTCTAACCCGCCGCTGTAACCGTCCTCTTGGGGGGTCAGGCTCAGGGTCAGGTCAAACTGTGCTGTGACGCCTTCATGCTCGAACGGCGTCAGTTGCAGCCCGCCGATCGTTGCCTGTAGGAGTAGCGCCGTCTGCAGCACAAAGAGCACCTGCACCAAGGGGGCATGGCTTAGCGCGCGCGGGGGGTGCAGCTCCTCCACGATCTGTTCGAACGGCAGCTCTTGGTGCGCGTACGCCTCCAGGCAACTCTCGCGGACCGCCGCTAATATGTCTTCCCCGCGCTGTCCCGGCTCGATCCGGGTGCGCAGCGCCAGGGTGTTGACGAAGAAGCCGACGAGCTCCTCGACCTCCGGCTGCGTGCGGTTAGCAATCGGCGTCCCCACCACGATGTCGCGCTGCC
>JAABUX010008401.1_pt1 | contig 11918 bp, 9 predicted proteins | sample 5561851 | NCBI WGS metagenome assembly JAABUX01 (sample SAMN10711883, study PRJNA513361) | rock metagenome | isolation source: Antarctica rocks | place: Antarctica: Victoria Land, Richard Nunatak red sandstone | collected 2016-01-03 | reverse complement strand
GGCCTCGAAGCGCGTGCCTTGACGGCAGCTTCTCGACGACCGGTGCGGCACGCGTCTGAGCAGAAACGCACTTGGTCCCAGTCTCTCGCCCACTTGCGGCGCCAGGTGAACGGGCGTCCGCACGCCGCGCAAATTTTCTGCGGCAACTCAGATTTCTTCATCGGGGCAACGCCACCAACGGCGCGATACGGCCGGTGCGCGGATCGAACACCACCACTCGGTCGGGGCCGCCCCCCTGCAGCAACAGTCCGATCCGGTCGGCCACCGGAGTCATGCCGACAATGCGAGTGCCGGCCGGCTCGTCCAGCGTGCGCGCGCCGGCCTCCAACGCCGGGGCGGACGCTCGCCGCATGATCGTGACGCCCAGCACCGCCACGCCGGCCACGATCAATATGCCCATCCCGATGACCAACGCCTGCAGCCCGCGCATGCTCTTGCCTCCCTTCCGTCCGCCGGGGCTGCTATGACATGGCGATGACGCGTGAACCACTGCAGGTCGTGGCGGGACCGGGCGAGGACGGCCAGCGGCTTGACCGATTTCTGGCGGACGCTGCCGGGGAACTCTCACGCTCGCGGGTGAAGGCGTTGATCCTGGAGGGACACGCGGCACGCGATGGGGTGGTGGCGCAAAACCCATCCGAGCCGGTGCGCCCGGGCGCAATCTATACCCTGGCGCAGCCCGAGACGGTTGCGGCCAGCCCGGAGGCGCAAGCGATTCCGCTGCACATCCTGTATGAGGATCCCGACCTGATCGTGCTCAACAAGCCGGCCGGCCTCGTCACCCATCCGGCGCCGGGCAACGAGGACGGCACGCTGGTCAACGCGTTGCTGGCGCATTGCGGCGACGCATTGCCCGGCATCGCTGGCGAGCGTCGGCCCGGCATCGTCCATCGCCTCGACAAGGACACGTCGGGCGTCATGGTGGTCGCCAAGTCGGAGTTGGCGATGGCGGCGCTGGCAGCGGCGTTCGCCAGCCGGAGTTTGGAGCGCGCCTACCTTGCGCTGTGCTGGGGCCTGCCCAGCCCGGCCAAGGGCGATATCGAAGGCGCAATCGGCCGCGATCCGCGCGACCGAAAACGCATGGCCCTGGTGGCGCGCGGAAAAGCGGCCCTCACGCACTACCGGACGCTGCAGACGTGGGCGATGGCGGTGTCGCTGATCGAGTGCCGGCTCGCGACCGGGCGGACACACCAGATACGGGTGCATCTGTCCTCCCAAGGGCACCCGATCGTCGGCGACCCAGTGTACCTCCGCCGGGTTCCAGCCCTCGCCCGGACCTTGCCCGAGCCGCAACGAGGCCATTTGCTCGATTTTCCACGCCAGGCGCTGCACGCCGCAACGCTGGGTTTTGAACACCCAAGGACAGGCGAGATGCTGCGCTTCTCCACCCCGCCTCCGGCCGATTTTTCTAATCTCATTGCCGCTCTGAATCTCTTTTTATGACAGATCAGGTTGCTTCTTTGTTGACAGGACCTAGCCGGTCCTGTATCACATTCCTCGTCTGGAGCTTGCGGGTGTGCGGCTCCGGGCGGCCCTCCGATGATCACTGCCGCTTGTAGGGCAGGTCTGCCCAAGGGGTGATCGCCGGGTTGTGAGGAGTCATATCGCACCCAGGTGGTCCGAGACTGCAACTAGGGTGATCCCTTGCCGTATAGGGTGGGAACTCTCGTCATTCGGACGATAAGGAGCCTTCGTGTATGGTTTCCGCCGTCGTAAACGTCGCCCCTGAGGGCAATTTGTCTCGCTACCTCCAGGAAATTCGTAAGTTTCCCATGCTTGCGCCTGACGAGGAACTAGCGCTGTCCAAGGCTTGGCGCGACACCGAGGATATGGACGCCGCGCATAAGCTGGTTACGTCCCATTTGCGCCTGGTTGCCAAGATCGCCATGGGCTACCGCGGCTATGGCCTGCCGGTCGGCGAACTGATCAGCGAGGGCAATGTCGGCATGATGCAGGCGGTGAAGCGGTTCGACCCGGATCGCGGCTTCCGCTTGGCCACGTATGCCATGTGGTGGATCCGCGCCGCTATCCAGGAATACATTCTGCACAGTTGGTCGCTCGTGAAGATGGGCACGACGGCAGCGCAAAAGAAGCTGTTCTTCAACCTGCGCCGCCTCAAGGGCCAGATGCAGGCGATCGAGGACGGCGATTTGAAGCCCGAGCATGTCGCAAAGATTGCCCGCGTCCTGCAGGTGCCGGAGCAGGATGTCGTCAGCATGAACCGTCGGCTAGCTGCGCCCGACCATAGCCTGAACGCGCCTGTTCGTGCCGATAGCGAGGGCGAGTGGCAGGACTGGTTGGTGGACGAAGGAGAAAGCCAGGAAACGGAGCTGGCTGATCGCGAGGAGCTGAGTGGCCGCAAGGCGCTTCTCTCCAACGCGCTCAAGACGTTGAATGAACGGGAGCGTCATATCCTGATTGAACGTCGCCTCAAGGACAATCCAACGACGCTAGAGGAACTGTCGCAACAATATTCGATCTCACGCGAGCGGGTGCGCCAAATAGAGGTTCGTGCCTTTGAGAAGCTCCAGAAGTCGATGAAGCAGCAGGTTGCAGAGCAGCGCCTAGCCCTTCCAATAGCCGCCTAACCGCGTGTCAGGGCGACAGCGCCCGGTTTGTCGTAGGCAAACCGGGCGCTGAGCTTATGCTGCCCCATTCGGCTTCCAGGGCAGCTCGTTCGGCTTTCAAGACAGTAACCCTCTGGTGCCGCATCGCTTCCGATGCGAGCTTGGATGTCATCCAAACTCCTTCTCGTAGAAGCCATCCGGCGCACGCCCCTGCCCATGCCCATGGTAACGTCCCGGGTTGTCGAAGCATATCGAAGCTTGCAGCAACCGTAGAGCTTTGCGACCATAGTTCTTGGAGACTTGGGAAACTGAAGGCAATGCCGCACAACAGCATCGCGCGGGCATTCGGCTTTCGTATTTCCTTGTCCAGCGTCCACATAATCAATCCCGGCGCCAGCAGAGCAGCAAGCAGCAATGCCGTCGGGGTCGCCAGGCAAGCAAGAGCCCCACATGCCAGTCCTTGCAGCCACAACCACGAGCGGCGCGGTGCCGGGGTCATCCTGCAAGCAAGCCCATGACGATCGATGCGCTCGCCGCCAGCAAACCGGTTCCACCGGCCACGTCGGCGCTCAACCCACGCAGTGCCATATTGCGCGTCGTTCGGTCGTCTGCACGTTCAGTCAGGGCCGCATCGATTTGCTGCGCTCGCAGTTGGGCGTTCGCCCAACCAGCACAGTCGTTCCGAAGCTCGGAGGTTTCGTCGAGGCACCGGCTCATAGCAGACAAGTTTCCGGTTTTGGCCTGGGTTCGCAAATGCAACTCGAGCCGCGTGCGGCAACTTTGGCTGCGAAAACGGGTCAGGGCTGGAATGGCGGCCTCGGCCAACCAAGTTGCCAGCCTTGGCAGCGGCGTGGGGCAGATGCTGGCTTGCAACCGGGCGAGCAAGCGAAGTTGGGCGAATGGGTCGGCATCAATCGTCGGCAATCCGCCAGGATCGAGGATGTCGGTGCAGGTTCGATCATCTCGTTTGCCGGCCAGGAATGCGGCGATATGAGTGTCCATGGGAGACGCCGCTCGCGTCGTCGCAGCAATCGCCTCAAGCGCCGGCAGCAGATCAGCAGGGCGCATCACGACCTGTCCAGCGAGCATGGGCGAGTTGCAGGCAAGCAAGGGATTGAGCGCATAGGCTAAGCGCAACCGCGCGAAACTCAAATTAGGCCCGGTCAGCACCATACGCCAATGTTGGGCATCGGTCCGCGTTACACTGAGATTGCACTGTTCTGACCGTGCTCCAGCCCAGGCGGACACTGCATCCGCCTTGATCGCCTGCTCGATTGTTGCCGATTGGACTGGGGCGACCGCATGCCCATAGGCCAACGCAGTTCCGACGCCGTCCGGCCAAACCGAGGCGCCTTGCCAGTACAATGGCGCTAATGGATTCAGGATGGCGACTGTGCGCGTCAACAGCAGCGCATCTTCGCGCGCGTCGGCGCCGGTGGCAGCGGCACGAACTCGCTCGGCCCCATCGATGCGGATCGCGAGCGAGGTGTCGCCCAGGCTGCGCTTGAGCCACTGCGACACAACACCGTCTCGCACGAGCGCTACGGCGGGCTCGGGGTCGCGGCCAAGCGCGTGAGCGAGCCCGCGCGTGTTCCACACCATCTGGCCGTTTATCTCAAGCGCCCGCTGTGCCCGGCGTGGCGGGTGCACGGAAAAGCGCTGGGAGCGCATCGCCTCCGGGTTGCCGAGCAGCGCTGGGCTGGGTCGATGATCGGGATCGTCGACCAGCATCGCGCGGGCGAGTTCGGCGATGGCGGATGGTAGGCGCCGATCACCGACCATGGCGACGAAGCTGCCAAGGTCGAGCTTGCGCCGGATCACCGCATCCGGGGCGAGACCGTCCAGTGGGTCGGCGCCCAGCGCCAACACGACGAGTAAGGCGCCGAGAGCGTAGACGTCATCCGCGGTGCTGCCGTCGCCCCATCCTGCAGGCAAGCAGGAGGCAACGTAGGGGGGTTCGCATGACGCGGGTTGAGCGAAACCGGCCGGCTGAGTCCAAGCGGTGCCCAGAACCACCCGCTCGCCGCGGGCGACTTGGAAGATGTTTTCCGCCCGGATCGCCCGATGGGTGACATTACGGGTGGCCATCGCCTCCAGCGTGCTCGCGATCGGCCGCAGCACATGCTCGATCAGCTCGTATTCCGGCCATGCCTGGCGTATTTCCGACAACGGGCGTCCCGCTGGCGCGTCGCAAACGACGAAATAGGCCTGCTCTCCCGATCGAAGCGTAGCCGGGCCATGGGCGATCGGACATAGCAGGCCAGCGATCGGCGCCGGCAACATAGCTGCAAGCACCCGTGCCCGTGGTGGCAGGCCCGGTTGCGCCTGCACTGCCATCAGGCCAGCGCGTGCCCCCCGCTCCTCGATCGCATAGGCTTGCTCCCCCGGTGCCGACCCCGGCAAAGGCCGCGTGAAATCGACCGCATACCGGCCGCCGATCAGGTGAGGCCCAATTTCGGGAGAAGCGCCAACGATGCTGAGGGCCTGCGCCATTCCTCCAGACTGGACGCCGGAGGTTAACGAGGCATTTAGTTCTCGAACGGATCCCGCATCAGGATCGTGTCGTCGCGCTCCGGACTGGTGGACAGCAGCGTCACGGGCGCCTCCACCAACTCCTCGATCCGCTTCACGTATTTCACCGCCTGCGCTGGCAGTTGCGCGAACGACCGCGCGCCTCGCGTCGAGCCGGACCAGCCTTCCATCGTCTCATAAACTGGCTGGGCGGCCGCCTGCGCACCGGGCGCCGCCGGAAGATAGGTGAAGCTCTGGCCGTCGATCACGTAGCCGGTGCAGACCCGCAGCTCGGCAAGGCCATCGAGGACGTCCAGTTTGGTGAGCGCGAGTCCCTGAATGCCGCCAACCTTCACCGCCTGGCGCACCAGCGCCGCGTCGAACCAGCCGCAGCGCCGTGGCCGTCCCGTCACCGTGCCGAACTCGCGCCCGCGCTCGCCGAGCTGGCGGCCAGTGCCGTCCAGCAGCTCCGTCGGGAACGGGCCCGAGCCGACTCGGGTGCAGTAGGCCTTGGCGATGCCGAGCACAAAGCCCACCGCCGCCGGTCCGACGCCGGCTCCGCTGGCCGCCGTCGCGGCGATCGTGTTGCTGCTCGTGACATAAGGATAAGTGCCGTGATCGACGTCCAGCATGACCGCCTGCGCGCCCTCGAACAGGATGCGCTGACCCGCCCGCCGCGCCTGGTCGAGCCGTTCCCACACCGGCTCGGCATGCGGAAGGATCAGCGGGGCCAGCGCCAGCAGACGGTCGAGCAGAACCTGCTTCTCGAACGTTTCGGCGCCGAGGCCGCGCAGCAGCGTGTTGTGGTGCAGCAGCAACTCGTCCAGCTTGTCGGATAGCGTGGCCGGTTCTGCCAGGTCGCATACCCGGATGGCACGGCGGGCGACTTTGTCCTCGTAAGCCGGACCGATGCCGCGCCCGGTGGTGCCGATCCGCCGGTCGCCGCGGGCCGCCTCCCGCGCGCGGTCGATGGCGCCGTGCAGCGGCAGGATCAACGGCGCATTCTCGGCGATGCGCAGCTTGGCCGGGGACACGTCAAGGCCCTGGGCACGCACCCGGTCCATCTCCGCCAACAGCGCCTCGGGGTCGATGACGACGCCGTTGCCGATGACGCCCAGCTTGCCACGCACCAGGCCGCTCGGCAGCAAAGACAGCTTGTACGTTTGATTGCCGACCACCAGCGTGTGCCCGGCGTTGTGGCCGCCTTGGAAGCGCACCACGATGTCGGCGCGGCTCGCCAGCCAATCCACGACCTTGCCCTTGCCCTCGTCGCCCCATTGGGCGCCGATCACGGCGACGTTGGCCATCGGCTACTCCGCGAACAGGGGAACGGCCATGCCGCCCCGCAAGATGTGGGTGCAGGCGAGCCGCTGCCCCTCGGCCGCCGGGTCGTCCACCGGGTCAAGCGCAGCGACGGTGGCGAAACCCTCGGCGCGCACGCGGGCAGCAGCCACCGGATCGTGTCCGACCGGGACGAACACGCGCGGGCGGACAGGCTGCACCGGACAAGCGCGCAGCACTGCGTCAGGATACAGGGTCAAGCCGGTCGCGGGCTCGTCCTCGCCGCAAACGTAGCGGCCGCCACGGCCTAATTCCTCATGGCGACCCGGCGCATACACCGTCACGCAGACGCCGGTATGATAGCGAAACCCCCGGAACTCGATCGGGTCGATGGTCAACTTGATCGCGGGCGCCTTGGCCTGGATCGCGCGCACTGTTTCCGCCAGCCGGACGCACAGGGCGGCTGCGGCAGGCGAAAGATTCGCCCGTTCCATCTGGGCCAGCGCGGGCTCGGCCAGTCCCGCCGCCAGCAGCAGGCCGGTGAGCGTGCCCGCGAGGGCGCCGCCATGCTCGGCGACCGCGGCGGCGTCCTTGCGGTCCAGCGCGTGCACCAGCGCCTGCCGGGCCGGGCCGGTAAGCCCAGCCTCGTCCAGCAAGGTCGGCGCGAGCTGCGGCAAGGTCAGGTCGAAGCTGACCCGGGTCAAGCCGACTGCGGCGAGCGCCTTGCTGGCGACCAGCACCATCTCGGCGTCGGCGGCCAGGCTGTCGCAGCCGATCAGCTCGATCCCGGCCTGCGCCACCTGCCGGTCGGGCGCGATCTGGCTGCCCCGCACGCACAGGCATTGCCCGGCGTAGGACAGCCGCAGCGGGCGCGGCGACCCGGCAAGCCGTGTGGTGGCGATGCGGGCGACCTGCGGCGTGATGTCGGCGCGCAAGCCCATCATGCGCTGCGTGTCCGGGTCCATCAGCCGGAACGTTTGCTCCGCCATCGCCGCCCCCGAGCCGGCAAGCAACCCGGCCTCGAATTCCAGCAGCGGCGGCTTGATGCGCTGATAGCCGTGGGCGGCGAACACCTCCATCAGCCGGTTGACCGCGATGGCTTCGGTCTCGGCTTCCGGCGGCAGCAGGTCGCGCAGGCCGGCCGGCAGCAAAGCTGGATTGAACGGGGGATCGGAGGTCATGAAGCCGGGCCTATAGCATTGCCCGGCAGGGGACAGAAGCCGTACTCGTGCGTTGCTGCGCTAAGCCCGGAGGATACCGATGGATCGCCGCACTCTCGCCCGCCTGACGATTGGTGTTTCCCTGCTGGCCGGCGCTGCCCATGCCGCCACGCTGACGGGGTCCGCCGCGTTTGGCGACTGGCGGGAGGACCGCCCCGGACTGGTTCGCCACATCGCGCCCGACGATCAGCCAGCGCCCTACGCGACCCGCTCGTCCAGCAACGGCCCAGGCCTCGCCGATATGCCCCGCGATGCGGCGCCACAGGTCCCCGCGGGCTTCGGCGTGCAGCTATTCGCCAGCGGCCTGGAAAATCCACGAACCATCCGCGTCGCGCCCAACGGCGACATCTTCATCGCCGAAAGCAACTCGGGCCAAATCCGCGTCATGCGCGCCGCCGACGGCGCGACACGACCGGAACGCATCGACATGTTCGCCACCGGCCTCGACCAGCCGTTCGGGATCGCGTTCTTCCCGCCCGGGCCGGACCCGCAATGGATCTATGTCGCCAACATCAACTCGGTTCAGCGTTTCCCGTACCGGTCCGGCGACCTCAAGGCGCGTGGCCGGGCGGAGGCGGTGGTGGACCGGCTGACCGTCACCACCGGCGGGCATACCACGCGCGACATCCAATTCAGCCCCGACGGACGCCGGATGTATGTGTCCATCGGCTCCGGCTCCAACGTTGCCGGCGAGATGTCGCAGCACGACGCCGGGCAGGCCCGCGAGTGGGATGCCGCGCACGGCTTGGGCGCCGCCTGGGGTCCGGAGGCGGGCCGTGCCGACGTGCTGGCGTTCAACCCCGATGGCAGCGACCCGCACACCTTCGCGACCGGTATCCGCAACTGCGTCGGCTTGGCGGTCCACCCGCGCACCGGCGACCTGTGGTGTTCCGTGAACGAGCGTGACGGCCTGGGCGACAACCTGCCGCCGGACTATGTGACCCGAGTGTCGCAGGGCGGCTTCTACGGTTGGCCGTGGTACTACATCGGCGCCAACCAGGACCCCCGGCACAAGGGCGAGCGCCCCGATTTAGCCGCTCGCGTGACTGTGCCCGACGTGCTGGTCCAGCCGCATTCGGCGCCGCTGAGCTTGGCGTTCTACGCCGGGCATGGCCCCGCCGTGTTTCCGCCGGAGTACCAGGGCGATGCGTTCGTGGCGCTGCACGGATCGTGGAACCGGTCCCGCCGCACCGGCTACAAGGTCGTGCGCGTGCGGACGCAGGACGGTGTGCCGACCGGCGAGTACGAGGACTTCCTGACCGGCTTCGTCGTGAACGAGGATGCGGTTTGGGGCCGGCCGGTCGGCGTCGCCGTCGCGCACGACGGCGCGTTGCTGGTGACGGAGGACGGCAATGGGACGGTGTGGCGGGTGGTCCCCCGCTAGAGCATGATCCGCGCTGATAAGCGCACGGAAAATGCCCTAGCCCTTTGTTTTAGCGAGCATCTTTATCCGACGGGTGATCCCGTTCGGTCGGATGACGCTCTAGAACGCCAACGGCGTCGCCTGCACCACCAGCGGCAATTTGCGAACCGTAGCCAGCACGTCGTCCGGCACCGGCTCATCGACCGAGACCAGGCAGATCGCATCGCCCCCCGCCGTCGCCCGGCCCAGGTGGAAGGTGGCGATGTTGATCCCCGCCTCCGCCAGCGTCGCGCCGAAACGGCCGATGAAGCCGGGCTTGTCCTGGTTGGTGACATACAGCATGTGGCGGCCGAAATCCGCCTCAACCTTGATGCCCTTGATCTCGACCAGCCTGGGACGCGACCCGGCGAACAGCGTGCCCGCCACCGTGCGGTCGCCGCGGTCGGTCTCGACCGTCACGCGCACCAGCGTCTGGTACTCGCTCGGGCGGTCGTGCACGACCTCGCTCACGTCGACGCCCCGCTCGCGTGCCACCACGGGGGCGTTCACCATGTTCACGTTCGCCATCACCGGCGTGAGCAACCCAGCCAGCGTCGCCGCGGTCAACGGACGGTGGTTCAACGGGGCGGCCAGCCCTTCGAACTCGATCATGACCCGGCGCAGCACCCCATCCTGCGCGAGCGTTTGCTGCCCGGCGAACGTCCCGAGCAACCGGCATAGCTCCATGTAAGGCTTCAGCCGCGGCGCATCCTCGGCCGAAACGGACGGCATGTTGATCGCGTTCGAAACGGCGCCGGTCAGCAGGAAATCGCTCATCTGCTCGGCCACCTGCAGCGCCACGTTCTCCTGCGCCTCGGCGGTGGCGGCGCCGAGATGCGGGGTGCAGACTACGTTGTCGAGCGCGAACAGCGGGCTGTCGATGGCGGGCTCCGTTTCGAACACGTCCAACGCGGCGCCGGCGACATGGCCGCTCCGCAATGCCTCAGCCAGCGCCGCCTCGTCGATCAACCCGCCACGGGCGCAGTTGACGATGCGGACGCCCCGCTTCAGCCGGGCGATGCTGCCGGCGGACAGGATGTTGCGGGTCGCGTCAGTCAACGGCGTGTGGAGCGTGACGATGTCGGCACGGGCCAACAGCGCGTCCAGCTCCACTTTTTCCACGCCCAAGGCAAGCGCCCGTGCCTCGGTGAGATACGGATCGTAGGCGACCACGCGCATCCTCAGCCCATGCGCGCGGTCGGCGACGATGGAGCCGATGTTGCCGCAGCCGATCAGCCCGAGCGTCTTGCCGGTCAGCTCCACCCCCATGAAGCGGTTCTTCTCCCACTTGCCCGCGCGGGTCGAAGTGGTCGCCTCCGGGATTTGCCGGGCGAGCGCGAACATCATGGCGATGGCGTGCTCCGCGGTTGTGATAGCGTTGCCGTTGGGGGTGTTCATCACCACGACGCCACGGGCGGTGGCGGTTTTCACGTCGACGTTGTCCACGCCGATGCCGGCGCGGCCGATCACCTTCAGGTGCGGAGCGGCGTCCAGCAGTTCGCGCGTGACCTTCGTGGCGGAGCGGATCGCCAGGCCGTCGTAGCCGCCGATGATGGCGCGCAACTCGGCGGGGGCCAGGCCGGTGTTGAGGTCGACGTCGATGCCGCGGTTGCGGAAGATCTCGACCGCGGCGGAGGACAGCTTGTCGCTGATCAGGATCCGCGGCATCAGGCAGCGGCCTGCGCGTGCTGGGCCGCGACGGTGGCGTGTGCCCAGTCCAACCAGGGCAGCAGGGCCAGGATGTCCGACGTCTCGACCGTCGCGCCGCCCCAAATCCGCAGGCCTGGCGGCGCATCGCGGTAGCTGGCGATATCGAACGCGACGCCTTGATCGTCCAGCAACGCCGCCAAGGACTTGGCCGCTTTGGCCTGCCCGTCGGGGGACAGCGACGTGAACCAGGGCGCCGTGACACGCAGGCAAATCGAGGTGCAGGACCGGGTCGCCGGATCGGCTGCCAGGAAATCGACCCAGTCGGCGCGCTCCACCCATGCCGCGACCGCCGCGAGGTTCGCCTCCGACCGGGCGATCAGGCCCGGCAGGCCGCCGACCGACTCCGCCCAGCGCAGCCCGTCCACGGCGTCCTCGACGCACAGCATGGAGGGCGTGTTGATCGTCTCGCCCTTGAAGATGCCAGCCGACAGCTTGCCGCCGGAGGTCATGCGGAAGATCTTCGGCAGCGGCCAAGCGGGCTTGTAGCTCTCCAGCCGGGCGACCGCGCGGGGCGAGAGCGCCAGCATGCCGTGGGCCGCCTCGCCGCCGAGGACCTTCTGCCAGGACCAGGTGACGACATCGAGGCGCGTGTAGTCGAGGTCCATGGCGAAGGCGGCCGAGGTGGCGTCGCACAGCACCAAGCCCTCGCGGTCCGCGGCGATCCAGTCGGCGCCGGGCACGCGGACGCCGGAGGTGGTGCCATTCCAGGTGAAGACGAGATCATGCGCCGGATCGACCTGGGACAGGTCGGGCAAATGCCCGTACCCGGCCGCCAGCACGCGCGCATCGGCCAGCTTGAGCTGCTTGACCACGTCGGTCGCCCACGCTTCCGAAAAGCTTTCGAACGCCAGGATGTCGGCGGGGCGGGCGCCGAGCAGCGACCACATCGCCATTTCGATCGCGCCGGTGTCGGAAGCCGGCACGATGCCGAGCTGCCATTCACCGGGCAATCCGAGGATGGCGCGGGAGCGGTCGATGACCTCCTGCAGCCGGGCTTTCGGGCCTTTGGCACGGTGGCTGCGCCCGAGCCACGCGCCGGACAGCGCGTCGAGCGTCCAGCCCGGGCGCTTGGCGCAAGGACCGGAGGAGAAATCGGGATTTACAGGACGGAGTTGCGGTGTCGCGGCGAATGCCATGGTTGGCTCTCCCTTTCAGAAGAGAAGCGTCCCGGTGGGGGGACGTGGCCCGCCTGGAGGCTTAGCGGGATGGGCCCGGGGAGGCAACCGA
>JAABUX010008399.1_pt1 | contig 11919 bp, 9 predicted proteins | sample 5561851 | NCBI WGS metagenome assembly JAABUX01 (sample SAMN10711883, study PRJNA513361) | rock metagenome | isolation source: Antarctica rocks | place: Antarctica: Victoria Land, Richard Nunatak red sandstone | collected 2016-01-03 | reverse complement strand
CCCATCGGCTACGATCCCATCCCCCATGCCCCCGCGCCCACACAAGGCACACCCCACATAGGCGCCGGCAGCCCGCAGATTCAGGACACCCTCAACGCCCTCTCCACCCTCAAACCCCTCGGCCAGATCCGCGACTCCTTCATCCTCGCCTCCAACGACGAAGGCCTCTGGATCATCGACCAGCACGTCGCCCACGAGCGCATCCTCTTCGAGCGCGTCCTGCGCGAAAGAACCGTCGAATCCGTCCAGCGCCAGCGCCTCCTCCTCCCCCTCCTCGTCGACCTCCTCCCCGAACAGATGATCCGCTTCGCGGAGCTCGCCGAAGAGCTCGACCGCAACGGCTTCGAAGCCGAACCCTTCGGCCCCCGAACCCTCGCCATCAAAGCCGCCCCCGTCGGCCTCGAAGGCCGAGAGCTCGAGCTCACCATCGAAGACCTCCTCTCCACCCCCGAACCCGAAGCCCAGACCGAAAACGCCGGCACCCGCGCACGCCGCATCGCCGCCTCCATCGCCTGCCACGCCGCCATCAAAATCAACACCCCCCTCGACCCCGCCAAGATCACCTGGCTCCTCGAAGCCCTGGCCCAAACCGAACACCCCACCTCCTGCCCCCACGGCCGCCCCATAGCCCTCCGCTACTCCCACCGAGACATAGCCCGAGCCTTCCAACGCACCTGAAGCGCAGCCTTGCATTCAAAGGCGGAGGATCAGCTGACTGCTGCCGCCGTGGTACTCTACTGCGTCTCGACGAGCCCTAGCTTCTTCTGTACAGCCGTCTTATCCTCTTGCTTAGCTTTCACGGCACCCGCGGCAGCGTTCTGCTGCATTGCAGCATAGGCATGCATAGCAGTACCTGCTTGTAAATAAGTCCACATGTCGGCGACTGCGGCCTGGAGGGGGTAAGTGGATACCTCCTGTTGGATCAGATTGGTATGTATCTCCGCCCACTTCTTCTCTCGTTCTGAGTCCATGACCACGCGCACTGCATAGAATCCTTGCTGCTGATAGAAGTTTTTCTGGGCACTCGTCAGTGTGGCTGTCGAAAGAGATGAGGCAACTCCGAGAATACCTTTCAACGCCGCATCTCCGACAAGCGGTACTATCGCCGACAGGGTACCCGAACTCACTTCACCGGCGAACGCGGCGGAATCTTGAGTTTTCTCGAAACCTTGTGCGTACCTTTCGTAGTTGACGTCGATCACCTGTTTGAGTTCGTAGGTGATCCGATCACGATCAGCTTTGCCGGGAATATTCGTACTGGCCGACTGACCGGAGTTGACATTGCTGAAGTCCTTCTCAAGATTGGCCGCAAGCGTGTTGGGATCGTAAATTTTAGGTCGTGCTGGCCCCTTGATAGTTGCACATCCGCTAAGAATGAGAGCTACGGTTGTCAAAACGAAAAGGCGTACGGAAGAACGGGTCATAGTTGCACGCTCGCAGTGAATTCAATCCATGGCCGGGGTGTCGCAATTTAAGCGCTGAGCGTAGGCAAGTCAACACAATTCTTCCCCAGAGGTGAATTTGTAGCTGCTCTGGTCTTGCCAGCATCGATCTCTCACCCTCACTGTCTCGCCCAGGCTGCGTACGATTTACCCGCCGCGTCTGCCGAGCTGCTCAAGAACGTGCCGTTTGCAGCCGGTAAGCCGATAGGCCAGCAGCTTCGCAAACGCTTCTCCGAGTGTGACCAACACAACACCTGCGAAGGCGCTGCACTCACGCATGGCTGCAGCAAGGATAAGAATTACAACACAGCTCTCTTGAGCCTCCCCGGCGGGGTCGTCTTCTACCACGCCAAGATGGGAATTGACGCTGACGGGTCGCCACTCTCCATCAAGAACGCAGGCCCAACCGACCAGCCCACCACAAACTTCCGTTATAGACTCCCCAACTCACCGAGCGTGAACTCCGACGCTGTTCCATACATCGTCATTCCACAGAAAGGCTTCGAGGAATCACTACACGTCGTTGTGGGGGACAACCCCGCTGTCGTTTTCGACGGGCAGGTCGCCTACGCTCTGGTCGCCGACTTAGGTCCTAAATGCAAGCTTGGAGAGGGCTCAATCGCTCTGCACGAACAGCTCGGTCATAAAGTCTGCATCGCACGTGATTCTAAAGGCGAGTGTACGCGCCTACACGACGTCGGCCTCAGTCAAGATGTTCTGTATTTCATCTTCCCCTTCTGCAAAGACGATCGCGAATGGGCTTACCCCGGACAATATCGAGGAACGTCTTAAGACACAAGGTCCCATCCTGTTCAACGCGCTGAAGTTCGCAACTCCCCCTGATTAACAGGCCCCGGCACCCCAACCTAAGTCTTGAAGAGTGGTCTAGGTCTCTGGCGTCACCAAAGGCGGGTGGCCCAAGTCCTCGAATGAGCCGCCAAGGACGGGTGGCCCAGGTCCCCGGATGGGTACCAAGGCGGGTTCCCCACAGCCTGGCGGGGTGGCCCATGTCCCCGAATGATTCATAAAGACGGGTGCCCCATAGCCTGTCCTGAGCCTTCGACAGATCCGGACTTTCGGACGTGGGTTGACCCTGAACCCATGACGCAGGGCCCCGTCCCATACCAACCAAGGGCACACCCACCTCATCACCTCAGCTGTTACAAATGATCCCCATACCGCAAAACACCTCTTCGAAGACCCCCTCGAACGAACCCACATCGCCACAGCCTCTACCTCAACGGCGACGCCATCAAGCCCGAGCGCGGACACCTCCTCCTGAGCGAAACCAGTGCGCAGACCGCCCTCAGAGCCGGGGTGCCCCAGGTACGCGACAGCCTCACCGTCGGGGTCCCCGCCAGCTTCGCTGGTGGGGTGATCTTACCTGGGCTCCACTCTGCCGAAGGCCGGAGCGAAGGCGAAGCCGCAGCGACCTGTATATCGCTCTTTCACGACCCCGGACCGACACCACCCCCCTCACAAGCAGCAAGACCGGCATCCCGCGACAGGATCACGTCGCCTAAGGTCCGCCGAGGGCCGGAGCGCAGCCAAAAAGCCGAGCGGCCTGATCTCGCCTCCTCACCCACCCCCACCGTCAAGGCCCCAGCCACCGTAACCCCCTCCTCATCACCACTTAGCCTTGGCGCAACAATCCTCCCCCAACCGCTATCCTGAAAGCAGCCCAAACCCCAGGCCGGCTCCTTTCAACCGAAGCAGCCGTCAAGGGCAGATGTACCCCCAAGACTTAAGCTCCGTGAATCGAAGACTTTGCAAAAAGTACGGGGGAGGGGAGAGGTACCCCCAACCTGCACCCGACCATCAACAATCGGTAAATTTCCGCTCGGTCACTTCTCTGCAACACCCGAAGCAACGCATCCTTAGAAGTGATCCCCGATCAGGAGAAACCGTTGAAGATACGAACTCAGATCCACTCCTCCGTCGCCGTCGCCGCCCTCGTCGCCGCCACCCTCGTCACCGGCTGCAAGTCCGGCGGAGACAGCTCCCAAAACGTCGAACTCAACGGCGCTGGCAGCACCTTCGTCTACCCCGTCATGTCCCGCTGGACCGCCAACTACGCCAAGACTCACTCCGGCACCCACATCAACTACCAGTCGATCGGCTCCGGTGGCGGCATCCAGCAGGTCAAGTCCGGCACCGTCGACTTCGGCGCCTCCGATAACCCGCTCACCGATCAGCAGCTCTCCGACATGCGCCCCATCCTCCAGATCCCCGAGAGCGCCGGCCCCGTCTGCATCACCTACAACCTCCCCGGCCTCCAAAACCCCATCCAGCTCTCCGCCGAAGCCCTCTCCGGCATCTTCCTCGGTAAGATCACCTCCTGGCAGGATCCCATCCTCAAGCAGGACAACCCCGGCGTGAACCTTCCCTCCACCAAGATCCTCGTCGTCCACCGCTCCGATGGCTCCGGAACCACCAACGCCTTCACCACCTATCTCGCCGCCGTCAGTCCCGAGTGGCAGTCCAAGGTCGGCAAGGGCAATGCCGTCAACTGGCCCGTCGGCCTCGGCGGAAAAGGCAGCGAGGGCGTCACCGGACAGATTCGCCAGTCCCCCGGAGCCATCGGCTACGTCGAGCTCACCTACGCACAGCAGAACCACCTGCCCATCGCCTCCGTCCGCAACCTCGCCGGCAAATACGTCCCCCCCAGCACCTCCAGCACCACCGCCGCCATCGCCGCCTTCACCGACCAGCTCAGCAAAGACCCCCGCACGCCCATCGTCAACGCCCCCGCCTCCGCTCCCGATGCCTATCCCATCTCCACCCTCACCTTCCTCCTCATCCCCAAGGACGGCCCCGACAAAGCGAAGCGCTCTGCCCTCAAGAGCTTCATCCAGTACGTCATCACCGACGGCCAAACCGCAGCCGGGAACCTCAACTACGCCCCTCTCCCCGATGCCATCAAACAGGGCAACCAGCAGACCATCAATCAGATGACCGCCGCCGGCCAGCCCCTGCCCTAGCCGGGCCGCAACGTCATCGCACACGTGCCTTCTTCTCCGCGACCCCTCGCGCGCATACCCTCGTCCTCCGCGTTCACCTGAACGGCGACCCGCTCACCCATCAAGCCTTTCCCTGAACCACCTCACCCCGCGGAACCACCAGCTCCGCCGTCATCTGTAACTCAATCGCATTCATCACCTGATCCGCCAGCGACTGCAGGATCTCCTTCTGCTGGTCCGTCACCTGCCTCGGCCGCGTATCCATCACACACAGGCAGCCGATCGCTTTACCCTCCTGCGTCCGCAGCGGCGTCGCCGCATAAAACCGTATACCGTTCGCCAACAGGTACGGATCGGTCGCAAACCGCTTGTCCTCCAGCACATCCGGCACCACCAGGCACCCCTCCTCCATCGGCTGGCTGCAGATCGAAACGTCCCGCGCCGTACCTCTACCCTCCCCCGCATCATCCGCCAGACCGCACTGCGCCCGCCAGAACGTCCGTTCCCCATCGTTAGCATTCAAGAGCGCTATCGGCGCATCGAACGCCTTCGCCAAGCTGCTCGCAATCCGCTCAAATACACTGTCGTCCCCGCCATCCAGCAGGTCCACGTGCCGCAGTTCCTCCACCGGCGTCGCCTCCGGCGCTGCTCCCCCAGCCTGCACTGCCGACACCCTCTCCACCACCGCCCCTGCCGGATCACCAACCGCCGTCAGGTACTCCTTCGCATTCGCCAGCGAGCACACCACATGCTGGGCATCCTCCATCGGAATCCGCCCGCGAATACTCGACAGATCGCAATCGACGCTCAGCACACACGCCGCCACCACCATCTCCGGAAACCCCGCCCGCACCTGGTGACACCGCAGCCGCACATGCCGTATCGTCTGCGGCGGAACCCCCACCACGCACACCACATCCGGCGCCCCCGCCTTCACCGCCTCCAACACATCCGCCGTCAGCAGATCCGCCGAGAGCACCTGTACCTTGTACCGTTCCGAGACCACCTGCATCAGCAGGCGGCACGCAATCTCATCCGCAAAGTCTCTCGCCGGCACACAGATCAGCCTCTGCTTCGGCTTACCCGAACCCGCACCCGAAGCCCGCGTCCGGCTCCAGCTCTCCTCCACCACCTCTGCCATTCCCTGGAGCACCTGGTCGGCCCGAGCCCCGTCCATCTCCTCCGCATGCCGCGACTCCTCCACCAGCGTCAGCGCCGGCACCAGAACTGTGTCGTACACCTCCTCCCTCGACGCCGTCTTCATCATCCCTTCCAGCACCTTGGTCGCGTCCCCCGCCTCGAGCGCCAGAATCCTCTGGTAAAACCGCTGCTGCGGCTCCAGCACTGTCTGCTCCCCAAACAACACGCCCAGAAACTCCAGCCGTGGCACATGCCGCCCAATCACAATCAGGCACACCGTCAGTGGCGTCGACAGCAGCAGCCCCGCAATCCCCCACATCCACGTCCAAAAGATCGCCGCAATCATGATCGCAAACGCCGAAACCCCCGTCGACGACCCATACAGCATCGGCTCCAGAAAGTTCGCCGCCACCAGCTCCATCGCCGCATACAGCCCCATCGTCCACAGCACCGGCCCCCATTGCGGAGAGATCGCCGCCGCCATCAGAATCGGTCCCGCCGCCGCCAACAAAATCCCCGCATACGGCACAAATCGCAGCAGCGACGTCATCACCGCCCACAGCAGCGGATGCGGCACACCAATGCGCCACAGTGCCATTCCCACCACGCCCCCATACGTCACATTCACCACAAACTGCATCAGCAGATACCGGCTCACGCGCACGCTCGCGTCGCTCATCGCCACCGTCGTCACATGCATCCGGCTGCTTCCCGCCAGCCGGATCGCCCGGTCCCGCAGATCGTCCCGCCCCAGCAGCATAAACACCACAAACACCAGCACAATCAACGCCGTCGTCAGCGGGTGGATCAGCGGCCGCACGCTCCGTCCCGCCACCGTCAGCATCGGCGTATCCGGCTCCTCCACCCGCACCGCAATCGGCTCCGCCTTCTTCTGCGTCTGCGCCGCCGCCGACGCATTCTCCGCGGCGACCTCCGCCGCACTCTGCCGCCGCGACCTCCGCGACACCGCCGGCCGAGGCGCCAGAGCCGCCGACGCATCTCCCGCCGCCGTATCCTCGCCCCCCGAAATCTCCCGGCTCACATCCGACAGCATCTGCATCGTGCTCGTCAGCTTGCCCGCAGAATGCAAATGCAGCGACTCGATCTTGCTCGTCACATTGGGCTGGTACTGCGGCAGCTCCACCGCCAGGCTGTACACCTGCCCCATCACTACCCACCCAATCGCCGTCATCGCCGAGAACGCCGTCGCAATCACCAGCACCACCGCCAGCACCCGCCGCATCCCCAACCGCTCCAGCCGCGTCGTCGCCGGCGCCAGCAAAAACGCCAGCAGCGCCGCCAGCGCAATTGGAATAAACACATCTCGCGCAAAATACAGCAGCGCCACAAGCAGCATCCACATCAGAAAATTCCGGTCCTCCGACCTCCGCCGATCCCGCTGCACGCCCATCACCGTCCCATCCCTCGATCCTTCGATGCCCCGCAGCCTCGCATCGCATGCCCGGCTACCCCGCCAGACACCCCAAGCCAGCCCCGATCATCCGCATGCAAGCCCCTCGCCCAGCAGAAAGCACCGGCAGAACAGCCTTCCCCCCATCACCTCACGCCACCCACCCCCACGCAATACCACTTCCGCTCCCCATCACCCATGCCCGAAGTACCCCACCCCGGTGCCGCGTCCTTTCTCAGCACCATCGAGAAAAGGTGGGTATCGTCTGCAAAAGCAGACGACCGCAATCGCGGTGCGGTCGCGGGCGACGGTGCAGCGGTCTGGCCGAATGACGTGACGGCCATCGATATTCCCCAACGGCGAAACCCTCAAAACGCCGGTTGCCCCATCCTCCGCGACAGCCTCACCGTCGCGTAGGGTGGGTCCCGCTCTGCCAAAGGCAAACCCAATTTCTAACCAGACACAAACCCTTATCGCTCCGCGCCAAATCCGTAAACTCGCCTACCCTGCCTTTACGACACCGCAGACCCCTAGGGCCCGCAGCCAGCCAGTCGCCTTCCCTACCTCCAGAAAGTCAACTCCGTGTTCCCACAACCCACGTGCTTGCACCAGATGCTCGTGGCGTAAACCCATCGTCAAATCCACTATCCTTAACAAAGGAGGAAGAACGAAGAAAGAAGATCTCTAGGACACATGACCCGCTCCGAAGTACACCCCTAAGTCCCATCGATCGAATATTTTGGCACAAAGTACGGGGGGAGGGAGGAGGATACCTCAGAACGCCGGGATCCCCGTAATCGCCTGCCCGATGATCAGCGTATGGATGTCATGCGTCCCCTCATACGTCTTCACCGACTCCAGGTTCATCATGTGCCGCATGATCGGGTAATCGTCCACGATCCCCGCCGCCCCCATCACATCCCGAGCCATCCGCGCCGTCTCCAGAGCCATCCACACGTTGTTCCGCTTCGCCATCGAAATCTGCTCCGTCGAAACCTTTCCCGCATCCTTCAGCCGCCCCACCTGGAGCGATATCAGCTGCGCCTTCGAGATCTCCGTCACCATCCACACCAGCTTCTCCTGCACCAGCTGGTGGCTCGCAATCGGAGCCTCCCGAAACTGCTTCCGCTCCTTCGCATACCCCAGCGCCGTCTCGTAACAATCCATCGCCGCCCCAATCGCCCCCCAACCAATCCCATACCGAGCCTGGTTCAAACACATCAGCGGCGAGTTCAACCCACCCGACCCCGGCAATACATTCTCCGCAGGCACCCGCACATCCTGCATCGACAACCCCGACGTCACGGACGCCCGCAAGGACCACTTGCCGTGCACATCCGTCGCCTTGAACCCAGGCCGGTCCGTCTCCACCAGAAATCCCCGCATCCTCCCGCCATCACTCTCATCCCGTGCCCAGATCACCGCCACATCCGCGATTGATCCCGACGTAATCCACATCTTCTCCCCATTCAGCACATACTCCCCCCCATCCCGTCGAGCCCGCGATCGCATCCCTCCTGGATTCGACCCGAAGTCCGGCTCCGTTAGCCCGAAGCACCCGATCAACTCCCCCTTCGCCATCCCCGGCAGCCACCGCTCCTTCTGTTCCTCCGACCCAAACGTATAGATCGGATACATCACCAGCGCAGACTGCACACTCACAAAGCTCCGCACCCCCGAGTCCCCCCGCTCCAGCTCCTGCGTCATCAGACCATACTCGACGTTGTTCATCCCCGCGCACCCGTACCCCTCCAGGTTCGCGCCGAAGAACCCCATCCCCCCCATCGGCTTCACCAACTCCCGCGGAAACCGCCCCTCACGGAAGCACCCCTCGATCACCGGCTTCAGCTCCGCATCGATAAACTCCCGCGTCGAATCGCGCACCAACTTCTCTTCTTCCGTCAGCAGGGTATCCATCTGCATAAAGTCCACTCCCACGACCTCCGTCCTATGCAACGCAGATTTATCCTGATGTTGCAGATCGATCCTATGTTCCGGAACAGTGATCGGCAAACGAATCTTTCCATCCCATGCAAGCAAAACGCCCAACTTCAGCTCTGGGAAGCGTTCCCATGCAAATCAGCAAGGGCGCCGTCCCGCAGTCAGTGATGTGTCTGTCATGCCGCCCATGGAGCAGAACGTCAACATCGGCATCTCGTACTCGCCGTCCATCAGCAGTCCAGTATTCTCGGGCGGAGCGATGCACACCCTGTCCTTACCGGACATCTTCGCCGCGTACATCGCCTCGTCCGCGCTTCGTACCAACAGCTCAGCGCTGGACGCCATCTGCGGAAACAGGCTCACCCCAATACTCGTCGAGTAATGCAACCGAAGCCCATTGATCATCACCGGCTCCCGCGCCGCCCAGAGAATTCGGTTCGCCAACCCAACCGCCTCCTTCTCCGACGCGCATTCCCGCAGCAGAATGGTGAACTCATCTCCTCCGATTCGTGCAGCTATGTCCCCAGCACGCAGGCATCCGCTGATACGGGTCGCCGCCTCGCACAGAAACTCGTCGCCCACCTTGTGCGAGTGCCGGTCGTTGATCTGCTTGAATCCGTCGAGATCGATATAAAGCAGAGCGATGTGCCGGCGCTTATCGTCCGCCTCGTCCACACAAGCCTCCAGTACCTGATTCATATAAAGCCGGTTCGGCAAGCCCGTGAGACAGTCGCGATAGGCGGCCACGGACAGCTCATAATTATCCGAGATCTGCTGCTCATAAAGCGTGTTCAACTTCTTGCCCTGCATCAGGCAATACAGCGGATAAACCACTCCGGCCCCAATAAAACTCACCAGGTGAGCCTCCCCCGAGAACAGACGCCCGAGCACAAGCGGGACGAACAGCAGCCCAAGCGCCGTTCCAATGAGCGCGCGATCATGCACCAGAAGATTTACCGTCGCGAACGCGATGGCAGCGTGGTACAGCAGCAGCATCAGGACGTCCCGGTCATGGCAGCCAAAGAGATAGATCGCCGAGCCTGAGACCAGACCCCATAGAGCTGCGCACGAGAGCAGCAGACCCAGATGTAGCCTCTCCAGCCGTCGAGACCTCGGAAACGTCTGTCGCGACAAACGCCTCACCAGCATCCCGCGTAGCCCCGCCTGGAGCAGCATTACCACTATGGCAGTCCACATCAGCAACGGTGCCCGGTATAGAAGGCCGGTCGTGACGGCCACCAGCGCCATGCAAAGCGAGTGCGCCCAAAGCCCCTGCTTGGATCGTTCCGTTAAATCCTGCTGAACCCGTATCGATAGCTTCGCGCCTTTGTCCAATGTCCACATACGACCTTCATCGGCAGCGGCCGCCATTTCTTTAGCGCTCCGGCGTGATATGAGAAAGTTGGCGAAAATCTGCCGGTTCGAGTCACCGCGCGCCCTGCTTACCCCCTTCCCGTTCCTGTATCCTCAACAAAGACGGGACAGTCCGCCATAGTCACAGCTACGGCCCGCACCAACCCAGATCTCGATCCGCCCCAGAGACCCTCTGACGCGCCGCACTCCGCCACACTGCTTCCTACGAAAGGCAACACCACCTTGAGCACTCCACAACCTCCTTCGGCCGCTCAACTGTCCGCCGCCCGCCTCGCGCACTGGCGCCAGAACGCAGCGACTGGCACCGACGTTCAGGCCGGAGCCCTTCTCACGCTCGACTCTGCCCGTCAGTTCGTCTCGACATGTGGCCTGCTCCTGTTCATACATCGCCCACAACACATCAGCTCTCCAGCCCCGTCCTTTGTTGAAGCGACACTGGGTCTTCCAAATGCATCCCCTTCTCTCGCCGAAGTAAACGAGGCGCGCATCTTACTTTCGCGTCTGATTGCTGAAGGCAGCGCTGTTCCGCTGAATCTGCTCGGTACACCTACGACGAACTCCGATACTCCGGATTTCATCGCCTCAGCTTCAGCGCTTTCCTATGTGTTTACGCTGCGGGGAGAAAAGGCCTTCAAGCAGCTTCCCTCGACCAGCGGCGCCACAAAGGTGAGCCCGCTCGCTCTGAACACGTACAGTCTGCTCCTGGAGAACGGCCCCTCGACCGCCTCGGACCTTGCCACCGTACTCGGCAAGGAGGTCACGGAAACCGCTGTGCTGCGAGCGCTGAACGAACTCTGGCAGCATCTCCGTGTTCTCCCTGTGCCTCGCCCAGATGGCGGCGCTACCCTTTGGGAGACCATCACGAACCGCTTCACCAAGCAGCTCAAGGCCGGTGCCAACGCCGGACAGCCTTCTGCGCTCTCGGCCCTGATCAGCCTTTACCTCTCGCAGGCTCTGCTCGCAACGGAGACGGAGATCGAGACCTTTCTCTCACCGCTCGCGCCGCGATCCAGAGTGCGTGATGTCATCCATGCGCTGGCTGGCGCACGTCAGCTTGAGAGCATCGCAGTTGAGGGCAAGACACACCTACACATCCATGGCGAGCTACCAAGCTTCAGCATGAGTTCCACAAACGACGGTATAGACCAGAATGAGATCGCCGCTGCCGGTGAGCTTGCGCTAGCTGACGATGGCAGCCGCATCAAGAAGTTCATCCCGAAGCCCCACAAGGTCGGCACCGGTTACGTCGAGCGGGCGAAGCCGTTCCGCGACAATGCACGGCCGGCCGGAGACACACGTACGTCAGGACGAAAGACATCGTCGCTGGCGGCAGAGCGTGGTTTGAAGAGCCGTCCGCCAAGTCGCGCTTTTAACAAACCCTGGGAGGAGGAGAAGCAGCAGAGGTCCGGCCGCGCAGCGGGCACGGAACATACGGCCGAAACGCAGTTTCAAGATCTCGACCTAAATGCAACCTCTACTCATCCAGTTCGCCAGCGCCCGAGCTCTAGCACTCGTCCCTTCGGAAAAAGATCCGAAGACCCTACAAAGCTTGCGCCGCGGCCGGCGTTCGGCAGGGATCGTCCCGCCTTTGGCCGGAATCGCGAGCAGAATCGTGAGAATCTTCCACCCCGCCGCAATGAGAGTGGAGGCA
>JAABUX010008398.1_pt1 | contig 11919 bp, 11 predicted proteins | sample 5561851 | NCBI WGS metagenome assembly JAABUX01 (sample SAMN10711883, study PRJNA513361) | rock metagenome | isolation source: Antarctica rocks | place: Antarctica: Victoria Land, Richard Nunatak red sandstone | collected 2016-01-03 | reverse complement strand
CGAGGCGATGGCCGAGCTTACACCGCCAACTATCAACGCCGTGCCCACCCAGATTGCCACCGCAGCCGAATGACCAATGGCCACTTCAACTACACCGTAATTTCCACCACATTGACGGACGCTATCGCGAACGTCGCGCTCGCGGAGCATGAGATAGTGATGCTCAGTCAGCCACAGTCGAACAGACGCCATGAGGTCGGCGTGGTCGAACACCGCCATGACTTCGCGGCGCATATAGGCGACGAGCCCGCGCTCGGCATGCGGGGTGAGTTCGCCGCGTCCGAGCAGCCGCAGCGTCGTCGCCTGATGCTCAAACAAGGTTCGCCGGCGCCGGCCATAGAAGGCCCGGATGGTGGCGATCCGTGGCGGCTCACAATCGAGTTGCACACCAAGATGGGCGAGGATGTCCGCCGGGATGCGCTCTACCGAGTTGAGCGTGGTGCCGGTCATCTTGAGAAAACCGACCTGCAGCGCGAGCGCCATCCGGTTCACAGGGCTTCGACGTTCCCGGACCTTGGCAAGTTGCTGCTCGCAGAAGCGCCCAGGATGTAGGGTATTGAACTCAAACAGTTTTCAGATCGGCACTTTTGACACGGTGCTTACGACAAGGCCCATGTGCTCGCCCGTGTGGACCGGGTGCTCGACCTCGGCTGGCTTCGGGCGGAGGTGCGCGAGTGCTACGCCGCGGAAGGCGCCGGGCGGCCCGGCGTCGACCCCGAGGTGGCATTGCGGCTGATGTTGGCCGGCTTCCTGGTCGGGATCGTTCACGACCGGCGTTTGATGCGCGAGGCCCAGGTCAACATCGCGATCCGCTGGTTCGCGGGTTTTGGCCTGGCCGACATGCTGCCGGACCACTCGAGCCTGACCCGCATCCGCCAGCGGTGGGGTGCCGACCGGTTCCGCGCCATGTTCGTCCGCACCGTGCAGGCGTGCATGGCCGCCGGGATCGCGCGCGGCGAGGTCGTGCACGTCGATGCCACGTTGATCCGCGCCGACGTGTCCTGGGAAAGCCTCGGGCTCAGGCACGCCGATGCTGCGATGGCCCAGGACGATTGTGCCCCGTCCGGCGATACCGGTGCAAAAGACCAAGCGGTGAAGGCCCGCGCCGAACGCGAGGGCAAGCAGACCGGGCGGCACAAGAAGGTCTGCCTGACGGACCCGGACGCGACGATGGCGACGAGCGCACGCAACCGCCGCCTCGAGCCCGCCTACAAGCAGCAAACCGCGGTCGATGACGTGCGCGGCGTCATTCTCGACGTGGAGGTGACGACCGGCGAGGCGAACGAAGGCGGCGAGATCGAGGGTCAGGCGGACGCCGTGGTTGCGACCACGGGCGTTGCGATCAAGACCATCACCGCCGACCAGGGTTATGCCTACGGCAAGGTCTATGGCGCGTTGGATCAGTCGATAAACCGCCTAGTTCATTAGAATTTCTATTCTGTCCTGCTCAATCCTTAAACAAGGCAATCATCTTGGCGGAGTCGTAGTAGCCCGTGATCTCGACGATCTTCTCGTCCCGCACTTTCACGATCCAGCAATACTGCATGTTGAAGTCGGCCCCGTTCTTGCCGGTGCCGCCTACGCCATGGAACTGGATGCAGGCTGAATCCCCGCCGACAATGATGTTGTCGACGACCGGCTTCGGCCACGATGCAAGTCGGTCATGCAGACGCTTGAGGATCTGCTCCTGGTAGGCGTGCTTGCCGACATAGCGGCCGGCGACTGGCGAGGTACCCATGGCGGTGAAGATCAGCCCGTCATCAAGCGCGGCAACGAACTCCGGTCCGAATCCTGTCTCGGCGATCCGGCCGAACAGCCTGTCGATCACCTCTGCCGTTGTCGCGGTCATTGCCGTCGTTCCTCCCTGGTCTGAGCCGGACCCGCCGCTCGGAAGCTCCGTGCGAATGAAGAGGCGTCTGCCGAAATTCAGTGGTCCCGTGGGGCCTGGGAGCGAGCCGCCAACACCGAGGACAGCCCTTGTGACAAGAGCGCCAAAGGCTCGTCTGTCCCATCGATCGACCGGATCGTCCGCGATTTGATCATCCATTGCCCACCTACCTTCACGAGATGCCACCGATTGGCCACGACGCGATGGACCCGGTAACCGAGCGACGTTCCATGGTTTGCCAGCTCGCGCGGCCTGCCCTCATGATCGAGTTGCAGGATCTGAATGTAGGATGTGACAAAGGCCTGATCCCCATGCAGGTCGATCAAAGGCAGAGAGGTGAAGTGCGCGAGGCCACCGCGGATGGCCTCCTGGTGCTCGGGCTTGAGCGTGAACGATGCAATCTCCTCGACCCCGCGGGCGCCCGAGAGCGACGGGCCGCGGTCGAACACGCCATCCTCGACATACACCTCGCGCGTATAAGTGGCCGCCGCGGTGTCGGCGCTGGGCGGATGCGATGCGATCAGTGTGTAGATAGCAAGCCGATCCTCGACCGCTGCCAATCGGGCTTCGATGCTCTGGTCATTTGGCGCAGTCACGACACCCTCCGGAACTTGTTGTTCTTGGTTCGGTAACCAGGCCATGCGGCCGGGTGTGCTGTCAATGATTTATTGAGCATAGTGCTCGATATTTATCTACAGGGCTGGCACGCTCCTGCGTAGCCGGATGAGGGCCACGATCTCCTGCGGGCTCACCGGGTGGGAAGAGAGGCGGGGACCGAACTCCCGCAGGGCATCCTCGATTGCGGAGATGATCGCCGGCGCGGCCGGGATAGTCCCGCCCTCCCCCGCACCCTTGGCGCCCAGCGGGTTCAAGGGCGACGCGGTCTGAATATGGCGGATCGCGATCTGCGGCATCTCGCTCGCGATCGGAAGCAGGTACTCCCCATAGTTGGTCGTCAGCGGCTGCCCCTCGTCGCTGAACACCATGCGCTCGTAGAGCGCATTGCCAATCCCGTGCACGGCGCCACCGGCGATCTGCCCGTCCACCAGCATCGGATTGATCAGCGTGCCGCAATCATGCGCGACCGAGTATCGGACGATCCCGACGCGCCCCGTGTGGATGTCGACCTCGACCTCCACCACCGTGGTGCCGTTCGCGTAAGGGATGGCGCTGCCCGCCGCGAAGTAGGACGTCGCCTCCAGCCCGGCGGAAAATCCAGGTGGCAAGGGTGTCCCCGGGGTAGAGATCAGCACGGCCGCCAACCCGCCGAGCGGAATTTTCATCTCCGGCACGCCTACGACGCGGACCGCCCCGTCCCGCAACTCCAGGTCGTTCTCGCCGACCTCCATCATGCCCGATGCGAGCTTGATTGCCTTGTCGCGGACCGTGGCCGCCGCCTGGAATACGGAGGAGCCGGCCGTCACCGCGATGCGGCTGCCGACCGCCCCGATCCCCATTGGAAACCGGCCCGTGTCGGCCGAGACGACTGTGACGTCCGACACGTCGACGCCGAGTTGCTCGGCGCAAATCTGGGCGAAGATGGTCGCGTGCCCCTGCCCCTGGCTTGGCGCCCCAGTCTCGATGACGACCCGGCCGTTGCGTTGCACCCGCACGGTCGCGCCCTCGTAAGGGCCGACGCCGGTATCCTCGATATAGCTCGCCATGCCAATGCCGAGACGCCGGCCGGCTAGCAGCGCCGCGGTCCGCCTGGCCTCGAACGACGCGTAGTCGGCAAGCTCCAACGCCGCCTCTAGGCATTGGGGGTAGTCGCCGCTGTCATAAGTCACCATAGACCCGTCGCGATACTTCATGCCGGTCTGGTAAGGCATCTGCCCCGGCCCGACGTAGTTACGCCGTCGCACCTCCGCCCGGTCCAGGCCCAGCTCCCGCGCCACCCGGTCCATCACGCGCTCCAGCACGAACGCGGCATAAGGACGCCCCGCCCCGCGCACCGGAGACGTCGGCGTGGCGTTGGTGAACACGACGTCGAGCGCGACGTCGAGCGCCTCCAGCCTGTATGGCCCTGGCAGCGGCGTCAGCGAAGTGAGCGGCAGCAGGATGCCGTAGGGCACGTAGGCGCCATGGTCATGCACCGCGTGGCCGCGGATCGCCAGCAGCCGGCCGTCCGCATCCGCCGCAATTTCCACGTCCCAGACTTGGTCGCGCTGCTGATTCGTCGCGACGAAATGCTCCTTGCGGTCCTCGATCCACTTGACCGGCCGCCCCAGCGCCCTTGCCGCGAGCGGAACCGCAAACTCCTCGGGATAAACGGCCGCCTTCGGGCCGAACCCGCCGCCAACGTCGGGCGCCACGACCCGCACGTCTCCCTCCTCTAGGCCGAGGTACTCGGCCACAAATCGGCGCACCGCGTAGGGCGACTGGGTCGACGTCCACATCGTCAGCAGCCCAGTGCCCGGGTCTTGCTGCGCGATCACGCCCCGGCACTCCATCGAGTGGCAGCCTCCGCGGTGCATTGTGTATTGGTCTGCGAACACGTGCGCGGCCCGCCTGAACGCGCCGGCGGCGTCGCCGAACCTGCCCGACAGGCGCGCGACGACGTTACTCGCAGCTCCGTCATGCACGGCCACCGCGCCGCGGAGCGCCTCCCGGCAATCCACGACCGCGGGCAGCGGGTCGTAGTCGACGACGACCAACGACGCCGCGTCCTCTGCAACGTAGCGGCTGTTGGCCACCACCATCGCGACCGCCTCGCCGACGTAGCAGACCTCCCCGATCGCGAGCGGCGCCTGGGTAATCGGTTGCTCCACCAGTGGGTTGGGGAAAGTGAGCGGCATCCGCTTGCCCGCGTAGGCGCCGCCGAAGTCCTCCATCCGGAACACGCCGTGCACGCCCTCGACCGCCCGCGCTTGCTCGGCGTCGACGCCGAGGACCTTCGCATGGGCATAGGGGCTGCGGACGAATGCGGCATGCAGCATGCCCGGCAGTTTGATGTCATCTGCATACCGCCCGCGGCCGGTCAGTAGCCGTGGATCCTCGACGCGCTTGACCGACTTGCCGAAGAAGCGCGCGCTCATGGCATGGGCCTCCGCCCCGCCATGACCGACGCTGCATCGAGCGCCGCCGCGACGATCGACTGGTAGCCAGTACAGCGGCACAGATGGCCAGAGATCGCCTCGCGGATGTCCTCCTCGCTGCGCCGCGGATCCTCCTCCAGCAGGGCAACCAGCGTCGCCAGCATACCCGGCGTGCAGAAGCCGCACTGCAGCCCGTGATGCCGCCAGAACGCATCCTGGACCGGATGCAGAGTCCCGTCCGCTTTTGCCAGACCTTCGATCGTGCGCACCGAAGCCCCATCTGCCTGGACGGCGAGCATCAGACAGGATCGCACCGCATCGCCATCGACGATCACGGTGCAACTTCCGCAGGAGCCATGCTCGCAGCCGAGGTGGGTGCCGGTCAGGTCCAACTCCTGGCGCAGGAAGTCTCCCAGGTGCATCCGCGTCTCCGTCTCGTGCTCGATCCTCTGGCCATTCACTTCGATCGAGATCCTGCGCCGGTCAGCCATGCAGCCGCCTCCCGAATGCCGTCTTGAGCGCTCGCCCGGCCAGCACCACCGCAAGATGCTGCCGATACGCCGCATCGCCGTATGCGTCAGCCAGCACCTCGGCCGACGCCAGCGTCTGCGCCGCCACGTCCGCCGCCGCCTCGTCCGGTATGGTGCCGATCAGCGCCTGCTCGGCCGCGGTACAGCGCGCCGGCCGCACGTCCAGTCCCGCGACGACGATGGCCGCCTGCGCAATGCGGCCGCGACCGTCAAACCCGAGCTGGCATGCGACCGACGCCATCGCGAAATCGCCGGTTCGGCGGGAGAACTCGAGGAAGGCATGCGCCGCCGGACGCGGCTGCGCCGGTATGCGGACCGCTTTCAGGAACTCGCCCGGCTCCAGGGCCGGCGTCATGTAGCCCACGAACCAGGAGTCAGCCGGGATTTCCCGCTCACCGTGCGGCCCGGCGGCGACCAGCGTGGCGCCGAGCGCGAGGGCGCAGCTCGGCAGTTCAGCCGCCGGGTCGAGATGGCAGAGGCTGCCGCCGATTGTGCCGCGGTTGCGCGTCTGCAGGTGGCCGACACTGCCCAACGCCTCCACCATCAGCGGCGCATGGGCTGCCAGCAGCTCGGACCGGGCGAGCGCCGCCTGCCGCGTCATTGCCCCGATCTCGATCGCATCGCCGACCTGCGCCACCCCGGCCAGGCCCGGGATACGCCCAATGTCGATGATGTGGTCGACCTGGACATAGCGCATGTTGAGCATCGCCATTAGCGACTGCCCGCCAGCGAGGATGCGGGCGTTCCCGAGCGTGGCGAGCATGCCCGACACCTCGCCGATCGTTTCCGGGCGGTGATAGGCAAAGGGGGCCGGCTTCATTCGGTCGCGCTCGCGACGTGAGACGCATTGCGCCCGAGCCAGTCGAGCAGCGCGGCATTCGCCCTGGCCGCCTCCTCCATCAGGAAGAAATGGCTACTCTCGTCGAACATCATCACCGGCGCGTCCGGCAACTCGGCGCTGACCCATTGCGTGGCCGTAGGCGAGCAGATCGGGTCAATGGACGACGCCATCACCATCGTCGGACAGGCGATCGCAGCCAGCCGTCCCACGGTGCTCGCTTGAAGGCAGGCATTCGCGAGATTGACGTAAGACACCGCGTCCCGCCGCTCGTCGGCGATGATGGCCTCCAGCCGCCGCAGCCGCTCGGAGTCGCCCATGAAGAACCCCGGCGACACGAACAAGTGCGAGAACAGCCGCGTCCAGCGCGCCCAGTCCGGATCGCGCTGAATGACGTCGCGCATGTTCTCGATCAGCCGCACTCCCAACGGGTCGAGCTTTGCAAACGAGCCCGCAAGCGTGAGCGACGCGACCCGGTCCGGTGCCATGAGCGCCATCTCCTGCGCGATCCCGCCGCCCATCGACCGCCCGACGACGTGCGCAATCTCTACCTCTAGCTCCTCAAGCAGTGCGACGTAGGCCTCGGCAACCTCCACCAAGGTCACGGGCGAGGGTACCAGGCTCGTCCCACCCGAACCCGGGTTGTCCGGGGCGATGACGCGGTACTTGCCAGTGAGCGCGGCAAACTGCGGCGTCCAGGCCGTATGGTCGCCTGCCAAGCCGTGCAGCAGCAGTACGACGGGGCCGCTGCCTTGGTCGAGGTAGTTGAACGTCCAACCGCCAGCCTTCATGTTCGGCATCGCCGATCCTCCGCTGATTTGTCCTGACGCTAGTTCGGAGCCTGCCGGCCGGTTAGACGCCTGATGAAGCTCTTCAGGATGCCTACCAGGAGCGCAAATGCGGACAGGGTGTTCTTGGGCACTGGCGCCGCCGTCGTCGGTGCCACGGCCGCTTGATCGCTCTGAGGGGCGGCCAACTTCGCCTTCAGATTTCCCGCGAACTGCCGTGTGATTTCGTCGGCAACGGATTTGACCAGGCCCTCGGCACGCCCATACTGGGCGACCGACCCGGTCAACTGCAGGTCGGTCTTCACCTCCACCCGCGTGCCGTTGCCGGCAAGCGGCGTGAGCGCGAAGTCGACCTTCGCGGCGGCATTGCCACGTCCCTTTTTGTCCATCCCCTTGGCTGTCACTGCGGCCGTGCGCGCGGCCGCATCTACGGCGCCGATCGCCGCTTCGCCGGAGAAGGTCAGCTCAACAGGACCGATCTTGACGGTCGCCGTCCCGCGATAGCGGCCATCCCCCAGGTCGTCTGTTAGCGCGGCGCCCGGCACGCACGGCGCGATCGCCGGGACGTCCAAGAGTAGCTGCCATGCCTCATCGGCAGGCAGCGGAATTTCGAACGCACTTAGGAACTTCAAGACATCATTCCCTTACCAGGAGGCTGGTTCTCGCGTGCTCGCCTGACCGTTTCCAGTGCACGCCCTACGCTTGTCGCCGTCCTTGCTCAATATATTAAGCAGTCTGCTCTGGAAGAGCAATGGGACTTCGCCGCATGGGGCCGGATTTTTGCTAAGTAGCCCCAGTCCGATCAGGGGTGTTCCGATTCATGGATTTCGATGTAGGAGCTCGGTTGAAGGAGGTACGTGCCGGGGCGGGTTACTCGCAACGCGAGCTCGCGGCGCGAGCGGGCGTGCCGCACGGGCTGATCTCGGTCCTCGAGCAAAATAAGAGCAGCCCGTCAGTGTCGTCGCTGCGCAAGATCACGATGGCGATCCCCATGACGCTCGCTGAGTTCTTCAAGGAAGACACGGCTCCACCACAGAAGATTTTCTTCCGGAAAACTGAGCTGGTGAACCTCGTGCTGCACATGCCGAGCAACCGCCGCAACCGGTCGAGTCTGATCGAACTGTTTCAGATCGGCGATGCCAGGACCTCGAACCTGCAACTCCTATTCGAGCGCTACCAACCCGGTGCCGACACCGGGTCGACCATGTTCCAGCACGAGGCTTATGAGGGCGGCATCGTCATCCGCGGCACCTTGGAGCTTACGGTGGGCACCGAGGTCGGCGTGCTCAAAGCTGGAGACGCCTACCTGTTCGACAGCCGCCTCCCGCACCGCTACCGCAACATCGGTCCGGACGTGCTCGAACTCGTTGCAGCCTGCACGCCGCCGTTCCTCTGAGGCACTTGGCAGCGTGGCCTGCGGCAGCAGGCAGTGCCGCCCGATCAACCCCGAATGCGACGCCGATAGCACCGTGGCTACTTCCTCAAGCGCCGCCGGATCGTCAATGGTCGGCGGAGGAAGCGGCGGCTGGCCGTCGGCGATGCGTCGGATGCTTGCGCGTAGAATCTTGCCAGAGCGCGTCTTCGGCAGGCGCGCGACGACGCAGGCCGTCTTGAACGCCGCGACGGGGCCGATCCGTTCGCGCACGAGGGCGACAAGTTCTGCGGAGACCTCGGCTTCGTCCCGGCCGCATCCTGCCTTCAGCACGACTAGCCCGACTGCCACCTGGCCCTTGATGCTGTCAGCCGCGCCGATGACGGCGGATTCCGCCACGTCGGGGTGTACGGCAAGCACCTCCTCGATCGCCCCGGTGGACAGGCGGTGACTGGCGACGTTGATGATGTCGTCGGTCCGGCCCATCACCCCAGGCGTCGCCCTCCGGGTCGACCCGGCCCGCGTCACCCGTGCGGTACCAGCCCGGAAAGTCCTCCAAATATGCCGCGCGATAGCCGGCCTCGTTGTGCCACAGCGTCGGCCCGCAGCCCGGTGGAAGCGGCAGCCGGATCGCGAGATTGCCCTCGTTGCCGCGGGGCAGCACGGCGCCCCGGTCATCAAGCGCCTCGACCACGTAGCCCGGACAGGCCCGCCCACCCGACCCGGGCCTGGCCTCGAACAGGCCGTAGCCTCGGAATCCTGCGGTGATGGGCCAACCGGTCTCGGTCTGCCACCAGTGGTCCACCACGGGAACGCCCAGGCGCTCGGCGGCCCAGACCGCGGTCGGCGCGGGTCGCAGCGCTCGCCCGCCAGGTAGAGCGCCTCAAGCCGGGACAGGTCGTGGCCCCGCATCATTGTGCCGTCCGAATCCAGTTGCTTGATCGCCCGCAGTGCGGTCGGTGCGGTGAACAGCACCCTGACCCCATGCTCTTCGCAAACCCGCCAGAACGCGCCGGCGTCGGGCGTGCCGACTGGCTTGCCTTCGTACAGGACCGTGGTGCAACCGGCGAGCAGCGGGCCGTAAACGATGTAGCTGTGGCCGACCACCCAACCCACGTCGCTGGCGCACCAGTACACGTCGCCGGCACCCACACCGTAGATCATGCCCATACTGGCGTGGAGCGCCACGGCATAGCCGCCGCAGTCGCGCACCACGCCCTTCGACTTCCCGGTCGTCCCGGACGTGTAAAGAATGTAGAGCGGGTCCGTGGCGGCGACCAACACGCAGGGATGTGGTTCGGCGTTCCGCATCATCTCAAGGAGGTCGCTATCGCGGCCGGCCATCAGATCGGCCCGCAGCATCGGGCGCTGCAGCACCAGGCATCGCTCCGGCTTGTGGGCGGACATGGCGATGGCCTGGTCCAGCAGTGGCTTGTAGGCGACCAGGCGGCCTGGCTCGATGCCACAACTGGCGCAGACCACGGCGCGAGGCTGGGCATCCTCGATGCGCTTTGCGAGCTCGGCCGCGGCGAATCCGCCGAACACGACCGAGTGCACCGCACCCAGCCGCGCGCAGGCCAACATCGCCATGACCACCTCGGGCACCATGGGCATGTAGATGATGACCCTGTCGCCAGGCACGACCCCGGCGGCTGCGAGGGCACCGGCGAGCCGCGCTGTCGCGTCCCGCAGCTCCTCGTAGCTCAGGACCCGTTTCTGTCCACCCGAGGCCGGGCTGTCCCAGATCAGCGCCGGTTGCTGGCCGCGCCCGGCATCGACGTGTCTATCGAGGGCATTGTGGCAGACCGAGATCCGCCCGCCCGCGAACCACTGGCCGAACGCTCCGAGCGCCGGATCGAAGGATCGAAGGCGCGCTCCCAGCGTTTGCCCCAGTCCAGACCAGCCGCGTGCTCCGCCGACCATGCCTCGGGATCGGCGAGCCACGTAAGCCTCGCTATAGCTACTTCGTCGGGGCGCATCGACGATCGCCATCACGCCACGCTCCAGGTCGGCCTGTTGAACATGCGTCCCACTCTCCTTGCGGACGCAACAAATCACCCGCCTATCCGGACCGTCAATTATCTTGAGCAAGTCCTTTCGTGAATGTTGAGCATGGTGCCGGAGGTTCTTGCATGACGATTGGTCATGCCCACCCTCTCAAAAAGATCCCACCGATAGTGCGACGCCCAAATGTGATCCGCAAACGAGGCAGACCTGGCTGCGGCGGTACTGCCCGTTGCTAGGCTGATTGAATCGTAGATCGCCCGCTTTATTTGAAAGTTGGCAAAGTCGAGCGGACCCTGTCGATTGGCTCGAGAACCCATCCCTTCGCCAGCGCTGCCAGGCCGGTCTGAACAAGAGCGAGCAGCGGCACCAGCTGACCCAGGCGCTCTACACCTTCCGGCAGGGCCGCGTCGCCGATCGTTCCCATGAAGCGCAACAGTATAGAGTTTCCGGCCTCGACCTGGTGATCGCGTCCATCGTCTGGTGGAACTCGACCTACATGGCCGACGCCGCCGCCCATCTTGGGAACGCCGGCGAACACGTGCCTGATGAGCTTCTGGCCCACACCTCGCCGGTGGGCTGGGAGCACATCGCCTTTTCCGGCGACTTCCTCTGGGAACGTGCTGCCGCACTTCCACTCGGCCGCCGGCCGCTCAACCTCGGGCGAGCCCACCAAAAGTTGCATGACGGCGGGGCTTCAAGCGGACGTTCGGAACAGCGGCGAAGGGTGGATGGCGGCCGCTACGCGCTCGGCCCGGCGCGATCCACGTCACTTCGATCCGAGAGTTCAGATATCGGAGTGAGGCGTCCTGGCGCCGCTAGGGCCGCGCGAGCCACGCCTTCAAGAGGGCCGCCATGGCCTGCGGTTTTTTCGATAGGCGGCAGGTGGCCGCAATCGGGGATAATGTGCAGTGTCGCTCCCGGCGTCAGGGCATGGATCTCTCGCGACATCGCCAGGGGCGTCAGCCGGTCCTCTTCGCCGACGATGACCGCGGTGGGAACGGTTATGCCCGAAAGCACTGGGCGAAGGTCTTCGTGGGCAGTCACGGCTCGGTTTTGTCGGACATAAACTTTCGCACCAACGCGGACGCTCATCTCAACCAGGTCGTCGCGCACGTCCTGCGGCGCCTGCGGATGGATCAACGAGGGAAGGCTCCGCTCCACCAGCCGCCGGAAATCGCCCGTTAGGCCGACGACGAGGTTGGAGAGGCCGCGGTAGACTTTCTGCCCGAACCGATCCGGGCGGCCGTTGGTGTCGGCCAGGGCGAGCCGCGTCACCCGCTCCGGCGCGATCTTCATGATCTCCAGCGCCACCATGCCCCCCATGGAGACGCCGCCTAGGGCGAACGTTGGCGGGGCCTGGGCCAGGATGCGCTCAGCCATCTTCGGCAGGGTCGGGTCGCTGAGCGTGTCTCCAACCAAGCATGTCGCCTCGTCGCCCAGGGCCGTGATGGTGCGCCGCCA
>JAABUX010008397.1_pt1 | contig 11921 bp, 7 predicted proteins | sample 5561851 | NCBI WGS metagenome assembly JAABUX01 (sample SAMN10711883, study PRJNA513361) | rock metagenome | isolation source: Antarctica rocks | place: Antarctica: Victoria Land, Richard Nunatak red sandstone | collected 2016-01-03 | reverse complement strand
CGCTCACGGCACCGGCCGCACCCCGCCGCGGGCGACCGTCCGCGCGCGGACGCGTCCTCTCGTTCCCGTTCCCGGCCCCATCCCAGAGGTCCGCCGCATGATCACGGTTCCGTGGGGCTGTACCCGGTGGCCGGCCAGGAACGCGAGGAGGGTGCGCGCGGCCCCCGGCGTGAGCGCCACGAGGTCGCGCGCGACGATGGCGCGGTCGCGCTCGCCGGCCCGCTGGCGCTGCTCGTAGACGATGTAGCCTTCCGCCACGCCGTCGCGCTCGACGAGGTACGTGTTCAATGGGGTGTCGCCCACGTTCATCAGGCGGCGCCACATATACTCGTTGCGGTCGAGTGCGCCGGCGGTGCGCCGGCCCTGTTCGGCGTAGAGGGCGCGGATCGCGCCGTCATCCTCCTCGGTGGCCCGGCGCATCTGGACATGCGGGTCGCCGCCGCGCGGGTCGAGGCCGTGCAGGGGTAGCGCGTAGCCCATGGCGACGCCGGCCTGCTCGTACCCGGCGCGGCGGTACACCACCTGGGTGGCGGGGTAGAGCGCGGAGAGGCGCATGCCCCGCGCGCGGACCTCCTCGAGCACGCCGCGTAGCAGGCGCGAGCCGATGCCCGTGGAGCGGTGCTCCGGCGCGATGGCCACCGCGGCGATGCCGGCCATGGGCACAGGGCGGCCGCCGAACCACTGCCCCATGAACAGCATACTCAGACCGCCCGCGACCCGGCCGCCGACTCGCGCCAGCCGAACATTCTCGGGTCCCTGACGCTGTATCCCCTTGATGTCCGGGACGAGCGGCGGTGTCGGGGCGAACGCGTAGTCGGCGATGGCCCTGAACGCGCGCTGCTCCCCCTCGTCGACCGGCGCGCCGATCTCCAACCCGTCCCCGTTGTGTGTTCTCACAGGCGCTCCTTGCCGCGATCCCCTCGACGCGTCCCCGGTCATGGTAGCACGCCGCGCGGTCCAATCGGCGCCCCAACGCGCTGCTTCACAGCCGCGCCTGCTCCAGCGCGGAGCGTAGACCGCCGTCCGCACCGCCTCGGGCGCGTCATGCCATCCGTGAGAGCGCATCGTTGCGTACCGGCCGCACCTTAAGGATTGAACTCCCAGTCGAACAGCTCCCGCATGGGCAGCCTGAAGCCCGGGATAACAGGGTCGGTGTCCAGGGTATCGTTCAGGGCGAATAGACGCTGCCGCGTCGCTTCGTACGCGTCGATCGTGTGCAACCACGGATTGATGACCCAGACCAGTCGGACTCCGTGGTCGAGATACCCTTGCACTTTCGCACTGACGGCGCCGAAAGTGTCGGTGGCCGAAACGATCTCGACGACGAGATCCGGCGCGACATCACCCTCCTGATGGAAGGAGGGGGTGTCTTATCACCGGCCACGAACGTCAGATCCGGTAGCCGATCCGGCAAACCGTCGATGTGGTACGTCGTTCGAGCGGCAAAAACATGCCCGAGCCTGTGCGCCCGCACGTAGGGATAGAGCGCGGCGCCGAGCGCGATGGTGATCTCGCCGTACGCATAGCTAGGCGTCGGCGGCACGTCCACGATCTCTTGCGCGACCATCGCTTCCCGCCTCCATGCTGAAGATAACCCGGGTGACTAGACAGGCCGTCACGCGGCGGAGAGGCGGCCCTCGCGGGCGAGGCGCGCCTCGTGGGCGTCGACGAGCGCGAGGTTGCCGGCGAGCGTGTCGTCGGCGAGCAGCAGGCGGCGCAGGTCCATGCCCTCGGGCACGTCCGAGAGGTAGCCCAGCAGGTGCCGGCGCAGCGCCCACACGCCGGGCCGCTCGCCGCGCGCCGCCACGTTCCAGCGCAGGTGCGCGCGGCACAGTTCCAGCCGCTCCGCGACCGTCGGTCCCGCGACCGGCTCACCGGCCAAGTAGGCGCGCGCCTCGCGGAAGATCCAGGGGTGGTTGAGCGCGGCGCGCCCGATCATCACACCGGCGCAGCCCGTCTCATCGAAGGCGCGCCGCACGTCGGCGGCCGTCTCCACGCCGCCGTTGACCACGACCGGGATGCCCACCGCCTCGCGCACGCGCCGCGCCCAGCTCCAGTCGGCGGGACCCTTATGCCCCTGCAGGGCGGTGCGGCAGTGCAGCGTGATCACCGCGACGCCGACGGCCTCGAGGCGGCGCGCCATCTCGTCGGGCCGCGGCGGGCTGTCGCCCCAGCCGATGCGCGTCTTGACCGTCACCGGCAGCGCGACCGCGCGCACCACCCGCTCGGCCATCGCGGCCATGGCCGGCACGTCGCGCAGCCAGGCGCTCCCCGCGCCGCGCCGCGCGATCTTGGGCACCCAGCAGCCGCAGTTGATGTCGATCAAGGCCGGCGCGGCCCCCTCGGCCACTCCCGCCGCCTCGACGAGCGTGGCGGGGTTGGCCCCGTAGATCTGGATACCGACGGTCGGACCCTCGCCGGGGCCGAGCTCGATCTTGCGCCGGATGCTCGGCGCGCCGGCCAGCAGCATCTCGACGTTGACGAACTCCGTGAAGGTCAGATCGGCGCCCAGCCCGCGGCACAGCGCGCGGAAATGGACGTCGGTGACATCCTCCATCGGCGCCATCATCACCGGCCGGCGCGCCAGCAGGTCGTCCAGGTGCGCCCGCGCTGCCTCGTTCTTAGACATGCTCCTAGGTTGAGATTGAATCATCGGCTCGCGCGCCTGTATCTCCGCCTCGACAATTGAAACAGAATTGATACTACCCTCGCGCCCTTGTTGGACGTGGATAAGCTCCTCTCGCAGTATACGAATGTTGCCGGCATATCGGCATACCGTGGGCGCACGCAGATCACGCAGATGTCAGCGCCAAGAGTGGCGGCACGGTAGTTTTCCGGTGGCGCGTTGTGTTTTCGCGCGCGCCAATCGAGGTGCGCCCGCGCCTCATCGTCGGAATGGATAGTGACATCGAGGCTATGGGCTTCCTCGAGCAACTCGCGCAGCTTCTGTGCTCGTTCGGCATCGCTCATAGGCGGAGGGGGGAGAAAGACATCCAGTCTTCGTGGCCGAGCGGCGCGTGATTCAGTTCGTCGCGGAGCGCCCGCCAATGCGGCAAGTGGTGGTCCATTAGCGCTATAAATCGCTCGTTATGGCGTCGCTCTTGCAGATGCGCCAACTCATGCGCGACAACGTACTCCAGGCACTGCTCCGGCTTTTTCGCCAGTTCCAGGTTCAACCAGATCCGCCGCGCCTCGATGTTGCAGCTACCCCACTTGGTCTTCATCCTTTTGACGCCCCAATCGGCTACCTGCACATCCAGGACCCCCTGCCACTTCTCCAGTAGCGGCGGAATCAGCGCCTTCAATCGCGCGCGATACCAGCGTTGTAACACGGCTTCGCGCTGTGCGGCGGTTGTCTCCGGCCGTACGTAGAGGTCGATAAATGCGGCGCCGCATAGACCCACTCTGGCGGGACCAGCGTGCTCATGCACGCGCAGCCGATAACGCCGGCCGAGGACGTAGTGGCTCTCGCCGCTGACCATTTCTCGCCGCGATTGGCGCAGTTGGGCGCCAAACCTGGCCTGCTGGCGTTTGATCCAGCCTAGCTTGCCAATGACCGCCAGGCGCACCGCGTCATCGCCGACCGCGAGGGGCGCGGCCACCCGCACCCGGCCGTGCGGCGGATAGACCCCGAGGTGCAGGTTCTTGATGTCCTTGCGCGCCACCTCGACGGTGAGGCCGCCGACGGTGACGCTGCCCGTCTCAGTACTCATCCTGGTTTTTCGCCAGGTCGAGCAGGCGGGTAGTCGTGGTTTCGAGGTCCTCCTCAGGCCCGGTTGAGTAGGAGGCGCCGGATTCCTTCATCTGTCGCGGGTCGGCCCCCGTCGTTAGCGCATCGAGCGCGGCCCTGATGGCCAGCTTCACCTTTCTCACCTTCACCTGATTGGCGCGCCAGTCGTCCTGGCGGCTCTCACGCACGGCCCGATCCACCGCCAGGGCGCGCGCCTCATCCCGCTCCAGGTTGTCGTAGAGCGCCCGCCTGGCCGGCGTATTCAACGCGGCGGGATAACCCCCAACGCCGCCCGGATTCTTCGCTTGCCTGGTCAGCTCGGCGATCCTACTCAGGTATTCCTGGTACGCCACGACACCGCTGCGCCGCTCCTCGATCAGGGCGTCGAGCAACTCCGACATCTTGTCGTAGTACTTGGGATTGATGGGCGACTCGTCGATGATCAGCCTGCGCACGTTGTTTTCGATGGTCTCGGCCACCGCGTCTTTGCTGTCCCGGATGCCCGCGGGCAGGCTGTTCACGGCGTCGGGGCCGCGCTCGACGATGAGCTCGACCAGCGACATATCGTCGAAGGCGGAGATTTTGTCGCTCTCCTCGGCGCGGATGTAGGTGTCGATGAGGTGGCGCATGGCCGGCTCGTACATCTTGAGGTCGATGTAGTCGCCGCTGACCAGCTTGACCTCATCGCGCGCCCTGCTGTAGTGGTCCACCTCGGCCCTCAGAGCCTCGATCTCAGCCGCGCTATAGCCCGCCTCGGCGAGCTCGTTGGCCACGTCCGCATATGCGCGCAGCAGCGCGGCCGTGAGCTTGTAGAGCGCCAGGCGCCTGGGTTCGTTCGCCTTGAGCTCTGCGGCGTCTCCGGAGTCCGCGGCGCAGAAGTAGCGCAGGTAGGCCGCCGTATCCCTCGGCCTTTCCACCGGCTCGCACAGCGCCTTGACTGCCTCGCGCGTCTCTTCCAGGCGCTCCTTCGCCTTCTTCAGACGGTCTTCCAGCAGCCCGGCCACGTCTTGCCGGTCGTAGCCGTCCAGCGCGCCGGAGGTGTAGTCCTGCACAGCGCCTTCCAGGCTCTTGAACAGGTCCTTGTAGTCGATCACGTAGCCGTATTCTTTGTCGTCGCCGTCGAGCCGGTTCACGCGGCAGATGGCCTGGAACAGCCCGTGGTCGCGCATCTGCTTGTCGATGTACAGGTAGGTGGCGGAGGGAGCGTCGAAGCCGGTCAAGAGCTTGTCCACCACGATGAGGAGCTTCATCTGTCCCGGCTCGTCGATGAATTTCTTCTTGACCGCTTTCTCGAACTCCTCGGCCCTGTTGACGGCCTTGTCGGGCTCCTCGTCGAACCAGCCGGCCAGCATCGTCCGGTAGATGTCGTACTGGCGCAGCTTCTCGGTCATGCCCTCGCCGGTGGTTTCTCCTTTGATGTCGGTCGGGGAGGGCTTGTAGCTGGTCACGATGGCGCATTTGCCCGCCAACTCTGTCCTTGCAAAGATCTCGTAGAGCTTGCAGGCCTGGTAGATGCTGCCCGAGACCAACATGGCGTTGCCGCGCCCGTCCATCAAGCGCGGGCGGGTAGCCATGTCGAAGAGAATGTCGGCGACGATCTTGTCCAGCCGATCCCCGCTGGAGAGCACCTTGCGCAACGTACCCCAGCGCTGCTTGAGTTGGGCGCGGGCCAGATCGGTCAGTCCCCTGGTCTTGGCCTCGAACCACTCGTCGATCCGCTTCGGCGAGGTAAGGCGCTGGTCGATGTCGCGCGCCTCGTAGCGCAGATCCAGCACCACGCCGTCCGCGACCGCCTCGTTGAACTTGTAGGTGTGGATGTAGCGGCCGAAGACCTCGACGCTCTTCCTCCTGTCCGCCTTCAGCAGCGGCGTGCCGGTGAAGCCGACGAACAGGGCCTCGGGCAGGATGGCCGCCATCGCCTCGTGCAGCTCGCCCGACTGTGTGCGGTGGCACTCGTCTACGAACACATACAGGTCGCCCCTGGGCTTGAAGCCGGGCGGCAGCGCCTGCTTTACCTCCGCGATATAGGCGGTGACATCGCCCGCGTCGTCGCTCCCCCTGCCGCCGAACTTGTGGATCAGCGAGCAGATCAGCCAGGGCGTGGCCTTGTTGAGCGTGGCGATGAGGGCGGCGCCGCTCTTGGCGCGGTAGATGTCCTCGTCGACGCCCTTGAACACCCCCTCGATCTGCTCGTCCAGCTCGGTGCGGTCGGTGATGATCAGCACGCGCGCGTCGGGACGGTTCTCGCGTATCCACTTGGCCAGCCAGACCATGGTCAGGCTCTTGCCCGAGCCCTGCGTGTGCCAGATGATGCCGCCCTCGTGGCGGCGCACGAAGTCCTGCGCCGCGCGCACGCCGAAGTACTGGTTGTGGCGGCAGAGCTTCTTGACGCCTGCGTCGAACACCACGAAGTCGTGGATGATTTCCAGCAGGCGCGTCTTGTTGCACACCTCGCTCAACTGGCGGTCGAGCGGCGTCGCCCTCACCCCCCAACCCCCTCTCCCTGACGCGGGAGAGGGGGGACGCCTATCGAGGCGGTCGCCTCCGTGTCTCGCCCCTCCCCGTGTGCGGGCACACCGCCCGACACGTCAGGACGACTCCCCTCTCCCGCGCGCGGGAGAGGGGTTGGGGGTGAGGGTCCGCCCTCTTCCTTCCACGTCAGGTAATACTTCTCCGGCGTCTCGATGGTCCCGTAGCGCAGCCCCTCCGTGTCGTTGCCGGCCATCACGAGTTGTAGGGTCGCGAAGAACGGCCGGATGAACTCTCTTTTCTGGTTGTCCAGGTTCTGGCGGATGCCCTCGGCCACCGACACGGTGGATCGCTTGAGTTCGAGCACACCCAGCGCGATGCCGTTGACGTAGAGCACGACGTCGGGGCGCTTGGTGTTGGCCCTGGCGTCGGCGCCCCTGACCGTCACCTCCTCGGCGACCGCGAAGTCGTTGTTTTCGGGATGCTTCCAGTCGACGAGCCAGACGGTCTGGGTGTTCTCGCTCACCTCGGCCTTGACCCCCAAGCCGTAGCGCAGCAGCTCGTAGACGGCGCGGTTGCGGTCGTAGAGGCTCTTGCTACTGTCGTTGGCGGCCTTATCGAGGGCGAACAGTGCCCGGTTGATCAGCGCCTCGTCGTGGCCCTGCGTGCGCAGCCACGCGCGCAGCAACTCCGGCTCGATATTGGCGTTGTCCGGTCGGTCGATCCAATTGCCCAGGTAGCGGTAGCCCAGCGTGTCGCGGAACAGCGCGACCACACGGTCCTGGGTCTTGCGCTCCCTCTGGCCGACAGTAGTCATACCCGAGTATCCTTCCTACGCTAGCGCTCGTCGTCCTTCTGCGTTGTATACCCGCGCCGACACCCCTTGTTGCGGAAAGGCCAGGCCCTCACGGTCTGTAAATAATCGGCCTGGCCTGCGACTGTGGTCGCATGGCAGCGTACGGGCACTGCTGTGCCGGGGGCAGGGCTTCCAGGCCGCCAGCCCGGCCGCTCAACTGACGTACGTTCACGCGCTAGGGGCGCCCGAGCAGGCCCCGTGCATCCTGCCCGTCCCGCCGAGCGTGTCCCGTGCATTTTCGTGCAACGCCACGGATATGCGCGCCGGGACCCATGTACCCCTCTCTACTCGCGGAGCGGTCTCTATTGTACGGCACGGGATGGCGCGCGTAAAGGAACACACAGTGGCGGGGGTGCACCTCATTATTGTGGAATGTAGCCTGCGACTGCGGTCGGATGGCAGCATACGCCGACTGCGGTCGGGATCGGGCGCGCGCCTGACACCGGGGGCACCGCAGTCCTGGCACCGCAAGTGCCCGTGCGCTGCCATCCGGGTGCCCCGCGTGCGGGGAGGGCAGTCGCAGGCTCCTGCGCGCCCGATTTCACTATTTCGAGGTGCACCCCAGTGGCGGCGCAGGCGGGTGTACCCTGCGATTGTGATGGCGAGCGCCGTAAGCCTGGCCCTAAAGGACCATGGCAGGCTACGGACCCTGAAGGGTCTACTCGCATGCGCCGCGTTGCCTCCATGCGGCGCCTTTGGACGCCGTTCCCTGCCATGTCGCGCTCACAGCAGCCTGATCCTCCCGGTCAGCAATTCCTGCATCATGCCCTGCTTGAGCGCGCGGGTCTTCTCGCGCCGCACTTCCAGGGCGGCAATCTCGGCGTCCATGTCGGAGAGGACGGCGGCGATGGCGCGTTGTTCTTCGGGACAGGGGAGGTGCAGTTCCAACTGAGCAAGGTTCCTAGCACTGATATGGACTACGGCATCACCTTGTCCCATCCTCGCCTTTTGATCGGCAACGGATGGATGGTTCATCAGGTAGCCGAGGTACATTGAATCTTGATCGGTTGGCATGAACAGAACGATGTCGCTACCCGCATACGCCTCTTCGTCGCCGAGAAACGCGACACATTTCCCAATCTCCTCCGCCGTTTCACCAGAGCCAGCAAAGAGTAGCTCGCCCCTGTGTAGGCGCTGACTTTGTCTTGCCACCTGCGACGGGATAAAAGAATAGAATCCTTTGACATAGTCGTTGTGGCGGGTGTAGATCTCGCCGTATCTAATGCACGGCAGTCCGTCGGAGACCACCTCGTCTTTCCTGATGCCTTTGCCCTTGGAGAACGCGCCAACATCCCCCAACCGCTTTACCTCCCACTCCCCGCTAAACCCTAGCAGGCGTCGCTTGCCGGTGAGGAGTTGCTGCATGGCGGCCTGCTTGAGGTCGCGCTTCTTGGCGATGAGCGCGTCGAGCCTGGCGAGCAGGGCATCCACGTCCGAGAGGGCGGCGGCGATGGCGCATTGTTCCTTCAACAACGGGAACTGGATACTTAACCCGCCCAGGACACTTTGGTTGAGATTGATCATTGTCGAGCCAACGGAGGTACCTTCGATAGCTGATATCACCTCCGCACTCGAAAGTACTCGTTGCAGGTAATCTGGAGAGACTCCCTCGGCGCAACGAACGATCAGTGAACCAGTCCCGCAAAGCCAGCCCACTTGGTTTTCTTGCACTACCGCGCAGCGTCCCATGTCGCCACGCCTACCAATAACGATGTCCCCCGGTCTTAGCCTGTACTCGGAAAGTTGCCTCGCAGCGCCTTCAGTAATAGTCATCGTTTGGGAGGGAACGAGTTTGCCATCCATAATATGCATAGGATTGATTACGGGAACGCTATCAATCGTATAGTCCGACTTATGTAGTGCGCTGCCGAATGGTCCGGTTCTAAACGTTGCCTTCTCACCAAGTTTTTTGACTTGCCAATCCTCGGGAATAACCCCCACCTCGGTCCACTTGTAGCCTGGCCTTGGCATATGTTGGCCGGAGTCTCCGATCGTCGTCCGAGGTGACACGTCAGTGGCCGTCGTTTGCCATGGAGCGTGGGTCAATGGCTCCGCGACCGCCACGTTATCTAGGTCAGGCGGTGTTAGGTCCATGCGAACCCCATCGTCTTCAAGTGCGCGTCCACGCGGGCGGTCAGGTCGGCCACGTCGTCGGCCAGTTGCGGCAACGGGGTGGCGTAGCGGTCGGCCAGGGTCTTGACGCGGCCGGTAAGCGCCTGCGAGACGCGGTCCAGCTCGCTCTGCACATCGGCGGCGAGCCGCGTGAGCCACTTGTCGTCCACGACCAGAGCCTTGATCTCGGCCTCGCTGAGCTTGGCGTATTGGGCGGCCACTTTGGCGTCCAGCCTCTTCTGGGCATCTTTGAGCCTCTTGCCAGCTTCGGCTTCCTGCCCGAGGAGCGCGAGGTAATCGGTCAGCACGGCGCGCTCCTGGCCGGCGTCGGCGTCGGCCATGATGTCTCTGAGCCGATCCCTCAAGCTCCTGGCGGTCAGCTTGCCTTTGTCGGTCCTGGCGTCGGCCAGGGGGCCGTCCTCGCCGCCGTGCTCTTCGTCGAGTTCCTCCAACCGGCGCGTGACCCTGTCGCGCTCGGCCTCCAGCGCCTCGATGGCCGCCTGCTCGGCGGCGACGTAGCGCGCGATGAGCAGCGCGGGCGGGATCAGGTCGACGTTGGGCCTGCCGTCGAGCACGGCCTGCCAGCCGTACAGCGCGATCTGGTATACGTCGTCCTGCATGGCCTCGGCCCAGTAGTCCATCAGGCGCTGATAGATGTCGTAGGGATCGAGCAGGGGGGCCGCGCGGAAGGTGTCCAGCAGGCGCTCGGACAGCGTCTCGATCAGCCGCTTGGGGTGGTCGCCGCGCGCGATGCCCCGCAGGCGCGGCGTGTTCTCACGTGTCCACGCCTCGAACAGGGCGTCCACGCTCTCTTTGAAGGCGGCGAACTCGGCGTGGCCGAAGATGGTGGCTTTGACCTCGCCCGCCGCCACCAGGGGCCGGCTGTAGCCCGCGCGGCCCGCCGGGGCAAAGAGCGCCCTTCGCAGGCCGGGGAAGACCTGCCAGTAGCGGGCGAGGTCGTCGACGTCCTGCTCGGGGATGCCGCCCCTCAGGTGCGCCTCGATGTCCTGCAGGTCTTCGCGCGCGCCGCCGTCGATATAGCGCGGGATATTCAGGTTGAAGCCGTTGGCCTCGATCTCGGCCAGCGGGACGGCGCGCGCGTACCCCTGTATTTCGACCTGCCGGGTAAAGGTATCCACGATGCGGTGGATGTCCTGGGCGCGCAGGCGGTTCTTGGCGCCGTCTTTGACGAAGCCTCGTGAGGCGTCGACCATGAAGATGCCCGTGCGGGTAGGGGCGCTCTGTTTGTCCAGCACGATGATGCAGGCGGGGATGCCCGTGCCGTAGAACAGGTTGGCCGGCAGGCCGATGACACCCTTGATGAAGCCCCGGCAGAGGAGGTTCTTGCGGATAGTGGCCTCGGCGCCGCCCCGGAACAGCACGCCGTGCGGCAGGATCACCGCGCCCTTGCCGCTGCTCTTGAGCGAGGCCAGGATGTGCAGCAGGAAGGCGTAGTCGCCGTTCTTGGCGGGCGGGATGCCGTAGGCGAAGCGATGGAACAGGTCCTCGGCCGGGTCGAAGCCGTTGCTCCAGGCTTTGGTGGAGAACGGCGGATTGGCGACGGCGAAGTCGAAGGTCTTGAGGCGTCCGTCGGCCCCTTTGAAGTGCGGTGTGGAGAGGCTGTTGTCCCGCTGGATCTCCGCGGTGGGGCGGTCGTGCAGGATCATATTCATGCGGGCCAACGCGGCGGTGGCGTTGTCCATCTCCTGCCCGTAGATGGTGATGTCGAGCCCGGTGCGGCTCTCGGCTTCGTCGTGGGCTTTGAGCAGTAGCGAGCCGGAGCCGCAGGTGGGGTCGTAGACCGTCTGGTCGCTGCTCTTCGCGTCGCCGATCCCGATCACTTTGGCCATGATGCGCGAGACCTCGGCCGGGGTGTAGAACTGGCCCTTGCTCTTGCCGGACTCGGTGGCGAAGTGGCGCATCAGGTACTCGTAGGCGTCGCCCAGCAGGTCGTCGCCCTCGGCGCGGTTGCCGCGGAAATCAAGCGCCGGGTCGGCGAAGATACCCACCAGGTTGGAGAGGCGGTCGACCATCTCCTTGCCCTTACCGAGCTTGTCGTCGTCGTTGAAGTCGGCCACGTCGATGACGCCCTTGAGCCCGTTGGCCTCGGCCAGCCGGCCGATGATCTTGTTGATACCGTCGCCGATCTCCTTATCGCCCTTGAGCGCCACCATGTCGGTGAAGCCGCCGCCCGCGGGCACGTCGATCAGCGCGTCCGTCCGGCCCGCGTATTTGTCGGAGACGTATTTGACGAAGAGCAGGACCAGCACGTAGTCCTTGTATTGCGAGGCGTCCATGCCCCCGCGCAGCTCGTCGCAGCTTCTCCAAAGAGAGCTATAGAGCTCGGATTTCTTGATGGCCATTACATTAGCTGCCTATTTCGTCCTTGAACTGCCGCTCAATCAGCGTGCGTCCCTTAGCGAGAGCCGCTCGGTCGCATTCACCATTCTAATACTACGACGTTAGGTCGGCAGGGACGTGGAGTAGACTGAAGGGGAGGAGGATTGCCGATGATTGCCGCTTACGCTCCCCTGGTCGCGCCGCCCTCGGCGCAGCCGCCCACGCCCAACCTGGTGCCGCGCGATGTGGAACGCCTCGCCGACGACCTGGTGGCCTACCACGCCCGCTTCGCCCCGTTGTTCCAGCGCAGCGAGCAGCGGGGCGGGGCGTTACGCTACTTGCAGGGCCAATTGCTCGACCTGGAGCGCAAAACGATCGAGCCGCTGGCCCACGCGGTGGTGGGCGGCGACGTGC
>JAABUX010008396.1_pt1 | contig 11922 bp, 10 predicted proteins | sample 5561851 | NCBI WGS metagenome assembly JAABUX01 (sample SAMN10711883, study PRJNA513361) | rock metagenome | isolation source: Antarctica rocks | place: Antarctica: Victoria Land, Richard Nunatak red sandstone | collected 2016-01-03 | reverse complement strand
TGCCTCAATCTCGCCTTGCGGCGGTCGGAGCGCCCTCACGCCGATTACCATAAGGGTCCGACGCCGGTGCCACTTGCCACCGTCAAAATCCAACCCGCCGAGTCTCCAGCAAACCCAGGGCGATTCACAGCCTCGGCTGGCTCGAGATGATGTACGAGCCACCAACGCGAACCATCGAGGCCTATCAGCGCCTGGGTGGAATCTTGAAGAGCACCATCTTTATTGATGTCGATGGCCAGGTGCGCCCGCCAGAAGGGCCGGGGCTCGGAGTGGAGGTCGACGAGTCGATGATCCAGCGGTACGCCGTCTAGGGCTCACGTCCACGAGCACGCCCGCCGCGGCCAGCTCAACGGAGCTTCCCATCGGCATGGCAGAGGACGGAACGGCAGCAGTCGCTCGTCCGCCCCGCCCAGTCTCGCATCAATGCACCACCGCCCGGCCCCGCATGGCGCCGATCTCGCGCACGTCCACCGCATGCGACGGGAGCGAGTAGGAGGCGCCCGCAATCACGTCTTCCTCTGCGAAGCGAGACAGGCGGAAGGGGTGGAGGGGCGCCGTGTGGGCCTCGCCCTGGACGATCAGCTCCGCCATGCAGGCGCCGATCGCCGGCGACTTCTTGAAGCCGGTACCGCTCATTCCAACCGCCAGGTAAAGGCCCTCAGCGTCGGTGACCGGGCCCAGCACGGCCGCGCCGTCCGGGCTCATGTCGATGGGGCCTGCGTGGCCGCGGAGCAGTTCCGCGCCCGCGTACTCCGGGGCGCGTGACGTGAGTTGCCGCAACGCCAGCGCCAAAAAGTCGGCATCGTTGTCCCCGAGGTGCCCGTCCAGGTCGAGTGGGCGGTGAAAGGCGCTGAGACCGACCAGCGTGGCGTCGTCGCCATGCGGCCTAGCGTAGAACCCATTTGCTCTGTCAATAACGGCGAAATGACCGACAGGCCCACGTTGCATCTGGGCTGGCCGCCGGAAAAAGGCGACCTGGACGCGCGTAGTCTGAAGGTCGAGCTCGATTCCCAGCGGTCGCAGGAGGCGTGGAGCCCATCCGCCGTTGGCCAGGACCACGACCGGTGTCGCCACCGGGCCCTCTGTGGTCTCGACGGTACGCACCCGGCCGCCGCGGGTACCCAGCGCCGTCACAGCAACGCCCTCTCGCACTTCAGCGCCGAGTCGCCCGGCGGCCTGCGCGAAAGAGCGGGTGGTCGCCACGGGATCCGCGTAGCCGCTCCCAGGCTCGTAGGCGGCGAGATCCCCGTCGGTGACGCGAAGCCAGCTCTGCAGCCGCCGGATTTCAGCGCCCTCCACGAGCTCCGTCGTCACTCCCAGCCTTCGCAGCATCTTGACGTTGTTGCGCAACCGATCCCGGTCCTTGCTCCCGACCATCTGCAGAAACCCCGTAGCTTGGAATCCGCAGTCGCCGCCGACCCGCCCGGCCCAGTCCTCGAACCAGGGCAAGGAGGCCAGCGCGAGCCGGGCCTCGTGTTCATTGGTGTAGTGCATGCGGACGACAGCGCCCGAGCGGCCCGAGGCCTCTCCCGCCAAGCTTCCTTTCTCCAGCAGGAGCACGTTTCGCATGCCGAGCCGGGCCAGGTGAAAAGCGATGCTACAACCGATCACCCCGCCACCCACCACCACGGCCTCACGCATCCAGGACATATACCTCCCGCGCAGACTCCTCTGAGATCCTACCCTCCGTCCACGCCTGAACCTGCGCGGTCGCCCGCCGCAGCAGCCAGCAGGTCGGCGTGCCATCGGGGTCTCCGCGGCCTCTGTTCGCTTCGCGATCTCCTGTGCCCTAGGGTATCCGCGCCCGCGGGCAGACGAATGCGCGCCAATGGAGCCACGCACTGTGGCGATCGCAGATCAATTTCTTCTGGCCTCACGAGAAATTGACCGAGGAGAGGCGTGAGGGCGTGAGGGGATCAAGCGCTATGGCGCCGCACAGACGCCATACCAACAAGGTGCTCGTCGATCCGCGTATGGAGACCAATTCAAGACCCGCAAAGCAATATGACTCGTCAACTGAGGCCCCGCGCGGCCGCGACAACCCCGCCGAAGTGACCAAGGCGGTCCTCGTCACGGAGCCAACCATCAGCCGGCTGATTGCCGAGCCCAGGCACTCACCGGAGCACCTACACGTGGGGAGGGGCTGCACAGTTCACTCTTTGGATGCGAAGCCCGCAACGCAGGGTGACGCGCTACCAGCGGACATCGACTCCGGCATCCACTCCCTGGCCATTCCGCCGGCGTCGGTTGGTCCACCGAGTGGATAGCTACAGGAGCGCCTAGACTTGCGCGAGTCTGTAATTGTCTGAACCTGCCCGGAACTGGGACTGGCGGAGAGAATGTGACACTATTGGCTAGACGGAGATGAAGCGTAGCCGCGCCCGATCAAACCTCACCACCATCGTGACGCTCGCCGCCCTGATGGCGTTCGCTGCCTGCGGCACGAACCCCTCTACCACGCAGCCCGGTGCCAGCCCATACGCGAGCGTGCCGACGGCGAAGAAGAACGACACGATCGCTGCCAAGCTGCCTGCGGCGCTCCGCCAGAAGGGGACGCTAGTGGTGGCGATGAGCGTGACCAGCCCGCCGGTGCACTACTACGCCGACGACGGCAAGACCATCGTCGGGCTCGACCCCGACTTGGGCCGGGCGCTGGGCCAGGTACTGGGACTGACGGTCGACATCCAAGGCGTCGAGCTCAAGCAGCTCATCTCGGGCATGCAGGCAGGTCGCTACGACGTGGCGGTGTCGCAGCTGTCGCCGACCAAGGAGCGGCAGCAGGTGCTCGACTTCTTCGACTACTTCAAGTCCGGCAGCAAGCTGGCGGTCAAGAAGGGCAACCCGTCCCACGTCAGCTTGAGCAAAGCTGATTCGCTGTGTGGGCACACGCTCGCGGTGGAGACTGGATCGGTTCAAGCGCAGAAGTACTTCCCGGAATTGGACCAGCAGTGCGCCGCAGCCGGCAAGAGCGGGATCAAGTCCTCCGGGTTCCCGGACAAGCAGAGCGCTACCCTGGCCGTGGTCAGCGGCCGCGCCGACGCCGTTCTCACAGACTCGCCTGCCGTCGACTACATGATCAAGAAAACCGGCCAGATCGAAGGCGCCGGCACGTACCGGCTCGGGCCGGTGGCGGTCGGCGTGCTGAAGAACTCAGGCTTACTAGATCCGATGCGAGAGGCACTGCTCGACCTCATGCGTCAGGGTGTGTACAAGAAGATCCTTGCCCAGTGGGGCCTGGAGGCGGGCGCCATCACCGATCCGATCGTCAACGACCCCAGTGGCTGACCGGCCCCAATGGCTGATGGATCGGAGCCCGCGGTAACGATCCCGAACGCGAGAGCGGCCCCGCCGGCCCACGTGATTCAGGCGGTGCCGGTTCGCCACCTCGGCCGGATGGTTGCCGCGGTGGCGGTTATGCTGCTCGCGACGGGGCTACTCGTCCAGGCGATTACGAACCCCCGCTTCGGCTGGGACGTGGTCGTCACGTACTTCACTTCTTCTCAGATCCTGGACGGGCTGTGGCGGACGATCGAGCTGACGGTCCTGTCGATGACGATCGGGATCGTGCTAGGGGTGCTGCTGGCGATCTTGCGGCTTTCGCCGAACCCAGTGTTGTCCTACTCGGCCTGGTTCTATATCTGGTTCTTCCGAGGCACGCCGCTGCTGGTCCAGATCATCTTCTGGTTCAACCTGGCTGCGCTCTACCCGGACATCTCGATCGGCATCCCGTTCGGACCCCAATTCGTTCAGGTCAACATCAACGCGATCATCACCCCATTTGCCGCCGCCGTGCTCGGCCTCGGGCTCAACGAGGGCGCGTACATGGCCGAGATAGTGCGGGCCGGCAACCTGTCGGTCGATGGTGGTCAGGTCGAGGCGGGCCAGTCGCTGGGCATGACCCGGGGACTGATCATGCGCCGCATTGTTCTACCCCAGGCGATGCGCACAATCATCCCCCCCACGGGTAACCAGGTGATCTCGATGCTGAAGACGACGTCGCTGGTGAGCGTGGTCTCGCTGCCCGAGCTGCTCTACTCCGCCCAGATCATCTACTCGCGCACGTACCAGACGATCCCGCTGCTGGTTGTGGCCAGCATCTGGTACCTGATCGTGACGTCGATTCTCACCTTCGGCCAGTACTTCGTGGAGCGGCACTTCAAGCGATGAGCGAGGCTCCGATGGTGAAGGCGGAAAGCGTCCGGAAGCGGTATGGGACCCGCTGGGCGCTGGACGGTGTCGACCTAGAGGCGGCGGCAGGCCGGGTGCTGTGCGTGATCGGGCCGTCGGGATCGGGAAAGAGCACATTGCTGCGCTGCACGAACCACCTGGAGAAGATCGACGCCGGCCGGCTCTGGGTCGACGGGGAGCTGGTCGGCTATCGCCAGAAGGGCAATAGGTTGCACGAGCTCAAGGAGCGGGACGTCGCGCGCCGGCGTGCGGAGATCGGCATGGTCTTCCAGCGCTTTAACCTGTTCGCCCACAAGACGGCGCTGGAGAATGTGATAGAGGCCCCGGTCCACGTCCGGGGCGAGAGCCGTCGGGCCGCGACCGAGCGTGGCATGCAGCTGTTGCAGCGGGTCGGCCTCGCGGATCGTAGCGGAGCGTATCCGGCGCAGCTCTCGGGCGGCCAGCAGCAGCGGGTCGCGATCGCGAGGGCGCTGGCCATGCGCCCCAAGCTGATGCTGTTCGACGAGCCGACCAGCGCGCTCGACCCAGAGCTGGTTGGCGAGGTGCTGGATGCAATGCGCGATCTGGCCGCCGGCGGCATGACGATGATCGTGGTCACGCACGAGATCGGGTTCGCGCGGGAGGTGGCACACCAGCTTGTGTTCATGGACGGCGGAGCGGTGGTCGAGCGAGGCGCCCCCCGGGAGATGCTGGCGAACCCACAGCACGAGAGGACCCGGGCCTTCCTGTCCAAGGTCCTCTGAGCATCGATCCACCGAATAGGGAGCACGCAGGGGTATGACCAGCCCGCGGGCCGTCGCCGTGATTTGGTGGGTGCGTGACCACGGCGACCTCCTACATCGAGCCAGGTAGCCCCTGGCAGAACCCCTACGTCGAGAGCTTCAACAGCAGGGCGCGCGACGAACTCTTCGCGCGCGAGGTGTTCAACAGCATCGTGGAGCCAGGGTTCTCTTCGAGGACTGGTGCCAGGTCTACAATCACCAGCGGCGGCACAGCGCCCTGGCCTATCTACCGCCAGCGGTGTTCGCTGCATCATTCACCCCGGAACCTTCATAAGGGGTGGACCAGTAAATGGGGTCCGGTCACCACATACGACTGCATGTAGAGCAGGATGAATGCTTACTCGACCCAGTCGAACACGCCCCGTTACCGGTTGAGTGGGACGAGTCGAAACAGATGAGAGAACTCGTCTCACGGTGTCCGCGAGGGCCTCGGTCAGGTGCCGACGTAGGCCGCGAGGTGCTCGCCGGTGAGGGTGGAGCGGGCGGCGACGAGGTCGGCGGGTGTGCCCTCGAAGATGATCCGGCCGCCGTCGTGGCCGGCGCCGGGGCCGAGGTCGATGATCCAGTCGGCGTGGGCCATGACCGCCTGGTGGTGCGCGATGACGATGACCGACTTGCCGGAGTCGACGAGCCGGTCGAGCAGGCCGAGCAGCTGCTCGACGTCGGCGAGGTGGAGGCCGGTGGTCGGCTCGTCGAGGACGTAGACGCCGCCCTTTTCGGCCATTTGGATGGCCAGCTTGAGCCGCTGCCGCTCGCCGCCGGACAGCGTGGTGAGCGGCTGGCCGAGGCGGAGGTAGCCGAGCCCGACGTCGGCGAGCCGGTTGAGGATGGCGCGCGCGGCCGGCGTGCGCGCCTCGCTGGCGCCGAAGAACTCCTCGGCCTCGGTCACCGACATCGCGAGCACCTCGCTGATGTCGCGGCCGCCGAGGTGGTATTCCAGCACCGATGCCTGGAACCGCTTCCCCTCGCACTCCTCGCAGGTGGTGGCGACGCCGGCCATCATCGCCAGGTCGGTGTAGATGACGCCGGCGCCGTTGCAGTTGGGGCAGGCGCCCTCGGAGTTGGCGCTGAACAGCGCCGGCTCCACGCCGTTGGCCTTCGCGAACGCCTTGCGGATCGGGTCGAGCAGTCCGGTGTAGGTCGCCGGGTTGCTGCGCCGCGAGCCCTTGATCGCTGCCTGGTCGACCGATACCACCCCGTCCCGGCCCGAGACTGAGCCGTGGACCAGGGAGCTTTTTCCCGACCCGGCCACGCCGGTGACCACCACCAGCACGCCGAGCGGTATGTCGACGTCGACATCCTGCAGGTTGTGGGCGCTGGCGCCGCGCACCTCCAGCACTCCCGATGGTGTCCGCACCGACGGCTTCAAAGAGGCCCGGTCGTCGAGGTGCCGCCCGGTCAGCGTGCCGCCGGCCCGCAGCCCGTCGACGGTGCCCTCGAACACCACCTCGCCACCGGCGGTGCCTGCGCCGGGGCCGAGATCGACGACGTGGTCGGCGATCGCGATTGCCTCCGGCTTGTGCTCGACGACCAGCACGGTGTTGCCCTTGTCCCGCAGCTGCAGCAGCAGGTCGTTCATCCGCTGGATGTCGTGGGGGTGCAGCCCGATCGTCGGCTCGTCGAAGACGTAGGTGACGTCGGTCAGCGACGACCCGAGGTGGCGGATCATCTTGGTGCGCTGCGCCTCGCCGCCCGAGAGCGTGCCCGACGGGCGGTCGAGGCTGAGGTAGCCCAGCCCGATCTCGACGAACGAGTCGAGGGTGTGCTGCAGCGTCGCCAGCAGCGGCGCGACGGACGGTTCGTCCAGACCCCGCACCCACCTGGCGAAGTCGCTGATCTGCATCGCGCCCGCGTCGGCGATGCTGATCCCGTTGATCTTGGACGATCGAGCCGCCTCGCTGAGTCGGGTGCCGCCGCAGTCGGGGCAGGTGGTGAACGTCACCGCCCGCTCCACGAAGGCGCGGATGTGCGGCTGCAGCGCGTCGACGTCCTTGGCCAGGAACGACTTCTGGATTCTCGGGATCAGACCCTCGTACGTCAGGTTGATGTTGTCGACCTTGATCCTGGTCGGCTCCTTGTGGAGCAAGTCGTGGAGCTCGGTCTTGGTGTACTTACGGATCGGCTTGTTCGGGTCGAGGAAGCCGGAGCCGCTGAAGATGCGGCCGTACCAGCCGTCGACGCTGTAGCCGGGGATCTTGAGGGCACCTTCGTTGAGCGACTTGCTGTCGTCGTACAACTGAGACAGGTCGAAGTCGGTGACCGAGCCCCGGCCTTCGCAGCGCGGACACATGCCGCCGGTGATGCTGAAGGTGCGACGCTCCTTCACGGTCCGTCCGGCGCGCTGCAGCGTTACCGCACCCGCTCCACTGATCGAGGCGACGTTGAAGGAGAACGCCTTGGGCGAGCCGATGTGTGGCTTCCCGAGTCGGCTGAAGAGAATGCGCAGCAGCGCGTTGGCGTCGGTGGCCGTGCCGACCGTGGAGCGGGCGTCGGCGCCCATCCGCTGCTGGTCGACGATGATCGCGGTCGTCAAGCCTTCGAGTACGTCGACCTCGGGCCGCGCCAGCGTCGGCATGAAGCCCTGCACGAAGGCGCTGTAAGTCTCGTTGATCAGCCGCTGCGACTCCGCGGCGATCGTGTCGAACACCAGAGAGCTCTTGCCCGAGCCGGACACACCGGTGAACACCGTCAGGCGGCGCTTCGGGAGCTCGACGCTGACGTCCTTGAGGTTGTTCTCGCGCGCGCCGTGCACGCGGATCAAATCGTGGCTGTTGGCAACGTGCAGCGCAGGCGACTGCGTGGCCGTGCTCATCGTGTCTCCATCTGTTAGGCGGGGCCGCCTTCGCGGTCTCCGTCGACCTCGCCTGGCTCGATCTGACCAGCTTCGCGCAGTACGTCTGGTTCTCCTTCGCTTCGCCCGTCGCGCATCAGCTCGCAGTGGGGCAGCTCGTTTACCTCGCGCCAAGCCTGGATGCGGCGCGGGGAGATACGGAACCAGCGGTACGGCGTGGCCAGCGCACGCGGGTCGAAGCCGGCGCGCGCGGCGAACCGGTCACCCCGCTGCTGCGGCAGCGCGTCGATCTCGAGGACCTCGACTTCGCCCTCGATCATGGACATGTCGTGGGTGAGCCGATGCTCGGTGTCGCGACGACGCTGCGGGGCGGGAGCGAGGGGTCGGCACTCATCGGTCCTGAAGCAGCCCGAGGACGTTGCCATCGGGGTCGGTGACGGTGGCCACCAGGCGGCCGCCACCGACGTCGCGCGCGGGCTCCTTCACGGTGGCACCCGCGGCGGTCACCTCGGCCAGCTTCGCCTCGATATCCCGCACCTGCCAGTAGGCCACCGGCGAGGTCATGCCCTGCGGTCCACCACCCGGCACCAGCCCGATGTGCTGGCCCTCGGCCTCGAAGCCGACGTAGTAGGACGAGTCGGTCTGCGGCGGGAAGCCGAGCAGGGCGGCGTACACCGCCTTGGCCGTCGCCAGGTCGGACACGGGATGCAGCACTGTCTTGATTCCCTGGGTGGAAGAGCCGGTCATGGTCAGCGGACCTCGAAGCCGAGGGTGTCCCGATAGAAGGCCAAGGATGCGTCCGGGTCGTCATGCGGTAGGAGGGTCGAGTGAATCGTGATGTTCATGGCGGTCACTATATGTGCGGCTAAGTGACCGGCGCTTCTCGATTCCTGATCGGTCTGGTCACGCCATCGTCTACCGCGGCGGCCTCGTTCTCGCAGCCGTGCTGCTCTGGCTCACCGACTTAGGAGACACGTCCTACGGGACCTCGCGCTGCCGGCCGGGGTTCGGAACCTGGTCTCCGTCCATGCCGTGCCAGGTTGCAGCGACGATGCGCAGGCCGATCGCGGTGAGTGGGGCAAGTGCGGCCGCGAGGGCGGCGAGGGCGAACATGGCGCCTGCCAGGTGGGCCCGCTTGGCCCATCCGCCCATGTATACCGGGCCGGCGAGGAAGCCCAGGTAGGCGACGGCAGTGACGATCGAGTTGGCCCTGCCGCGGGCGTGCTCAGGTACCCGGGCGTTGAGGACGCCGAGGATGGTGGGGAACAGCGCGGCGGTGCCCGCGGCGGCAATGCCAAACCCGAGAAGCCCCAAGGGGACCGTCGATGCCGCCGCGACCAGGGCGGTTCCGGCGCCGGCGGTGACCGAGCCAGTGAGAAGGACGGCTGCCGCGTGGTCGCCGCTCAACCGGCTGGCCGCCAGGCGGGTGAGGGCGACGATCGCGGCGAAGACGGCCGGTCCGGCGGCGGCAACCGCCGGGCCGGCGTGCAGGGCATCCTGCAGGTACAGCGCGCTCCAGCTCTGGTGACCGTTCTCCACCGCCAAGGCCACAGCGCCCAGTGCCCCGAGCACCAGCAGGGGAGCCAGGACCGGCGAGAGTCTCCGCTGGCCGAGGCCGGGGGACCTTGGGACATCGTGGCGGAGGTCAACTCGCCGGGGGGCGGTGGCGGCGAGGGTTACGGCGGTGATGGCAGAGGCGCCGGCCAGCAGGATGAAGGGGGCCATCAGCGGCGCGCCCAGCTGGTGCAGGGCGCCGGCGAGCAGGCTGGCCACGACGACTCCCAACGAGAAGATGGCGTGGGCGCGGGTGATGACGTTTCGACTCGACACTTGCTGCGCCGAGCCGGCCGCGGTATTGATCGCGACATCGGCGGCACCGGAGGCCGCTCCCAGTGCGGCCAGGCCGGCGGACAAGCTGGTCAGGTCCCGCGCGGTACTGGCCACCAGGACGCCGATGAACCCCAGCAGCAGCAGCAACCCGGCGGCCGCGCGCTGGCCCCAATGATCAACTATGCGGCCCGACAGCAGCATCGCGGGCAGCGCGCCGGCGCCGATGAACAGCAGCGCCGTGCCCAGCTCGCCGACGGTGATTCCGGCTTGGTCCCGGATCGCCGGGATCGAGGCGCCCCAGGTGCCCCAGAAGCCACCGAACACCGCGAAGCCCGCGTAGGCGGCTCCTGCCCGCGCATGCCCCGCCCTCCCGCGCATGGTGTAACGATACACAGATAGGATGATCCCTGTGCGCGGTGTGCATCAGCGAGGCTCTGAGCGGCGGCCAACTATGATCGACGTCGCCCGCGCGGCCGGGGTTTCGGTCATGACCGTCTCCTACACCTACTCGCGGCCGGCGCGCGTGTCGGAGCAGGCCGCGGTCAGGGTCCGGGCGGCCGCCGAGCAGTTGGGCTACCCGGGGCCGCATCCGGGTGCCCGGTCCCTGCGCCGGGGTCGTGCCGGCAGCCTCGGGGTCGTGCTCGGCGAGAATCTGACGTACGCGTTTGAGGACCCGCAGGCCGCCCGGTTCCTCGCGGGGGTCGCCGAGGTCTGCGCCGGACAGGCGATCGGACTGACACTGCTGCCCCTCACCGGCCGCGACGACGACGCTGAGCGGGTGGCCGAGGCGGCTGTCGACGGCTTCATCGTCTGGACCACCGCTGACGACGACCCCGTCCTCGGCGCCGTCGCGGGCACGGGGCTTCCGGCCGTCGTTCACGGTGGCCCGAACCGGCAAGACCTTCCCACAGTTTCCATCGATGACCGGGCGGCGGCCCTCGCCATCGGGCGAGAGGCCTTCCGATCGGCTCGACGACCGGCCGTGCTGAGCTTTCCCCTCGACCGCGCGCGGCGCAGCGAGTTGCTCCTCGGGCCCGAACCTCAGAGATCGACCTTTCCCGTCTCTCGTCACCGGCTGCAGGGGCTGCGCGACGCATGGTGCGAGATCGGCCGGCCCTGGTCAGAGGTCCAAGTCGCCGTCTGCTCCAAGAACAACGCCTCCCTCGGCGCAGCGCACGTCACAGACCTCCTCGCCGGCCCGGATCCGCCTGACGCCATCGCGGCCATGAGCGACGAGCTTGCGCTGGGGGCTCTGCGCGCCGCGATCCAAGCCGATCGGCCTGTGCCGGACGTTCTCGCGATCACCGGCTGGGACGACACTGATGCCGCGGCGCCCGCCGGACTCACCACCGTCAGACAGTCATTGCGCGCCCAAGGGGCGCAGTGTGCTTGGATCGCCCTCGGTCAGGGCGGCGAACGCGACCAGCCCCAGTGGCGAGTGATCCGCCGCCTCACCTCCCGCACCCCGGCCGGAACCCATTAAAGGCGCGCGACGAGACTCTCCGCGACTAGCCGCGCTCCAGCCTGCGGCCCACCGCGACGCCGATCAGAGCCAGTAAGTACCCGGCGCCCAGGCCGAGCAGAAGACTGCGAGTGCTGTCTGTGCTTTCCGAGCTTGTGGCGGCCGGCCGGAAAGCAGCTCCGAGTGAGGCCGCGGCGGGCAGGCCCGCCGAAGTCGCGGCGGCCGCATCCGCTGCCAGATCCGCCGGGCTCTGGCTCAGCTCGCGGTCGAGAGCGGAGAAGAACTGCTCAGTGGTGCGGCGAGAGGCGGCGGCGATCATGCGCTGGCCCACGCCGGCCAGGGCGCCGGTCACGTTGGCCTCGGCCTCGTAGGTCAGTCGGGTGCCGCCGCCGTCGCCCTCAGCCAGGCGGACCGAGGCGACCACCTCCACGTTTCCGGCGGAGCCGCGGCCGGAGCCATGCAGCACACAGGTTTCGAGCTCGACCTTCTCTTCGGCGGCAAACGTGCCGGTGTAGATGCCTTTCACAGCCCCGACGCCGACCGCTGCCGAGATGGCGTACCGGTCGGGTCCGGTGACCTCCAGGCTCCTCACGCCGGGCAGCGTCGAGGCCAGTGTCTGAGGATCCTGCAGGGCCGCCCAGACACTGGCCCGATCGGCGCTGAATCGATGCTCGCCGGTGACCCTCATCTGGTTCGGTCGTTCCGGCTCAGCCCAGCTCGCGGGGCAGGTCGGTGACGAACATGAAGCCCGGCTCGTGGGTGATCATCAGCTCGGGCGCGCTCTGCAGGGCCACGGCCTGCGGCGTGACTCCGCAAGCCCAGAAGACCGGCACCTCGCCCGCCCGCAGCTCGACCGGATCACCGAAGTC
>JAABUX010008395.1_pt1 | contig 11922 bp, 9 predicted proteins | sample 5561851 | NCBI WGS metagenome assembly JAABUX01 (sample SAMN10711883, study PRJNA513361) | rock metagenome | isolation source: Antarctica rocks | place: Antarctica: Victoria Land, Richard Nunatak red sandstone | collected 2016-01-03 | reverse complement strand
AGGCATACGGGGCAGAAGGAAGGCAGGGGGCAAGCGGGACGAAATCGGACAAACTGGCGGCCTGACAACAACCAGAACCAAGCTTGTCTAGGCCGCAAAGCTGTCCGAAGGAACGGGTCCACCTCAGTAGTCAAGACAGTTCAGGCAATATCGCACACCACGCTGCGCCTTGAGCGCGCTGCTCAGATTGGTGCCTGACACGCAAGCGTACACCCATGATGGCCAGCGGCACACGCCGCACAACAGGCCGGATGGAAGGGCGCGACTGACCGGATCCTTTTCCGACGCCAAGCAGCAATTCTTGAGAGAGGCGGAGCAAATGCGAAGGAACACGAGAATGCTATGACCGCGCAGAAAGGCGTTGTTTCTCCAGGGCCGTCCACATAAGGGCGGCCTTGGCCACCGATGTCGTCAGCTCGACGTTGACGAAGGTGCCGGGCCACAGGCGGCGCTGCAGGTTGGGGAACAGCGCCTTGAGCTGCACGGTGCCGGTCTGCGGGTCGGCCTGATTGTTGACCAGCAGCAACTGCCCGGTGTCCAGCGCGTGGGCGCCGGCCTGGTCGTAGGCCACGGCGCTGACGGGGCCGGCCGAGAGCGCATCCTGCACCTGCGCGATGTCGGCAGCCGGCAGCGTGAGCAGCACGGCGATCGGCTGCACCTGGGCCAGCGCCACCAGCCCGTCCGCATCGGTGGGATGGACGATGTTGCCGACGTCGATCCGCCGCACGCCGGTAATGCTGTCGAACGGGGCGAGGAGGGTGGTATAGCTCAACTGGGTCTTCGCGTCGTCGATGGCGGCCTGGTCGGACTTGGCCGTGCTTTCAAGCTGCGCGATCTGCGAACGCTGGTCCGTCACTTGCTGGTCGGTCGCGAAGCCGCGGTTCAGCAGCGGCACGTTGCGGTTGAGGTTGACCTGGGTGTTGGCAAGCTGCGCTTGGTCGCGGCTGAGCTGCGCCTGCGCCTGCTCAAGTCGCGCCTGGTAGGGCCGGGGATCGATCTGCGCGAGGGTGTCGCCGCGGTGGACCTGCTGCCCCTCGGTGAAATCGACGGTCTGCAGCAGCCCCGTCACCTGGGTGCGGATCGTGGCGGTGTTCAGCGCCTGCACCGTGCCGAGGCCGTTGAGGATGATCGGCACGTCATGCTGCTGCACCGGCGCCGTCACCACGGGCACCGCCGGCGGGGGCACGGGCGGAGGCGCCTGGCGCCCAGTGAACCCCAGGGCAGCGGCCGCCATGCCCGCAACCGCAGCGAGGGCCAGGCCAGGCTTGATGGCGAGCTGCATGAACGTGTTCCTTCCCTGCATGAGGAGGCTCATGCGCGAGGTTGCGGCAGCGGCAGGTGGGCGCCCGTGCCCAGCATGGGGCGGCCGGCGCCGTGCCACGCGCAGTTCCGCATGCCGCCGCCGGCCGTCTATCGCTGGCCGGCGAAGCGTGGACGGGCGGGGGCGGCGGCACGGAAACCGGCGTGCCGCCGCACTGGGCCTACCGGCTCAGGGCTTTATCGACTGGAGGCCTACTGCTGGACGGGGGCCGGTTCGGCGCTGGTCGTGCCGATCGTCCCCATCCTCTGGGTCCCGGTGGAGCCGGGCGCCAGCGTCCGTGCGCCCTCGGGCAAGCTGTCGGGCGGCTGCGGCATGCTCTGGCCGGAGTTCGGCGCGGGTGGCGACTGGGACACGCCCTGGGCGAACGAAGGTGCGGCGCCCAGCAGCAGCGAGACGACGAGCGCACAGCCTGTGATGGTCTTCATGGTGAGGCTCCGTGTTGCAGCGGCAACGGCGCCGCTGTCACCACACAACACCCGGCCACCTCGCGGGACCCATGCGGCGTCGTCACCACCACATGCCGGCACGGCATGGGCCCCCGGCTGCACCATCCGGCTACGACATGCGGGCGACGCGCAGCACCAGGCTGCGCAGCCAGCGGTGCGCCGGCACGTCGTCGTGCTTGCGGTGCCACAGCATGGCCGTCACCAGCCGCGGCGAGGCGAACGGCAGCGGCAGGACCTGCAGCGGCGCGATGGCGGCGAAGGCCCGCGCCGTGCGCTCGCCGACGACCGCGATCATCTCCGACTGCGCCAGCGCCGCCGCGGCCGCGAGCAGCGGCGCCCGCAGCGCCACGCGGCGCACCAGGCCGTGCCGGGCCAGTTCGGCATCCACGAACTGGGTCTCCTCCCCGGTCGAGGACAGCACGAGGTGCGGGTAGGCGGCCAGCGTTTGGCTGTCGAGGTCCGTGGCCTCGGTCGCCGGGTGGCCGCGTCGCACGAGGGCGGCGAAGCCGTTCTCAAACAGGCGCAGGTCGGAGAAGCGCTCGCCCGGCGCGGCAAGGCCGCCCAGGGCCAGGTCCAGTTCCGCGCGGTCCAGGCGGCCAGCCAGGTCCAGGGTACCGCTGGGACGCAGGTCCAGGCTCACGCCTGGCGCCTCCACGGCCACGGCGGCGGCGATCGGGGCCGCCAGGACCAGTGCCGCACGGTTGTCCAGCGCAACCACGAAGCCGCGGCTTGCGGTGGCCGGGTCGAACCCGGCGGCGCCGTCGAGCGCGGCTTGCAAGCCCTCCAGCGCGGCACGGACCGGGCCGGCCAGGCGCTCGGCGAAGGGCGTCGGCGCCATGCCGTCCGGGGTGCGGACAAACAGCTCGTCGTGCAAGGCGCCGCGCAGCCGGGCGAGGGCGTGGCTGATCGCGGGCTGGGTCATGTTGAGCTTGGCGGCCGCGCGGGTCGCGCTGCGCGCCTGGGCCACGGCGTCGAACACGACGAGCAGGTTGAGGTCCAGCGTGCGCCAGTTCATGCGGTGGCCCTGCAGCCGTCCTTGGACCGTGGAGGCGCGCGGCCTAAAGGGCCATGCCGGGGCGGGCTGTGACGGTGAGGATGGTGACTTGGCGGCATCGCCCGGCATCGTCCTATCGGATGGGATTGCACGCAACACGCATGGCGCCCGATGCGCCAGGCGGTCCGGCCTCCACGCGCTGGTGTGCCTGGGGGAGGTCTATCGGACCAAGTTGGTCGCCATAGCCCTGGACAGGCCACCACAGCGCCGAGCAGGTCCGCGCGCAGACGCGGCAAGCCGCCACGTTCCATGCGGAACCGACATGCTGCCGTGACGATAGTGCATTTGCGGCAGGGCGCATCGTCTCCTGATGCTCTAGAGCAACAGAGGAGGCCTGATCCATGGATTATTCCCGCCGGACCATGCTGGGCGCAGGAGCGGCGATCGGGGCGGCTGGTGTTGCTGCTAAGGCCGCTGCCGCGACCTTCGGCAACCCTGACGAGCCGCCGCAGGGCGCCGTCAACGCCCAGCGCAGCCCGCGCAGCGTCACCGACCCCGGCCCGCAAAGCGCTGCCATCGCAAACCAGTTCCCGGCGGCAGTCAGCCCGCCGCCGACCGACGTGGGCGACCTGCCGCAGTTCTGGGCATCGTTCAACAACGCCCCCCGCCGCATCCAGGCCGGCGGCTGGGCGCGCCAGGTGACTCAGGCGGATTTCCATGCCTCGGAATCCATCTCCGGCGTGAACATGCGCCTCGACGCCGGCGGCGTCCGCGAGCTGCACTGGCATCTCGCCGCGGAATGGGCGTACATGAGCTATGGTAACTGTCGTATCACCGTGCTCGACCCGCAGGGCCGGGCCTACATCGCCGACGTGAAGGCGGGCAACCTATGGTACTTTCCGTCGGGCTACCCGCACTCCCTGCAAGGGCTGGGTCCCGACGGGTGCGAGTTCATCCTATGTTTCGACGACGGCAAGGCGTCGGAGTTCAACACCCTGCTCGTGACCGACTGGATGAACCACACGCCGCCGGACGTACTGGCGCTGAACTTCGGCATGCCGGCCGAGGCGTTCAGCAAGATGCCAACCCATGACCTCTGGATCTACCAGGGCGCGGTGCCCGGCCCGCTTGGCGCCGACCAGGACGCGATCAAGAGCGCGGCCGGGGCGCCGCCGAACCCGTTCGTCTACTCGCTGGCCAGCGGGCCAATCACCAACCAGACTAGGGGAGGCTTCGTGCAGGTCCAGGACAGCACGAACTTCAAGGTGGCCACGCAGGTCGCCTCGGCGCTGGTGACTGTCCACCCCGGCGGCATGCGCGAGATGCACTGGCACCCGAACGCCGACGAGTGGCAGTACTATGTCAAGGGCACGGCGCAGATGACGGTGTTCGGCGCGGGTCCGAAGGCGGTGACCAGCAACTTCAACCCCGGCGACGTCGGCTACATCAACCGCAGCAACGGCCACTACGTGAAGAACACCGGCGATACCGACCTGGTGTTCCTCGAAGTGTTCAATGCCAGCCTGTATGCGTCCGTGTCGCTGTCCGACTGGCTGGCCCATACCCCGCCCGCGCTCGTTGCCGCCCACCTCAACATGGCAGCCGGGGACATCGCCAAGCTGCCGAACAACACTCCCGACGTCGTTCCGGCATGAACCCGGCCCGCAGCGCGGCCGGACGGCGGCGGTCAAGGCCGGGGTGCCTTCCCATGCGCACGTCCCTCCCGGCATGAACGCCATTGTCCTGGTCGCGCTGCGGCGGCCGCTGACCTTCATCGTGCTCGCCATCATGATCCTGCTGTTCGGCACGATGGCGGTGTTCAAGACACCAACGGACATCTTTCCACCGATCAAGATCCCGATCATCGCGTCGATCTGGACCTACACTGGCCTGCTGCCGTTCGATATGTCCGGCCGGATCATGTTCTACTACGAGCGCTCGCTGACCACGACGGTCAGCAACATCGAGCATATCGAAAGCAGCTCCTACTACGGCAGCGGAGTGGTGAAGATCTACTTCCAGCCCGGCACCGACATCGCCGCCGCGCAGGCGCAGGTCACCGCGACCTCGCAGACGGTGATCAACCAGATGCCGAAGGGCACAACGCCGCCGGGCATCCTGGTGTTCGACGCCTCCAGCGTCCCCGTGCTGGGGCTGCAGATCGCGGCGCCCAACATGTCGCCGTCCAACATCTACAACCTCGCCAGCAACCTGATCCGGCCGCAGCTTGTGTCGGTGCCCGGCGCGGCGATCCCGCTGCCCTACGGCGGCACGTCGGCGAACGTGCAGGTGGACCTCGACCGCGAGAAACTGTTGCAGTACGGCCTGTCGGCGACCGACGTGGGGACCGCGCTGGCCGGCCAGAACATCGTGCTGCCGGCCGGCGACCAGAAGATCGGCCCGGTGGACTTCCTGGTGCAGACCAACTCGTCCCCGCCGGCGATCGAGAACTTTAACAACCTGCCGGTCAAGCAGGTGGGCAACGCGGTCATCTACCTGCGCGACGTCGCCAACGTGCACGCGGGCGGCCCGCCGCAGCAGAACATCGTGCTGGTCAAGGGCCAGCAGTCGCTGCTGCTGCAGATCCTCAAGACCGGCAACGCCTCCACCCTGTCGGTGGTCAGCGGCATCAAGGCGCTGCTGCCGGGGATCGAGAAGACGCTGCCACCCGGCGTCACCATCACGCCGCTGAACGACCAGTCCGGCTTCGTGCTCACCTCCATCCTGGACGTGGTGCAGGAGATGGTGACGGCCGCGCTGCTCGCCGGGCTGACGGTGCTGCTGTTCGTCGGCAGTTGGCGCTCGACGCTGATCGTCGCCGCGTCGATCCCGCTGTCGATCCTGAGCTCGATCATCTGCCTGTCCGCGCTGGGGCAGACGATCAACATCATGACGCTGGGCGGCCTGGCGCTGGCGGTCGGCATCCTGGTGGACGACGCCACGGTGATGATCGAGAACATCAACACCCACCTCGAGGAGGGCGGAGCAGGCGGCGGCAAGAGCCTGCACGATGCCATCGTCGAGGCGGCGAACCAGATCGTGGTGCCGACCTTCGTCTCCACGCTGTGCATCTGCATCGTCTGGCTGCCGCTGTTCCAGTTGGGCGGCGTCGCAGGCTACCTGTTCCTGCCGCTGGCAGAGGCGATCATCTTCGCCATGGTCGCCTCGTTCATCCTGTCGCGCACGCTGACGCCGACGCTTGCGGCCTACCTGCTGGGGCCGCAGGTGGAGGCCAGCCGCCACCCGGACGCCTCGAAGCCCCCAGGCGTGTTCGCCCGGTTCCAGGCCGGGTTCGAGCGGCGGTTCGAACGGTTCCGCGACGGCTACCGCGGCCTGCTGGAGCGGACCGGCGAACGGCCCAAGACCTTCGTGGGCCTGTACCTGCTGGGCGCGGTGGCCTCGCTCAGCTTGCTGCTGTTCGTCGGCCAGGACTTCTTCCCGAGCATCAAGTCCGGCGAGATGGACATGCACTTCCGCACACCGGTCGGGACACGCATCGAGGAGACCTCCAAGCTGTCGGTGCTGCTGGACGCCGAGATCCGCAAGCTGCTGCCCGGCCACGTCACCAACACGCTGGCCAACTGCGGCCTGCCGGTCAGCGGCATCAACCAGGCCTACAGCAACACCGGCACCGCCGGCAGCACCGACTGCGACATCACCATCTCGCTCGACAACCCGGCATCCCCCGTTGACCAGTACCGCGCCACCCTGCGCCGTGGCCTGGCGGAGCGGTTCCCGGGAACGCAGGTCAGCTTCCTTGCCGGCGACATCACGGCGAAGATCCTGAACTTCGGCCTGCCATCCCCGATCGACGTGCAGGTCGGCGGCCCGGACCTCAACGCCAACTACGCCTTCGCCACGCAACTGGCATCCCGCATCCAGCAGGTGGCCGGCCTCGCCGACGTGCACATCCAGCAGATCATGGGCCAGCCCACCCTGCTGCTGTCATCCAACCGCAGCTTCGCTAGCGGCACCGGGCTGACCCAGGCCGACATCGCTAACAACGCGCTGGCAGTGCTGTCGGGTAGCGGCCAGGTCACGCCGACCTACTGGCTGGACACCAGCAACGGCGTCTCGCACCTGGTGGACGTGCAGACGCCGCAGAGCGAGCTGACCACCGTCAACGACCTGCAGACCATCACGGTGGACAAGGGCGACGGCAACCCCGGCAACAGCCCGACGCAGCTCGTGGGTGGCGTGTCGCAGGTGTCGCAGATCGGTTCGCCGGGCCTGGTGTCGCACTACGCGATCAAGCCGGTGGTCGACATCTATGGCAGCGTAGAGGGCCGCGACCTCGGTGCCGCCGCCGCTGCCATCCAGGGGATCATCACGGAGATGCAGCCAAAGGCGCCGAAGGGCGTCACCGTCACGCTCGCCGGGCAGTCCACGACGATGAACTCGGCCTACAAGCAGCTGCTGATCGGGCTGGGGCTGTCGATCGTGCTGATCTACCTGGTGATCGTCGTGAATTTCCAGTCCTGGCTCGACCCGTTCATCATCATCTCCGCCCTGCCGGCGGCGCTGGCGGGGATCACCTGGGCGCTGTTCCTGACGGGCACCACGCTGTCGGTGCCAGCCCTGACCGGGGCGATTATGTGCATGGGAACGGCGACCGCCAACACGATCCTGGTGGTGGCGTTCGCGCGCGAGCGCCTGGACGAGCACGGCGATGCCGAGCAGGCCGCCATCGAGGCCGGAGAGGGGCGCATCCGTCCGGTGCTGATGACGGCGCTGGCGATGATCGTGGGCTTCATCCCGATGTCGATGAGCAACACGACAAACGCGCCGCTGGGCCGGGCGGTGATCGGCGGGCTGATCGTCGCCACGTTCACCACGCTGCTGTTCATCCCCAACGTGTTCGCCATCGTGCATCGCAATACGACAAAAAGCCCCAAGACGCCCGGCGGTGAGCCGGACCGGCAGGCGGCGGGCCATGGCGGGACCAGGCAGGAGCAGGCGGCATGAACGCGATAGGGACGAAACCGGCCCCGGTGCCGGCGAAGGCCGGGCGGCGCTGGGGCTGGCCGCTGGCCGGGCTCGGCCTGCTGGTGGCGGGCGGACTGGCCGGCTATGGCATCTGGTCCCGGCACAGTGCGACCGCTGACCTGACGCAGGCCACCGACGACTCGGCGCTGCCCCGGGTGCAGGTGATCACGGCGAAGAACGGCCCGAAGCAGCGCACCCTGACGCTGCCGGGCAACATCGAGGCCTGGTACCAGGCCGCCATCTACGGCCAGGTAACCGGCTACGTGTCGCACTGGTACAAGGACTACGGCGCGGAGGTGAAGGCTGGCGACGTGCTGGGCGCCATCGAGACGCCGAGCCTGGATGCCGACCTGGCCGCCGCCCGGGCGCAGCTCGCCACGGTGCAGGCCAACTACAACCTCGCGGTGCTGACGGCCAAGCGGTGGACCGCGCTGGCCGGCACGCAGGCAGTGGCGCAGCAGGACGTGGACATCAAGAAGGCCGACGCGGCGGCGCAGAAGGCACAGGTGGCGGCTTCGCAGCAGAACGTCATCAAGTACGAGGCGCAGACCGGGTTCAAGAAGCTGGTCGCCCCGTTTGACGGCGTCGTCACCGCCCGCGGCGTCAACATCGGTGACTACGTGAGCGCCGCCGGCAGCAGCCCGACCGCCACCGGGACGCCGCAGCCGCTGTTCACCGTCGCCGACGTGCACAAGCTGCGCATCTTCGTCTCCGTGCCGCAGAACTTCTCCGACGCGCTGCGCCCCGGCCTGACGGCGACGATGACGCTGCCGCAGGACCCGGGCAAGCGCATCCCGCTGCAGTTCCTCACCACCGCCAAGGCCGTCGTCGCCGCCACGCGCACGGTGGTCACCGAGCTGGTGATCGACAACCCCGCCGGCGAGCTGTGGCCCGGCGCCTACGTCAGCGTGCAGTTCGCCTTTCCCGGCGACCCCAACGTGCTGATCGTGCCCGAGCAGGCCGTGCTGTTTCGCGCGCAGGGCACGCAGGTCGCGCTGCTCGGCGACGGCGACAAGGTCCACCTGCAGGACGTGGTGATCGGCCGCAACCTCGGCACGGACGTGCAGATCACCTCGGGCCTGAAGCTGGACGACAAGCTGGTGGCGAACCCGTCGTTGGGATTGCTGGAGGGCCAGCAGGTCAAGGTCGTCGAGCCGGCGGCCGGGGCGGACCCGAGCGCTAGCCCGGCCGCGCAGCCCAGCAAGTCGCAGCCGGGCCAGCCGCAGCCCAACCAGGCCCAGCCGGGCCAGCCGCAGGCCAGCCAGCAGCCCAGCGCAGGCGTGCAGGCGGTCGAAGCCTCATCCGGCGCCGAGGCGAAGCCGGCCGACTGATGCCGGGTACCGGGATGCACGGCGTTGCTGCGCTTGCAGGCAACCCCAAGGCGGCGCGGCCGCGACGCCGGGCGCGTGCCGCGACGATGACGCGGCTGGGGGCGCTGCTGGGGGCGCTGACCGGCCTGAGCGGCTGCGACCTCGCGCCAGTTTATGATCCCCCGCACTACGTCCTGCCGGCCGACTGGCGCGGCCAGGGGCCGTTCGCGCTCGCCAACCCGCGCGACACCCTGCCGCGCGGCCCCTGGTGGGAGGGCTTCGGCGACCCGCTGCTCAACCAGCTCGAGGGGCAGCTCGTGGCGAACAACCCGAGCCTCGCCGCCAGCTACGACATGTATGTCCAGGCCCGCGACGCCGCCGCCATCGCGCGGTCGGGCCTGTATCCGCAGGTGAACATCAACGGCCAGTCCTCGGCCGAGAAGGAGTCGAAGAACGCGCCGTTCAGGAACCCGCAGAGCACCGTTGGCCTCATCACGCCGAACAACATCGTCCAGGGGGCGGCGACCTGGCAGCCTGACTTCTGGCAGGGCATCCGCAATCTTGAGCGCCAGCAGGCCAGGCTCGCGCAATCCAGCGCGGCGCTGGTGGCCAACGCCCGGCTCAGCCTGCAGGTCCAGCTCGCCAGCGCCTACTTCGCGCTGCGCGGGTTCGACATCCAGGACGCCGTCTACCGGCAGGCCGTCGCGACCTACCAGACCTCGGTGAAGATCACCCAGCTCCGGCTGCAGGGCGCCATCGCCGCCGGGCTGGACGTCGCGCGCGCGCAGACGCAGCTCGCCTCCACCCAGGCCCTGCAAAGCGCCACCCTGGCCAGTCGCACCACGCTGGAGCACGCCATCGCCGTCCTGGTCGGCGCCAACCCCAGCAGCTTCTCCATCTCGCCGCAGCCGCAGGATGCCCTGATCAACCCGGCCGTCCCGACCGGCGTGCCGTCCGGACTGCTGGAACGGCGGCCGGACATCGCCAGCGCCGAACGGCAGATGGCGGCTGCCAATGCGAGTATCGGCATCACGCGGGCGGCGTTCTATCCCAACGTCACCCTCAGCGCGACGGGCGGGTTCCAGGACACCGGGTTCAACCTGGCCAGCCTGCCGAACGCCCTGTGGTCGATCGGCGCCAGCGCGATCCTGCCGCTGTTCGAGGGCGGGCTGCGCCGGGCCGAGCTGCAGCAGAGCTGGGCGGGGTTCGCGCTGACCCGCGACAACTACCGCGCGCTCGTGCTGGCCGCATTCCAGCAGGTGGAGGACGAGCTGACGCTATACGGCAGCCTGCAGTCGCAGACCCGGTCGCAGCAGCAGGCCGTCGCGGCGGCCATCAAGGCGCAGAACTTGACCCAGCAGCTCTATGTCGGCGGGCTCATCACCTACCTCGACGTGGTGGTGGCGCAGGAGACGGCGCTGCTCGCCGAGATCGCGTCCGCGCAGGCCAAGACAGCGCAGTTGCAGAACACCGCGAACCTGATCCTGGCCGTGGGCGGCGGCTGGAGCACGCAGGATCTGCCGACCGAACGCGCCGTGCTGCCGTTCGAGCCGCTGGACATCCTCCATTTCGACCGCCAGCCGCGCCCAGATGGGACCGGGCAGGACGGGACCGCGGCGTCGCAGCCGGTGCAGTGACGGCGCCTGCCTCCCGCGTCGGGCGCAACGCCAGCGATCCCCATCAGGAGGCCGGCTTGCCGTCCAGCATCCGCTCCCGCCTCACCAGACCCCTTGGGTCCGCCACCCCGGCAGGCAGCCGCCCAGTTGCGCCGTGACCGCGTCGGCCGTGCGCCGCACCAGGTCCACCAGCAGCGGGATGCGCTCGTCCGGGATGCGCGCCATCGGGCCGGACAGCGACACGGCCCCTAACGGGTCCGCGGCCTCGTTGAACACCACCGCGGCGATGCAGCGCAGGCCGACCGCGTGCTCCTCGTCGTCGATGGCGTAGCCGCGGACGCGCGCCCGCGCCAGGTCCTCGCGCAGGGCGGGCGTGGTGGTCAGGGTCTTGATGGTCATGCGCGCCAGGCCGTGCCGGTGCAGCACCCGGGCCACGTCGGCGTCCGGCATCGCCGACAGCAGCGCCTTGCCGACCGAGGAGCAGTGCAGCGGCACCCGCCCGCCCGCCCGGCCTGGCGAAGGCGCGCATCATCTGGCGGCACTCGACCTGGGACAGATAGACCGCCTCCGCCTGGTCCTCGACGGCGAGGTTCACGGTCTCCTCGCTTTCCTCCATCAGGGCGCGCATGTGCGGGCGGGCGGTGGGCACCAGGCTGCGGTATCCGTCCGGCGAGGGCCGCAGTTGGATACGGTCAAGCTCCGGCGGCGGTGTGCTGGCTGAGTTTGCGCCGGTTCCAGGACAGCAACTCGTGCAGGCGGGATGCGGGCTGGTCGTTGATCCGGCGCAGCACGTCGCCCAGCCAGGTGCGCGGGTCGGTGCTGCTGAGCTTGGCGGTGACGATGAGTGAATACATGGATTGCGACCTGTGCCGCAAGAGCTGCGCAGAACCCCGCATCGGCAAGCGCGGGCAGCCGGATGGCTTCGGCCTGGGCAAGCGCCGCTGGCCAGTTAAGCGCACTAATGCCTGGCGCTTTCGGCTGCGCCGAACCGCAGGGCTGCTGGAGAACAAGCGCCTCGGCCTGCGTTACGACAAGTTCGACTTCTTTGTCGAGAGCCTGCTCCAGGCCGCATGCGTCTTCCTGGTTGCATTCAGGCTCACTCAGGAATTCTGGAAGCTGCGTCTTATACCAACCGCCTTAAGTTTTGACCTGTGCCCAGTCGCGGGTGGTGAGGGAGGCGATGCGTTCGGCGTCTTTCATCAGGCCGGTCCAAGCATCGCAGCAGGCATCGACAATGGCAGTGTAGCTC
>JAABUX010008394.1_pt1 | contig 11923 bp, 14 predicted proteins | sample 5561851 | NCBI WGS metagenome assembly JAABUX01 (sample SAMN10711883, study PRJNA513361) | rock metagenome | isolation source: Antarctica rocks | place: Antarctica: Victoria Land, Richard Nunatak red sandstone | collected 2016-01-03 | reverse complement strand
CCCCCGGCGGACGGGCCCGACCGATGGTCGGGCCCGTCCGTTTCGTTGCGCCCCGATGCCCGCCGGGCGGGCGCCGATTGATCCGGGGTCGGCTCAGCGCCTGCCGGTCGACGACGATCTGGGGGTGTTCGCCCGCTCCTCGGCGTCGACCCGCTCGTCGGCCGACTTGATCTGGGCCTTCTCCGGCTCGGTCAGCTCCGGCGGGGCCTGGCCGGGCTTGAGCTGGATCGTGTCCGACTCGCCGCACCCGGCGAGGGCGGCGATGGAGAAGAGGCCGATGATCCGGGCGATGTTGCGCATGGGGCCTCCGGTCCGGGCTTGGATTCGGGTCAGAACGAGTCGGCGCTGAGGACGGCGTCGTCGTCGGCGACGACGAGGTTCTTCCAGGTGAGCGGGTCGACGGTGAACTTGACGAAGTGGACCGAGCCGTCGACGAACAGGGCGTTCAGGCCGCCGCTGTGGGGACCGCCGAAGAACCGTCGCCAGGGGGTCGACTTGCCGTCGGCCCGGAACGGCTGGAGCTTGGAGTCGGACACGGGGGGGAAGTGCCAGCGGATGTGGCACTCGTCCCAGCCGTTGTTGTTCCAGCGCTCGTTGTCGCCGCCCTCTTTGCCGAAGCCGGTGTTGGGCGTGTCGGCGTGGGGGTAGACGGCCTTCTCGGCCACGATGACGGTGTTCGACGTGCCGTCGGTGATGTCGGCGAGCTTCCGCGAGGCGCCCAGGCCGGGCCACACGATCGCCCCCCTCCGCCCGGGGGTGTCGCCCTGATTCAGCGGGTTCCGCTAGTCGCCCGGGACGACGGGCCCCAGGCCGAGCGGGGGGGCGGGGATGACGCCGTCGCCACCGACGACCTCGCCCTGGTAGAAGCCGCCGGAGCCGGCGTAGTCGCACCGGCCGAAGTTGCTGCCGTAGCGGCTCGGCGGGCGGCGGGTCGGGCAGTAGTCGATGGAGACGAGCGACCGGGCGACGTCGTCCTCGCCGCCGTTGTCGGGCTGGTTGCCCCAGTAGGGCGGGTCGTCCTTGCCGAGGTCCTAGATCGTCTGCTGCTCGATGTAGGGCAGGATCTTGTAGAAGGTGTTGAAGCCCCGGCGGGTCGCGGCCCGGCAGCAGGTGTTGCCGGTCAGGTAGTCGAAGCCGGACGGGTTGGGGGAGCCGCCGGTCGTGATCGCCTGCGGGTCGCCGTCGACGCCACCCTGGGGGAGGATGCCGTTGGTGCTCTCGAAGTTCAGGCAGCCCAGGCCGATCTGCTTCAGGTTGTTGGTGCACTGGGCGCGTCGACCGGCCTCGCGGGCCGACTGCACCGCCGGGAGCAGGAGGGCGATGAGGACGGCGATGATCGCGATGACCACCAGGAGCTCGATCAGCGTGAAGCCAAGGGGGGCGGAAGGAGGTCGGCGCCGATGTCGCATGAGTCGGGGTCTCCGGGGGAACGGGGCCGGGGGGCGGGAGGAGAGAGTCTAGGCCTCGGGGATGACGCCCTGATCAACGGCGGATGAAGACCCGGAAATGATCGGAATTGTGGGTTATCGAACGAGTCGTGAATCTTCGATGAATCTCCCGCGCGGAGTGCCCCGTCCGGTTATGAATAGGTCGGCCCGATCCTGCGTCGCCCATCCACCCCGGGAACACGCCCGATATACCGCCTCATCCCCCGCCTCGTCCCGCTGCTCCTCGCCGCCTCCGCCGTCGCCCTCGCCGCGGAGAAGGCCGAGAACCCGGTCTACAAGAACTGGTCGGGCTTCCGGAAGGGCACCTCGGCCGCCTACCGGTCGGTCTCCGAGATCGGCAAGACCCGGTACGAGTCGGCCCTGACGTACACGCTGGTCGACCTGACCCCCGAGAAGGCGGTCGTCGAGATCCAGGTGACGGTCAACCTCGACGGCAAGCAGACGAGGAACCGCCCGCAACGGTTCGAGAACCCCAGGGCCCTGACGCTGCCCCCCGGCGTGAAGCCCGACCAGTCCGGCAACGTCGACGGCCTGATCGGCGAAGGGCGCGAGACCGTCAAGGTCGCCGGCCGGGATTACGACGCGAGGTGGTTCAAGGCCCGGAGCAAGATCGAGGCCGGCGAGACCTTCACCCACTCCTGGTCGAGCGACGAGGTCCCCGGCGGGCTCCTCAAGTCGGTCAACACCACGCCGGCCAACAAGTCGTCGATGACGATGGAGCTGGTCGAGGTCAAGATCCCCTGAGGGGCCCGATCGGCGGGCTTTCGGCGTCGCCTCCGGGCCGTTCGCCCTTCGTCAGCGGGGCGACTGGAGGATGCTCCAGACGAGCCCGAGGCCGAGCAGGGCGGCGATGGTGAAGCCGATGTAGCCCAGCGAGATCGGCCCGACGCCGGCGCGGATGATGAGCGAGGAGCCGACGATCAGGCCGGCGACCACGATCCCGGCGGTGAGGGTGTGGCTGGCCCGGGTGAGCTGGCGGACGAGCTGCTCGAAGTGCTGCAAGTCGAACTTCACCGTCAGCTCGCCGCGCTTGATCGACTCCAGCGACTGGCCCAGGACGTCGGGCAGGAGCGTGGCGATCCGCTGGAAGTCCTCGGCGGTCCGGGCGGTCTGGGCCAGGAGCCGGCGCGGGCTGAACCGGCGCGCGACCACCTCGCGGAAGAAGGGCCGGACCTGCTTGGCGATGTCGAAGTGGGGGTCGAGCGCCCGCCCCACGCCCTCGATGGTGACCAGGGCCCGGATCAGGAGCACGAGGTCGGGCGGGATGCTCAGGTGGTGGGCCCGGATGAAGCCGACGAGGTCGCGGAGCAGGAGCGAGAGGTCGATCGCGTCGAGCGTCAGGTCGCTGTAGGACGCGACCAGCTCGTTGACGTCGCGGCGGAGGGCGCGGGCGTCGACGTGCTCGCCGCGGATCTCCAGGGCTTCGAGGGCGCGGAGGACGCGGTCGGTGTCCTCGGCGATCAGGCCGGCCAGGAGGTCGACGATCCGCTCGCGGGTCGGGCCGTCGATCCGGCCGAACATCCCGTAGTCGAGCGGGGCGATCACGCCGCCGGCGAGGACCCGGAGGTTGCCCGGGTGGGGGTCGGCGTGGAAGAAGCCGAACCGGAAGATCTGCCGGAGCAAGATCCGCGAACCCCGGACGGCGACCTCGGCCGGGTCGACGCCGAGCCGGCGGAGGCCCGGCAGGTCGTTGATCGAGACGCCGCCGATCAGCTCCATCGCCAGGACCCGGGGGGTGGAATACTCGCGGAACGGCTCGGGGATGTGCGCGGTCGGCTCGCGGGCGAACTGCCCCCGGCACCGCTCCATCGTCCGCCGCTCGATCGAGAGGTCCAGCTCCCGCTTCAGCGTCCGCTCCAGCTCGCGGGCCAGCGCCGCGGGGCCGAAGGGGACCAGCGTGGGGATGCGTCGCTCGGCGAGCTGGGCGAGGTTCTTGAGGATGTCGAGGTCGGCCTGGACGGTCTTGTCGATCCCCGGCCGCCGGACCTTCAGGGCGATGGTCCGGCCGTCGCGGAGCGTCGCGCGGTGGACCTGCGAGATCGAGGCGGAGGCCAGCGGCTCGGGGTCGATCGAGGCGAAGACCTCGGAGGCGGGTCGGCCATATTCTTCGAGGAGGATCGCCTCGACCTCGGCGAACGGGAACGCCTTGACGTGGTCGCGGAGCTGGGCCAGCTCGGCGATGTAGGCCTCGGGCAGGAGGTCGGGGCGGGTGCTGAGGATCTGGCCGAGCTTGACGAAGGTGGGCCCGAGGTCCTCGCAGACCAGCCGGAGCCGCCTCGGCCGGTCGTGCGGTGGCGCCTCGTCCCCCATCGTCGCCCGCTCGATCGGCCCGACGAGCTTGTCGAGGTGCAGCGCGGTGACGACGTCGCGGTAGCCGTAGCGCATCAGGCTCGCCAGGATCTGGCGGTAGCGCGGGAGGTCGCGGAGGTGGCCGACGGTTTCGCGGATCAAGCGGACGCGACCCTCGGTCGAGGCGGATCGGGGCCCCTCGACGGCCCGACCCACGAGCTTAAACGGCCGGGGGCCCCCTCCACAACCGCCGCCCGGAGCGGGCCGGGTCCGGGCCTCCGGCCTTGCCAGGGGGACGCGGATCGGTTACAGTCGTCCTCGTAATCGGCGAAGCCACACATAGTTGTGATCGGGGATCGACCCATGACCATCTCGGAACAGCTTGGCGTCCGCACCCTGGAAACCCACGACGAACTCGACGAGACTCGACTCGGGGCCGTCGGCTACGTCTTCCACGGGAACGTCCCGCCGGAAGGCTCCAAGAAGGCGGTCAAGGCCGGAACCAACCTCCTCCACTTCGCCCGCTGCTCCAAACTGGAGAAGGCCGGCGAGGCCGAGGCCAAGATCTGGTATCGGACGATCAACATCGCCAAGCAGCACCTCGACGAGACCATCGGCACCAACAAGTGGAAGTGGTGCAAGGTCTGCGAGCGCGAGATCACCCAGAAGATCATCAACGAGCGCTAAGCCGCCCGGCCCCGCCGTTCGAGCAGGATGAACAGGACGATCCCCAGCGACGGGATCACGCAGAACAGCGCCAGGCACGCCCAGAGCCGCCAGTCCTTGGCCCTCGAACGCTCGACCAGCACCAAGGCGGCCCAGCCCGCCGTGAGGGTGAAATCGAGCATCGCCAGATCGAACACGCGGTCGGTCCGGAGCAGCTCCCAGAGCCGGGGGCTGCCCAGGCCGATCGTGCGCCGGATTTCCCACAAGAGCCAGCCGCCGACCGGCAGGGCGACGGCCAGCATCACCCAGGCCGTGGCCGGGTGCCGGCTCAGCTCGGGCCGAGGACTGGTGGGAAGCTCGACGGGCCGATTCATCGGGGGCGGGCCTCGGGCGGTTCAGGTCGATTCGGTCGCGGCGGGACACCGTGTTATAGTCGAGAGGCCAGGGGCTAGCCACGGTTTCGACATTTCGGCATCCGACTTGCCCCACGATCACGCGGACGCGACGCTCTCCTCGTTCGGTCGCGTCGTCGCCGGGTCGAATGGAGGTCGCGATGCGTGGGCTGTCTCGGAGGGGCTGGGTCATCGCGGTGGTGTTGTGCCTGGGGATCGCCCGCGCGGGCCTCGGCCAGGGGCTCGTCGCCCCGGCGCCGGGGGCCGACCTGGAGCGGCTCTCGCGGCGGATGGCCGAAGGCGTGCGCGACCTGGCCGATGACATCGCCGCCGGGCCCGGCCGGACGCCCCAGGGGCAGTACCTGGAGCGTGACGCCCGCGAATTGCAGCGGTCGACGGGCGAGTGGTACACGCTGATCCGCGGCAACGTCGCGCCGTTCCAGGTCCGCCGCTCCTACGCCGGGCTCGACGTCTCCTGGCACCGGCTCCGGGGCCAGCTCGACCAGCCCGGCCTGATGAATCAGGCGATCGCCGACGAGGCCCGCCGCGTCGAACAGGCCGACGCCCAGCTCCATCAGGCCCTGGGCCTGAACGCCTACCCGGCCAACTTCGACGGCCCCCCCGCGGCGCCGACCGGCCTCGACGAGGTCCGCCGCCTGGCCTACGCCCTCGCCCAGCGCGGCGAGGCCCTGGCCGCGACGATCCAGGCCGACTACGCCGCCGACCCCAACGCCCGCTTGCTCGTCAATGACTCCGCCCAGCTTGCTCGGACCGTCGACGCCTTCTACGACTCGCTGAACAACTCGGCCACCGCGGCCCAGCCCGGCTACGCCCGGGCCAGCTTCGTCCCGATCGTCGCCCAGGCCAACGGCTTCGGCGTCAACCTCGACCGGGTCGGCAGGTCGCCCCGGGCCCAGGCGTCCTGGGACGCCTACACCGCCGTCCACAACCTCCTCCGCAACAGCCTCGACCTCAACAACCCGACGCCCGACGGCCTCCCGCAGAACAATTTGAACTTCAACCCGAACGTCGCGACGGGCGGGATCGCCTACAACCCCAACGCCAACCCCGCCGCGCCGGTCGGGGCTTGGGCCGAGCAGCTCGACCGCCAAGTCGACGACCTCCTGGCCAACTTCGCCCCGACCGCCCGGGTCGTCCCCGAGGGGGGTGAGATGCTCGAAGACATGCAGCGACTCCGCCGCGCGGTCGTCGACTTCCGCCGCGACGTCGCCCAGGGGTTCCCCGCCGGTCGGCTCGCCTTCGAGTTCCGCGAGGTCGACGAGCACTGGCGCCGGCTGGCCCGCCGGATCGAGCGGGTGGCCGTCGCCCGGGGCCGGGCTACCGGGCCGAACATCCAGCGCGTCGGCCAGATCGGCCAGACCTGCGAGCAGATCCACCGGGTCCTCGGGATGCCCGGCTTCGCCCCGACCTTCGGGCCGAATTGAACGGTCTGCGGCGGGGGCCGGGTCGGGCCGGGCCGGGCCGGGCCGGGCCGGTCACTTCGGCTCGGCCAGCTCCAGGAAGGTCGGGCCGAGGAAGATGTAATTCTCCGGGTGGGCCGAGATCGGGCCGTTGATCCCGAACACGGCGACCTGATAGACCTTGCCCGGCTTCGGGTCCTTGAGCACGACCCGGTTGGGGACGTTGAACCCGCCCACAATGTTGCCCCCGACCTGGCCGGCGGAGCGGGGCAACTGGCCGTCGACCCAGATCTCGCCGTAGTCGTCGACGGTCGAGACGAAGGCGACGGTCTTGCCCGCCACGTCGTCGGGCATGGTTAGCTTGATCCGATACCAGCAGAAGCAGACGAGCCCGGTCGAGCGCCGCTTGCCGAGGGTGGTGGGGTCGAGGACCTCCCACTTCGAATCGTCGAAGTCGGCGCCCTGGGCCTTCGGCTCGATTGCGTTGGTGGTGTTGGGCGAGCCGTCGGGGGCCTTGTGCGGGATCTCGACGATCCTGGCGTTCGAGTACCGCCACTCGCCCCGGACGGCCTCGACCCCCGCCCGGGTCCGGAGGTCGATCTTCTTGGTGTCGGCGGCCCGGGCCGCCCCGCCCCAGGCCGCGACGATCGCCGCGATGCCCGCCAGAGTCCGCATCCGCATCATTGGAGGAGGCTCCCGATCCGCCCGGCCGGATCGAACGTCCGGGCGAGGCGGGAGTGGATCGTACGGGGGCCCGGATCGGCCCACAAGGGCGAGCCTCAGTCGGCGCGTCGGGCTTCGGCGGCGAGGCTCGGGGCGGACGGGTCGGGCTTGTGGCCGAGGAGGTCGTCGAGGCGGAAGCCGTGATACGGCTGGCTTGACGCCGGCCGGCCGTTGGCCGAGGCGTTGGCGACCCAGAACCGCCCGGTCGACGTCTCGAACAGGACGCTGTGCAGGTTCGACTTCATCGCGACCGGCCGGTCCATCAGCCGTCGGGCCGACTCGGCGTCGAAGGTCCCGTGCCCGGCCTGCACCCGCCTGGCCAACTCCTCGTAGCGTGAGCCGATCGACAGGAGGACGGCGTCCTTGACGGCGTGCGGCAGCCTCGGCTCGGCCTCGCCCATCTTCACCACGGCGAAGGCGTTCCATGACGCCTCCAGCCCCACCCCCCGGCCCGATTTGCCGTCGGCCACGACGTAGAAATACTGGCAGGTCCGGGGATGGTCGCGGAACACGGCGACGGCCGCGTCGAGGTCGCCCGCCTCCTCGAGCGCCATCCGGACCAGGATCGCCATCGGCACCCCTTCCCAGTGGCCCAAGCCGCCCCCGCCCATCTCGCCGATCGAGACCTTCTTCGCATTCATCCCCGTCACGCTGCCGATGAACCCGGCGTAGGTCACGTTCACGAACGGGATCGCCCCCTCGGGCTCGGCCACCACGAGCACGGCGTGGTCCTGGAGCTTCCAGTCGCAGCCGTAGTCGAGGATTCGCCCGTGGTAGAGCGTGCCATCCTTGGTGGCCGACCCGCCCAGCGCGAACCCGCTGCAATGGAACATCTCGGGGATGAAGTTGGCGGCGACGATCTCCTCGATCGTCACGCCCGACCCCGCGGCGATCCCGCCAAGCTCCTCGTAAAACCGCGCCGGGACGTACTTCCGCTGCGTCTCGGCGATCGTCAGGATCAGCCGCCTGGCATCGAGCGGGACCTTCAGGCCGAGGACCTCGGGCTTGAACTCCTTGGCCTTCACGTCGAACAGGAACCGGACCTGCTCGCGGATGTCGTCCTTGAGCAAGATCCCGTGCTGGAGCCCCATCTCGCGAGGCGTCCCCTTGAGGTGGAGCACCTTCGACCCGTCCACCTCCTCCAGGAAGCCCGCCCCGGACCGGGCGATCGTCCGGGTCTCGGCGGGGGCCGGGCCGGCGGACCAGGCGAGCAAGAGGGTCGTCGCGTACAACCGCAGGGCCAGTCGCGGCATCGGTCCATCCTCCGGGATTCCTGAGCGTTGGGCCGCCCGATTCCTGTCGTTCGACTCAACGGGTCGGGACGGGCTCGCCCGTCGACGATGCCGGGGCCGGCGAAGAGGTCGGCTTGAGCCAGGTCACGAACCAGTCGAGCGCGGCTTGACGCTGTTCGGGGGTCAGGGAGTGGCCGATCCCCTTGGCGACCATGATCTTGAGGTGCGACTCGGCGCCCGCGTCGCGGAACGCGGCGCGGGCGGCGGTAAAGGCCAGTTCGGACCCCTCGATCGGACAGTTCGGGTCGCGTTCGCCGTTGAGGATCAGGAGCGAGCGGCCGGCGAAGAGGCGGAGCATGCTCGGGGCGTCGAACCGGTCGGTCATCCCGGGGATCAGCCTGGACCAGAGGGCCTGGCAGGTCTCGCGGTCGATCCCCGGCCGGCCGAGGTCGGCGGCGGCAGCCTCGTGCGCCTCCCGGATCGTGTTCGCCCGGGCGTGCCAGCGGTCGTGGTCGAGGCCCCAGCCGAAGCTCTGGACGGCGATCGCCGGGACCGCCACCTTGACCCGGTCGTCGACGGCCGCGGCCAGATAGGTCTCGATCCCCCCCTTGCTGATCCCGATCATCCCGATCCGGTCGGGGTCGACGTCAGGCCTCGCCTGCAAGTAGTCGATCGTCCGCCAGGCGTCCCAGCAGGTGTCGAAGTAGAACGGGTGCGTCTGGGGCTCGCCCGGCCCGGTCCGCCAGGCCCGGGTGATCGCCTCGTTGTACGCCTTGGCCCCCATCTGGCCGCCGGCCCGCTCGCCGTGGAACCGGCCGTCGATGGCGACGGCCAAGATCCCGCGATGGGCCAGTTGCTCGAGCCAGGGCCACATCCTTTCCTTCTTGCCGCCGGTGCCATGGAGCACGATCACCGCCGGCATCCGCCCGTTGGCTCCCACCGGCCGGACGACCAGCGCGGGGACGCGTTCGACCGTCCCGTCGGCGTGGGCCTCGACGGCGAAGTCGACCCGCTCGGCCGCCACCCCGCGGTACGGCGGCCTGGTCTCGAGGGTCCGGACATCGAGCGGGACTCGGGGCCGGTCGAGGATCTTGAGGAACGACGCCTTGACCTCGGCGGCCGGGACGGGCGCCCGCGACGGGGCGAGCTGGGCCGGGGGATGCGCCGCGATCAGCAAGAGCCCGACCAAGGCGAGGGGGATGGTCTGTTTCACGGTTGGGTGTCTCGGTCGGCGTCGACCCGGGGATTGGCACCGGACCGCAAAACGCGGGTCGCGGGCGGGGTCGACGGATTTATCGGCGGATGAAGGCGATCGGGCGATCCCGGGCCCCGGGATTCACTCCGGTGCGGAGCGACCAAGATCGTAGCGACGGACCCTCGCACGGGCCAGGGCATTCCGGGAATCCTGCAGGGATTTCGGCACGACCGGGGCTTGCGTGCATGCGGCCCGCCATCGGGCGACGCATGAGGTTCCTCCCGATCACCCGGCGGCGTCGCGACTCAGGCGTTGCTGCAGCAGGGCGACGACGGCGGCCTCCTCGGGGCGGAGGCTGGCCAGTCCCCCGGCCAACTCTTGCTCGGCCCGGTGGCGGAGCGTCCGGAGCATCGACCCATCCAGGTAAGCCTCGATGACCTCGGGATGGACGTAGCACTTCCGGCAGACCGACGGGGTGTTGCCCAGCCGCTCGGCGACGTGCTCGATCGCCGCCACGATGTTCTTCTTCGCCTGGGTCTCCGAGTCGAACGCCTCGAACTCGCGGAGGGCCAGGCTCGCCAGGACGGTCCCGGCCCAGGTCCGGAAGTCCTTGGCCGTGAAGTCGCGCCCGGAGACCTCCCGGAGGTACTCGTTGACGTCGGCCGAGTCGATCGTCCGGGGCTCGCCGTCGTCGCCGAGGTACTGGAATAGCTCCTGCCCCGGGAGGTCGCGACACCGGCCGACCACCCGCGCCAGCCGGGAATCGGCCAGGTCGATCTCGTGCTTGACCCCGCTCTTGCCCTTGAACTCGAAGCGGACCGTTTTCTTGCCGACGCGGACGTGGCGGTCCCGCATCGTGGTCAGGCCGAACGACTTGTTGGTCCGGGCGTATTCCTCGTTGCCCACGCGGATCAGGGTCGTCTCCAGGAGCCGGACGACGGCCGCGAGGACCTTCTCGCGGGGCAGCCCGGGGCGGGCGAGGTCGGCGTCGACCCGCGCGCGGATCGCCGGGAGGTCGGCGGCGAAGGCCATCATCCGGCCGTACTTCGACTCGTCGCGGACGGCCCGCCACCGCGGGTGATAGCGATACTGCTTCCGCCCCCGGGCGTCGCGGCCGGTGGCCTGGAGGTGGCCGTCGGGGTCGGAACAGATCCAGACGTCGGTATAAGCCGGGGGAATCGCCAGCGCCTTGATCCGCGCGAGGTGCCCCGTGTCGCGGAGCGGCCTGCCGTCGAGGCCGAGGTAGACGGCCCCCCGACCGTTGATCTTCCGGCCGAAGCCCGGCCCGGTGTCGGCCACGTACCGGAGCCCCGCCGATTCCGCCGAGACGATCGGGTCGGGGCGGACCGCGGCGGGGGGCGGCCCCTCAGGCCTTCGGGATCGCGTCGTCATGGACCGACCCTGCGAGGCAAGTTTCGTGCCCTCTCGGCGGTGGTCGGCCCGACGGATGGCCTCCAAGCATTCGGGGATTCTCCCGTGGGAGATTAGGCCGTGTGGACAAAACCTGGGTGCTTCTCGTAAGTAGGGTAAGAAATCACGCGATCCCGGACCCGCCGAGAGACCCCAATGCATCGCCATCAGATAGCGGATGAACACTGGGAGCGGATCGAGGGGCTGCTCGCCGGCAGGGCCGGCGACCCCGGCGTCACCGCCAAGGACAACCGACTCGTCGTCAACGCCGTGCTCTGGATCGGCAAGACGGGCGCCCCCCGGCGCGACCTGCCCGAGCGGTTCGGCGAGTCGAACTCGGCCTGGAGGCGGTTCGATCGGTGGTCCACGAAGGGCGTCTGGCACCGGGTCTTCGAGGAGCTGAAGGACCCCGACCTGGAGTGGCTGATCCTCGACAGCACCGTGATCCGGGCCCACCGGCACGCCGCCGGCGCGGTAAAAAAGGGGGCGCCGACCAGGCGTTGGGGCGGTCGAGGGGCGGGTACGGGACCAAGCTGCCCATAGCGGTCGACGGCCCGGGCAACCCGGTAGAGTTCATCCTGACCGGGGGCCAGGCGCACGACATCACCCGGGGCGAGGCATTGATCGAGGGTCATGATCCCGAGGCGGTGATCGCGGACAAGGGATATGACGGGGATGCATTCGTGGCGGCGATCGAGGGGGGCGGCGTGGAGGCGGTGATCCCGCCGAAGAAGAATCGGATTTTCAAGCGAGCGTATGACAAGCATCTTTATAAGGAGCGTAACCCGGCGGAGCGGTTCATCGATCGCATCAAGCATTATCGCCGGGTGGCGACGCGATACGAGAAGACGGCCCGCAACTTCCTGGGGTTCGTTCATGTGGCCGCCATCATGGTGTTGCTGCTCTGACCCAGTCGCCGTATCACGCCCGGATATTGTCCACACGGCCTAGGCCATGTGGACAGCGTTGAGAGAGTTTGCGGGGTCTGGGCTATCGCATCAGGATCATCACCGATGCCAGATGAACAAACGATAAGAAGTTGCGCTTTGTCTTTTCGTGCCGCGTTGCCACTCGTCGATATTGCTTGAGCAGACCGAAATACCACTCCACCTTTACACGCTCCTTGTAAGTGTGTTTGTCATACTCT
>JAABUX010008393.1_pt1 | contig 11923 bp, 25 predicted proteins | sample 5561851 | NCBI WGS metagenome assembly JAABUX01 (sample SAMN10711883, study PRJNA513361) | rock metagenome | isolation source: Antarctica rocks | place: Antarctica: Victoria Land, Richard Nunatak red sandstone | collected 2016-01-03 | reverse complement strand
GACATGGCATTGGAAGGCGAGCCAAAGCTGGCCAGTGCTGTCCAGATCGCGCAGCTGGCCCTGAAGCACAGGCAGAACAAGAACCAGCGACAGCGCATTGTGCTCTTCGTCGGCAGCCCCATCACGGAGACCAAGGTATGTCAGCTTGCTGTGGCGAGCTTCTGCCGCCACGCTCGGTTTTGCTGCCTACACACATCCATCCATGCTGCATTAGCTGCTGTGAACTGCTGTCTCGATATCGCCCTCATCGCTTCGTTTGCAAGCAGCGCGCTGGCAAGCTGTATATTTGCTGCGGTCTTATCATGGTCTGTAGCCCAGCCCACTGAGCTTGCCGCCTCCGCGCGAGCAGGAGGAGCTGGTGAAGATCGGCAAGAAGCTGAAGAAGAACAACGTGGCGGTGGACGTGGTCAACTTCGGCGCGGCGGAGGTGAACGGCGAGCGCCTGGAGGCGTTCATCGAGGCCGTCAACAGTGGGGACAACAGCCACCTGGTGTCCGTGCCCACCGGCACAATCCTGTCGGACACGCTCTTCGGGTCGCCCATCTACCAGCAGGCGCGCCGCGCCGAAGACCCAGCCTCATGAGCAAATCCCTGCCACATCAGGGCTGCTGTCGCCACCGATGAACTGCGCTTGCGTCCGGCCAAGAGTTACAGCAGCTGGCCCGCTGTGATGGCTCTGCAGCTTCAAGCCATATGCATGCAGTCGCGTGCTTGTCGGCGCTGATGTCAAGCGATGGCAGCGTCTCTCCAACGATTGGATGCGATTGATTCATTTTTTACCTGCCGCTGGTTACGCGTAGGAGGGCTCAGGGTACGGTGCCGGCGCCGGCGAGGCGGGCGAGGCTGGCGGAGGCGGCGGCGGAGGCTTTGACTTCGGCGTGGACCCGAACCTGGACCCGGAGCTGGCGCTCGCGCTGCGCGTGTCGCTGGAGGAGGAGCGTGCTCGCCTCAGCGGTCAGGCCGGTGCGCTGCGCGGCTCAATTGATCTATGTACGACTTCCCGGTGTGTGTCACACTGGTAGGTGACCGCCGGCGCAAGGCTTAGTGGTTCTGCATGGACGCAGTGCGGGGAAAACCGCGGTGCTGCATCGCTGTGCAAGCAATCGCCAGCCGCGTGGGGAAGGGACTGACGCTGAAGTGATCTGTTCGGCCGCAGAAGGCGAGGCTGGCGCCGCACCCGCTGCCGCAGGAGACGGCGCAGCCCCGTCAGAGCCGCAGGGTGCCTCAAACCCAGCCCCGGCCACCGCTGCGGCCGCAACCACCGCTGTCGACGAGGCGGAGCCCATGGACGAGGACGCGCTGCTGCAGCAGGCGCTGGCGATGTCAATGACGGCGGATGAGCCGACGCCCGCTGATGACGGCGCCGACGGCGGCGCCAATGGCAGCGCTCCGCACATGGAGCAGGTTTGTTGATGTCGCGCTGCGCATGACGTGATCGATGCCATTGCTGACCCCGGTCAGGACCGGTAGGTTTGGGTTATGGCGCAGCTCATGTCGCAGTGTGTATCACAAAGCTAGGCGCCCCAAATTTGATTGCAATCCCACGGGAGGGCAGGATGCGCACCAATGCCGTTACTTTCATGTTGCTATGTCCCCTTGCTCATGCGAGCAGATGCCTACCTTTCGGCCGCAATTGGTTTGGCGCTCAGCGTGGGTTGACATAATTTCTTCATGTGGCATTGGGCAACCTAGTTACGAGGCAACTCTCATCCAGCTGACAGCTGCACGTTCGCGGTGACTGGCTGGTAGCCGCTGGCGCAAAGGCGGTGTTTGGCGTTTGCTGCTGATGCCTGCGGTCCAACCACAATGTGTGTTGCAGGCGCAGGCTCCAGCGCAGGCTGCGGCGCAGGCTCCGGTGCAGGATGCTACACCTGCGCCAACCCCGGCGCCGGTGAGCTCGGCCGCGGCGATGGAGGAGGAGGAAGAGCTGGACCCAGAGCTGGCGGAGGCGCTGCGCATGTCCATGCAGGAGGAGGCTGATAACGGCGCCGCCGACGCCGCGGTACCTACCGGCGAGCCTGCCGGAGACGTGCGTCTTTTCTACTGGTGGCTCTGCACTTATGTCGTGACGGGGTTGTCGGCTCTGTGTGCTGGAGCAGTAGGTGGGACTGCGGCAAAGCCTCATTTGAGCCTCTGCTAAGCCGCTGACGGAGCATTACGTGTGTATGGTGCGCATGGTGGCTTGTATGGTGCGCATTGGTGGCTTGAGCGGCTGGTGACTGTTAGCGCTGACTGGCGCCCACTTCATGATGGTGCAGATGTTCGGCGACGCGGACTACATGCAGTCCGTGCTGAACATGCTGCCGGGCGTCGACCCCAGCGACCCGGCGGTGCAAAACATGCTGCGGAGTTTGCGAGATGGCAGCGGCGACTGCAAGGAGGACGGAGCAGGGGACAGCAAGCCAGGGCAGTGATTAGCATAAACTCTACCTGAATTTATTGCCAGTGGTCATGCAGGCAGGCATGCTGATTGCGCTGGCACATCCAGTGTCAGAAGCGGCAGGCATCTTTTAACAATTGAACTCGAGGCTTTCTAGGCCGTCTTGTCTTGCCCATTGGCGCTGGCGTCTGCCGTTGACGGTTTCTTCTGCTCCGCAGCCATCTACAGATAACCCTTGGCGCTCAACACGAGCACAGCATACCAAGTAACATGCAAGTGCAGCACCACTGCAAAGTCGGTGCTCACCTGCGCCCAGGCTTGTGCATCGTCCGCGGTCAGTTCAAGAGAGCCATCAGCAGCATTCCACTGCACACCTGTGCACAGGAGCCTGCACAATCACGGGTCTTGCCAGCTCCTCGCTGACAATCAACCCCGGCTTCAGCCTGCTGGACGGCAACATTGGGGCCTATTATGGTTGTCGGCAGAAACAATGGTTGCGAGCTGGCCTCCTCCGCGCTGCTCCATGAAGTCTTCCACGCTTCCCGGGTCGCCGAACCAGCCCAGTCTGTCGGCGACAAGGTGCCTGACGCTGCAGGTTGGGCACTGAACGATGACGACGCCGTTGTCATATGCGCGCCGACTGAAGCTCCGCATGGTCCGCGCCTCTGAACAGACAGCGGCCTCAGCCAAAAATTAGGCAAAGTAGTTCCACCGCCGGGTGAGTGGGTAGACGATGAGGCGTCGTCCATGAAAGGGAGGATACGCACGGCACTGGCCACATGTGAAGAGGATGGCAAGCCGGTCGTCAGGAGCGCTCCTGCGGCCAAAACACCCTGCTCTGCGCCACTGGCTCGCGCAAGCAACTCCATGCTGCGCGCCTGTGACTCACGCACCTGGCGTCTGTGGACGGTGGCTCAGTGCTGGTCGACAGCCAGGCTGGAGAGCAAGCACGGAGCTCGGGCTGCATCGGTGTCTGCTCGGCAGAGCATGGTCGGCGCATGCTGCGGGTAGACACATCACTGCCGAGACCGTCGATGATATATCCCGATGCGGATGGCGCCCAGTGCCTGCGTCAGGGTCTGCCTTGTCAGCGGCAGGAGAAGCGGCTGCATAACGCACCTGCAAACTGAGGCGTCCTGTGCTGAACCGCGCACCGCGAAGGGCTCTGGTGCAGGCGGGCCGCGCCGGCTCGGCCGAAGCGAGAGAGCATGCGTTTCAGGGTGTGCCCTGACTTCGAGACAAAACTCGAGCTCAGGCGATCAAAGGTTGCAAACAGGTGTTGAGACGCTACGTTGATGCTCACAAATGCCGGCTGTGTGCGACCCCACAGCCTTTTGGTGGTTCTAGGTGGAGCCGAGGGTCGTGAGCGCCTGGCACGACATATGTCTTGAAGAGGTTCGAGCAGGGTCACCGTGCGTCACATTTGTTGAACATACGCAGGCCGCCGCCGCAAAGCAAAGCAGGTGCGCGGGTGTGCAGACCAAACCGGTCCCGCCTATGATCATTTGGGCAGGCATATTCGTACATCGCGCCGACGTTGATTTGCGCAGCGCTGCTGTCAACTTCCTGGCCGCAGCTGACTTCACGCATGCGGGGCAGGGCAGGCAGCCGCTCAGCCAGGATGGCGGCGGTCGTGATCCGTCCCGCCAGGCCCGAGGACGCAGCAGTGCTGTTTGAGATGACGCGCGAACTGTGCGAGTTCGAGGAGCTCCTGGAGGAGTTCACCTCGACGCAGGAGCTCCTCCACGAGGGCCTCTTCGGTGACGACCCAGCAGCAGAAGCGCTGATTGCATCAGTGGACGGCTCTGTGGCAGGCTACGCGTTATTCTTTCAGACGTACAGCACCTTCACAGGGCAGCGTGAACAATTGCTGGAGGATCTGTTTGTGAAAGCTTCGCACCGTGGCACGGGCGTCGGAACGAAGCTGCTGCAGGCAGCGGCTGCCATTGCGCTTGACAGGCAGAGGGCCAGGATGGAGTGGATTGTCCTGGAGTGGAACGTAGCTGCGAAGGAGTTCTACAAACGGATGGGAGCCGTGATAGAGCCTGATTGGCGTGTTGTCAGGGCGCAGGGAAGCGAGTTGACAGCACTGGCCAAGCCACAGACGTAGATGTCAAGCTGTGGGCATAGTAGGTTCTGCTGCTTGACCAGCTTTGACCTTGCTTAGACCAGGAATAACAGAGCTTACTGGCGAAACTCGCGGCTCGAGATGCTAGATTCGCATGAGCGCATACATACACTTGTCTACAAAGCTCACACGCTGACGGTCCTCCTAGCTACACTAGCAGCCTGTAATGTGATGCCAGACTAGCCAACTATGGGCTAAAACACTTGCGGAAAGCAATGTGCGATGAATGTAGAGCCTAATGTCAAGTTCGTTGGGGTTCGAAACTCGGTTCGACTGTGTCACACATGAGAAGATCACATTCGGGCACTTCGCCCTGTACCGACGCCGGCGGGTTGAAGAGCATGTGCCTGCAACCAAGACAACCCAAGATGTTGATCTCGCTGCGCCATCATCAGCCAAAGATCGGGAGTGCTAAAGCCGGCTGATGCAACCCCCGCACGCCAGTCAAAACCTCAGTCTTGCCTCCCTTTACGCTCACAACGAGGCTGGCTTGATAACCAAGCGACACGGGTTCCTTTGGGGAACTCACACTCGATCTTTTCGCACAAGAACACATCACACACAAGAATAAGGCCATGCACCTGCCGTGCTGAGTGCGGCCTGCACAGGGTGGCGCTCTCAGAGGGCGAGGAGACATTGGGAGCGCACCAGGCCTGCTCCAGCACATACGCAGCGCGGAAGCCATCCGCCTTCTTCTTGTTCTTCTGCCACTTCCTCACAGGCTTCAGCGCGACGAGGCGGTCCAGCAGCAGTTGGTACTGCTCCTTCGAGTGGCGCAGGATGCGCTCCCGGCTGACCATGAACTCGCCGCAGCACGGGGCCTGCGATGTGCAGCACACGCATCGATTTGCCATCAATTGTCACTCGCGCTAGGCACATTAGGAGAAGTCATGGGCCGTACAAGCACTCACTAGCAACGTCGAGTTCTGCAAAACATACGGACAAGAGCGCACCTGAACGGCGTCGGGCAGCGGCCCCAGCATGCGCTCGAGCAGGTGGCCCCAGAGTTGGTTGACCCACTGACTGATATCGCGGCTGCCTTCCGGAGCATGGAGGTTCAGCTGCAGAGCCTTCTCAGGCTCGTGCGGCGTCAGATACTGCCCAGTCCAGGTGCAGGGCGGGTAATTCCACCCCTTTCTCGCGACATAATGCTTCCCGTGCTGGCATGTCCAGTTGCCGTAGCCCTGCGTTCAGCAGACCATACACTAGGCGCTGATGTCCCGTCATCAAAGCAGCCAGCAAACGGTTGTCTGTGCTTTCTGCGGACGGACTGCACCTCGTAGCGGAGGTTTGCGAAGGGAACAGCGCCCCATCGAAGCCGCTGCAGCAACCCCACCGCGTCTCCCCGGTGCCAGGCGCTGCGGTGGGCGTGCATGAACACGATGCTCGCCGGGAGCCGATCGTAGTGCTCCACGATGTACTGGATGTATACCTGCATGGTGAGGGAGGGTGGTCTCACTCTGTGGCAGGGGCTGCCGCGGGGCCGTGCAGCTCTTGCGTTCAGGGGCATTACCAGCATCAGCCGCCCAGGCCCAACCTTCAAGAGTCATCACGTTGTGGTTGTTGGTGGTGCGTTTTTGCCGACTCAAACCGACGCCGCAAGCTGGTGTGTTGGCTTGCATGGCTTCTCAAGACAGGGTACAGACGAAGTGTGCACCTGTCCTTCTTTACCATTGCCGTTCACGGTGCGGTGCTGCGGCGGCATCGACGCATTGCTGTCCGGCTGCCAGTTGCCCTCGTACACGGTTCGCGGGATGTCGGGCAGGTTCTCATGCAGCCACGAGAGGTCCATCTTTGGATCCTTGTGGTGCGCGATCACGAGCATTCGATCCGGCGGCGAGCTCTGTTGTGAGGGGTCCGCTGACGCTGTGATTGGGCCTGATGGCTGCGCTGGCTTCTGAAGACTTGCCGCTCTGGGAGTGTTTGTAGCGGCCTGCGAGCTGTTATTGATGTGCTGCGCACTCACGCTGAGGGCTGTCGCGCTTGTCGCGCCAGCGCCGAGCGGAGCTCCGCCGTGATTGCCAGCTTGACCTTTACAGTTTCTGCACCAGCCGAGGCCTCGGTCGGCGGCAACCCAGTACTGACCTGCACAAACCAGTCCACCGCACTAGCAGATGCTGTTCGTGCTGAGCGCATGCTGTGTACAGGCAGCTCACTTCTGCAGGGCGTGTGATGACACACAAAAGTAGAGGAGCGCACCATCCCAGCGAACGACGAGCCTGCCTGTGGCCAGCAGGAGCGCCACCGCGCCGATCATGCCCAGGCCGAGGTAAAACGGTGCGTGGCGCTGCCGCTGGCATGCCTCACGAGCATGACCCCACGCCGGGTGCGCACCGGCTGCCAGCATCTACGCCAGAGGCTGCGTAGCTAACAGATGCTCTACCACCGGTGGTCCAGAGCTCCTGTAGCTCCGGCTGCGAGACGAACATGACCGTCAGCACGTCAGCAGGGATGCGACCCGACGGTGCATGCCGTGCGGAAGATGTTTGCAGATACACGCTATCGTGGGTACCATAAATGTGAAGTCGACTCCGCGGGGAAGCAGATCGTGCGTGGTGCAGCCCGCTAGCGGTGAAGACACCTAGCGTACTGTTGTCAAGCATAATCGCTTTGCAGAGTTTACATGGCTTTCATTTTGGCTCCGAGAGGGGGGCACAACCAAGACCCCAGCACTGGGTAGCTACGAGCGGCTGCGCGCGTACGACACAACTGCGCCTGTTGGCCTTGCATGGGAGCAACGGCTTTGCGTGACGCACAAAGCCCCATCATGACGCTCCCGACATGTCAAGTCCAGATCTGTCAGCAGTCGAAGTGCAGTGGCTATAGGCAGCTGACAAGCTGCGCCAATGGGCAGCAGCATCATGCTCTCACAATGGTGTGCCATCCAGATCAAAGTCCCACGGTATCTCACGGCTCGCATTCCGCCGAAGGGCGCTCATCGCTGCAAATTCTGCCTGCAAGCCGGCAGCAGCCCTGTGAAAACTACGCTTCTAAACACGGCTTGCGTGACAACTTGTGCCATTGACGGCTTTCAGATTCAAAAACTGGCACATCAAACGTTGGGGCGCTGCCGTTCTGCAAGGCGTGCAGCTGCAGGGCCAACAATGATGCCGACCGGATCATGTTGCATAGTGGCACATGGGAGGGGCATAGGGTCCCATCAAAGCACACCAGCGGCGCTCCTTCCACGCGTCCCTGGTCGTGCTGCTCGAGCGGGAGGAACGGCAGTCCATCAGCGGGCGGCCACGCGGCATCGTTGTCGTCCAGCAGGTCCGTCAGCGAGAGCAGGTCGTTGCTGTCCCACAGCAAGTCCGAGAGGTCGGGCTCATTTTCGGCGGCCGGCGGGCCCAGCGCAGCCGCAGCGCTGCCTGCGCTCACGTCAGGGCACAGAGATTCTTACAGGCGCATAAGACAGCGAGAACGCTTGAATCAGTGATATTGCATCATGGTCACGCATTGTGTTGCCGGGAGCAAAGCGAGTCTCAGCCGCCGCAGGATACGCACAGAGGATCGCAGCAGAGGATCGTAGACACACAATGCTTTTTGCAGCGGCCGAAACCAAGGTTCCGTGAAGCAGCGGAATGCTGCTTGCTCATACAACACACGGCGAGGAGGCGTGACTTACAGAGCTGCTGGGGTGCGGAGCTACACGCCGGGCTGTTTGCTGCAGATGCACCGGCCGCGTCGCTGTCGAGGCGCAGCAGTCCCAGCAGCGACCGCGGTGTGCTGAGGTTGCGCATCACGCCCAGGCGTCCGTCGCTGCCCTTTGCCGCCTCGCCCTGACTCAGCTGATGCGCAAACATGCCGCCTCCTGCACATTAATGCCAAGTTTTCTGCGTGGCGCCTGCAGCCGGTCGATACCTTTCGTTGCTGCAAGAAAACACCAGCCAGCAAAGATCACACTGCGAGGATTTTGGCGGCATGCACGGTGACCACGTCGAACACGCAGACATGGTGATGTGGACTGAAACATGAGCTGTAACGTTCAAGTACAGCAATTAGCCTGACTCTGTATTGCGCGGCGCACCGTCGCTCTCCGGAGGCGTGGCGAAGGTGCACATCAGGTCCGGCGACACCGGCGCAGGCAGCTCATCGCGCTGGCAGCCCTCCTCCTCGCCGTCCGAGAGCAAGCCCCTCTCCTGCGCCTCAGCGATCTGCGACGGACCTGCATGTGCATATGGCAGCGCGGTCGTCAGCAGCAGGCTCAGTGCGCACAAGGTGTCTCCTCAGGATCGCTGACTGACGCAGGACCCTCCCTACCAAGCGTTCGAATGCTCTGGTACCGACCAGAATGTGCAGATGCTCACGTCTTGGAAAGGAGCTGAACGAGCTCCTCTATATGATACATACTGAGTAGCTGCATCTAAATGTGATCCAGACAGAGCAAAAACAGCAACTTGTCTGTCTTGAGCTGGTTCGAATTTTAGAAGGTTCCAGCTAAATCTGCCGCCGTGATGGCGCACTCATGAGGTGCTGGTAGCCGGCCAGCGCGAAATTGGTGACCGCCAGGATGCCCTTCTGCGCCACCGCCTCCGTGTCGTACGCGATGGCCGCCTCGATCTCGGTCACGTACAAGCCCAGATACCTGCGCGGGACGGGCTATCGTAATGAGACTCTGCACATAGTGCATGTATGCGCCGGTAGACTGCACACGCGAACAGAACTGATGAAAAGTTTCGCTCACTTGTATTTCTTTCCTGTGGCCTGACCGATCCTTGCCTCCCACTTCCCTTTCTGGTGCTGCACCAGACAGGGTGCATATCAAGAGTTGCGTCGAAGTCACGTCATGCGCCTCAGAACTCATTACAGGACATTGCGTCCGGCTTGGCAACAGCGTGCTACACCATCGCTGCAATGCTGGACAGCGAACCCGCGTGACGCCTCGGAACTGACTGCTGGCCCGCTGGAAGCCCTTGCTCTGCTGCCGCAGGGACTGCACGAGATGCGCCTTCGTCACCTGCGCAGCTCGACTAGCGTCAAGCACACGCACAGCGCAGGCAAAGCCGACTCCTGCGTGCATTCTGTTGCTGGCAAGAGCGCAGCTGCAGGCTCACCTGCGCAAGCTGGCTGAGGTGGACATCGTAGTTGCGGATGTTGAAGTTCGTCACGGCCTCGGGTCCGCGGAACTTGCAGGCCGCAATGTCGTAAGCCTGCACTCAGCACACTCAGTGCTCCGTGGGTCTGTGGGATGCGCGACTATCTGCGCTGCGCAAGGTGGCGGTGTAACTACGGTATCCGCAGTGCTGCAAACAGAGGACGGCAACCTCTTACCAGCGCAGCCTGGTGTTCGGAGTCGAAGCCTCCCAGGTACAGCTGCTTGGAGTTCTCCCAGATGTGGCTCTCCCAGCGCCGCGTGCGGCAGTGATGAGTGACCCCGCGGTAGCGTGAAGTGGTCCGAGCCTTCGCACGCTCCCGGACCACACCCTGCGAGCTCCTGCGCCTTGCATCAACATGGTCAGTCTCGTGATCTCATGAATCTGCAGTTGTGGTGGCCAGCTAAATACCCTGATACATGATCGATGGGCATCAACGCCGTGCAATGCTTGTCCTGATGCGCGCAGAGCCCAAGGTGAGTCAGCTGAGCGCTGGGCATGCCAGCCACATATGAGCTCAGCCATGCAGTGCGCCGTTAGCACCGCTTCTTGGGCGACACGTCTTCTTGGTCGTCTTCTTCCTCGTCCTCTTGCTCCTCCTCTGACGGCACGTACGCAGCGTTGTTGGCGTCCTCATCATCCGCTGCAAAGCTGTGGTGCCGACCGCCACGCATCTTGGGTATCTGCTCAACAATGGTGCTCGTCTGCGAGGCTACGAAGGTGTGCAATTGCGCCTTCGCTGCGGTGCTTGTTGTGACTGCGGACCGTATATAGGGCCATGGCATGAAAGCTTACATGCAGCGCTGATACTGTCACTAGACCTGCGAGCTATCCCTAGCCCTGCCGACCAACCGATTCACCGAGGCGCGGCATGTGAGGGCACATTTCAGAACATGTAGGTACAGACGATCCGGTTGCCATGGGACGTTGCTCTTACAGCTGCTACTCTGCTTGATGAGGTCTGTACGGGGATCGCTGTGGTGTGCACCCTCACCCTCACCTGGGTCTGACTGAGGGCGTCCAGCTGTGCTGTAGAGCGATGCACGATGCTTCACATGGGCGGAGGCGATCCCAGTGCTGTCGCGATCTCGAGCAGAGGCTGCAGCCGCAGATCAGATCCTCGGTGCATCGAACGTTGTGAGATGAGGCATGATGAACGGCCAGGGTCGAGCTAGGCATCTGCTCAGGGTTTGGGCTCACCATGCATTGGTTTTCACGAAACAATACGCCCTACTTGCCCACAACGGTTCACTTGTTGAAGCGCATACGCACATCCTGATCCTCACACGCTGGTTCAATGCATCCGTGCTCAGCACGTGCAAGCACATCGCAACCGCAGGTTGAGACTAGCACGCAGGCACGGGACATGTTGTCTGTTCGAGCTAAACTGCGGGTCATTGGCCCGACAAAGTCTTCTGCAGCGCCGCCTGATCCGCGGGTGTGAGCTGCGCGAAGATGCTCTGGAAGACATCCGGAGGGAGGTTAGCCTGGATCTGATTGACAAGCCGAGACATGCGCTGCACTGTGTCGTCTGAGGCCAGGTCGTGGCCGTTGATCAGCACCCGCACGATCACCGACAGGATGAGCGGCAGGTTCTTGTTGCCCGGCCCCAGTATCCTGCATCGGGAGATGGCCGCTTCGTCAGCTGCGTTCGGCGAGCCAGCAGCAGCTCCTCGCGATGTTGCTGATTGTCGCGGTGGCTTGTCCAGACACATGACTCGCATCAGCAACCGCATCAAGGTGACACGCGGGCCCTGTCATTGCATACGGCTGCCAAGCAATGCAGAATATACAGACACGGCGGGCTGGGAGTGCGTGCGTCGCATGAGCACCTGGGGTCGGACTGCTCTATGAGGCGCACAAGAAGGGCGTGAGAGCCCTGCGCCTCGACCTCGTCCACTGTCAGGGGGAGGCTATTCAGCCAAGCCTCCGCGACTGCTGCGCTGTCCACTGCATCGCTCTGGAACTCCAGCACCTGCGCACCCAACAGACGCGTCGGTGTCATCTACCTCCTGCGTGACTTTGACCACAATGCAATCCAGCGGGCAGCAGCACCCAATGGGCACGGCTACGCGCAGACTAGCTACAGAAGTACGACGCTCTGCTTAAATTGATCGTGTTTCGAATCTGGCCAGCTGCAAGTGACACTGGCACGAATGACACTCTTGACACAGCAAGGACGTTTGACGCACAAACTCTCACATCCACTGTAGACGGTTTTGAGGCGATGGAGCGCACCTTGCCGAGGGCGCCGATGGCGTTCTCCGTGGCCATGGCGTTGTCCTCTTCCCTGGCGCCGGGTTTCCGGATGACCGCCATCAG
>JAABUX010008392.1_pt1 | contig 11924 bp, 10 predicted proteins | sample 5561851 | NCBI WGS metagenome assembly JAABUX01 (sample SAMN10711883, study PRJNA513361) | rock metagenome | isolation source: Antarctica rocks | place: Antarctica: Victoria Land, Richard Nunatak red sandstone | collected 2016-01-03 | reverse complement strand
GCGGCTCGTTCGAGGCGCCCAACCCCAACGCAAACCTGGAGAAGATCGAAATTCCCGACGTCCTGACGGTTCAGGAACTCGCGACCTCGATGATCATTCCGGCCAAAGACGTCATGAAGGAGCTCATCAAGATGGGCACCATGGCGACGATTAACCAGAATATTCCCGCGCTCGTCGCGCAAAATGTCGCGAAGAAGTTCGGCTTCAACGCGGTCATCAAAGAAGCGGGCGAAGAAGTCGTCGTCGAGCAGGAAGAGGACCGTCCCGAGCTCCTCGCGTCGCGGCCGCCCGTCATCACCGTGCTCGGTCACGTCGACCACGGCAAGACCTCGCTGCTCGATCGCATCCGTTCCGCGAGCGTCGCTTCCGGCGAAGCCGGCGGCATCACGCAACGCATCGGCGCATACACGGTCGAGCGCAACGACGCGAAGATCACGTTCATCGATACGCCGGGTCACGAAGCATTCACGCAGATGCGTGCGCGCGGCGCGAAAGTCACCGACGTCGCAATCCTCGTGGTCGCAGCCGACGACGGCGTCATGCCACAGACGCTCGAGGCGATCTCGCATATCAAGGCGGCGGGCGTGCCGATCGTCGTCGCCATCAACAAGATGGACAAAGAGGGCGCGGCGCCCGATCGTGTGATGTCGCAACTCTCGGAGCAAGGCTTGCAGCCGGTCAAATGGGGCGGCAAGACCGAAATGGTCGAGGTCTCGGCGCGTAGCGGGCAAGGCGTCGACGAACTGCTCGATACCGTGTTGCTCGAAGCCGAGCTCAAGGATCTCAAGGCCAACAAAACGCGGCGCGCGCAAGGCGTCGTCATCGAATCCGCCCTCGACAAGGGTCGCGGCGCCGTCGCAACGGTGCTCGTGCAGAACGGCACGCTACGCGTCGGTGATGTCGTCGTCGTCGGTTCGGCGTTCGGGAAGATCCGCGCGCTCGTCGACGACAAGGGCAAACAAGTGAAGAAGGCCGGGCCTTCGATCCCGGTCGAGATCATGGGGCTCTCGGAAGTGCCATCGGCAGGTGACTCGCTGATGGTCGTCTCCGACGAACGCGTCGCCCGCGAAGCGGCCGCCAAACGTTCGACGCGTCGCAAAGACGTGGCGATCGCGGCGACCGACGGACCGCGCGTCTCGCTCGAAAGCTTCATGGCGACGCCCGCAAACGGCGGCAACAAGACGCTCAACCTCATCCTCAAGGCCGACGGGCAAGGTGCGGTCGCCGCGTTGCGCTCGCGCGTCGAGGGGCTCTCGAAGGGCGAAGTCTCGATCCGCGTGATCTACGCGGGCGTCGGCGCCATCACGCCCAACGACGTCAATCTCGCGAGCGCGTCCAACGCCGTGCTCATCGGATTCAACATCCGCCCCGACGATACGGTCAAGCGCTTGAGTGAAAACGAGCAGGTCGACATTCGCTTCTACAACGTCATCTATGACGTCGAGAACGATCTCAAAAAGGCGATGGTCGGCATGCTCGCGCCGAAGTACCGCGAAATCATCCTCGGTCGCGCCGAAGTGCGCGAGGTCTTCAAAGTGTCGAAGGTCGGCACGATCGCGGGTTGTTACGTGCAGAGCGGCAAGCTCGTCCGCAACGCCAAGGTACGCATCCTTCGCGATTCGGCGGTCATCTTCGAGTCGGAACTCGAGTCGATCCGCCGGTTCAAGGACGACGTCAAGGAAGTCGCCGAGAACTACGAGTGCGGCGTGCAAGTCGCACGCTTCGCCGACCTCAAGAACCTCGACATCATCGAGGCGTACGCGAGCGAACTCGTCGCTCCGGAACCTTCGCTGAACTAAGTTCTATATGGGCACGAGCCTGCAGCCCCCGTTCGTTCGCACCACGGTCACCGTGGAGGCGAGCGGTCGAGGGGCTTCGGGGCTGAGGTGGCCGCCGGTCGCGATGTACGTGATGTTTGGGATCGTATTCGTAGGCTTCGGCGCGTCTGCGATTGCGGAGAGCTCGCAAGGATCGAACATGCACGTTCGGGCTTCCGCTTGGGGTCAACTCGCGTTGGGCGTTGCTTATTTTGTGCAAGCCTTCGTGTTATCCAGGAAGGGCAAACGTGAGAACGCGTGACGTCGTGATCTGCTGGCGATTGCCGAGTTCGGAGACTTGCTGATGGGCAAGTCGCTCCAGCTTCCGTTCGTTCGGGCCACGGTCGCCGTGGCCGCGAGCGGACGAAAGCTGCCGGCTTGGGTCTTCTCGAAGTGTCGACGGCTGGAAGAAGTGCTCACCACATGGGTATCGGATTTATGAAGGTCGTCCTCGGCGCTGGCCTCCTCGTGTTTGCCACGATTTCGATTCGAAAATCGAAGCGTGCGAAGACGTAAAGTGTCGACGTTTCTGCTACGAGCCTCGGCCCGCGATCTCGCGATCGGGGCGATCCTCGCTCTCGTCGCGGCGATGGTGCTCGATGCGACCTCGCTACGCGGTTTCGGCGACGTCTTCGTCGCTCTCTCATTCGGCTTCGCCGTCGGGCTCGGTGTGATGGCCCTGCTCGCGTGGCAACGGCAACGCGCGCGATGAAAGCGCTTCTCGCAACGACAGTCGTCCCCGCGATGCGGCTCTTGCTCTTCGGCTTCGAGCGGGCGGTTCGCCGCTATCGTACGGACAAGATGCGCTCGTGAGCCGCAAAGAATCGCGCGCGTCCGTCGCCGCGCGTCGCAAGGCCATCGCGCAACGGCGCGAACGCGCGCAGCGCGCCATCGAAGCATCGCCCGATGCGTCGAGTCCGGCGGGTCCGATAACGGCTGCCGCACGTCGTGCCAATGTGCGCGAAGCGCGAGCGGTCGCCACGACCGCGGTGAAACCCACGGTCGGCGACGCGCGACTTTGGAACGCGCTCCTCATCGGCGGTGCGGCGATCGCGTTCGGATTACTCGGCCGCCAACTCGTCGATGTCTATCAAGATCGCTCGCGTCCGAAGTTGCTGCAAAACGATATCTACAGTGCCCTCGGATCGGTCGCGCTCCTCATCATCATCGGCGCGTTCGCGTACAATCGGTGGCGCACGAACGGGCAGTCGCGCTAACGCGCGACGTTACGCCCCGCGCAAGAACGGTCGCAGTGTCGCGTTATACGCGGAAGGGCGCTCCTGCATCGCGAGATGCGAGACGTTCGGGAGCACGTCGAGCGTGATCCCGTCGTATCGCCCGTAACGATCAACGTCGGAACGTCGATCCTTCCGAGATCGGCACGACGATCCCAATGCTTCAAGCGGTCGGTCATGCGCTTTGCGAATCGTCGAGTCAGACGGCTGCATCGAAGATCTCGATGCCGATCGATGCGGCGGCGGCACGCATGCGACGATCGTTCGTCGCAAGCCGCGCACCGAGGTGTCGAGCAACGGCAACGTACGACGCGTCGTACACCGTAAGCCCTGTCTCGCGAGCGAGTTCGAATTCTTCGCCGGAGTGATGCGGGACTTCGACGCGGACCTTCCACGCGCGGATGGCTTCGAGCGACCTTCGTGCTTCTTCGGCGGTAATGCGTTGTCGACGCAATGCGAGGAGAAGTCCGTTCTGAACTTCGTAATGCCAGAGCGCTGGGACGACGATCCCGTCTGTAAGCGCGCGCTCGAGCGCGGCATCCGCGTACGCGTCGTGTTCATCGATCAGCATCGATGCGAGCGCCGTCGATGCGTCGATGACCAGGGGCGTCAGATGCGATGCCCTTCATGGATCACTTCGCGCCACGTCTCCCCGGGTTCGAGGAAATTTCGACCGCCGTTGCGAGCCCGGATGCTCTCACGCAACGCACGCACATCTGCCATGATCTCTTCGACCGATTTGCGCGGCCGGGAAATGACGGCGACCGGCTTGTTGTTGCGCGCGATCGTGATCTCTTCGCCCTGCTCCACGCGCTCGATTATCTTCGAGAGGTGTGTTTTCGCCTCGGCAATGTTGAAGACGCGGTGCTCCATAAAGTTAGTCTATCATGTTGACCAACTTCGAGCAATGTGGGCCACGTGGAGAACGACATCCGGCCCCGGCCGTCGAATGGAACGGGTCGAAGCGGATTCGGAGCCTACGCGACATGCGCGGCGGACGACTTCGTCGGAACCGGAAAGGCACCGAATGAAACGCGAGCGCATGGGGCGCATCGATCACGAACTGCAGCGCGAACTCGCGCGGCTGATCTCGACCGAACTCAAGGATCCGCGCCTGGGATTCACGACCGTCACGCGCGTCGAGATTACGAACGACCTGCAGCGTGCCCGCGTCTATGTTTCGATCATCGGCGATCGCCACGTCGCGAAGCAAAGCCTCATCGCGCTCGAATCTGCGAAGGGGTTTCTTCGCGGTGAACTCGGGCACGCCGTCGTGTTGCGTCATACGCCGGAACTAGAATTCGTCGAAGATCGCTCGACCGAGAAGGCCATCGAATTGAGCAAGGTTCTGGCGCGCACCGCGAGCGAAGCGGCGGCGGCGGCAGCGATACACGCGGGATCGCCGGTCGGCCCGAGCGGTAGCGATGCCGGGAGTGAAATCGTAGCGGCCCACGTCGGAGATGGCGATGATCGATAGTCAACCCCGCGCGTCGACGACGGACGAGGTCGTCGCCGAACTGCGCAAACGCTCCGCGTTCGTTTTCGTCAGCCACGTGAAGCCCGACGGCGACACGCTCGGTGCGGGGCTCGCACTCGGGATCGCGCTGCGCAACATCGGCAAGCGCGTCGCATATTTTCAACAGGATCCCGTGCCACGCAACCTGCGCTTCCTGCCCGATGCCGACCGCGTCGCGCGCGAGCTGCCCGCGGATTTCCCGGCAGATGCACTCTGGGTGTTCTGCGACATGAGCGACACGTCGCGCGCCGGTGAATATCTGCCGCAGCTCGACCGTGCGAACGTGCTCGACATCGATCACCACCTCGGCAATACGCATTTCGGTGCGTTAAATTACGTGCTCAGTGACGAGTGCTCGACCGGCACGTGCGTGCTCAAATTGCTGCGAGCGATGGATGCTCCGATCACCAAAGAGATCGCGACCAACCTGCTCACCACGATCATGACCGACACCGGCGGGTTCATGCACTCGAACACAACGGCCGACGTGCTGCGCATGTCCGCGGAACTCACCGATCTCGGGGCCGATAAAGAAGAGATTACCGAAAAGATCTTTGCGAACAAACGCATTGCCTCGATCCGCATCGTCGGTCGCGCGCTCGGCGACGCGCGACTCGAGATGGATGGGAAGTTCTGCTGGTCGCTCGTAAACGACGCGATGCTCGCCGAGACCGGCGCCGACGGTGAAGACACCGAGGAGATCATCCAGCACTTGCGCAGCGTCGAAGGCGTCGATGTCGCGGCACTTTTCAAAGATTACGACGGCGACATTCGCGTGAGCTTGCGCGGTAACGGCCGCGTCAACGTGCAGCAGGCCGCGGGGCGTCTCGGCGGCGGCGGCCACTACCGCGCATCCGGACTGACGTTCCGCGGGACGATCGAAGAAGCGATCGATGCGGTGCGCGCGGCGATCGTCGCGGAAGGCTTATAGCCGCCCCGGCCGCGATGCTCGGGTTCGTCAATCTCTTCAAGACCGCGGGGCCGACGTCGACGCAAATCGGCGTGCGCGTCCGAAAACTCTACTCGCATCTGGCCGGCACGAAACTACCACTCGGTCATCTCGGCACACTCGATCCGATGGCGGCCGGCGTCTTGCCGCTCGCGCTCGGGAAGGCGACGCGGCTCATCCCGTTGATCGAAGACAAACGCAAATCGTACGCGTTCACACTCGTGCTCGGGCGAACGACCACGACGGGCGACGCGACGGGCGAGCCCGTGCGCACCACACGCATTCCGCAGAATGCGCGCGAAAAATTAGAAGCCGCGATACCACGCTTCGTCGGCGCAATCGAACAAATTCCGCCGATGTACAGCGCGCTCTCGATCGACGGCGAGCGGCTGTACGCCCTCGCGCGCCGCGGTGAAATCGTCGAGCGCGCGCCGCGACAGATCACGGTCTACGGCCTCACGTTGCTCGGGTACGAAGCCGGCATCGCGCGATTCGCGCTCGCGTGTTCGGAGGGGACGTACGTGCGGACGCTATGCGAAGATCTCGGCGAAGCGATCGGGTGCGCCGCGCACATGGGCGCGCTCCTGCGGGACGGGGCAGGGCCGTTCGTGCTGTACGAAAGTTTGACGCTCGATGAAGTCGAGGCTGATCCGGTCGCAGCCCTGATCGCGCCCGAGCGCGTGCTGCCGTTTCCGACGATCGTGCTCGATGGCCGTGGTGCCGCGGATTTTCGCGCCGGGCGGCTCGTGCCGCTACCGACGGGGTCGGCGTCGAAGCACCTGTTCGTGCGCGATGCGTCGCGTACGCTCGTCGGCGTCGGCGAAGCCGTCGGCGCGTTGCTCGCACCGCGCAAAGTCTTTCAATAACCGTGAAAATCCACCATCACATCGAAGTACCGGTTTCGTCGCGGCCGCTCGTGCTCGCGCTCGGCTTTTTTGACGGCTTTCATCGCGGGCACCGCGAGATCGTGCGCACGTTGCTGCGGCATCGGCGACCCGGCTACCGCGCGGCGGTGCTGACGTTCCGCAATCACCCCTCAACGCATCTGCGCCCCGATAACGTGCCGCCGCTCATTTCGACCGTCGAGGAGCGCGTCAATCATCTCGCGGACGCGGGGATCGACGAACTCTACCTCGTGCCCTTCGACGACCGCGTCGCGCGCGTCGAGGCGCGAGCGTTCTGCCTCGACACGCTGCACCGGGTGCTCGGCGCGCGCACGATCGTCGTCGGCGAGAATTTCCGATTCGGTGCCGGACGTATGGGCGATGCGACGCTCGCCCGCGAGACGCTCGCCGCGGTCGGCACGGCCGTCGTTGCGGTGGCGCCGATCGCCGATGCCGACGAGCGCGTCTCGAGTACGCGCGTCCGCGCGGCGATCTTGCGCGGCGATATGGCCACCGCAGATCGGCTTCTCGGCGGCTCGTACGAACTGCGCGGCCGCGTGGCGCTCGGCGCGGGCCGCGGCCATGACCTCGGTTTTCCCACCGCGAACCTCGTGGTCGACCCGCACAAGACGCTACCGGTGGACGGCGTCTACGCGGTCGTCGGCCGTCACGACGGGCGCGATCATCGTGGACTCGTGTCGATCGGCACCAATCCAACGTTCCAAGGGACCGCTCGGACCGTCGAAGCGTGGCTGCTCGATTTCAAGAAGACCGTATACGGGGAAGACATCATGCTGCGCGATTTTCGCTTCGTGCGCGAGCAGAAGAAGTTTGCGTCGGTCAAGGATTTACTCGCGCAGATGAACGATGACGCGACGCACGCGCCCTATCCGTCGTTCGTGACCACGTAGGTGCGCGCGATCTCGCGCGGACCGTATTCGTTGCAAAAGGAGTTACCATCGTGTCGTTCATCAAGTTCTTCCGCGCGTCTCGCGTTGTCGGCGTCGCGTTCGCGGCCGCCGTCGCTTTGAGCGCGGCGGTTCCGGCGGCCGCGGCCCCGCACGATGGCGACCTCGCACCGGCATTCAGGTTGCCCAAGGCGACGGGCGGTACGCTCTCGCTCGCGCAGTATCGCGGCAAGGCCGTCTATCTCAATTTCTTCGCGTCGTGGTGCGGCCCGTGCAATAATGAAGCTCCCACCGTCGCGCAACTCTACGGGCAATATCATCGCCGTGGCCTCGCGACGATCGGCGTGAACGAGCAAGAGGATCGAGAGAAAGCGCTCGGTTTCGCGCGCAAGTACAAGTGGCCGTTCGCCGTCGCACTCGACGATGGCAACATGGGCAAGGATTACGGCGCGCTCGGCCTGCCCATCCATGTCTTCATCGACAAGGCGGGAAAAATCAGCACGTATCGCATCGGTGAGATGTACCGTAGCGAAATCGAAGAAGCGATTAAGAAGATCCTGTGAGCGACGCCAGTGACGTCGTGCGCTCGCAATTCGGTTTGCCCCCGAGCGCGATTGCCTATCCGCACGACGTCACCGAACGCATTGCGGGCGCGCTCGACGCGCAGATCGCGCGCGGCGAGATGCCGCGTACGAAACATCGCGACGGCGCGTCGCCGCACTTCACGAATCGGCTGATCCTCGAGACGAGCCCGTACCTGCGGCAACACGCGCACAATCCCGTCAACTGGTACGCGTGGGGCGACGAAGCGTTCGACGAAGCGCGCCGGAGCGGCCGGCCCGTGTTTCTCTCCGTCGGCTACGCGACGTGTCACTGGTGTCACGTCATGGAAGAAGAGTCGTTCGAAGACGTAGCGATCGCGACGTTGCTCAACGAGCAGTACGTCCCGATCAAGGTCGATCGCGAGGAACGACCCGACGTCGATACCGTCTACATGACCGCATTGCAGGCGCTCACGCGCCAGGGCGGGTGGCCGATGAGCGTGTGGCTCGATGCCGACCGTCGGCCGTTCTTCGCCGCAACGTACCTGCCGCCGCATGACGGGTCGCGCGGCGCGATGCGCGGCTTCGCTTCGATCGCGGCGGAACTCGCGCGCATCTATCGCGACGATCCCGCGAAGGTCGCCGCATCCGCGCAATCGATCGTCGAGGTCGTGCGCGCGTCGATGACGGGCTTTTCGGCCGGCGGTGAACTCCCCGGTCTTGCGGTGGTCGACGACGCGGTTCGTACATACGGTCGCATGTTCGATGCGGAGCGCGGCGGGTTGCAGGGCGCACCGAAATTTCCGTCGAGCCTGCCCGTTCGCGTCATGTTGCGCGCGCACGCACGCACGGGCTCGCCCGAGCCGCTCGCGATGGCGACGCGTTCGCTCGAAGCGATGGCTGCGGGCGGCATGCACGATCAACTCGCAGGCGGCTTCCACCGCTACTCGACCGACGATCGCTGGCTCGTGCCGCACTTCGAAAAGATGCTGTACGATAACGCGCTGCTCGCGGTCGCGTATGCGGAGGCGTATCAAGTGACGCACCGTGCCGATTTCGCGCGTGTGCTGCGTACGACGCTCGATTACGTCCTGCGCGAGATGACGGCACCGGAGGGCGGATTCTACAGCGCGACCGACGCCGATAGCGAAGGCGAGGAAGGCACGTTCTTCGTGTGGCGCGAGCACGAACTCCGCGCGGTACTCGGCGACGACGCCGACCGCTTCGCGCACTTCTACGGCGTTACGTCCGGTGGAAACTTCGAGGGTGCGAACGTGCTCTTCGTGCCGCAACCGGATGAAACGAAATGGCACGCGCTCGCGGACGCGCGCGAACGGCTACGCATCGCACGCGAGGCGCGGCCGCATCCGCTCCGTGATGAGAAGATTCTTACGGCGTGGAACGGGCTGATGATCTCGGCGCTCGCCTTCGGCGGCTTCGTGCTCGACGAACCGCGCTACGTGCGCGCGGCCGAACGTGCGGCTGGCTTCCTCGCATCCGAACTCACGCATGACGGTCGTTTGCAGCGCAGTTGGAAAGACGGGCGAACCTCGGGCGCGGGGTTTCTCGAGGACGATGCATTCCTGGTCTCTGGATTGCTCGATCTGTACGAAGCGACGTTCGATCGGGCGTACCTCACGCGCGCACTCGCACTCGCGCGGGGCACCGAGACGCATTTCGCCGACGTCGCGGGCGGGGGCTGGTTCCGTAGCGCCGCGGATCACGAACGCTTGATCGCGCGCGAGAAGCCGAGTCACGACGGAGCGGAGCCCTCGGGCGCCTCGGTCGCGACGCGCAACGCTCTGCGGCTCGCCGCCCTCACGAGCGACGAGACGTGGCGCGCGATCGCGGAGCGGGCGCTGCGCGCGTATGCGAGCGTGCTCGAGCGACAGCCCGCCGCGATCGCCGAAATGCTGCTCGCCGTCGAATTTGCGAATGCGCGCGTGCCGGAAATCGTGCTCGTGGGGCACGCCGCATCGACGGAGACGACGGGCGATCCCTCGCGTTTCCTCGATGCGCTGCGAGCGACGTTCGTCCCGAATCGCGCGCTCGCGGGTGCGTCCGATGAGACCGGACTCGAAGCGCTGGCCGCGCTCGCCCCGATCGTCGCGGGAAAGATGCCGAGCGACGATGCTGCGACTGCGTTCGTCTGTGAAGCCGGCGCGTGCCACTTGCCGACGACCGACCCCGCGGCGATGTTGTCCCAGATTCGCGCGCTCGCTCAGCCGTCGATCGTGTAGAGCCACCAGCGCGGCGTGCCCTTGCGCGCGCCGCGATCGAAGTAGAAGATCGCGGTGCGGCCGTCGCGGAGCGCCGTCTCGTACCAGTGCCGCTTGAGATATGCGTCGCCGCGATCGGTCTTCGTCGAGCGCCACGTTCGCAGCATGCGGTCGACGACGAGCGTTTCGTCGTGCCACGCAAACGACGCGGGCACGACGGGTTCGCCGCGCGCGAGTCCCGACGCGTCGTGCGTGTCGACGCTCGGCGCCACGGACTCGCTGACGAAACGCATCGCCGCCCGCACCCGCGCGGCGTTACGCCGCGATGACCTCGATGCGCGCGGCGTCGCGTAACTCGACGCGTGCGGCGCCGCCTTCTTTGATCGTCCCAGAGAGGATCGCGGTCGAAAGCGGGTTCGTCACGAGCTTCGCGATCGTGCGCGCCACGTAGCGCGCGCCGCTGCCGGCCGAAAGCGACTCCATCGCGATGAAGTGCCGCGCGTCGTCGGAGAGGACGATCGAAACACGGAGCGCGCTCAGACGATCGGCTACCGCGTGCATCTGCAGTTCGACGATCGCCTCGATCTCGGCCGCACCGAGTGCGTTGAAGTGAACGACGTCGTCGATGCGATTGAGCAACTCCGGACGCAGATAGATCTCGAGTTCGGTCGGATCGGCGTTGCTCGTGAGGATGACGATCGCGTGGCGGAAGTCGATCGCACGGCCCTTCGCGTCGGTCACGCGGCCGTCGTCGAGGATCTGCAAGAGAATTGCCGCGACATCGCCGTGCGCTTTCTCGAATTCGTCGAACAGCACGACGCAGTACGGGCGACGACGCACGGGCTCGGTGAGTTGGCCCGGCTCGTCGTGACCCGAGTATCCCGGCGGCGCGCCGAGCAGTCGCGACACGGTGTGGGATTCCGTATACTCGGTGAGGTCGATGCGCACGAGCGCATCTTCGGTACCGAACAATTCGGCCGCGAGCGCGCGCGCGAGTTCCGTCTTACCGACGCCGCTCTGGCCGACGAAGAGAAAGCCGCCGACCGGTTTGCGCGGATCCTTGAGGCCCGCGCGTCCGCGCCGGATCGCCTGTGCGACCGATGCGATCGCCGCATTCTGACCCACGACGCGTTTGCCGAGCGCCGTTTCGAGCGCGAGCAACGTGCGCGACTGTTCTTCGGTCAGCGAGCCCTGGGGAATGCCCGTCCACTTCGAAACGATCGCCGCGATGTCGGTGGGCTCCACGACGGAACGGCCGGCGAGGCCGACCGATGCCGACGCTTCGTCGATGAGGTCGATCGCCTTGTCGGGTAAGAAGCGGTCGACGATGTAGCGCGCCGAGAGCGCCGCCGCCGCATCGATCGCGCTGTCGGTGATCGTGACGCCGTGGTGGTCTGCGTACTTCTTGCGCAGCCCGCGCAAGATGCCCGAGGTCTGCTCGATCGTCGGCTCGGCGACGGTGACGGGTTGGAAGCGGCGCTCGAGCGCGGCGTCGGCTTCGATGTGTTTGCGATACTCGTCGAACGTCGTCGCGCCGATGCACTGCAGCTCTCCGCGCGCGAGTTCGGGCTTGATCATCGAGGAGAGATCGAGCGAGCCTTCCGCGGCGCCCGCGCCCACGAGGGCATGTAGTTCATCGATGAACAGAATGACCTCGCGCGACGAACGCTTGACCTCCTCGAGGATGCGTTTGATGCGCCCTTCGAATTCGCCGCGGTATTTCGTCCCGGCGACGAGAGGCCCGAGTGCGAGCGCGAGGACGCGTTTGTCGCGCAGGGCCGCGGGCACGTCGCCGCGCGCGATGCGCTGCGCCAAGCCTTCGACGACCGCCGTCTTGCCGACGCCGGGCTCGCC
>JAABUX010008391.1_pt1 | contig 11925 bp, 24 predicted proteins | sample 5561851 | NCBI WGS metagenome assembly JAABUX01 (sample SAMN10711883, study PRJNA513361) | rock metagenome | isolation source: Antarctica rocks | place: Antarctica: Victoria Land, Richard Nunatak red sandstone | collected 2016-01-03 | reverse complement strand
CCTCATTGTGCAGCTTCCGGTAGCGCGCACAACTTGAAGGTCGTAGAGCAGGAAAGCAGATCCGGCGCGTTTTCAGCGCAGTGTTTAGGTTAGCAGCGTCGTGGCAAAGTGATTGATAGCGTATGTAAGGACGTGTAGGCTGCGCTTTCGTAGGGTCAGGACCAGGAGCAGATATGAGCAGGGTTAAGGTCACCTTACACGGTGGTTGGGCGGAGGTCATGCGCTGCTTAGCAGGCTGACATGGCAATACATGTACCGATTAAGTTTTGTGCCTGCCTTGATAACTTGCTGAAGCTACAGGATCTCCTGACTGCATCACAATTGCGAGCCCGGGATTGCTCACTCGATCATCATAGACCTTGCCAAAGGAAGGACGTCAAGCTGTGAATCTTCCCTTTCGGTACACTGGGAGCGATACACTCGTCGTCCCTGCCGAATTTGGTTGCTCTCGGTCTGACGACGGCTGCAGCTACGAAGCTCCTCACAAAACTGTCCCGCCATGCAGTGCATGCTGCGCAGGCCATCGTCCGCAAGAAGAGGGAGCTAGAGCAACAGCTCTGGGGCGGTACTCTGCAGAGTGAGGGCCGACGGGGCGTTGGCTAGGGCAGTATGGTAGTTGAAGTGCCTTCCTGCGGTGCATGCACCGCTACGGTGGCTGGGCTCAAGCTGGTAACCCCTGCTATTGAGTCTACCTCCTCAAGCACGCGCTGAGATTACTCGCGCGTCTCTATTTCTATTTCTATTTCTGCCTTGCCAAAGCAAGCCTGCTGAGCGCCACTGCCACGCCTGCGATGATGACAGGTGGACATAAGCACACTGGCGCCGCACCTCATTTCATGCCAGCGACTCATGTTGCAAACAACTAGTAAGCTGACCGTCGGTCGCCATCTCAGACGTTGCGCTCCCGCAACTCGCTCCGCAGCATGTGCCTGCCGTCTCTGCTCGATTGACATGCTGCGTTGAACTGAGGTGCTAGCCGTGTTCAATCACGATTACCAGTGCCCGCAGGCTCGCCTCGCAGCCTGGCTGTCGCAATGCAAACACCTGCTAGTGAGAGAAAACTTGTCAAGGTTCAGATCACAGGGGACGCACACAGGCGTATGACAGTCCGATGGGAACCTAGGTGTCGGCACAATGGCCACTGCCTGCAGTGTTTCCGAAAGTGCATCAGCGCGACGCACGCCTCACCTGCAGCGGCGATCGCCACTTCGCCCCCCCGCCTGTCACATGTCAACTCTGCTGGCGAGCCTCGCCGGCCGCGTGCAGCAGCGTTTCAGCGGCGAGGCCGAGGATGAGCTCGTAGACGCCTTCGACGCGTGGCAGGACGGCAGCGCGCGCGACCGTCGGGAGCTTGGCGACCCAGCTACCATCGTCCTTGAGACAGACCTCGTGGTCAGGTTAGTGGTCATCATGAGCATGAGGGCCGGCAGGGCGTTGACTAGGGCTGGCGTGGTTGGTTGAGGTGCCGTCCTACGGTGCATGCACCGCCACGGTGGCTAGGCTCAGGCTGGTGACCCCTGCTATCGGGCCTGCCTCCTCGCGCACGCGCTGGATATCACTCACGTGGGCTACGGCAGCGCCTACGCGTCGGTCATCGGCGCAAACACCGCGCTCGCCCTGCTGGGCGCGCTCTTCGAGGCCTTGCTCGACACTGATGACGCCGGCAGCTCGGCGCGGCCCAGCGCGCTTGCGCTCACCTCCCTCCTGCGGCAGGTGTGTGCTCATCGCGCTGTCTGAGACACACCTGCGCTGTGGGGTGTCGAGGCACTGTCCGTGAATTAGTGAAGAGGACAGGATGAGTTGCTCATTTCCCAATGCTATCTTGATGTCGAGGATTCTGGGCATGTCGCAGCACTCCATGAAAGCGGCAACTGGACTACATTGCTTGAGATCATGGTCCGTGCCAGTGACAATCGTTCTTGTGTGGCACTGGTCTGGCGGTTGCCGTAGTGCCAGCTAGCGCTGATGCAGCGTTCAACCTTTGCTCGCTGCCCTATCATGCCGTTGCAGTGCTAGCCATCCCGCATGGCGTCCGCCCAGAACGTATGCGTCTCTGACAGGTCGTGGACAGTGACCTGATCGGCGCCTCGGCGGGCGCTATGGCCGCGCTGCTGGGCACCCCCGCGGACGGCAAAATGTGGATGACGGCTGCCGGGCAGGTGCCGCTATAGCCCAGCAGCATCGTGAACATTCATATAAACGCCGTTGTGTGGTCATGCTTACAGCACTCAAAATTTCTCGAAATGTCGGATTCGTTGAGCTTCACAGGCTGCCAAGCAGGTCACTCACGATGCACAAAGTATCCAGCCTGCATCAGAATCCCTATATATTCAGACCCTTTCCGGTGGCGTCCTGGTGTCATACTCTCCCCTTGTTGGCTGCTCACGTGTGTCACCCGCTCCCTGATATGTGTTCATCCCAGCCTGGATCAACTGACACACCGTCTGCACAGGTTCTGGAGGTCTACGTGGGAGTCATCGAGCTGCTCGGCGAAGCCACGCGGTCGCTGCCGGCCGTGGATGCCGCAGGCGTGGACGCCGGCTGGAAGCGCTGCAAGGACGTCCGGCTGCCCCAGAACCTGGCCAGGGTGCACGTCTGGGCCCTAGCCCTAAACCTAACACTATCCTAGCCCTTACCCTCATTCTAGTCCTAATCCTACTCCTAGTCCAAACCCCAACCTGAATCCAATCCCAACCCCTGGCCCTGGCCCTGGCCCTGGCCTTGGCCCTGACCCTGTGCGACGCTCACTCCTGCAGCGCAGCATGATTTATACTCGACTCGCTTGGTGGACTTGCGGTGCCATGAGAGCAGGCAGCAACCAGTACTTGTTGCAGGCTTGTCAGGACGCGGTATGCAGCGAAATTACATAGCAGAGGGTGTTGCCAGTAGCTGTCAGGCTACGAAGATGCACCACCCGGTGCCGAAGGCCTGTGCTCTGCTGACGGCGGTCTTGAGAAGATGTGTGGAGGGCTCTTGTGATCGGGCTCGTAATGCTACAGAGGTGAGCATGGTTGATCGGACCCTGACGGCAGCGTTCTGCTGCGGCGATGCCGTGTCCGAGTGATTGCTGGCTGTGTCTCTTCCAGATCTTCACGGCGGCTTGGGCGTCAGACTCAGGCGGCATCGGGTTACGCGATGCCTACCTGCCGGACAAGGTCTGGGATGCGGACAACCCCTCGAGACCGCTGCGCGCGACATCGATGCTGGCGAGCGTCATCTGCACACCGGTGCGGCACTTTGCTGGCACATCGCCATTGCTGTGGGCTAGGGTTAGGGTCAGCGCGCATGTCAGAACCGACCCGTCTTGCCATCTCTGCTTCCTGAGTCGCAGGCTCTTGCCGTGCCTGAGGCTGATAGCTGCTCGCAGGCGGACGATGATATCGCTGTTCGGAACCTCCCAAACCTCCGGGCCCTCTGCACGGACTTGGGCAGCAGTATCAAGGTGAACCCCGAGCATCAGAGCACAGGATCTGCTGTCTTGCTGTACCAGCAACAATATAATCATACCGACTGCGCAAATGCATCCAGGGGTGTGAGACTGTCTGCAAACAGCCCCACTGCGCAGCTCACTCCGCCGTAACCCTAGCCCTGACCCTAACCCTAATCCTAATGCCGACCCTGACAATGATCCTGACCCTAACCCTAATCCTGACCCTAGCCCGAGCCCGAGCCCTATGCCTAATCCCTCACCTAACCCTAACCCTGACCCTGACCCTGACCCTGACCCTGACCCTGACCCTGACCCTGACCCTGACCCTGACCATGACCCTGACCCTGACCCTGACCCTCACCCTCACCCTCACCCTCACCCTGACCCTGACCATAACCCTGACTTTAATCCTAACCCTGACCCTGGCCCTAGCCCTGTCCGAGCCCTAACCCTAACCTGAACCCAAACGCTAAGCCTGTCCATGACGGCGGCAGGTCCTCCAGATCGTGATCGACCTGGCCAATGCCGCCGCACGGCGCCAGGGAGGCGGCGGAACCGCGGCAACAGTCCCCGACACCGTTGAGGCGGTGATGGTGACCTGCCTCAAGATCGTCCACTACCAGCTACAGAAGCATGGGGCGCCAGCGTTGGCAGCCCAGCTGCAGGTCAGCGATTAGTGCACGGCTCTCCACGCTTACTATGGCCCTGCCTCGCCGTATCAATTGTCCGGTGCTTCTGCCTTGCGGTCTCAGGATCGCCTTGCTCGCCCGCTTGCTGCTTGCAGCTCGTGCGTACGCTTGCAGTGCGAGTGCCATGACCACGGCCCGTGGTCGCTGCCCTCGCTCAGACACGCTGCGCAGTCGTGCCGCAGGAGCTGCTGCGCCGGGACGGAGCGCTGATGCTGATGTTGCACCCGTCCTCGCTCAGCTCGCCGGTGTTGGCGGAGCGGGCGCACCCATGCGCGATGCTCGCATGCGCCGCGGTCAAGCTGCTCGGCGGCCAGGCAGCGCCCCGTAAGGTCAATGCCGACTTCACTTGGCAGCTGGTGGCATCGCTGCTGCTGTCGGCAGGCGAGGCACGTCCTGCAACCTGACCCTGTACGCACCCCAACCCCATGCATCGTTGACTGTCAGCCTGGCGCTGACACTGATCTTCCATCTTCCACTAACATGCCACAACACCTGCTGTTCGGCTTTCGCCCCGTGGACCGCTCCTGGCGTCCATGTGATCATCTCGTGAAAAGCAGCCGCCCGTAGCATTCATGGCTGACCGCACAGCGTTTCCATGCACTCCTGTCCGAAGCAGAGACGAGCACTGTGCCGACGATCGAGTATCTTGTCTGCACAGACTGCGACATTGGCTGGCTACGTGGATTTGTCAGGAGATGAGCGGCGGCGTGTGCAGCGCCAGGCCATCAAAGATGGCCTCCTGTCGGTGCGGTTCCGTTGCTGCCCAGTACACAACCAGGCCAGTCGCGCATTGCACGGAGCCACTGCCACCCGAATGCCGGCGCGTGATGATGACAAACGTGTTCCGCAGGACCCCATCCGCGAGTGCCTTTCGAAGGGTGTGGCGAACTTCAAGCGGCCGGGCGTCGCGCAGCCCATGGCCGTGCCTGACGGCAGCGGGGTTTTACCCCTGCACGGGATGGCTGCTGCGCTCGTGGAGGCGGCCCGCGCAGCCCTGCGAGAAGGTGCGTCACACTTCATTTATGAAAAAAAATTCATTTTTACAGACTTAACAGAAGCTTTTTATACTACTATTAAACTAAGTTTCATTATTAGTATTTATACTTTAATACCTTTTTTAATATCAATTTTGGTGTTTTGTTATTCCAAGTAGTTTTTTAGAAGAAAGAAAAAACTATAATTTTTTGCAGTGGGCCGTCGCCTGTTCTCCGGGCAGCAGCTTGATTCTCTGCTGCTAGTCAACCCGAGCGTGTTGGTCACTGGGTTGTGTCTAACCCTTCTGATGCTTCCAACACCCTGCATTGTGCTGTTGCGATGACATGGGATCCAACAGTCAGGCACTGACATGCATTTTGCATGCTCGCCAGGGTCCACCTTTGCTCGAGGCTGCTCTGGCAAACCTCCGGCAGAACCTCTCATGGACAGCAAGAGCTACTGCAGCGCGATGGAGGCGCTGCTGCGGCTCGCGATGCGGGACACAGCGTGCTTCGGCGACCTCACCGGCGATATCGACTTGCCCCAGGCGAGTCTCAGGCTCGCCATGCGTTTCAAACTCAGAGGAATGTGTGCCTTGCATGAACAATGTTCGACGGCGCTGCGCAGTTTTGCAGCATAACAAGGCGTCTCTGTACATAGCATCACGATGTGATGTGATCGCGCTGCAGGTGTCCAGCCTCATCCTCGCAACGCTCAAGTACAAGGGCGGTGTCGCCATGTCGGACGCGGCCCTCAGCCTTGCTGCGACAGCGCGCAAGGCGAGCTACCATCGCAAAGCCTTGTACTAATGCCAAGTCGCCTCCATGTGTTTGCAGCGCCGCTGGCTTGATGAGCCAGGCAACTGCTGCTGCGAGGGGATCAGGTGCTGCTCTTTGGTTAGCCTGCTGCAATCGGGCTTATCATTGTTATCGTTGCCAGAGCTGATGCAAGGTCGAGGGTTCACGGATTATGCCATTATGTGGGCTAAAGACTTTCCTGTGCGCAATGTGCAGGTCTCACATGTCGTGGACGGCACGGAGCCTCTTATGACTGCCATCCGGGCGATCATGCCGGAGCGGCCGACCACAGAGGAGCTACGCTTGAAGCTTCCCACAGCGTTCGGCTGCTGGGCGCCCACGTGTGCCCTGACGCTGCCATAGATTCTGCCAAAACACACGTTATTGAAAGCCGCACCGTCTCGTTCGCTTTGACAGCACACATTGCCGCTTTGACAGAGCTCACCCCCTCAGGCTGATAGTCCTCCCTGTACGTCGCAGGTGCCAGAACTTCAACGGACCCTCCGAGCGGCTGCTCGCCGTGCAGAAGTGCAACGGGTGCCAGCACGCGCTGTATTGCTCACCCAAGTGCCAGCAAGCGCATTGGGCGGAGCACAAGGCAGCCTGCCAGCGGGCCAGCACAGCGTGACAGCATGCAGACGACATGGCGTCGATGGCTGCATCAGATGCAGCTCGCCGCAGTCGTGCCAGCGGGTCGTACACTTCAAACCGGACGGAGATTGATAGGTTAGGTATCAGCATGAGTTCAGCTTAGGGTCAGCGACTATGGCAGGGTCAGAAGCAGGGTCAAAACTCGAAAAGGTCCAGGATAACGGGGTGCGGGCATTGCCAGCAGCCGATCAGCAGCATCAAACTCCATGGGCTGTATACAAGGAGGCAATACAAGCATGCCAGCAGATTCAGGAACGCTTGCGCAGCATGACACCCAGGTCAGCAGTGTTGTAGCACACGCGTGTATGGAGTTTAGGTTGGGTCACGTCAAAGCTAAACCACAGCTATTGTAGGTCATGACGATGAGGATCAATCTGTTCGGAGATAGAGTGTCAGCACCATCCTGACATCATGGCGCTCTGACACGCCCATGGCAGCCTGTGCAATGGCGCAGCTCTTGACAATGATATGCTGACTGATGAAGGGAGCGCTGCATGTGCCGGCCATCGCAGGCTGATGCAAACGTCTGCATGGACTTGTCAAAACCTCACTCTGGCATGTCGGTGCTGGACCACTTAGTTTGGAGCAGATCATCGGTCTCGTGCCGTCTATTCAGGCCCTCATTGGCGTCGACATCCGCGCGCTCGCTCATGGTGCACGCAGGAGCCGAGAGCAGCCCTCGCGGCGCGACAGGCTTCTGTGAAGCAACGCCAAGCACAAGATTGACCACGCTGCCATGCACCAGTGAGCGCGTGGAGATGTGGACCACCCACAGCTGCATGCGCCCAGCGGGTTCTGGCAGTGGTGGAGCTCGAGGCGACCTCATGCTCTTTGTTGCTGCCGACAGCTGGCTCTGCGCCCCGCTACTTCGCACAACCCCTCACCTCGCGCCACGAGCGGGCATCGACCCTTGCCATTCCCCGATCACGTGGCACGGGAGTGTCTGCTGGGGACTCACACGAGAAAGCGCACAGCGGCGCCTTCACAATTGCTTCGGCGACGGCCGCGGTACCCCCGCCCCTCTCGTGAGAATCCATGCCGGGGTCGACTCCGCTTGCAGATTATGCTGGCCGCGTGCAGCAGCAATACGATCGCGATGCCGAGCAGAACCTGTCGGAAGCTCTGGACGCATGGCTCGACGGCAGCTCTCGAATCCGGCAGCGATTGGGCGAGCCGAGCACGATCGTGCTCGAGACAGACCTGGTGCCCAGCCTGGCAGCGCGCCTGCGCAGTGCGCCGTGGCTAGAGGTGGTCACCGCAGCTCCAGGCTCTGGTTGCCCAGCCCCTGCTGCCGGCAGTGCAGTGACCCTTCTCGCCCTGGTAATCAGCCTCGTGCACCCGCCCGATGACGACTTCGGCAGCTCAGCCCGGTCGAGCGCGCACGTGCTGTGGACTCTCCTGCGGCAGGTGTGCACCTGGATCTGCTCTTAAAGCGAACCAACAGTATGCCATACTGAAGGTGTGAGCTTGAGCAGTAGTCGCAGCTGGGTTTGAAGGGGACTGACTGACGAGCTGTTGAGGTTGACACTCAAACACTTGTCAGCTGCGTAGGGTCAGCTTCGTCGCGCGCATGCAGGTTGTGGAGGGTGACGTTATCGGCGCAGCGGCAGGCGCTGCAGGAGCACTCGCGCATTCTCCCGCGGAGGCCGACAGCTGGCTGCAGCCGGCGACGACGGGTCTCTGCGTACGCATTTACTGGCTGTTACAGTACGCGGCGGCATTGACAGACGCAGCTACCGCTGTCGTGGACGCCGGGTGGAAGCGCTGCCGGGAGGCCCAGCTTCTGCAGAAGCTGCTCAAGGTGCGCCGCTGGCCCGTATACGGTCCTACGTATACGCTCTGTACTCTACGTAGGTCACGCACCCTGATGTAGAAAATGGGTAGCACCCTTGCTAGACAGGCAGGGGTGGATATGTCTTGAGCATGCAGGCACATGCAGCCAGGCATGGCAGGGGAGGCTGCCACAGGTTGTGCGCAAGCGCAGCCTGCAGAGCAGCTCGAATTGCTCACGTTGCCCTACGAAAACGCAGCTGTGACTGTCTTGTGCTCTCGTCCCGCTAATGCCCTGATGCATCGCAAGGATGCGGTACTCAAGGACCGTCATCAAATCCAGCTTTTCGGAACGCTTCGGAGGCCTGCGTTGATGTCATGATGTGTGCTGTGTAGCAGGTTGTCACTGGAGACTGGAAGCGGGCCGCTTCAGGGACAGGTCATGATGTCCCACCCGCCCACGTATGGCCATCAATCGGTCCAACAAGGCCCGAGTGCTTGACGAGGCTGCTCATGAGTTCTGTCTGTCTAACAGTATTGGTGCGTTTCCGAGCGTTGATGCTGCCCGGCTATCATTGCCACAGTCCTTGGTTGCTCGTCAACGTTATTCCTGCTGCCAAGCACCTCAGACACGTGTTCCTTGCCTGATGCATGCAGCGGACACTGGCTTTTGCTCGCAGGGTGATGATGATGATGACCTGCAGAAGCTCCCACATCTGCGCGCTCTGTCCAAGGATATGGGCTGCAGCACAGAGGTGAGGACCACCATGCTGATGAAGGCACACACGATGTCGTGTACTGCAGATGACAACGCTAGGCATCCTCGGCGACCTGCACAAATTAACATCGCGCAGTTGAGTAGGTCGTGTGCTGCTGACAGGTGCTCCAAGTGTCGATTGGCTTGGCCAACTCGGCTGCGCGGCACAGAGCAGTTCGCAGAACCCTCGAAGTGGTGCCTGAAGTTGCGAAGAAGGTGATGATCACCTGCCTCGCGATCATCAACATCCATCTCGAGAAGCATCAGGCGCCGGCATCGGTGACGCAGCTGCAGGTCAGTATCTACCACTGCGCCTACTCACCTCGCCGGCCCTTCGATCCTCATGTAGGGCTCCTGCACGTGGTCGTACGCTGCTGCAGCCTGACGAAGCCGTATACGTAGGCATGCGCACTTTGACAGCATTGTATGCATATTAACTGTTGCCTGAGTATTCAAGGCCCTGTGTCCGTGCCCCATGGTGTGCACTCAGCCAGTCTCCGCTTTCCGCTCTGCAGGAGTTGCTGCGCCCGGACGGGGCGCTGAAGCTCGTGCTGCACGGTTCGTCGCTTGGCTCCCCTACGGTGGCGCCGAATGTGCTGCCGTGTGCTAATCTTGCGCGCGCTGCAATGAGCCTGCTGGGAGACAAGCCGGCGAATCAGATTGACGTCCAGAGCTGCTGGGACATGGCGGCGTGGTTGCTCATCGCCGCAGGCCAGGCGTGTCCTGCAACCGGCACAGTGTCTCGACTCGAGTGTCTTCGTGATGCTGCATCTCAGGAGCAGAAACAGGATGAGACTCTGCTGCAGCAGAAGCGTCCTAGGATGCAGCTGACTGTGTCGCTCATGGCTGCCTAGGTTTATGTACAAGGATGCATCCTGCAAGCATCCCTCAAATAAAGCCTGACCTGAGCGCCAACTACCTGTCACTGCTGTGCATGCAGGCTGCAACACTGGCAGGCTTTCTGGAGATGCCGAAAGGCCAGCGGGCGCGTGCGCAGCGCTATGCCATCAGAGACAGCCTCCTGCCGGCGCGATCCGCTCGCTGTCCCCTTCCCACATGCTTGTGCTAAGCGAGCCAGCTCGCCAGGTTTGTGTTCAAAGCGTGGCTGGCACACACGGAACAGACGCAATGCCAATTTGCTGCTCAGGAAGCCATGGCCAAGCATCTGTCGCGGGGTTTATGGGAGGACGTCGACGAGGAAGAATATTCTTACCCCGTGGATCAGCGTGACGGCTCCGCCGCCGCCCGCGTGCGCAGAATAGCTTCTTTGCTGGTGGACACGCTCTGTCTCATACCGAGAGAAGAAGGTGCTTTGCAACTCGCGACATGGCTTTCTCTGTCATTCAGCAACGACATGTTTGCTTCTTTTCAATGCATCATCACAGGAGTGCGGTGCTACTCTACATGTAACCACTAAGGATATTGGGCATCTTGTGTAAAGATTCCCGACGAGATGCGCGTGATTGCAGGCACCGCCATGGCCGGTGGCCACGGTGAGAGAACCGCCACAGCGCACATGGCGATGTACTGCAACCTCATCGAACCGCTGCTGCGGTTTGCTGCGCGGGACGCAGACCGCTTCTCTGATCTGACCTGCGGGTCAGGCCAGCCACAGGTGACGCACGGCTCAGCGCTGCCCAGTCGCCGTGAGCCTGAATGTATCCGCAGCGTCTGACCTGCAGCCCGTGTCTCAGTCTAACTGATGTCATGCTGGCGCTTTGTAGGTGCTCATCTCGCTGGGCATCATGCACAGAGCCGTGCACTATGCGCTGGCCGGCGCAACTCTCAGGCTGGCGTCGACCGTGCGCAAGGCGTGCACTCATTTAAACAGATCTATGTCCACCTTTCCACGGCCGCCCGCTGCCACCTTGCGCCGTCGTGCCAGGTGACGCTGCTCCACCAATTATGTGCGCCTTCTGTGCAGGTTTTGGCGGTGCACCAAAAACGGGAGGGCAGCACCGCCAGCATCCAGCTGCCGATGAGCCTGCTCGCGTCGCTCGCCAAGGACGGGGGCCCGAAGCCGCACACAGCGCTCATCCCCTCGCTGCTCCAACTCCTGCCGCTCTGATCGGGTCAGCGACGGACGCCCGAATTTCACTCCCTACGTGCACAACAGCTTGTAATCGACTAGTCATGACATGTGCTCGCTTTGGGATGCGATGACCAGCATCGTCAGTCCAAGCCCTGTGGTACCCAGTTTCCCTCGGACCACATTTCATTCGAGCTGAAACTAAATCTGCTGGTATGACCCAGTATCCTGCAATGCATGCGCCATTTGTCTCGGCCTCACTGCAGCTGAGCAGCGTGCTCCTGACAGGCAGATGCATAGCGACGACACAGCCTACGAGCAGGCGCCGCAGGTCTGGTTGTTGCTGGCCCGTTGGCTGCACTTCCCTGCTGCGGCTGATGCGATGGCGGCTTGCGATCTACCATCGGTGCGCTTCGCAGCTGCACTTCCTCCTGCGGACGACCTGTCTTGCGCAGGCGCCAACCTGCAGGGGCCGCCGCGCTGGAATGTGATTTGAAATCGTTCGCAGGTGGTATCGTTCGCGCTTGACCAGCCAGAGCTGTTGCAACCATTGATCGAGGACAACATGAAAGCCGGCAAGAAGCAGCGATTGTGCAACCATGCGATTGCGCTCCAGAGCATAGGTCTTGGTTACGGGAAGGTGCGCCCTTAAGCTTACGGAAGAATAAAAGCTACTGGGCGTCGCTCGCCATGGAAGTACTTTGCTCAAGCTTCAACAGTCGATCTCTGAATCCTCCTGCGATGCCTTCAGTGGTGGTGAATCGAGAAATGGCTGTTGCTGCAGGTACTGGATTATGCCATGTTAGCTAGATGCGACGTCCTACGTC
>JAABUX010008390.1_pt1 | contig 11926 bp, 11 predicted proteins | sample 5561851 | NCBI WGS metagenome assembly JAABUX01 (sample SAMN10711883, study PRJNA513361) | rock metagenome | isolation source: Antarctica rocks | place: Antarctica: Victoria Land, Richard Nunatak red sandstone | collected 2016-01-03 | reverse complement strand
CCGTTGTACAGTCATTCGTGGCAAGCTGGTCGTTGTCATAAAGGGTGAGAGTGGTGGCGACGTCGCGCACCCCCTCGCTTCTGCGCCGCGCGACCCGCGAGAGGCGTTAAGCGACACCGCGACACCGGGCGCGTTGGGTGCTTGTTCGGCCCTTTCCGCCCCTTCGCCGCTGTAAGGGGCCAAAGGTGTTGATAGTGATGGTGACGTCCCTTCCTGGGTTTTGCATACATGTCGAACAGGGCGACGACGGAGCGTGGTCACGGGTGCAAAACGACATCGCCACCACTAGCACTTACTGTGCAATCTGACACCGGCCTCGGCCGCGGACGAGTGGCCGACGATGTGGCGACCATGGCCGCCGGGACATTGGGGCCTGTTTCCACCTAACATTAGGAGGGTGCATTTCCTGCGGTGAGGCCACGTATGAATAGTTGTCAGTAAATGGGTATTTAGCCATAATGAATCAAGAGGCTATTATTCTGTTGAGCGTCCTGGTTATGGGTGCAGGGGGCGTTCCCCGCGATGCTGCTGTTGCATACTCTGGGAGTGCGCCAGCGGCTAGGGAAGCACATTAGACTAGGGCAACGAAAAGCCGGGGCGGCGGTGACGCGCTCCCGTGCCCTAACATCCAACAAGAGAAAGAAGGCTGGATGCACCTCCATCGTCGTAGCAAAGCATCTACGTCCCACGCGCAGGACTCTCCTCATCCATCCTCGCGCGAGGGCGCGGGCATCACACCCTTTTTCGTGCCCCTGCCTGACACTCCGCCGCCGCCCGAATGGTGGAACCCTTTCTCTGTGAAGGTTGGGCCGGTGAAGCTTTGGCGTCTGACGCTTGTCGTCGGTATTTTCGTCATGGGCATTGTGGGGTGGTTCAAGGGCGGGGCCGTACCGGGCTCACCGGCGCTGCCGCCGGTCGGCGTCGTGCCAACCGTGCCGGCCGCCGACGGCCGGGCGGCCGCAGGGGAAGGCTTGCACATTTGCGCGACGCGCGAATTCTCCGCGCTTGGCTTATTCTGCCGGCGCAACAGCGCCGTGCTCACCCGCACGGACATCAATGCAGGAGCCGCCGTTTCCTTCATGAAGACCTCGGCGATGCCCCAGATCCCTCCGGGCGCCTACGCCGTTCTTGTTGTCGACAGGGGGCCACGCTCACCCCAAGCCTTCAAGGACGATTCCGCGCATATTAGAGCACAGCGTACCGCAGTCAGTTGGCGGGCGAAGGAGGTTTTAGCGGGGTCCGGCGCTCTGGACGGCGAGGGCCTTGTTCCAGGCGACACCTACAGCATTGAGCTTGATCCGGGCACGATCAGTTCTCCCAATCATCTCGGCTATACGACGTTCGTGTATGACCATATCATCAAATCAACACCTGGCCACTGAGTCCGAACTCCGGCGAAGATCTTCGCTAGCCAGGAACGGCAGCGGATGTGGACATGGACAATGCGTTGCCATGTCGTGCTGGCCTGCATGGCCGGTCTCGTGCTGATCGCGTCCTCTGCAGGGTGGATCTATGCGTTGGGTCCGATTGCCATCGTCGGGGTGATCGGGGCTATCGTCTGCGTCGTGTTCGCCGCTCGTCACCTGGTCGCATCATTTATGGCTTGACCAGCGGTTGGTCGTCGGGTGAGAACGGGGAGCCGGGCTAGCAGTGCCGATGGCGAGCAACGGTGCGTGGGGAAGCAGCGGCATAGGCACGGCCGTCGCATGCGCCTCGTTTCGACCGGGATATCAGCTAGTGCGACTAAACCGACGACCGGTCATTGAGAGCGGCCCGACGGGCCATGAGAGGGGAGATGAAGGCGGATGAGACGACATGGACGACAGGCGCCACGCGGCACGCTGGTGGGCGCGATCGTGCTTCCTCTTTTGTTGGGGTGTCTCTCTAGCATCTCTACTCCATCATCGGCGCGGTCGGGTAGTGGTGGTGAGGGGCACGTCTACGCCTGGGGTGACAATCGTGCGGGTCAGCTCGGCGACGGCACAACCGCGAAGCGAACCGCGCCTGTCGCTGTCGCACTCCCTACTGGTGTGCGCATCGTGTCTATTGCCGCCGCCAGATCGGTGTATAGCTTGGCGGTGGACAGCGACGGGCGGGTCTATAGCTGGGGCGCTAACGACGATGGTCAGTTGGGAGATGGCTCGACGGTCCAACGACGCAGGCCGCAGGCGGTGGCGCTTCCGGCGGGGGTACGCGCCCTGTCCGCTGCGGCCGGGGTCTACCAGAGCCTCGTCGTTGGGAGCGACGGCCGCGTGTACGCGTGGGGGTCCAGAGCTTACGGCGAGATTGGCGAGGGATCGGCTGCGGGGCTGCAGACACGGCCGCAAGGAGTCACACTCGCTCCGGGTGTCCGCACGGTGTCCGTCGCCGCCGGATGGGGCAGGAGTTTCGCCATCGGTAGCGACGGCCGGCTCTATGCCTGGGGTGGTGTCGACGGCCGGCTCTTCAGCCTGATGACGTTCCGGACGGTCATCTTCAGACATTTGCTGGAGCGGCATACACCGGGGGCGGTGCTAATCCCCGGGCACGTGCGTATTCGCTTTGTATCGTCCGGGTTGTCGGACACCCTCGCTCTGGGCAGTGATGGCCGCATCTATGGATGGGGCAACAACTATTATGGGAGCATCGGCGACGGGACAACGATGGATCGACCGACACCGACGGCCGTCGCGTTGCCGGCGGGAGTGCGCGCGGTCTCTGTTGTGGTGGGAGACACACACAGCCTCGCCCTTGGGAGCGATGGCCGGGTGTATGCCTGGGGCGATAACACACACGGGCAACTCGGCGACGGCACGAGAACGGAGCGCCATGTCCCGACCGCCGTCGCCTTGCCCAAGGGCGTGCATGCGGTCTCTATCTCTGCCGGATCCTACGACAGCATGGCCGTGGGCAGCGACGGCCGGCTCTATGCCTGGGGCAACGATCGCTATGGGCAACTCGGCGATGGATCGACGACAGAGCGCGATACGCCGGAAGCCCTGTCGCTACCCACGGGTGCAAAGATAAGCTCTGTTTCTGCCGGATATTACCACTGCCTCGCGCTCACTTCGTAGAAGGAGAGACGTGTCCTTTTTTAAGGATGCGGGGCGGTTGGCGCGCTACGATCAGAGCGGCGACGGCGTGTCTCCGGCGATGGCCGCGGAGATCGTCCAGCGCGTTGTCCCGCGCAAGGTCGGGCACAGTTCACCGCCTGGCCGCTACAGAGAGATGGTGCGACACCGAGCCATTGCCGCCGTCGCTCCCGCCCGCAGCGTGAGTGGGGGATAGGGGCGTTGCGTCGTCGTCCCCGACATCCTGATCTACCCTTTCCTCTCCCTCCTCGACGCCCACGGTGGAGGACACGCGGCAGGTGGCATCGCCTGCTAGGAGGCCAGCGGGATGACCTCAATGCCCGTCACCGTGGGCGTGGTCCCAAGCGTGTGGAGAGTCAGATAGACGGTGTGTGTCGGCGCGTCGAGCGTCGGAATACCCACCCCCTGTGCCGCGGGCAGGGACGCCGCGCTGCGTCCGGTGCGGTCGTCCAGGGTCAGGATCGGGGAGTTTTGGGGCGCGTAGAGCAGCAGCCCTAACGCGGGGTCGAGCACGCCTGCGGCATTCGGGGCTACCGGCCGCGTGTAGAGGAGCGCGCCCGTGTCCACCTCGAGTCCGCGCAGCAGGCCGTCCACCCAGTAGAGGAGGCGATGATGGATCGGGTCGAGCGCGGTGTCGTTCAGCCCGTCGTCAAAGGCGCCGTGTATCAGGGGGTAGGTCACGCGTGTACGCCAGCGCACCTGGCCGCTCGTGGGAGACACCCGCATCACGGCATCCACGACGGTCTTGTTCGTCGTCTGGTGCGGTGGCTGCACAGCGATGAGCAGGTCGCCGCTGTGGGGCTCGACCGTGGTGATGCGGTAGGACGCAGAGGGGAGAGCAACGGGGAGGGGCGTGGTCCGGCCGGTTGGTAGATCAAGCAGGACGATGTCGTGGGTGCGTTTGATGTAGAGGCGGTCGCGCGGGGCATCGAGGACCACCTCGCCGCCGATTGACAGTACCTGCGTGTCGCTCGCCGTCGTATGCAGAATGGCGCCCAACGGGACGCCGGGGCGCGGGGCGGTGGCGATGGTGACGACCTGGCCCGCCTCTGTGAGCCCGTAGGCTTCGTGCCGCCGCGGATTGTAGACAGCAGAGATGAGGTGAGGGACAGCTACGCGCACCAGCGGCTGTAGCGGCGTTGCGGCGGCGCGCTGCCGCAACGCCGGGGCGGGAAGTGCAAAGGCCACGAACAGACCGAGGCCGCCGGCAGGGCTCATGACAATGACGGCGTGGGCGGCGGTGTCAATGGCGAACAAGATGGCAGAGGAGTCTTCGGCGCCGGAGATAGGGACGGTGGCGACGAGCGCGCCGGTGTGTAGGTTGGCCAGGGCCAGGCTGTCGTCACCGCTACTGGACACGCCGGGGCCAACCGCCGTCCCCAGTTCGACGGCGAGCCCATCGGCATGGTCGATCAGAAGATAGCTGATGTAGAGGTGGGGCGGGACAGGCAAGACATGGGGGACCGGAGTGGTAGGCGGCTGTGTAATGGCCACGCTGGGCGGGGTGCCGCGCAGGGCAGGCAGCACGGCCAAGGCCAGCAGGGCACGGAGCAGGGGGCGCGGGGCGCGCCCCTGTCTGGTCTGTCGCGTCGCGGGGGGAACTGTAGGCGCGCGCTCAGCGGAGCTAGCCATGGTACACTCCTTTTCCTTTTCCTTTCAGGCCCGAGCTAGCCGATCAGGCCCGTCCCCGTCGCTGTGGTGCTATCCCGTTAGCGGGCATGTGCCCCTCTAAGGGTACTCCCTGTGCTGGCAGCAAGGACCCGTGGAAGATCCCACCGGTGGTGTAAGTTTTCACATTACGTGCGCGGATCCCACACATAAATCGAGGTCTTAAACCACGCTCAGTGCGCGGGAATGGTCACATTAGCTGCGCTGATCCTCTCTTTTGGTCAGATTAGGTGCGCCAATCTGTGCGGAGTGTGTCCGCGCGGATCACGTCCGTGGCATTACTGTCGAGGGTATTTTGAGTGTGGATGAGATGGCTAGCGGGGCTTGGAGGAGGGTGTCGTGCGGGTTGGCGCAGCTAATGTGACAATTCCCGCGCAGCTAATGTGACCAACGGCGCACTTAATCTGACGCCTTACAGCCGCTAACCCTTAGATCACCGCTTGGGCCATGGTCGTCCTCGTCGGGTGCTCCTCGGGGCGCTGGCGGGGCGCTGGCGGGGCTCCTGACAGCGGTGGGCGCGTGGGCTTGGCGAGCGATGGCCAGGTGGGCTTGGCGAGCGATGGCCAGGTGGGCTTGGCGAGCGATGGCCAGGTGGGCGGGCCGACGCGGGGGCTCTCGCCGGGCTTGAAGGGATTGAGGCCAGCCCGGCCGTCGCGGGCGAGGGAAGTTGTGGCGGTGAGACTGACAGCATAAGGGGCAGGCCCGCCGGCGTCCCCACAACGGCTGACCTACCCCCTATCCGTCGCTAGGATAGCAGCGTCGTCGCCGCGCAGACATGATGTAAAACTCACCTTCGCGCTGTCGTGCCGGACAAGGGCAGGTCGAGCGCGCATGAGACACGCCGGGGTGGCCCATCCCGGCACTAGGGCGCGGCTGCGCCATGGGCTGAAACGTCCGCGGTTCGGACCTGTCTATTCAGGGTCGTCACCACTGCAAGGCCGAGGACGACGGCGGAGAAGATGAGCGCGGTGGCCGCGCCGCCGGCCTTCTCTAGGAGGACCCCTGTCCCGGCTGCTCCGATCGGTTCGCAGGCGTGGGCGAGCAGGCGGAACGCGCTGTTGACGCGCCCCTGGAGATGGTCGGGGATCAGGCTGAGGCGATAACCCAGTTGCACGGCGTTGGCGCTGGGTCCTATGACAGACATGCCCGCCACGACGAGGCCGAGCAGCAACGGACTGGGGGCGAGGGCCAGGCACGGCCACAGGAGCGCCTCCACCCATAACGAGGTGATGGTCACCTGCCCGAAGCTGAAGCGGCGCTGGATGAAGGGGGCGAGGAACGCGCCCGCGACCCCGCCGACACTACCGATGGAAAAGATCAGGCCGATCAGGGCGGGCGACGCGTGCTGATGGCGGGCGAGCACGATGATGACGAGCGCCTGGCCGACCCCGACGCCGCGCAGGCCGCTGATGAGGAAGGCCATGTAGCGGATGAGGGGCTGCCGCCAAAGCCAGGCGACGCCCTCGGCGATCTCGGCGCGGAGGTGGCGCGGCCGCGCCGTCCGCTGCTCCTGGAACGGCACGCGGATGAGGGTAAGCGAGAGCACGGAGGCGGCGTACGACAGGGCATCGGCGAGGAAGGGAACCGTCCGCCCCGCGGCCTGGTAGAGGAAGCCGCCTACAGACGGCGCGAGGATCGCCGCGGCGATGGTGCCCCCCGTGTTCTGCGCGCTGGCGTCGGCCAACTGCTTTCGTGGTACGACGCGCGGCAGGGCGGCAACCTGCGCGATGCTGAAGAAGACGTAGAGCGAGGACTCGATGGCGGTCGTGGCGTAGAGTTGCCACACGGTGAGACGGCCGAGAGCGGCCGCGATCGGGATGGTGACGAGACTCAGCGCCCGCCCCGCGTCGCAGAGCATCATCACGCGCTTGCGGTCCCAGCGGTCGATGAGAGCGCCGGCGGGCAGGGCGACGATGAGATAGGCGACGGCGCCCACCGAACCGGCGACGCCGGCCAGCGCGGGTGAATTGGTGAGGGCGAGGATGAGGAGTGGCGCGGCGAGGCCGGAGATGCCGCTGCCGAGGTCGGACACGAGTTGGCCGCTCCAGAGCAGCATGTAGGCGCGGTTGCGCCACAGGGAGCGGACGGGCGTCGCGTTATCGAGCGCGGCGGCCTGCGTAGCGTCGTGCTCGGGCCTCATCGTTCGGCCTCCCTGTCCGTCTCGGTCACGCCGAGGAATGAGAGGAGACGGTCATTCAGTGCGGCGAGGGCGGATACCCGCAAGCTGAAGGTGTCGTTCCCGCGGCTCCGGTCGTGGATGCGCACCAGGCCGGCCGCGCGCAAGGCCACCAGGTGATAATGGACCGTGCTCTTGGGGATGCCCGCCCAGGCCACGATCGCGCTGAACGACTGTGGCCCCGTCGCGAGGAACCGCAAGAGGCGCAGCCGCGTGTCATCGGCGAGGGCATGGGTCATCCGGCGCAGGCCAGGCGGCGGCTCGTCCGATCCGGGCGGGAGCGGGTCCGTCGCATACTGGAATAGGCGCGCCCGGTGATAGGCGAACGTGAGATTCCAGGGGCGGTAGTGATATTGGGGGATCAGGAGGGCGCGGTCGAGGTCCGGCACAGGCTCCAAATACACGCCGCTCGTCGCGGCTTCGACGACGGTATCCGACGCGGCCGTGCCGAGCAACGCGCGTTTGGCCGCAGCGTCGGCTGCGAGGCCGGCAAGGATCGCGGGATCGAGATGGCGGAAGTATTGCTCGTCCCACGCGGCGAGCAACGGCCCAATGTGGCTGTGCAGTGCGCCAAGATCGCGGGGTAGCCAGGGAGCATTTGTCGGGACAAAGGGCGCGACGCACGCGTAAATATCGCCCGCGGACAAACCTTCTAGCCACTGCAGGAAAGCGTGGGTCGTGTCTTTGGTCGGGCATTGCCACACGAGGATGTCGAGGACCGGCTTCCCAGGCACCTCACGCAGGCCAACCAATGTCTTGGTGAACGTCGGGTCGAGCGTCTCGCGCACGCGAGCGGCCCAGCCGGTCCCCAGTTCCAACGTCTTATAGGCTTGACGATTGAGGTAGGCCTCAAGGCTGACTACAAGCTCGTAGGCGGGGGCCGTGTCGATCTCTACGCGATACATAATCTTTCAGCTTTTACCGAACAAATAATAGTTCAATAATAGCTGAACAAGAAGTGGGGTGCAAGGCATGGAGGCCGTATCAGCGGTGGCGTTATGGAAAGGCCCCGGTAGCTGGGCGGCTACCGGGGTCCGGGGCGCTGGCCGGCGTGCGCACATGCGCGGCGCAGTCCCTCACGGGCGTCGTCGTGGCCGTGGCGGCCGTGGGTGTCTCCTGGGGCGCTTGGGGCGCTGTGGTGGCCGTAGGCGGGCGTGAGGGGGCGTGGGGCGCTTTTATGCGCCTGTGGCCCTGTGTAAGACGTCAGATTAGGTGAGCGGGTTTCACACGTACGGCGGCGCGGAACGTCACACTAGCTGCGCCGAAAACGTCACATTAGGTGCGCCGATCCTACGAAAACGTCACATTAGGTGCGCCGATCCGCGCGGAACGTGTCGTGAGGCGCGGGCCTCGTGGGAGCGAGAAAACAGGACATTCACACTCAAAAAGAAGGGGGCGAGGGGACGAAAAGGGACACGGTGGAGGATGGCGCACTTAATGTGACGCAAGCGGCGCAGCTAATGTGACGTTAGGCGCAGCTAATGTGACGGCTTACATGATATGGCCCAGTTTCATAGACACCGTTGTCGTCGTAGGCTTATACGTCGCTCCCGGCTGTACGTTGTCACAAAGGTTGATATTGGTGGCGAAGTCGTTTTGCACCCGTGACCACGCTCCGTCGTCACCCCGTTCGACGTGTGGGCAAAACCCTGGACGGGACTTCGCCACCAATATCAACGAATGTGATGTCTTACAGCGGGGCTCCTGGGGGCTGGGGGGCTGTGGGGGCGTCGGGGCGGGGGCCAGGTGGGAGAGCGCGCTGTCACACCGTCACACCAGCGCCCGTGCCGGCGGGCCGCTGTCTGCGAGATGAGGGGCCATGTGTTGCCGATGGGGGCAGCAGATGAGGGGACAGTGGTTGCCGCCAATCAAGACGCATCGTCAAGACTCAGTTCGCGCCCTATCTACATCTTTCTCAGTAGACGGGGGGAGCTGCCAGCAGACGGGAGGAGTTGCGGGCCTCAGCTGGTGAGCGCGCTGAGGCGACGTCGACGGCCGGGGCACGGCGGGCCGCTCGCGGCCTGGCATCGGCTCCCATCGGGGCCAGGCCACCGGCGTGATGGTGCATAATCATGCACGATGACTGCATAAACCCGACGCCTTGACAGCGGCCGTAACGGCGTGTGTAAGGCGTCAAAGTGCGTGCGCCACACTCACGCTCAAGACGACCCGAAACGTCAGAGTGCGTGCGCCGAAAACGTCAGAGTGCGTGCGCCGATCCGCACGGAACGTCAAAGTGCGTGCGCCGATCCCACGCGAGGGTGTGCGTATGGCTCGGCGTGGACAGGGTGCTGGGGGAGGGTGAGATGAGCGTGACAGAGGGCGTGTCGCCCTTGGAAGAGGGCCTGTGCTGCGGATTGGCGCAGACACTGTGACGTGTCCGGCGCAGGCACTCTGACGTTCGGCGCAGGGACTTTGACGTCTTACACCCTATGGGGTCCCGAACGTGGTGCCGCGATCGATACCGCGCAGCCCGTCCACCAAACCAAGGGGCAGCGGTTTGTAGGCGTGGGAATTGGCGACGACGGCGCAGCGCCGGATGAGGGCGGGCGCTTGGTTGTAGGTCTGGACGAGGGCGACGGCCCCGAACCGACGGTTGAGGCTCGGCTGGAACCGGCGCGCGATAAAGGGAACCCACGACTCGAAGCCGAAGGGCAGCGCAGCCGATACGTCCATGACCACCAGGTTCATCGTTTCCGTGGAGAAGTGTTTGCTCTCGGCCTCGAACAGGCCGACGCCCCGTTCGTTCGACACCTGTAAGACGTCAAATTAAATGAGCCGGAGCCACGCCTGGAACAGGTAGAAAACGTCACATTAGCTGAGCGGGAACGTCGAATTAAATGAGCCATCCTGCACAAACGTCAGATTAGGTGAGCCGATCCGCGCAGAGGGGCACCAAGAGAAGGTCTCTGTCAATGGCCAATGTGAAGTCCCCACTGGTGGCCACCAAAAGTCCCCACCCAGCGGGGCTGATTAGGCCAGGGGAATCGGGCCACCTCCTCCCCGGGTGCGGGCCTCACGCATCCGGTACGACTCGCCCGCCGTGACCACAACGACGGCGTGGTGCAGCAAGCGGTCGAGTAGGGATGCGTCAGAACTCGGAACGCAATTGGACCTGTGCACGCGTCGGTACGTGGTGGTGCTCACTCGATCTCGTCTACGCGGCCTCCAGCACCGCGCAGACCTCTCCCCAGCGCTCCGCAACAAAACAGTGTTGGGCAGAACTACCCAAACCACTGTGAGTAGTCTCGGAGGGAGGATTACAGGATCGAGAGTCTTCACGGACTATCGTGGTAAGCTGAACATCGAAGTTAGCGTAAGCTACTGAGTGCAACCTTGCATATAATCCCGAGCGTTGCGGGTGCTGAACGAACACCCTAAGTGGACCTGACGCATGGGTTTGCTCTTGCTACCCTATGGGCCAAGTCGTATCAAGGATTCTAAAGGCGGTGACCCTGATGCCGATGGGAAGAACAAGCTTCCGATCCATCATCTGAGGAATACCACGTCTATGGATGGTGGCTATCGGTTGGCTCCCTCCTTTGTTTACGGAGAAGTGTAGCGACAGAACAAGGAGGTGGGTCGTGGATGACATCGACAAGATAACCGGCTTGCCGAAGCACGGTCAGTTTTTGCGTAGCTTAGAGAAGTATATTGCTGACTCACAGCGACATGACCAACCGCTGTCCTTGCTTGGACTAAATGTTGATCATCTGGCCTATTTCAACTACGCCTATGGGCCGTCTGCAGGGGACGCTGCTTTAGGGATGGTGGCGACCATTTTGCGGGCTGAGTTCCACACCAATGAGGGCCTCTATCGGTCCATGGGAGATGAGTTCCGTATCTTACTGCCAAATACGGCGCTACCGGAGGCATTAGTCATTGCCGAGCATATGCGGCAAGCAGCAATATCAGTCGACCTAATACATCCTCAACCTCACGCTCCACAGCGATGTTTAACCTTCTCATTTGGAGTAGCTATCTATCCTACTGATGGGAAAGACATGGCTACGCTGCTAGCGACTATCTCCAATAGGATTGAGCAAGCTAAACGTGACGGGCGTAACACGATCTGTTACGCAGTTCACCAAAAGGACTTGGAGTAGCTACGCCACTATCGAGGCCACTTCGGCTACGTCAATAAAATAAAAGGAAACGTTGCGACTCTCTAACGCTCACCAAGGCACGGATAAGGCACGGACAGTCGATCTCCAGGTGGGCCGCTACGACCATGAATCGCCTGAGCGATCCCTAAGTACAGCTCCACGGAGATGGGGTACGAAATTGCCGACAGGAGCGTGCGCTTGCTATACTCGGGCCACGGTGGAGTGAGAGGAGAGAGCGATGCGTGGGCGTCCGTCACAGTTGAAGGTCGAGATGGATGACACCACCCGTGGCGTCCTGGAGGGCTGGCGACGACGGCAGAAGATCCCCGCTGGATTGGCCCTGCGAGCGCGGGCCATGCTGGTCCTGGCGCAGGGGAAGCCGTACACGCACACCGCCGCACAGGTCGGCTTGGCCGAGTGGCACGTCCGCACGTGGGCCAAACGCTTCGTCGCCCAGGGCGTCGACGGGTTGCGCGACCGGCCACGGCCGGGACGCCAGCCCGTTCCCCCCCGGAGGTGGCCCTGCATGTGGTCAAGGCCGCGTGTGAGCGTCCCGATGACGGCGACCGCTCGCTCTGCCAGTGGGACTGCCTGGAACTGGCGCGGCACCTCGTGGCGGAGGGGCTGGTGGACGGCATCTCCCGCGAGACGGTGCGCCGCATCCTGAGCCACCATCAGCTCAAGCCCTGGCGCTATCACCTCTGGCTCTCACCCACGGTGCCACGCGATGCGCGGTTCGCCGCTGTACACGGCGGCGTAGAATTGACCCAGGCGCAGAGAGACTCCGTAATTGACGTTTGGTGAGGCAGGCGTGAGGCGGGCAAAGGATGGTCATTACGGTGGCGACCGCGGCGGCAAAGGGCTGACGGACGCGCGCACAGTGTGCGAGGCAGGCACCCCCTGTG
>JAABUX010008389.1_pt1 | contig 11927 bp, 16 predicted proteins | sample 5561851 | NCBI WGS metagenome assembly JAABUX01 (sample SAMN10711883, study PRJNA513361) | rock metagenome | isolation source: Antarctica rocks | place: Antarctica: Victoria Land, Richard Nunatak red sandstone | collected 2016-01-03 | reverse complement strand
ACCAACCCTGCCGTCGGCGTCCCTGCAGGTGACCAGTGAACCGAGTCCAGCCACCGGCACGGTCACGTCTAGGCATGACCCTCAGCTTGGCACGGTGCTGCGCCCTGCCCAGCCCAAGCTCCCTCTTAGATCGACAGCAGTATCAGTGCTTGGGATCCAGATGTAGCCCAACTCCACACTAGCGTCAGGCACTGTTTGTCCTCCCTGGCAGCCTCTGTCGCTGGTCGTCAACGAATGCCGCTGCGGGTGCAGGCGTGAACACGGCTAGCATTAACGTGCACCTGCCCTACGAGCCGGTCGGCGTGCGGCCGCTGCTGGGCGAGCCGGCGAACCCCTACCTGTCCGCGGCGCAGCAGGCGGTGCGACCCGAGCACGCAACGCCGTTGCTTGGCCGGCAGGCCTCTACACATCCTTCGTTGGCGACGCACCCTCCCTCATGTGTCTAGCAGCATCCCTCTCTGAATACGGCCAGGGGATGCCCGCACCGCTGACAGTTCGCCGCAAGAGTGCAACAGCTGCGGTGAAGCTGAGCGGAAACTCTGCTGGACCGCCCAGGCAAACGGGCCATGCAACCTGGAGATGTCCAATGGGCCGTCCGTGTACGAGCGCTTCTTCTGGTACCTGCGCCTGCTGACGTACAACGGCTTCGTGGTGCTGATCGACAACCACCTGAACTCGGACCCCACCATCGTCAACGCCGGCGTCGACACCTGGTTCAGCGTGAGGACTGAGCCACGACCAAAACACGCCGATGCAAGCGGCGGCTTGCTTGACTATCACAGCTCTCTATTTCGTCTGCACATTGGTGTGCATGCTGGTGTATCCAAAGCTTCCGGCATCTGCGTCACACTCTGGTCCTGTTGACCAATAGTCGCTGAATTTTCCTTGGTTTGGCTCTGTGTGATGAGACCTGCGACTGTTTCCGCAGCAGCATTTGGCAGTCGGTCCGAGCCACAAAGCGTCGCAGTCCTTCCTGTGCAGCCGTCACATCGAGAGTGCCAGGGGTTGTCTGTCTGAGCGCGGACTGGCTGCTCCCCGCAGATCTGGAAGGAGATCATGACGGACGTGGCGCAAGACCCGGTCGTGAGCGCGAACGTGATCTTTGACATCCTGAATGAGCCCGACTCGTACGGCCTGACCTGGGACGGCACCCAGCTGGACGGGCAGGGCCTCGGCTACTGGTACCACCAGGTCATGGCGATGGGCTACTCCATCAACCCCGGTGCGTTCACGAGCCTCGTATGTTGCTCACATCTCCGACATGTCGAGCTGACTGCTGCCTGTCAGCACCCACCAAACAGCTTCACTGCATCTGTGGCAGACAGGCCCGCTTGATGAGGCAATTGCTGCTTGTCAGTAACTCGGTTGCTCGCATCTGGACCGGTGATAATGGAGACGCATCTCAGTACGGATCAGCTTGCATTGTCGCCCCGGAGCTATGTCTTCTCGAGTGTGGCACCATGGAAAGCTGAGCGCCCGCCGGTGACGTGCTGCAGGCTTCCTGTTCATGTTCGAGGGCATGGCCCAAGGCGGGCTGGGCGCCAACTGGGGCGACGGCCACGCGACCAACGCGGACCTCATGTACCTGGTGTGCTCCTGATGCCGACCCGCGGCTGGTGCTGTGCCGTACTATGCTGCGACAGTGAGCCCATGCCTGCGCTTTCCGACGGAGCGCTGTCAGATCTGCATCGCAACCCGGCAGTCGGACACCCGTGCTGCGCCGAGTATATAGCCGCCTTGTGGTGGTCTTGTTGTGCTCCTGTGGTGCTGGACGCAGCAAAATCGAATGCACACACCTGACAGGGTAGTTCCTGTTGGAGCGTTCGCAAATTTCCAATGGTTATGACTGTTCATTACTTCAGATATCTTACAGAAATGGCATGAACAGCTGCCATTGAAGGCCGTGTGTGCGCACGCAGATCTCGCCAAACGGCAACCCCAACGCCTTCTACACGGAGCTGGTGACGGCGCCGTATGCCGGCAACGCCATCATCTCGACCCATGTCTACGGGCCATCCGTGACGCACGCGATGACCAACTTCTCCGGCGCCGGCTTGGACTGGCGCCTCTCGGTCTCCTTCGGCGAGAAGACCCTGACTGTGCGCCTCACGTCCTGCGTGCGCACAGCGTGCCCCAGCTGCTGCGTCGTGGGCTATCCATCCGTTAGCCTGACAAAGCGTGCTGTCGAAGCGGTGTGCCGGCTTCTGCATGGCTTTCACGAAGGGCTGCGGTGCGGGGCTCTCGCAAAGTCAATGGGTGGCTGGGAAACATGGTATATCAGCATTTGACAAGCTTCTCCGACTGCAGGGTTACACCACTCCCAGCGGGCAGACGCGCAAGTTCCCCGCCATCCTGGGCGAGTTCGGATCCTTCATGAACAATTCCCAGGACTCATGCTTCACCGACGGCTGCATCGCCGGCGAGGGAGCAGTGAGTGATGTGGTCGCACCAGGCTGCTCGCATGGTGTTCCCCACCTCAGGGGTTGCACGAGGTTTTGCTTGACAAGATGGCACCGTCTAGGAGAGTGTGTTGGATTCTGAGTGCGGATGCAACTGGAAGTGTAATGTGGAACCTTGCGGCAGTCATCGACCGGAACCGCAGGGTCGAGCGCCGCGTTGGCGGCATACACTGACCCTGACCCTGGCTGCTACCCAGGCGCTGTGGAGCATCGCCGCATATGTGCTCAACAGTGGCGGCGGCAACGATGGCCTCCATGTGCCGCTGGCAGGCTGGTGCGCAATGGCGCACTTCCTGCACATGTAGGTGCTCTGCAGGGGCCGCCAGTAGTCATGTTCGCAATTCAGTGGCAGGCCTGAGACTGGATTCAAGGCGTGATTTGACGAGTGAGATATGCATCTACACAACAGTATTCAAACGCACATCTTGGCATCACAGGTTCTGGTGGTGCTGGAATGCTAACTCCGGCGACACCGGCGGCCTGGTGTGCCCTGCCTCGCTGTGCTGCCGCTCACCTTATCTGCCTGGCGATGTGCCGAGCAGGGAAACCTCACCACCTGAGATACGCTGCGGAGCAAGCTCCTGGCAAAGCTCAGTAATGGTTGGGACCGCAGAGTGCCGCTCGTTGCGCATGCAATCCAAAACTATTCCACATCAAACGCTTGGCGCAGGTGGGCAATGACTGGAACACCATCCAGTGGGAGAAGATCAACTACCTGACCACCCAGATCGGCCTCGTGCCGTGGTACTATGACCCCGCGTACACGGGCCCGCAGCCGCCGAGCCCGCCGCCGCCGCCCAGCCCGCCTCCGTCCCCGCCGCCCCCGCCGCTCGTCCCGTCACCATCCCCTTCGCCTGTCCCAGCGCCAATGCCCGTCCCCGTCGTGACGCCCGTTCCAGTGGCGGCCGGGACCGGTGCTGCCGTCGCCCTGTGGGCCCAATGTGCGCACGTAGACATCTCTGTCCCTGGTCGTCCTTGCTACATCACTCCTTCAGCCCTCACTGCAGTGTTGATCGCACAACATGCGATGAGGCTTTCTGGACGGACGGGCTCCTGCTCGGGTGACCACAGCATATCATGTCATAGCATGCATTCACGTTGTGTCAATGAGGTTGCGCGGTGCCATTCGCTCTGATATGCCTTTCAGAACGAAAGGCCAGAAGGCATACTCCGGAGGGGTTGCCCTCACGTCCAGCATTGGCTTCGCTGCAGGCGGCGGCCTCAACAGCGACTGCGACGTCGACGCGCCGTGCAATGCCTGCCCGGCGGGCGCGTACTGCTTCCGAGAGGCTGGCCCATGGTTCTGGCAGGTACACCGCAAGGATGCGCTCCATGCACTGTCATCCCCACGCTGCAGCAGGCCCTAGCTGTTTGGGGAACGACTTCGCTTACCTATAGTGCCATGCCAGCATACGGGCACCATGGCAGCTGGTCTCGATTGAGCTGTAAGCCCGGGCTTGCTTTTTGATGGCAAGTGCATGGTAACTTCTCTGTACCATGGCTGTGTCTGAGGCTGGCGTGACCCGCAGTGCGTGCCGGGCGCGGCGGCTTCAGTACCATCTCCGACTCCCACCCTGGTCCCGGTCGCCGTGCAGCCATCGCCCAGCCCATCGCCGCTCCCTTCGCCATCGCCCAGCCCCAGCCCTTCGCCATCTCCACGTCCGAGCCCGTCGCCGTCTCCCAGTCCGAGCCCGTCGCCGCTCCCTTCGCTGTCTGCCACTTCGAGCCCGCCGCCGCCCCCGCCGCCGCCTCCCCCGCCGCCGCCGCCACCACCCCCCCGCCCGCCGGCTGTAGCGCCAACGCCCACGCCGGTGCCGACGCCAACTCCGGTCCCGATCACCGCGCCTGCGGGCGGCCAGGCCGCTGCACTCTACGCCCAATGTGCGCCTCGCCTCTGTCCCTGCATCCCGCGTGCAGCGCATCTCGGCGGCCGCGGCAGCATTTTGATCAGACTGTGCGCACATCGGGGACCGAGGTGTATCATATGCCAACATCTTGCTTTGTTGCAACGTTTAGCAACCAGCGAGACATGGCAGAGGCGGGCTGGCAAGACCGCGGCATTGCTTCCGGAGCACCGCCGACCTCGCCTGACCCTGACGGCGCGCGTGCAATCATGCAGGCGGCGGCATCAACGCCTGCAACTCGGATGTTGCCTGCTACAGCTGCCCCGCAGGCGCCACATGCCAGCGGCAGAACGAGTGGTATTGGCAGTGCTTGGTATAAAAGGTGCGCTGCGCTCTCACACCGAAGTCCCGGATCCTGCTGTTATGCTGCGCACCTCGCGTGCCCTGATTCGAGGCGAAGTTACTTTGAGAAGTTGAGATCGCGCTATCCTGCCGACGATCCCTCTGCTTCGTTCTTCAGAGCTGAGCTCGGTAGCCACGGGCCGTGCATCGTGTGTGAACATAATCACTCATGCTGGTTGATGGGTGTTGCAGGAAATGGCACTACGTACTGAACAACTTAACAGACGCAGCTTCAGATCAGCCTCAGTACGCAGTGTGCTCAGCCGTCTACACGATGTGGGGCAGCTGCCAGTGCAGCGCTGCATCAGGACAGGTACACTATGCCAACATACGCCGCTGGCACAGAAGTCGTCAGCGCCATGGCTTGTGCTGCGAATGTGGCGTCTTCGGCACCATGCTGCGTCAAATGCTGAGGCAGCGTCTGCCATCACTCGTACAGCACAGTCGTAAGACCTTGATGGTAGTGAACTGATGAACCTGCATTTGGAATATATGCACAAGACTGAACCTCTGGCCGTGTCCGTGCAACTCGCGCTCACATGCCAATAAGTAACTCATCGTGCCAAGACTCAATAAGAGATGCGCAGCGATTTCCCTGCTCAAACGTTCTTTTATGCCAGGAAGCTCAGGCATCAGCCAAGGAAGTTGCTAGCTGACGGATAGTAGCAACGTGTTCAGCGTATTCGAGACTCTGGCGGTATATGCTCTTGCAATGTCTTGACGTCACATAGCACATATGTGGTTTACGAGCGATAGCACTGCAGCTACTGTAGCTGGTCCTACAGTGTCATGGAGACCACCTGTCACCATTGAAACGACCTGCACCTTTGGTTGTGCCGCAGCGCCGACGGAAGCTCTGCAAACAGGAGACAAAGCGACGCAGCTTGTGTCGCTGGCCATGGAGTAGCTACCTGCTTGCTAGCCAGTGTGGCCCAGGCAACGGCTGAGGCTCCAGGGCAAGACCACTGCCGGGCATGAGCCCATGAACACATCATAGCCAGGGCCTTGAAAGTGTCCGGCATCGGCTGCTAGCACCCCCACGCTTTTGCATTGCGGCGGACCTCCAACTGCAAGACGACACATGTCTGGGCGTGTGGCTTGCCACAAGCGTGCAGAGCGGTGTAGCGCCCCGCTTGTGCGCGAAGTCAGTTGGGAAGGACGACCACCGATGATCAGCGCGAGCAGCAGTCCGTCATGCTCTGCGAGCAGCCTCAGGTGAAGACCACTCGATGCCGGGACAGGACAGGGGCGGGGTCTGGCATCCGCATGTTCATTGCGAAGGCGTCGCAAGCTCATCGGTGTATATTTGGGCTGCGGATCCCGGAGCAGTAGGGTCAATGCAGGACGTGACAGTTGCATGCAGCCATGCAGTATGGGCGCAAGGCTCCGTTCTGCGTATTGCGAGATACTCCAACCTGACGCAAGCCGACACCTGATACCGCCGTCAGTATCAGGACGATGCGACGGGTGCAAACCATTGTTCGTTGATTACGATTGTTTCGATGCCTATTCTCCTTGCCGTTGACAGGCAGTGGTCCTTGCGATTACCTGGCTCGGGGGAAAGTAGCACATGATAGGAGGGGTCGGTTTTCCATTCGGTTTTAACCAACTAGTAGTTGAGCGCGTACAGCGTCACAGCGGGCGAGTACTCCTCATCGCCATCGCAAGGTGGTCTGGACGCGTGTGCCTGGCCAGCGGGCGTGGGTAAGTTATGGCTCTCACAAGCCGTCATGCCACTCGCGAAATGATTTGATCCAACATCGCCCGACCTCCAGTACTTCGACCAGATGCACAGCTGTCTCTCTGGCTAGCGGTCTCAGATGCTGCTCCGTTGCAGACGTCCTGTGGTATCGGCAATCCGATGCGGCAAATCCTGCGAGGTAGTCCCGCTCGGCGAGCGGGGCGTCATGGCAGGACGCCACGCTGTGACGGTCCCGTGTGCATGCTGCGCCTGCAGGCGTAGGCAATGCTTGCGGCCGCACGATGACGGCCATGAACGCGGGGCAGCCCGCCCGAAATTTGGCGACGCTGCTGGCCGTGATCGCCGTCCTCGCGTTCCCAGGCACCGATGGCAGCCCCACGAGCTACGTCAGAGCTGAGCGGAGTGTCGCGAGAAGGCGACTGCTGGCAAGCTCCGGGTGCGCTGAGCACGCTGCGGTGATGTCTCTCTACCTGCGCAGACGCTAGGCTGGTACGGCAGTGCCAACCGCCCACCTCTCATGCACACAGCAGCGGCTCGAATCCGGCGCGCATTACTTGCAGGAGCCCCACAGCGACACACAAGCCGGCTGTGGTACAGCAGACGGCAGCAGCCGCAAAGGCGAGGCGCCAAGTGGCGGTGACAGCGTCGGCGGCACAAGCTTCCCAGAAGCTCGCGGCCGCGAAAGCCAAGGTCCGATAACGCGAACCTGCGCACAGATATCACTGGCATGTGACCCAGGAGATGCCCTGCCTCTGCCCTGGGCATGCTGCCTCTGCCATGCATGCGCAGCAACCTCCCAGTAAGGCACTAAGGATTGAGCGTTGCGGAGCTCGATGGCTAGCATCTGAGCATGACGCGCAGGCCAAGAGCGCTCTGTCCAGCCTGATGGGCACGGCAGCGCCGGCGGGCGAGCCTGAGGTCCTGCACTCGCACAGCTCACAGAGCTCAGACCAATCGGTGCGCGCCCCTGTGCTGACCTGATCCCGTACAGTAACGTTCCTGCGAAGCTGCTGTGGGTAACCCAGCAAGTGCAGCGTAATGCCCGGACAGTGGGAGCCGGTGCAACTTTGTGGATTCGACTCCGGATCTAGTGGATCGGTTCTGGGTGCTGAGCCCCTTGTATCTGCACCAACACGATGACCTGACAACGAACGCTTGCCCACATTTGCAGTTGCCCCACCACACAATGCCTGCCTCGCAGATGGGTTTCGGCGACGTGCAAGTGCCTGGCCCGCTGGCGCCGCCGGTGCCGGATGCCGCCGGCGAGGGAGCCCGCGTGGCGGTCGAGGTGGACCTCACCCACATCCCGCAGCCGCCCGGCAGCCCCGTGCCGCTCAGCGTATGCGCAGACCGTGCGCACCGTCACAACCCTCTGTCGGGCCTCGTGTGGCCTGACCATGACGTGCCGTACCATGCGTATCGGTGGTATTGAGTCTGCTGCAGCCGCAGCCCGCATGACGCCGTGAGCACCGAGCGCAAGGAGCCTCAGGATTTATCCCGTCTTGCGAGCTGAGTCGTGCTGGTGCATCGCGACAGAGGTCAGCATCTGCCACGGCAGCCAGAAGGTTGCCTTGCACGGCCTCAACTACTTCGGCTTCGAGGTGGGTGCCACAGACATGTTTGCATGCTTTGCGAGCTCTGCAAGCCTGCCTGCCTGCCTGCCTGGGAGCGACTGCAGTTCACATGGTAATAGCACAACTGACCCGCTCAGCGGCTTTGCAGAATGGTCAGACCGCCACGGACGGGCTGTACCAGGGACCAACAGCGCTCAGCCAAGGTACACCACTTGCCGTCCCATGCATGCTTGCAGTCCTTTCCCATCCTGCACGGCTACTGAGTCTCCAGCTGTGCGTCTGCGTGCGCATTTATGTTCACTCAGATGCTGTTCGCTGAACCTGCCATGGATGGCACGGTGCCATGCTTCGCAACGTGCTCACGAGGCGCCAATGTCCTTCACTCCCTGAATCCAGACTGCCGGAAGACTTGCCATATGTGACTTTTGCTTGCCGCCCGCAGACATCGTGAACGTGATCCGGCGCATCAAGCTGCTGGGCTTCACGGCGGTGCGGCTGCCGTTCAGCATGCAGAACCTGATCAACGACACCGCCCGCGACTTCCAGTGGACGGCCTGCCAGAATATTGCGCAGTCCGACATCATCGCCTCAGTCACTAACCCAGCCGTCGGCATCCCCAAAGGTGTCAACATCTGGTCGCCCTGTTGGTTTGCCGATGCCTACAGCTGCCTGCGCTGGGCGCCTGTGTTGCTCCTTCCTCAATTGCGGACTGTAGCAGGAGCCATTGAGCAGGACCTACGTTCGAATTGCAGTCAGGACCTCCGGGAAAGGTGGACAGAGGTCAGCAGCGCGCTGTCGGGGCCTTCAGGTCGCTAAATTCATGTCATGCCCTGCCCTGCCTGCCCAGGTGTCAACACGGCCAGCATCAACGTGCACCTGCCTTACGAGCCGCTCGGCGTGCGGCCCCTGCTTGGCGAGAGTCCCAACCCCAATCTCTCAGCAGCCCAGCAGCAGGTGACCTGCCGAACTGTGGTCACCACCCACCGATTTACCGATGACATCAAGCTGCAGGGTTGTTTCTGCCCTGAGAGCCCGCTTCGGCCTGCATTTCAACTAGCACTCAGCCAGGCCGTTATGACAGGCCAAATCCTTCCATAACTGTGTGTTGCATCACCGGCGCAGGCTAGCGGGCCCTGCAACCTGGAGATGCCCAACAGCCCGTCCGTGTACCAGCGCTACCTCTGGTACCTGCGCCTGCTGACGTACAACGGCTTCGTTGTGCTCGCCGACAACCACCTGAACTCGGACGGCACCATCGTCAACGCCGGCGTCGACACCTGGGTCTCGGTATGCACGCGCGCCCCGCATCACCCTCTTGCATGGGCAGATGATCCTGCGGGTGCTTTACAGCCATGGAACATGCCGAAGGCGGCCTTCAGGGTAACATGCATGAGTCTTTGTTATCTACAGTGAAGCATACAGCGCACACGTAGTGCCTTTGCCGCACCTGAACCATACATATCGCCCTTTGGCAGCTGAGGTGGTATTTGGCACGCAGGTCTGGACGCAGCTCATGACTGATGTCGCTGCGGACCCATGGATGAGCGCGAACGTCATCTTCGACATACTGAAGTGCGTCCTGCGCTCACCCCTCCAGCATGGCGTGCTTGGGCAGCGATGCCTGCGCGCAGTCCGGTCGCTTCTTTTCGTGTGATGTTGGCGCAACTCCGGTCTGGGTCGCCGGAATGACGCCAACGTGCTGGACGTGCTCACGTGCTCCTGTCTTGTTGCAGTGAGCCGGACTCCTACGGCCTCACGTGGTTGGGCACCCAGCTGAAGGGCCAGGGTCTAGGTTACTGGTACCACCAGATCATGAAGATCGGCTACGCCATCAACCCCAGTGCGTGCTCCTCGGCTCCTCCTATTGTCGAGCCCGATCTGTGGCCAGTTCCGCTCGCTAAATGCATGAGGGCACAAAGCTATCTCACTCAACATCTTAAGCTTTCTGCGCAGAGGCGCTGTACATGTTTGAGGGCATGGCCCAAGGCGGATTGGGTGCCAACTGGGGCGACGGCCACGCCACCGACGCCAGCCTCATGTCGCTGGTGCGCTATGCCCTGCACGCTGTGCATCGATTGCTGCGTGGCCACAACACCTTGCAGGGTCATGTTCTGTACCCTGCTTCTCCAGGCCTCGGGCGACATCAAATACGGCGCTCACCGATCTGGCATTGTGAGCTGAGCGCCAGTGCCGTGCAGATCGCACTGCCACCGCCTGAACAAGCGCTCTCACTGTGTGCAGGTATCGCCCAATGCCAACCCCAACGCATTCTACACAGAGCTCGTCACCGCACCATATGCCAACAACGCAATCATCTCGACCCACGTATACGGGCCGTCCGTGACGCACGCCACCACCAACTACTCGGGCAGCGGCCTGAACTGGCGCCTGTCGGTCTCCTTCGGCAAGAAGACCCTGACTGTGCGCTTTCTCCTCATAAATGATTGCTGTACGAGCATCCATAGCTGCAGCGTGGATACCAGATGCTGGTTGAGGGCTGCGGTGTACAGAATCGCACTGTGCTGTCTTTGACACAATATTAGCGCTTGCCAGTCTGTCGAGACAGACTGCAGCCGCTGAGACGCGAACCCTACTGCATCGCAGGGTTACACCACTCCGAGCGGGCAGACGCGCAAGTTTCCGGCCATCCTTGGCGAGTTCGGATCCTTCATGAACAACTCCCAGGACTCCTGCTTCAGCAACGGCTGCATCGCCGGCGAGGGCGCGGTGCGTGGTTGTTGGCTCTGGTGGCTGCAGCGACCAGCTCTCAGGTCTCCTTGTATCGACGTGAGGAGGGACGTTGGCGCTCACGATGTTGATATGCCCCAGCGCAGGCGCTGTGGAGCATCCGAGACTACGTCAGCAACACGGCCGGCGGCAACGACGGGCAGCACGCGCCGCTGGCGGGCTGGTTCTGGTGGTGCTGGAATGCCAATTCCGGCGACACCGGCGGCCTGGTGCGCAAAGAGCTCCAAATCTCAGGGGCCACGATATCCGCAATGTCATTTGTTCCTTGCAGTCTCCTGTGCGATGCACTGCTGGCAGCAATTGCATAGCCTCTTTGAGCGCTCACATCATGCTCACCGCATTGGTTTGATAGATGCAACCTAGCTCAGTGAGAGGACTGAATCTGCAGGTGGGCAATGACTGGAACACCATCCAGTGGGAGAAGATCGACTACCTGGCGGGCTCCACGGGCCTCCAGCCCTGGTACCTGAACCCGACCTACATCGGGCCCCAGCCGCCGAGCCCGCCGCCGCCGCCCAGCCCGCCGCCCCAGCCGCCGTCGCCGCCGCCCTCGCCGTCTCCGCCGCCCGTCGCGGTGTCTGGCGGGAGCGGCGGAAGCGTCACCATCAGCGGGGCCGTCAGCCTGTGGGACCAATGTGCGCTGCCTGCAGCCCTCTCGGCACTGTGCTTTCCGTCGTTGCGAGGTCAGCAACGCCCGCGCGCTGTGATGCTGGGCCAGGTCGCCGCCTTGGCATGACGCCGCACCGTTGATCGCCTTCACCAGCCTGCCGTGCAAACATAACGCAAGCTGCTGATTGATCCATCAAATGTGGTCGGCAGGCGGCGGCCTGAACGGGTGCGGCGTCGATGCGCCCTGCGCAACGTGCCCCAGCGGCGCGAACTGCTACGGGCAGAGCCGCCCGTGGTATTGGCAATGCGTTCCCTCCGGCAGCGTCACCGCGACGTCCGGCAGCGGCGACGGCCCGACTCCCCAGCCGACTCCCCAGCCGGTGATACCCCTGCCCGCGCCGAGCCCCGCGCCCCTGCCGGCACCAAACACCGTGCCCGTCCCTGCCGCGACTCCAGCTATCGTACCGGCACCCCAGCCGCAGGTTGCGCCAGTCCCTGTCCCTGCTCCGCCGAGCTCGGTGCCTGCATCGACGCTGCAAGGGGGCGGGGCTGGCCCGGGGCCGCAGCCGAACCCTGCACTGGCGCCGAC
>JAABUX010008388.1_pt1 | contig 11928 bp, 10 predicted proteins | sample 5561851 | NCBI WGS metagenome assembly JAABUX01 (sample SAMN10711883, study PRJNA513361) | rock metagenome | isolation source: Antarctica rocks | place: Antarctica: Victoria Land, Richard Nunatak red sandstone | collected 2016-01-03 | reverse complement strand
GATAGCAGCTCGTGCAGGTGAACTCGTCATCCTGACGAGGCAGCACAAGCACCACCGAGTCCTCGACCGAACCGTCCGCTCCCGCCAGATCCAGGCCGCCCTCCAACGGGTCGGCCTCGTCCCCCAACGCAGCCGCCGCCTGCGCCCGACTCGCCTGCAGCGAGGCGACCGTCTGCTCCGGCGGTCCGTCGACCTCACTGGTACGAGGCGCGTCGTAGTCGACCACTCTCGCTCTCCCTCCTGCAGGCCGATGCTCGACGCTGCGAACCGCACAACGCCTCACGGGCGCGGCCTGTGCCCCAGGCTGAACCGGATGGCTCCCGAGCGGCCCACTCGGGCCTGCAGGACCGGCGCCGGACCCCGCCGGCGAGGCCTCGTCATGCGAGCCCACCTTCGGCCGAGCACTTCACGCAGCCGGGCGAGGCCCGTCCTTCAGGCACGCGCCACAGCTGATCCGCCTGGGCATCAACAGGCGTGACCTTCTCTCATGATCAGACCGGTAGCAGAACTGCCCGGGGAGCCGTCTACCAGCGCTGCGGGTGCACCGACCGGGCGGGGCGGCGCACCGGAGCCTCGTGCCCGCGCCTGGCCGGCCAGGCCACGGCAGCTGGTACCGGGCCGCGGAACTGGGCCGCGACCGAGATGGACGGCGGCGACGACGCCGCAGGGGCGGCTACGCATCCCGGCAGGGCGCCCAGCATTAGATTAGCGATCACCGGCGGATCGGGTCGCGAGCAGCGCGTTCAGCCCCGAACACTGCAGTAACCGCCGTGCACCTCGATGAGGGTGTTAGGTCGACCAGGGCGTGCTCGCCGATCTCCGCGGTGCGCGAGGTCCGGTCGGCCAGTCCCGCCACAAACCGGGACAGAAGCATCGAGTTGCCGGACGTGGAACACCGGAAGGCCCCGAAGACACGGCCAAGCGTCGAGGGTGTGTAGCAGGCGTCGAAGATGTGCCGCCTTCAACCCGCCGTTCGCGCCCTTATCCGATCGCCGGTGGAACCAGGCGTAGCGAAATCCGGGCCGGTCTCTTTCGATGAGCCCATGCGCGTCTCAGCTGCTCGACCTCAAGGCCGGCGACGCATCGGGTGGCGCCCCCGGAAACCCGGCCGACGGTCGCCTCTTGCTTGTGAAGAGGCGACCGTCGACTCGACCACGCGGGTGACGAGCGGAGGGGTCCCCGCCCGATCCGATCAGCCGCCGGGGATCGCTGCGTGCAGGGCGCGCAGCACTGTCACACAGGTCGGGATGCTTGTGGCCGGTGGCACGTCGAGACCGAACTGTGCGGCTTCGCCGTTGATCGCGGGGTAGTCGCCGACGCTTCGGATGAGCTGGCAGGTCTGCACGTAGCCGGCCTGAGTGGTGAGCGCCGACAGGTTGACACCACCGTTGTCGACGGCGCCGTGCGCGACGGAGCTGGCGCAGCCGCCCTGCTTGTAGAAGTAACCGCCGGGGCCAGTCAGGGACTGCGTCCCGTCGGGTCCGCTGATGGAGCCGGTCTTGCAGGTCTGCGCAGGGCTTTGCGTGGCTGCCGATGCGGGTGCGGCGAGCCCGGTGGTGGCGAGGCCGGCGCCGAGTGCGACGGCGAGCAACGTCTTCTTCATGGATCGTCTCCTGTTCGAATTCGGTCGGGGTGCGAATGTGCCGATCAGGGGTCTTGCGGACGCTTCAGGCATTCCTGCTGGGCGGAGTCCGTCGGGTGCTCGTGCGCGCGCTGGCTGTAGAGCTCACCAGGTGTGTTGACCTCGATCAAGGCGCCCGTTGGGGTGGCTGCGCAGTACCCACCGTTGCGCACGCTCCGGCCGCCACGGAGGATGGCGCACATGCAGCGGAGGGCCGAGCTGGCGGTGATCGGCGCGGGCCCATACGGATTGTCGGTCGCGGCACACGCGTGCGACGGCGGCGTCGACACGTTGGCAACGGTCCGCAACACGTGCGCGGAGACCTTGCGTCGTCGTGGACGTTGACGACTCCGCCGCCGTACTGCTGTGCCGACAGCCGTTCGTAGCCACGCAGCAGCCGGCGTCGCCGGGCCCATTCCGGGTCGTGCTTGCGGCCCCGGCGGCCGCGTTGGGTGCGGACCCGCTGCCGGACGTCGGTGACCATCTCGTTCGCAAGCCGGACCAGGTGGAAGTGGTCGGCGACGATCGTCGCATTCGGCAGGGCGGCTTGCACCGCGGCGCGGTAGGCCGCGCTCGGGTCGATCGCGACGACCTGCACACCCGCCCGCCACAGCTCGCTGCGTGCCTTGATCCAGCCGGTGACGGCAGCGCTGGTGCGGGTCTCCTCGTCGGCCGTGCAGGATCAGCGTGGGCTGGGCCAGGGCCTTGTCAAAGTCCTGGGGTGAGGGCTTGAGCTGGCGGGTGCGAGGGCAGCGGCGTCCTGGTCGGCGGGGGATTTCGCCGCACTGGGCGGCTCCGGCGTGCACTGCTGCGGCCACGCCCTGGAGCACAGCGCTTGGGCCTCGACAGCTTCTCAATACCTGGCCGCGGGTTCGAGTCCGGCCGGGCGCAGGCGGCTCGTACCAGCAGGATTTCCCTCAAACGGGTTACCCGCATCAGCCCGCCCGTCGATAGATCATTCGGGGGGCCGCCAGCGATCTCTGGCGGGATGGGCGGCCCCCCTTCGTCATCTGCAGCGCGCCCCACGCCGCCGCATGCAAGTGCGGCCCAGCGCAAGCGTCCAACCGCTGCTCGGCGCCGGCTTGAGGCGTGCTCGGAACCTTTCCGGCCGCGGCTGCAAGCCGGCCCCAAGAGCGGCCCAAGCCCCTCGGGTCATGGTGGTGCCGTTCCTCCACCAGCCACCGAAGGAGAGCCAGACATGACCACCACCGTCGCCGAGCCCACCGCGTCCGACAGCGAGCTGACCGAGCTCGCCGGCCAGCTGACCGGCCGCTTGCTGCTACCCGGGGCCGACGGTTACGCCGCGCTGTCGACTCCCTGGAACGTCGCCGTGCGCTCCACCCCCGTTGCCGTCGTCCAGGCTGCTGACGCCTCCGACGTCGTCGCTGCCGTGCAATACGGCGGCCGGCACGACCTGGACGTCTCGGTGCAGTGCACCGGCCACGGCGCCTACGACTACCCCCGCCCGACGCTGCTCGTGCACACCGGGGGCAGCTCGATGAGCTGACGATCGACCCGACTGCCCGCATCGCCCGGGTCGGTGCCGGCGTCCGCTGGCAGCAGGTGCTCGACGCGGCTGCCCCGCACGGCCTCGGCGCCCTTGCCGGCTCCGCGCCGGGTGTGGGTGTCATCGGCTACCTCACCGGCGGTGGCCTGTCGCCGGTCGCGCGCACGTTCGGCTACGCCTCCGACCTCGTCACCGCCTTCGACGTCGTCACCGGCGACGGCGAGCTGCGCCGCGCAACCCCGACGCAGAACCCGGCACTGTTCTGGGCCCTGCGTGGCGGAAAGGGCGCCCTGGGCATCGTCACCGCCGTCGAGTTCGAGCTCCTGCCCGTGGCGGAGGTCTACGGCGGGTGCCTGTTCTTCGACGGCACCGACGCGGCCGCCGTGCTGTCGGCCTGGCGTGCGTGGTCCACCACGCTGCCGGATGCCGCGTCGACCTCGGTGGCCGTCATGCGCCTGCCAGCCCTGCCGACCGTCCCGCCGCCGCTAGCCGGCCGGTGCACCGTCGCGGTGCGCTTCGCCTGGGTCGGCGACCCGGCTGCGGGAGCGGACACCATCGAGACCATGCGCCAGGCCGCACCCGTCATCTTCGGCGGCACGGGTGTCATGCCCTTCGCGGCGCTCGGGTCGATTCACGCCGACCCGGTCGACCCGATGCCCGTGCACGAGAGCTCGCTGCTGCTGCGGAACCTGAACGGCGACGCCGTCGACACGCTCGCAGCACTCACCGGGCCGGACTCGGCCTGCCCGCAACTCCTCGTCGAGCTGCGGCGGCTGGGCGGAGCCATCGCCCGGGCTCCGCGGCACTCCAGCGCGGTATGTCACCGCGACGCGGCCTTCACCCTGGCCGCGATCGGCATCGCCGCACCCCCGGTCGGGGAGGCGACCCTCGCGCACGCCGACGAGCTCATGGCGGCCATGGCGCCATGGAGCGACGGCAGGTCGCAGGCCAACTTCGCCGCATCGGGCGACCCCGCCGCGGTCGCCCGCAAGTACGACGCGCCCACCCTGGCCCGGCTCGCGACCCTGGCCGACACCTACGACCCTCGCGGTGTGATCGCTGCGGCGAGGGGCGTGCGTGCGGCACAGGTCACAGCCAGCGCACCGGCTGCCTAGTTCCGTCCGCTTGGGTCGCCCGCTCGCGATAATGGGGCCCGTGGCGCGGTATCACCTGCTCGGTCCCGTCGAGGTCGTTCGTGACGGTCGTCCGGTCGACCTCGGCGGGCCGAAGCAGCGGGCCGTCCTCGCGGTCCTGCTGCTCGAGGCGGGTCGTCTCGACCGACCGGCTGATGGACGCGGTGTGGGGCGACGACCATCCGCCCAGCGCTGCGGCGAGCCTGCAGGCATACGTCTCCAACCTGCGGCGGGTCCTGCGCGACGACGAGCGGGCAACCTCGCCCATCGTCCGCAGGATGCCCGGCTACCTCATCGACGTTCCTTCCAGCGACATCGACGTTGCCGGCTTCGTCGCCGCCTGCGACGCGGCCCAGACGGCGGTGGATGCAGCCGACTGGGCCCGCGCGGTCGAGGCCGCGGGGCACGCGCTGGAGCTGTGGCGCGGGCCGTTGCTGGAGGAGCACGCCGACGACGACTGGGTCCGCCTTCCCGCCGTCGCACTCGCGGAGCGACGGGCCACGTGCGACCAGAACCTGGTCGTCGGCCTGCTGGGCTGCGGCCGGGTCTCCGCGGCGCTCGTCAGGTCGCGTCAGGTACTGGACGACGAGCCGCTGGCGGAGCGGGCGTGCTGGCTCCGGATGGTCGCGCTGCACCGGTCCAGCCGCTCGGCCGAGGCGCTCGACACCCTGCGCGCTCACACCCGTCGGATGAACGACGAGCTCGGCCTCGACATCGGACCCGCCCTGCGAGACCTGCAGGGGGCGATCCTGCGGCAGGACGCCGAGCTCGCTTCGTGGCCGGGCGGCAAGCAGGACACGTCGACGCCGCGGGTGGTCGAACCGGATCGTCCGGCGGTCGATCCGGTGGCGGAGCCGTCCCGCCACCCGCACAGCGGCAGCGACCTCGTCGGCCGCGACCGGGAGGTCGCCGTGATCGACGGCGTCCTGCGCGAGGCGCTGACGGACGGCACCCGGTGGCTGGTGCTGAACGGGGTCGCGGGGATCGGCAAGAGCCGCCTCGCGGAGGAAGCCGCGCGGCTGTGGCAGGAGCAGGGCGGTCGGGTCGTGCGGACCGGGTGCCCCGATGACGACGGTGTGCCACCGTGGTGGCCGGTCCGCCAGGTCCTGCGCGAGCTCGGGGCCGATCCCGACGCCGCCCTGACGCCGCCGAGCGGTACCGAAGCCGACGTCGCCCGGTACGCCGCGTACGAGCGCGTCCTCGGCGTGCTCTGCCAGGTCGCTGCCACCCAGCCGCTGCTGCTCGTCATCGAGGACCTGCACTGGGCCGACACCGCGTCGATGCGCTTCCTCATCCATCTGACCGGCGCGCTGCAGCCAGCCGGGCTGGTTGTCATCGCCACCGTCCGCAACGGCGCCGCGCCGCCCGAGCTGCGACGCCTGCTCGCAGCCGTGGCGCGCCGGCCCGGCTCACGCCAGCTGACCGTGCCACCGCTCACGAGCCTGGCCGTGTCGGCACTCGCTGCGCAGGTCAGCGGGCAGCCGCTTGCGCCCAGGCAGGCCGAGCAGCTCGCCGGTCGCACCGGCGGCATCCCCTTCTTCGTCTGCGAGTACGCCCGCCTCCCCGAGGACGAGCGGGCCAGCGGAATGCTTCCTGTAGCGGTGCGGTCCGTATTGGGCCGACGGCTGTCCGGCGTGGACCCTGCCGTCCTGGAGGTGCTTCGCGCCGCAGCGCTGATCGGCGACGCGCTCGATGTCGAGCTGCTCGCCCGGGTCACGCGGCTCGACCGCGACGAGCTCGCCGACCTGCTCGACGACGCTGCCGACGCGCACCTGATCGTGCCGGCACCCGGCATGGGCGACTACGCGTTCGCGCACGCCCTTATGCGCGACGAGGTGATCGCGGGCCTGTCAGGGTTGCGCCGCCAGCGACTGCACCTGCGCATCGCCGAGGCGGTCGGCCCGGACGCGGGCGGTGACCAGCTGGTCCGTCGGGCCGCGCACCTGCTGGCCGCGTTGCCGCTTGCGGACGCCGCCGACGCTGCACGCGCCTGCCAAGCCGCAGCCCTGGACGCCGAGCAGCGCTGGCAGTCCGACACCGCAGCCAAGTGGTGGGGGCACGCGCTGGAGGTGTTCGACCAGCACCCCGACCCCGATACCGACCGGGACGACCTGGTCGTCGCGCAAGTGGCGGCGCTCGCCCGCGCCGGGCGCGCGCAGACGGTGCTCGACGTCATCGACGCCGCCCTGCTGGACGCCGTCCGCCGGGGCCGCATGGACTCCGCGGGCCGGCTGGCCTCGACGCTGCTGCGAACGAGCGGCTCGTGGCCGTGGGCCGCCTACGGTGACGACCCCGCGCCGCTGCTGGCACGCCTCGCCGGCCTGGATCCGCTGGCGCAGGCGCATCCCAGCGCTCACGTCCGCATCCTGGCCGCGCTCGCCGTCGGCGGCTGCTACGACCCTGACGGGTCCGTTCCTGACGCGCTCAGCCGCCAGGCCCTGGAGCTGGCCGAGCAGCTCGATGACGACGAGGCGCTCGCCGACGCCCTGCTCGGCCGCGCCCTCACCTTCTCCGCCATTGCCGAACGGGCCGAGGAGTCATTGCAGCTGCTCGAGCGCCTCGCTGCCGTGCCCCACCGGACCGAGCGCATCGATGAGGTCATAGCCCACGGGCTGCTGCACTTGGCGAAGACCAACCTGGGCGACCCGGACGCTGCCGAGCACATCCGCCTCGGCGCGCTCGGCAGTGACGCCCTGCGGCTGCCGACGAGCCGGGTGCAGTTCCGCTGGGCGCAGGCGCAACTGACCCAGTGGCGCGGCGACGACATCGGCCAAGCCGGCGCGATGTTCGACCAGGCGATCACTGCGCATCGGGCGACGGAACTGTACGAGGGCGGCGTGCTTGATGTGGCCATGCTGACGCTGGGCTGGGAGCAGGGACGGCTGGACGGCCCTTCGCTGGACGCCGCCGACCCGCGAAGCGTTCCCTGGGCAGCCGCGCTGGCGGCTGCGGCGCGCGGGGACGCACTCGCCGACGAGCTGATCGCCGTCGAGATCGGGAGGGTCGAGCCCGTCATCTGGACGACGCATGGGCGGCTCACCATGCTGGCCCATGCGGTGGCCGACCGCGGCCTGGTGCAGCACGTGGCCGAGCTGCGGCGACGGTTGGAACCGGTGGCACACTGCGTGGCCATCATCGGCCAGGTCGGCGTCGCCGGTCCGGTCGGGCTGGCCTTGGCCCGCATCGCGCGCTGGCCGGCGACCTGGACGCGGCCCGGCAACATCTGGCGACGGCGACTCAGGTGTCGAGCCGGTCCAGAGGTGGGGGCGCCCTCCTGCGCTGCCAGCTGCTCACGGAACAGCTGACGGCGCAGGCGGGCCGCCCCGTGGACCCGAGTTGCCTGCGGGCGATCGCCGATCAAGCACGTCGCCGCGGCATGCACGGCGTCGAGCGGGAGGCGGCGAGCCTGCTCGCCGAGTAGGCCGCAGGGCACCTCAGGGCCGGCAAGCGGCTCGGCAAGCGGCTCGGCTCAGCGGCTCGGCTCAGCGGCCGGCGGTCGCGCCGATCTCCACCACCATGCCGGGGATGGCCAGGCGCGTCACGCCGACCAGCGTGGCGGGAGGCGTCGCTCCCACTGCGTCGAGCCTTTCGGTGACCGCGCCGTAGGCCGCAACGGCCGCGTCGACGTCGGTCACGTAGATCGTCAGGTGGAGCACGTCACTCAGGTCCATCCCGGCGGCGGACAGGAGTTCCTCGACGTTGGCCATCGCCAGCGGCAGCTGAGCGGCGACATCGCCCGGGTGCTGGAGCTGGCCGGTGGCGTCGATGGCTCCCTGACCCGCCAGGGTCAGCAGCTGGGCAGGCGCCGGGCGCAGCTGTGCCTGGTCGTAGCGGAAGTAGCCGCTCCAGGTGGACGGGTTGATGCGGGTGGTCCCGCTGGCGGGGGTCGCGCTTGCAGAGGTCTCGGTGCTGGGGGTCCTGGCCCCGGTCGTTGTCATATAGGCACCGTGCCGCGCTGCGCTTGCACCGCGCTTGGAACGCACTTGGACTGCGATCCGAGGCCTTTGCGGCTGGTAGCGGTAGCCCATCCCGGGCTCGGTGAGCAGGTGGCGGGGGCCGGCGGCCTGCCCGAGCAGCGGCGTCGGCCCGCAGCCGTGCCCGTGGCCGAGGTCGACGAAGTTGGTCTGAACCGGTCCAGCACCCGCCAGGTGCCGTCCTCGGCGCGTACCCAGCGGGGCCGCCCGCGGCGGGTCTCGTCGATCCCCAGCACCCTGGGCCCGACGTCGCCCTCGGCGTCGGCGGCGGCGAGCAGGCGGTCGGCGTGCCGGGCGTGCGCGGCCTGCGCCACGGGCCACGACCCCGCCGGCAGCGGTACTGCGTCTTGCGCCACCGCACGTCGTGGTGGTGGGGTCGGCGCTGGGAGATGTCCGCGGGCGACCCCCTTCACCTGAAGCTGATCGCACTTGGGCCCACGGCGCTGCTCTGCTGCTGAGGGACGACACCGTCCGGTTCGTAGCCGGCGAGCTCGACCGCGCCTTTGAAGACCCAGTCCTGCAGCCGCGGGTCCGACTCGATGCCCCACAGCAGCCACCCCAGGACATAGTCCTTTTCGATGACGGCATGAGATTGCTGCCATTCGGCGACGCGGGCGACGACCTCCGCGTGGCTGATCACGCGGCAACCTGTACCGGGGTGTTGATCCGCAGCCCCCAGCGGCGGTCGATCTCGCCCTCGGCCGGGCGGCCAGGGTCGAGCAGCGTCACGCCGCTGCTGATGTTGTCCCGGTAGGTGTCGAGCAGCGAGGTTTGCTCCGGGGCGATGAGCTCGGTCAGGTACCCGAGCCGCTTGAAGACTGTCCGGTTGCCCACCAGGCTGGTGTAGTCCAGCAGGGCGCCCTCATCGAGCATCTGCTCGGCCAGGTACTCGTTGAGAACGGCGGCCGTGTGTGAGAGGCCGCCGCCCAGGGCGGGGTCGTCGAGGATGTCGACGAGCGTCCTCGACGGGTCGGAGACCTGGACGCGTACCTGACCGCGCCACACTGGCCTGGTCCCGAACAGCTGGTCAGGCTGAATGGAGCGGACCCGGTAGGAGAAGTCTTGGATGGTTGGGTTGCGGTCACGTACCCGGCGGCTGGACAGGACCACGACCTCGCGGAACAGCTGCTCGGTCAGGCCCCAGTGCTCACACGCGCTCCAGCCGCCGACGTAGCACGGGTCGAAGACTTTCGCGGCGATGACCCACGAGTCCTCGCGCCACTGCCCCTGCACGTGGGCTTCCAGCGGGACCGCGACGTCAAGGCCGCGACGTACCCGCTCGAGCCAGCCCCGCTGGGCGAGGTAGGCCAGCAGCTGGTGGATCGCTCCCCTCGCTGTCGTTGTCCTGCTGCCCTTCAGCATCTACCGGGCCACCAGCCAGCGGCGGTAACCGCCCGGGTCGACCAACAGCTCCAGTGCCGGACGGCGCATGGCGAGCGCTCGGTCGAGCCGGGCACCGGACGGTCCCCCGGCTGGCGCCGGGCGGTCGCTACCCGCCGAGGGCACCCTGGGCGGCGGTGTCCCGGTCCGGGCCCGGGTGGTCGGGCAGGTCCCGGTCGGCGTGGTCGGCGTGGAACAGCGCCTCGTCCAGCAGCCGGCGGACGTGGACGTCGGCAGCTGAGTAGAAGACGAAGGTGCCTTCGCGGCGGGTCTTGACCAGCCGGGCGAGCCGGAGCTTGGCCAGGTGCTGGCTGACGGCGGTGGGGGTGGCGCCGACCAGCTCGGCCAGGCACGTCACCGAGGACTCGCCCTGCAGCAACGCCCACAGCAGCTTCACGCGGGTGGCGTCTGCGAGCATCCGGAACGATTCGGCGGCCAGGTTGGCCTGCTCCTCGTTCGGCATCGAGAAGTCCGGGAGCTCGGTGTGCACGAACCACAGCCTACTAATGTTCATGTCTGCGAGGCTGCGCAGGTAGGTTTGGAAGGTGACCGCCGCAGCTGAGCGCCCGGCCAGCCGTTTGGCGTGGCTGCGGGTCGTCCCCGAGGTCGGCTGGGCCGCTGTCAGCACCGCCGCGTTCGCCGTCGCCCTGCTGGCCCGGCTCGGCGGCGGACCCCGCTGGGCGGTGGCCGGGCTGTACGCGGTGTGCTACGCCGCCGGGGGCTGGGAGCCGGGTCTGGCCCGGCTGCAGGCGCTTCGACGGCGCACCCTGGACGTCGACGTGCTGATGGTCGTCGCCGCCCTGGCGGCCGCAGCGATCGGGCAGGTCTTCGACGGCGCCCTGCTGATCGTCATCTTCGCCACCTCCGGTGCGCTGGAAGCGGTGATGACCCAGCGCACCGCCGCCAGCGTCAGGGCACTGCTGGACTTCGCCCCCCAGAGCGCCGTCCGGCTCGGCCCGGCCGGCGACAGCAGCAGATCCCCGCAGCGCAGCTCGTCGCCGGTGACCTCGTCCTGGTCCGCCCCGGCGAGCGGGTCCCCGGCGACGGCCGCGTCCAGGGCGGGGAGAGCGAGCTCGACCAGGCCGCGCTGACCGGCGAGCCGCTGCCGGTCCGGCGCGGACCGGGCGAACACGTCCTCGCCGGAACGCTCAACGGCACCGGTGTGCTGACGGTGCGGGTCGAGTGCGCCGCAGCCGACACCGTCCTTGCCCGGGTCGCCACCCAGGTCGAGGAAGCCTCCGAGGTCAAAGCTGCGACCCAGCTGTTCATCGACCGCATCGAGCAGCGCTACTCGGTGCTGGTCGTTGCTCTCACCCTCACCCTGACCGCCGTCCCCCTCGGGTTCGGGGCGCACTTCACGCCGACGCTGCTGCGGGCGATGACCTTCATGATCGTCGCATCGCCGTGCGCTGTGGTGCTCGCGACGATGCCGCCGCTGCTGTCGGTGATCGCCAACGCCGGCCGGCACGGCGTGCTGGTCAAGAACGCCGTCGTGCTCGAGCAGATGGCCGGCGTCGACACAGTCGCCTTGGACAAGACCGGCACCCTCACCCACGGCAGCCCGCGGGTCACCGACATCCTCGGCCTCGCCGGTCGGGACGAGGCGCAGCTGCTGACGCTGGCGGCCGGCGCCGAAGCGCCCAGCGAACACCCACTGGGCCGCGCCGTGGCCGCAGCCGCCCGCGCCCGCGGGCTGCCCGTACCGTCCGCCCAAGGATTTCGGGCTCGGCCCGGCCGCGGTGTCCAGGCCATTGTCGACGGCCGGGACGTGCTCGTCGGCCATCCGGTCCTGCTCCCCGACGGGGATCCCGGCGACCGGGCGCGAGCGGTCGTCAACGATCTGGAGAACACCGGCCGCACCGCCGTCGTTATCGTCATCGACGGCCACCCCGCCGGTGTGCTGGCCCTGTCCGACACAGTCCGCCGTGATGCCCCCGTCGCAGTGTCCGAGCTGGCCAGGCTGGTCCAGCGCAGCCCGGTGCTGCTCACCGGTGACAACGTGCACGCCGCCCGCCGCCTCGCGGTCGAGGTCGGCATCGACAACGTGCACGCCGGACTGCTGCCCCAGGACAAGACCGCAGCTGTCCGCACCCTGCAACACGCGGGCCGGCGAGTGCTGCTCGTCGGCGACGGGGTCAACGACGCCCCCGCCCTGGCCACCGCCGACGTCGGCATCGCCATGGGCGGCGCTGGTTCCGACCTGGCCCTGCAAGCCGCCGACGCCGTCGTGGTCCGCGACGACCTGCGCACCGTCCCCGCCGTCCTGACCATGGCCAGACGGGCCCGCCGGGTGGTCATCGCCAACCTCACCTT
>JAABUX010008386.1_pt1 | contig 11931 bp, 10 predicted proteins | sample 5561851 | NCBI WGS metagenome assembly JAABUX01 (sample SAMN10711883, study PRJNA513361) | rock metagenome | isolation source: Antarctica rocks | place: Antarctica: Victoria Land, Richard Nunatak red sandstone | collected 2016-01-03 | reverse complement strand
ACACCCTCCTTGCCTACCCGCCAGCCAGCTCGCTTGAGCAACGCCGTGATGCGGCGATATCCGTAACGGCCGTACTGGCTGGCAAGCTGGACGATCGCCTGCGTGCGTGCATCTTCGTCTTCACGCCATATCACTCGCTAGCGCTGCGTGCCGCGCGGCTGGTTGGCCAGCCGGCATGCCCTGCGCTCCGTTATCCCATGCTTCTGCCGTGCATGGTCCGCGGCGATACGCCGTCGCTCAGGGCTTAGAAGTTTCCCCAGGCGAACTCCTTCAACACAAGGTTATCCAGGCTCAGGTTCGCAACCAGACGCTTGAGCTTCGAGTTCTCCTGCTCCAACTCCTTCAGCCGTTTCGCCTGATTCACCTGGAGCCCACCGTATTCCTTGCGCCAACGGAAATACGTCTGCTCGACGATCCCAGCTTCCTTCGACCCCTGCCCTGTTGTCTTGCCATTCGCCACGGCCACTTCGATCGCCCCCAACAGATTCACTACCTGCTCTGGCTCATACTTCTTACCCCGTCCCCTACGCTCTCCTTGTCCCGTGTCTCTCTCCTCCACTGGTACATTTCACGCCGGGCCCTCCAGAGGCCACCAACCTGCTCCGCATTGCCACTTGGGCATGCGGCACACCAATCGCCGCAACGCGCTGCTCCCGTTTCGCGGCCCTCCAGTTCCGGCCCAGATGATTTCGCCACCAGTGTCAATGTTGGGTTTACCCCAATCCACGGTATCCGCCGATTGCCGCTTGTCTGTGAACCGGCGGTGACACCGCGTTTTTTTGCGATTCGACCGCTTCCGAATGGGCAGGAACAGTGCGGCCGTAGCCACCCTCGCAAACGCAGCGGCGCCCTTGCGCGCGTTGTTTCGAGTCCGCTTCGGTCAAATTTCCGGTACTGTTACGACCCCGGCGCAACGTACCGTTGTCATTGCGTGCCGCTGAGCAGCTGGAAGAAAGTATCTCCCCGAACGATCTCGAACTGGGGCCCAAGTGTGTCGGTGATCTGCGTGACCCCGGTCGGCGTGAGCTCGGCCGTGTACGACTCGATGCCGGCAGCCACAAACAAGGGCGAGTTGCCATCCCAGCCGGCGGCGATCTGCGCCAGCTGCTGCTGCCCGCCCGCAATGTCGTTGACGCCCAGCAGCGTGACCACCGGCAGCCCGTTCACCAGGCTCACCACGCTTGTCGGGTCGTAATTCAGCACGATTCCCAGTAGCCCGGGGATATTGCGCCGGTACGGCGCGACCAGCTCTGGGGTCAGCGGCAGGTTGGTCGTGTCGCTGCGGTTGTAGACAAACAGTGTGTTCATGCCGGTGCGGCGCATGTACTCGCCCGTGTGTTTGGTGAACACCTCAAAGGCCTGCGCCGGCCACTCCGCCGGGTAGGTGTAGCCCGCGCCTGAGGGACCTGCCAGCAGCAGGTCGTTCTCCGTGCGGGTTGTCTGGTAGTAGTTCAGGAAGGCCGGCGCGATATCGAGCAGCAGCACGCTGATGCTCCAGTTCAGCAGTACACTGCCGCGGCCCGGGTCGTCCCAAAGATCGCGCAGCCGGTGCTGGCAGTACTGCACATTGTCGCCTTCTACCATGGTGAGCATGAGATAGATTTTGTTCTCGATCTTGGGTACCGGCGGCGGCGCCGGCACCTTCGCCTGCACCTTTTCGCGCACGCCCGCGAACACCGAACCATTGAACAAATTGTCGGCGGCAACCACCGGCGAGGCATACCGGCTCAGCAGTGTGACGCCCGGCATCTCGTGCCCCAGCGGAAACCAGCCCAGGTAGGGTGTGTTCGGCTTGACCTGCTGCGCGATGGTTTCAAACAGCGCCGCCTGGTCCGCTATCTCCGGATCCAGCCAGAACACCGGCGCCTGGGTCGCGACGATATAGTCGCGGAACACCGCATTGCCCTGCTGCACGCTCGGCGCGGGCGCGGTCGCGTCCACCGCGAACTCGTTCCACATCTCGACCTGCATCACCAACTGTCTGGTGCCGGCAGGCGGTGTGAACGCGTAGGTGAAGTAGTTGTACCCATCGGCGAAGCGCCATCCGCCGCTCGCCAGCTGCGAGCCGGCCGCGTCGAACAGGAACGGCGCCTCCGCCGTGGTGCCCGGCGTAAACGAGGCAACCGTCGCCCCATCCGCCGTGACTGTCACCTGCTGCACCGCAGGTCCCCAGCCGTCCGTCGGAATATTGTCGCGGAACCGCACATACACCGTCGCGCCGCCCAGGTATTTGCTCAGATCGATCGTGTAGGTCGCCTTGTTCGAGGCATCGGTAATGGGCCGCGGTTCCGTCAGGACCACCGTCCACGGCACATTCGCGACCTGGATGGTGTTCGTCGGCGAGATCGCCGTGAGGATGCGGTCGGAAAGATGTGGCCACACATGCGCGAGCGCGTATTCGTAGGCTGAAACCGTGTCGGTGAAGCGCCCGGTCAGGTCGTCGAGCACCTCGAGCCGGTGTGCCTTGGCAAGCGCGGGCGTGGCAATTACGCCGCCGCGCAGGCTCGCGATCGCCGTCGCGACGTTCACCGAGTCCGGCATGCCGAGGTCGTACAGAACAGCCCCGCGTACCTCAGAGCGATAGCGGTCCAGCAGATCCCACGGGTTCGAGAGGACGCGGTGCGGCGTCCGGATCGTGTTAAGCCATTTCACATTGGTCTGGTCCGTCCCCCAGTAGAGATAAATCCTGGGCTCGATGCGGTTCACCTGGCCTTGCAGCGTGGCCAGCAGTGTCTGCTCGTCCCCGTCCAGCGCGGAGAGATCAGCAGCTTCAAGAAAGTTCGCATCCGGCAGCCGGGGCAGCGAGCCGTTCTCGCGGGATGCGGTTTTTACGGCGAAGGCGGGCAGGGAGCGAAGGCTTGCGGCAGCACCGCTATAGGCGAGGAAGCTGCGACGTGACAGGGGCATAACGGTCTCCTTGAGGCGAGAGGCAGGCATCGATTCGCGACTGACAAAGAGCTGCCGGGATAGCGCGACAACATTAGCAATCGTGCTGGCGACTGTCAATCGAGCGTCATGTTTCGAGGTCTAGAAAATATTTTTGACAAAAGTTCATCCAGATGACTACGTTATCTTTCGTGGCGAATGGAAACGATTCCACCCATTGGCAAAGAAAACTGTCAAAGGTTCCCATTGTATTTCGGCGGTGCACGCGCCAAGAGGTCTCGACCTGCCTCAGGCGCGCGTCTGCGGAAGGCTAACTCGCTCGCGGAGGTTACCAGGATGGCTAAGCATCCGATCGTTGTCTTCCGTTCTGCCGCAGCAGTGCTGCTGCAGCTCGCATGTGCCGGAACTCTCTTCGCTCAGGCTGACCGCGCCACGGTCTCCGGCCATGTCACCGACCCTTCCGGGGCCGTTCTACCTGGCGTCAGCATCACCGCCCGCGATAACTCCACCGGTACCACCTTCACCGGCCAGAGTAACAACGCCGGCGCCTACAGCCTTGAGGAACTCCCCATTGGGGATTACACCGTCAAGATGACCCACGCCGGCTTCAAGGATGTGCAGTCCTCGGTACACCTGGTCGCGACGCAGATCCAGCCGCTCGATGTGACCATGCCGCTCGGTTCCGCGGGCGAGACCGTCTCCGTGACAGCGGCACCGGAGCTGCTCGACTCCGAGACGTCGACGGTGACGAACACGCTGGAAGAGGAAGCCCTCCGTGACCTGCCGCTCAACGCGACCAACGGGCGCGATGCCGTACAACTGCTGGTACAGAGCACGCCGAGCGCCGCCAAATCCGGCATCTCCGGTAACCAGGTGTACAGCACGCTCTATCTCGGCGGCGCCAACTCCTGGACCAATACCGCCTACGTCGATGGCGTGGACGCCGATGCGGGCCCGCAGGGGGCGATCGCAACCCCGGGCCTGGAGGCCATCCAGGAGACGCAGGTCATCACCACCAATGCCGATGCGGAGCTCGGCTCAACAGGCGGCGGCGTGCTGCTGTTTGAGCTTAAATCCGGCACCAACAAGATTCACGGCAGCGCCTTTGAGTTCCTGCAGAACGAAGCGTTGAACGCTAACTCCTGGCAGAACAACTACTTTCTCGCCGGCTGCGCCCCCGGCAATGCAAGCTGCATCCGCAACAACTCGCGGCCTCGCGGCCTCGCGACCGCTTCGACGACTACGGAGGCAGCCTCGGCGGCCCCATCTGGAAAAACCATACTTTTCTCTTCGGCGACTACGAGTACTACAGCCAGACGAACAATGCCCTGAATCCGAACGCCACGACCGTGCCCACTGCCAGCATGCTCGCCGGCGACTTCAGCGAACTGCTCACCGGTGGCACCAGCCAGGGCAACGTCATCAACCCGGCAACCAGCACGCCCTACATCAACGCCTGCACCGGCTTGCCCTACCAGTACGGGCAGATTTTCGACCCGCTGAGGGTTGTCGATCTTTTAAGCGAATGCGTAGATAAGATGCCGAGAGATTGACGGCAGAGCCACTGTTCCGGTGCCCTCGAAATCCCAGACGGCGTCTGGGATTTCTCGCCGATCCGGTCCTGGTAGACGAGATAAAGACGGCGCATCTACTCGAGATTGCTTCGGAGAAGCCACTGCCGAACTCGGCGGGGAGCTGGTCAGAGAGCTCCTTTAGCAGTTCCTTGCCGTATTCAGCCCTGTCTGAGCCGTGCTGCTCCTGCTCCACAATGCGCTGCCCGATCTTGTAATTGGTCTGGACCTGGAGCAGGTCTACACCTCGCGACAGCCTGCCGAGCCGCTTGAGCTCTGTGGCAAAGTAACGTCTCGGACGCCCTCAGCCCATACCTGAAGTTTGCAACAGAGCCCTCTACAATGTCGCCGCCTAATGCAAGCCGCGCAATCAGCGAACTGCGCCCAACAGAGTTAATGCAACAGAGCCCCGTTTTGCGCCGCCGGGAGCGCGTGTTGGAGCGTCATCGCATAGATCTGGAAATCGCTGTCGTGGTCCCATGCGGTCCCCGTCAATCCCGGTGCGACCCAGATCGGCACCGAGCGGAATGGCAGTGAGATGGCGCGGATCTGCTTGTGTGAATCTAGCCGTAGGGTTGTTTGGTACAGGGATATGGCCACCGGGCTCTTCCCCCCGGCACCGAGCCGGTATGGCATGCGGAGGGCTACGCCGTTGCCGAAGTCGGGGTGGCGGCTGGCCCAGCTGGTGAATTTGAGCGGGACTGAGGCGGTGCTGCCGTTCCCGTAGGTAACGATGGCGTTGAGGCCGTCGCTACCCGTGCTGCCGTTGCTGGCGGCGCCGACGATGTCGAGCCTGCTATAGCGGCCAGTTGGGAGGACGACGGCTTGGCCGTTCGCCTTAACGAAGTTCGGGACGGTGCCTGTCGTCGGGGGCGCTTGAAAGGTGACCCCGCCGAAGGTAGCCGGGCCGGGAGGGGGCAGCAGGCCGGCGGCGTAGCTGTTGCCCTCGCCGTCGAAGTTGCCCTGGCTCGGGTCGGCCTGTGTGGCTACCCCGTCCTCGTTGTAGGCGCCGCTGAGATCGACCGCACACGAGGTGCTCGTCTCGATGGCGCAACCGCCGGGCGCCTGGGCCGAGATCGTTGCCTGCTTCTGGACCGGTGCGGCTCCAGGCATGCTGGCGGTGATCGAGACCTTGTAGGCGCCTGGCTTGGTCCCTGCCGGGGCGGTGATCTCCAGGGGGACCTTGACCTGGGTGGGAAGGCCGTAGGAGGCCACCTCCACGTCCGTGGAGGCCTTCGACACCAACCAGCCCGGCGGCGAAGTGACGGCCACGTGCATCCGGGAGGTGCCGGGAGTCGTGGCCAGCAGCGTGAGGGTGAACGTCTGCTTCGACGAGCTGCTCGCGGAGGGCTCAACCACGGCCTGTGCCGGCGAGAACTGCGCGCCGAGCTGGTGCTCGGTGCTCAACATCGAGTCGACCGACGGCGGAGCGTCCTCCTCAGCCGTGGCCCAGGCAGTGGGTGCGGTGCTCAGGGCGTAGTCGATTGTGCCACCGTGGGTAATGTCGGACTGGCCGACCCAGTCGCGGTTCCAGGCTTTGCCGTTGACCCTAGCCGAGGCGATGTACCGCTTGTTCATGCTGGCTCCAGGCGCCGAGATGGTCAGGGTGCCGCCCTGCTCGTCCTTATAAGCCCCGATGCGCACTACCGTGCGGGGGAACAGGGGGGTGGTCACGACGTAGAAGTTGGATCCGCTCATCGTCGGGTACAGGCCGATCGCGGACATCACGTACCACGCCGACATCTCACCCATATCGTCGTTGCCCGTCATTCCTCCGGGGGCGGTCGTGTAGAGGGTCTCTGCGGCCCGTACTACGGTCGCCGTCTTGTCGGGCCGGCCGGTCCATGCGTACGTGTAGGGGGCCAGCAGGTTCGGCTCGTTGTCGGGGTCATACGTGGTCGGGCCGTAGTACTGGTACGGGTCGCTGACCCACGTGTGCGCGATGGTTTTCTGCGGGTTGACGAGCAGGCCGGGGTAGTCGAAGAACTGGTCGAGCCGGCTGGTGGCCGCTTTGCGCCCGCCCAGCATCTTGACGAGCCCAGCGGGATCTTGGGGTACCAGCCACTGGTACTGGCTCGGGTCTCCCTCGTGGAAGGCGTGGTTGCCTGTGTCCGTGTCATACGGGCTCAGCCAAGTGCCGTCCATGGTGCGTGGGCGGAAGAAACCGGCGTCCTTGTCAAAAAGGTTGTGGTAGGACTGGCCGAGCTGGGCGAACATCTGCGCGTCCTCGGTGTGGCCCAGTCCCTTCGCCATCAGCGCCAGCGACGCGTCGGCTGCTGAGTACTCCAAGGAGGACGAGACGGGATAGTAGCAGTCATTGTCGGCGCCATGAGTCGGGCAGCAGGAGGCGCCGGAGCCCTCGGCGGCACAGTTGGCCGTCGAGGTCACTTTCAGCCCATAGGGGATGTAGCCGAGCCGGTTAAAATACCCGGCCCCCGCGCGGCCGTTCATCGGAACATCCGGTGGGGGTACCTCCGTTGCGTTTTCGCGGATGTACTTGTAGGCCTCTTCGGCGTCTGCCCCCGAGAGCAGGCCCTTGGACCAGCCCTCCACCAGGAACGAGGTGATCGGGTCGCCGGTCATGACGTTGCCCTCCCGGGTTCCCAGAAACCAGCGTGGCAGCCACCCGTCCTGACGAGCGATGGCCAGGATTGACAGGTCGATATCATGCGCGACCGTTGGGGCCAGCATCTCGGTCAGCTGGTTTTGCGTGCGAAAGGTGTCCCACAGGGACAAGTTGCTGTAGGCGGTGAAGTCCTTGGCCATGTGCGGCTTGCCATCAAACCCCATGTACTGGCCATCGACGTCCCCGATCACGTTCGGGTCCAGCAGGGAGTGGTACAGCGCCGTATAGAACACGACCTGCTGGTCGTGCGTACCGCCGCTGACCTTAATCTGGGAGAGCAGGGCGTCCCACTGTTGCTGTAACGCCTGCCGGGCCGCATCAAAGTCGAAACCGAGCTTGTCCGTCTCGACGGCGAGGTTTCTGCGTGCTCCCGCGAGCCCGGTGTAGGACAGGCCCACCTTGACTACGACCGGGGCGTCGTTCTCCGTTGTGTCAAAGCTGACCCAGCCGCCGTTGGGCCCCTTACCGGGATTCCCAGACTCGCGCGATCCCGGGGTCAGTTGCGATCCGTTCCAGGTGCCAAACGCCGTGAATGGGCGGCTAAGCTTCGCCACAAAGAAGGCCTTCTGATGGGAGTACTGAGCCCAACCCTCAATGGTCCGGTCGCCCACAATCTGGATCTCGGAACTGGACGCCTTTGCCCCAACGTTGAACAGCACGTTCGCCTGGCTTGTCCGCGGGAAGGTGTACTGCTGCCAGCCGGTGCGCGTGGTGGCGGTCAAACCCACCCGAACGCCACTGTCCAGCAACACCTGGTAGTAGTTAGGGTGCGCCTGCTCGTGGGCGTGGGTGAAGCTTGAGGCATAGTCCGACGGGTTTGACGAGGTGACCGGCCCCGTGGTCGGCATGAACGGAACATAGTTGAAGTTGCACGCGTTGATGGTGGACTGGCTAAAGCCGTAGATTTTGTCCGCGGACTGCGAGTCGCAGTTGTTGCCGCGGGCGCCAGGACGGTTCAGTACCAGCGGGGCCTCCTGCACCATGCCGAACGGTTCACCGGTGGCGGGAATGTCCCAGCCCTCGTTCTCGGTGCCGATGAACTGGTTGACCAGCGCGCTGGGGTCGGCAGCAGGACCCGCCGCGGCCGGGGCACCGGCCCGCGTACTCGCGGCGGCAGAACCCGCCGCTGCGAACGAACTCAGTCCGGCGGCGACGACCATGACGGAAAACAACACTGCGACGTTCCATGGCCAACGTCGAACAAGTACGCGATACGACGGATGCATAATCTGAACTTTCCCATAAGGGGCTGACGTGACCCCATTTTTGGTCCACTCGGGTGTCTGAAATCATAGCGTGATCCGGCCCTGATTTTCTTCTATCAGGAGGTTTTGTTTTTGGGCGGCGAGCAGCCACTGCTGTGCGAACTCTTCCGGCGTTCGGTAGGCCAATGAGGAGTGAGGCCGTTCGGTGTTGTAATCCAGCTGCCAGGCGGCGATCTTTCTGCGCGCGTCGAATAGGTTCCAGAACCAGCTTACGTTCAGGCATTCGTCGCGCAGTCGGCCGTGGAAGCTCTCGACATAGGCGTTCTCGGTAGGCTTGCCGGGCTGGATGTGGACGATGTCGATCTTTTTGTCGATGGCCCAGGCCAGCAAGTGCCGACTGGTTAGTTCAGGTCCGTTATCGCAGCGAATCGCCTGAGGATTGCCGTACTTCGCCGTCGCCCTGTCCAGCACCCGCGTCATGCGTCGGCTCGGGAAGCTCGTGTCTACCTCCAGCGCCAGGCTCTGCTTGGTGAAGCTGTCGATCACGCTGAACACCCGGATTCTCTGCGCGCCTGCGGTCACATCACTGGCGAAGTCGATTGACCATTGCTGATTGGGCGCTGTCAGCACAGGACGCGGCAGCAGTGCCCGCTCCAGCCGCTTGCGCCGCGTTCGCTTCACCGTCAGCCCCAGCTCGCGATATACCCTCTGCAGCAGGATATGGAGCCGACGATAGCCGTACCGCGGCTTCTCCCGCGCCAACTCCAGCAGCCGCTCGCTGTCGTCGCGGCGGCTCCGGTAGCGGCAACTCGTTCTCGGCACTTCCATCAGCTCGCAGACGCGGCGCTCGCTGGCCCGAAACTGCTCCAGCAAGCGCCTCGCTTCTGCCCTCCGTGCTACGAGCCGAGGCAGTTTTCTTATGACCGACTGCAGCATGTCCTTGTCCAGGCTGAGATCGGCGACCAGTTTCTTCAGCCGCCCGTTCTCATCCCGCAGATGCTTGACCTCTTCAGCCTCGCTCACCTCCATGCCCCCGTACTTCGCTTTCCAGGCATAGATCATGTTTTGTATATTTTTATGAATCTACTGTATGTCCTGCCTCCTTATAAGGGTGACCCGGAGCATCGAAAATTCCTACTCGGAACATCGTGAATCTATACCCGGAGCATCGAGGAAACCTACCCGGAGCATCGATTAGCCTACCCGGAGCATCGTTCAAAAGCGTTTCATTTTGTGCAAAAAACCGCCAACCGGTTCGATGTTCCGAGTAGGAAGGCAATAACCAAGTTCGATGGCGCACCTACTTCGATGTTCCGGGTAGGAATTGCTCACCTTGGCGCGGAGGCCCGATCTCTAAACCTCGCGTTGTAGCTTTCGCGTTTAACTGTGGCCAGGCAAGCTGAAGGGCCTTGATGGCATCTTCAAAGCGACTTTAATTCGCCAAGGGTTGGAGTCTTCGTTCCAGAGTTGCTGTCGAAGTGAATCCCAAGGAATACAGGTTTCGAGCGAGCTGCAAAGCTGCGCCACTGCAAAAAGAGCATGCAGTCCTGAGTCTGCGGGCTTTCGCGCGTTACCTCGATCATCTTGGCTAAGGTAGGGACGTGGTGCTGCATAAACTCGCGGAACACAGCATCATCAAGCGTGAAGCCCTGCTCATCGCCCATCGTGGCCAAAAGCGGCATCTGGCTACCCTTGGAAGTAGTTCGCATGCTGAGGGGCATTTTGGCGGCTCGAATGATTGGCATAATCAGCTGCTCCGTCTGACTGCCCGAGTCGCGTTGCACGACCAACGCGAAAGAAGCAATCCGCTGGAAGGCTTCTCTCACCCGTTTGATATTCTGGCCGCTTGAAGCCATGCCCATGTCTCGGAGATATTCACTGGCCGAGGACATAGGAATAAACGGGCTCTTCGTTACGACTGCCCTGTGAGTCATCCAATGAAGCAAGCTGCGGTCGGTGCCGAAAGGGATGTCGACACCGTCGATCATGGCCCGGAAAGTGACCTTGATCGTATCGCCGGAACCAGTTCAAGCCTGGCGCACAATCGCGCGATCCAATGTTCGCCTGTAGGGCAGGCCGGTGAAACAGAGAACTTGTGCAACCTGCATCAGCTCGCGCGTGGTCGCTTCCTGTCGCGCCTGAGCCACCTCAGCCATACGGTGAGCAAGGTTGCTCTTTTTGGAAGCTTTCTCAAGGCTGTAATCGCGCATGCTCACTCTCTCTATTTGCGGACTGACTTTACCATTGTCATCTTCGCATCTGTGTGGCGAGGTATTGTGGCGTTAATTGGCATACTTAGAGGTGAAGCCAGCAGCGGAGCTGTGGGAAGCCAATCCAGCGTTTGGTTCAGAATTAAGTTCGCTCCCACTACGAGCGGCATGACCTCTAGCAGGTCTTCGAGCTGCAGCCCGGGCTGCGCAATGGCTCATGGACGCAATGCCCATAGGTGGCATCGAGCGTTCGCGACTGGTCGGGCGCGATGCTCTTCAAGTGCTGCTTGAGGCGATCCAGAAAATAGGCGACCCTTTCCGCTGTCTTCGGTAAGCTGCCAGTTAACCTCTCGCTCATCCCCGGCCAGGTCCAAATTCACTTCGCCAATCTCAAGAGCTCGCCATTGCACTACTCGAACTCGCTTCCCTGCCTGACACCCAAATAAAGGGGTTTTTAGAAGCAATACTTGCAACCGTCCCACTAGGGTGTATCGACATATTGTTTGAGCCATCGTGAGAGGCATGCGATGGCGACGGTGGCTTGGAAGTTTTGTTTGAGTTTATCGAAGCGTGTGCTGAAGCGTCGAAACTGCTTGAGGTGCGCGAAGGTTCGTTCGATGCGATTGCGCTGGCGGTAGAGTGTGCGGTCGAAGTCGCGCTGCACCTTGCGCAGGCTGCGGGGAGGGATGACGGCCTTGATTTTGTTGTCGGCAAGATGGTTGAGGATGGGGTCGGGGTCGTAGCCCTTGTCGGCGATCACCGCCTCCGGCCGCAATTTGCCGAGCAGCGCGATGGCCTGGTGCAGTCGTGGGTCTGGCCGCCGGTCAGCACGAAGCCGAGTGGCAGGCCGAGCTCATCGGCGAGCAGGTGGATCTTGGTCGTCAGACCGCCGCGACTCCGCCCCAGAGCCGTCTCCTGAGCCCTTTTTTTCTGGCCGTCGCGGCCTGCTGGTGGGCACGAACTACCGTGGAATCGATCATGACATAGCGGTTCTCGCGGTCTTTCAACAGGTCCGCGAACACCTTGTCCCACACGCCCGAAGCCGCCCACCGGGTGAAGCGTTCGTGGGTGGTTTTGTACTTGCCATAACGCTCCGGCATATCCTGCCAGCGCATCCCGGAACGTAAAACCCACAACACCCCATGCACAAAACGCCGGTTGTCCGCAGCCGGACGACCAACCATCCCTACACGGCCAGGAAGAAGCAACTCGATCCGCCGCCACTGCCCCTCAGTCAACTCATACCGACAAACGCCCATCCTTCCACTGAACCAAATCCGCAGCAAACAGAAAAGTAATATGTCGATACACCCTAGAGCTTGTTTCATAAACACCGTCTGAGCGTGATCCACAGGCAAGCGAGGTGGAAGAAGGCCTTATAGGTGGTGAGGAGATGCTCATGCCGGACAAGCAGTCTGCGGAACTGACCGAGC
>JAABUX010008385.1_pt1 | contig 11934 bp, 10 predicted proteins | sample 5561851 | NCBI WGS metagenome assembly JAABUX01 (sample SAMN10711883, study PRJNA513361) | rock metagenome | isolation source: Antarctica rocks | place: Antarctica: Victoria Land, Richard Nunatak red sandstone | collected 2016-01-03 | reverse complement strand
CGGTGGCGGAAGCGGCGCAAGACCTGCTTGCGGCTGGCCGTGCTGCATGGTGTGATCGGGGATGGCGGATGTCGTGGTTATCGGCGCCGGGATCAGCGGTGCCGCCGCTGCTTACGAACTTGCGTCCGATGGGTGCGAGACGGTGTTGCTGGACCGGTACGGCCCGGCTGCCATGGCGTCTGGCTGGACGCTCGCGGGCGTCCGCCAATCGGGCCGCCACCCGGCGGAGCTGCCGCTTGCGCGGGACGCGGTCGCGCGATGGGCCGGGCTGGATGAGGCGCTGGACGGCGTGACCCGGTATCGCCGGCGTGGCAATCTGCGGCTGGCCCGCACGCCGGCGGAGGTGGCGACGATCCGGGCGCTCGTGGCGGAGCAATCGGCGGCTGGGCTCGACCTTGCCTTCCTCGCGGATGGCGCGGCGGTCCGGGCGGTGGCGCCGGCGGTGGCGGGCGAGGCGCTTGCAGCGTCGTTCTGCCCGACGGACGGCCATGCCGACCCGCACGCGACGGTGGGGGCGTTCGTGCGGGCGGCCGAGCGGCGGGGGGCGGCGCTGCGGTTTGGCGAGCGGGCGGTGGCGATCGAGGTGGAGCAGGGCCGGGTGGTGGCGGTGCGGACCGACGCGGGGCGCATTCCGGCCGGGCGCGTGGTGCTGGCGGCGGGGGTGTTCGGCAACGAGTTGCTGGGGCCGCTTGGCCTTTCGGTGCCGATCGAGGTGCCGATGGTCACGGTGCTGCGGTCGGCGCCGGGGGAGGTCGTGCTCGAGCCGGTGATCGGCGTGGCCAATGCGGATTGCGCGGGGCGGCAGGAGGTGGATGGGCGGTTTCGCGTGACGAGCGGGCTGGTGGCCTGGCATGGCGGCATGACGGAGGGCACGGCGCCGCGCGTCGATCCGACAGCGCGAAGCATCGCCGAGACGGTGGCCCGGTTCGGCGCCGTCGTGCCGGCGTTCCTGGAAGCGCGGATCGAGGCGATGTGGGCGGGGTTGATCGACCTCACGCCCGACGCGCTGCCGGTGCTGGATGCGCCGGCGGGCGTCGCTGGGCTGGTGGTCGGCATGGGGTTTTCGGGGCATGGATTTGGGCTTGGGCCGGTGACGGGGCGCATCCTGGCGGATTTGGCGCAGGGCCGGGCGCCGGCGCTGCCGATCGAGGCGTTCAGGCTGGACCGGTTTGCCGGGCGGAACGCGCCCGGTGTCTTGCCGACGCTGCACGGGTAGATGGCGCCGGTCCTGGAGGTGAGGGGGCTGCGCACCGAGTTCCGCATTGGCGGCGCGTGGCGGGCGGCGGTGGACGATTTGTCGCTGGCGATCGATCGGGAGGAGACGCTGGCGCTGGTGGGGGAGAGCGGCAGCGGCAAGAGCGTGACGGCGCTGTCGATCATGGGGCTAGTGCCGCCGCCGGGGCGCGTGGCGGCGGGGCGGATCGCGCTGGAGGGGGAGGAGTTAGCGGGGCGGCCGGAGGCGGAACTGGAACGGCTGCGGGGGGATCGGGTGGCGATGATCTTTCAGGACCCGATGACGAGCCTCAACCCGGTGATGACGGTGGGGGCACAGATCGCGGAAGGGCTGCGGATTCATCGGGGGCTGTCGCGGGGGGAGGCGCGTGGACGGGCGCGGGGGTTGCTTGAGGAGGTACGGATGCCGGGGGCGGCGCAGCGGCTGGACGAGTACCCGCACCAGTTCAGCGGGGGGATGCGGCAGCGGGTGATGATCGCGATCGCGCTGGCCTGCGGGCCGGCGCTGCTGCTGGCCGACGAGCCGACGACGGCGCTCGACGTGACGATCCAGGCGGACATTCTCGGGCTGCTTGGCGAGCTGAAGCGGGAGCATGGGATGGCGATGCTGTTCATCACGCATAACCTGGGCGTCGTGGCGCAGGTGGCGGACCGGGTGGCGGTGATGTATGCGGGACAGGTCGTGGAGGCGGCGGGGGTGGCGGCGGTATTCGCCCGTCCGGCGCATCCGTATACGCGGGCGTTGTTCGCAGCGATCCCGCGGCTCGAGGGGGAGGGGCCGGCGCTGGCGGCGATCCCCGGGCGGGTGCCGGGACTGGGCGACATGCCGCCGGGATGCCGGTTCGCGCCGCGTTGCGGGCTGGCGCGTGCCGGGTGCGAGCGGCCGCAGGTGCTGGCGGCGGTGGCGGGCGGGCATGCGGCGCGCTGTCACGTGGCGACGGGGGTTCTCGGTTGATCCGGTAGCGCGACTGCGTGCAGTATCGGGCACGGCGGAGAGGGGAACGATGATGCGATTCTGGGCACCCGTGCTGATGGCGGCGCTCGTCGGGACAGCGCAGGGGGCGCCGAAGACGACGCTGGCGATTGCCTCGACGGCGCAGGATGTGGGCCAGCTCGACCCGGATTTCGCGACGGGCACGCCGGACCGGGTGGCGGTGGGGTGGATGTTCAACGGACTTGTGCGGTTCAAGCCCGGCAGCAGCAACCCTACGAGCATCGAGCCGGACCTGGCCGAGAGCTGGGAGAGCAGTGCTGACAAGCTGACCTGGACCTTCCACCTGCGGCATGGGGTGCAGTTCAACAACGGCTACGGCGAGATGACGGCGGACGACGTGGTGTTCAGCCTGAGCAAGGCGGCGAACCCCAAGACGTCGGCTTTCTCGGCGGATTTTGCGTCGTTCAGGACAGTGGAGGCGGTCGATCCCTACACCGTGCGGATCGTGCTCAAGGCGGCGGTGCCGAGCCTGCTGGGGATCGTCACGAACTACTCGGGCGGGTATATCCTTTCGCGCAAGGCCTATGAGAAGCTGGGAGCGGGGTTCACGCGGGCGCCGGTCGGGACGGGGCCGTTCGCGTTCAGCGCGATCACGCCGGGCCAGTCGATGATGCTGGCGGCCAACGAGGCGTATTTCCGCGGCAAGCCGCAGATCCAGCAGATCACCTACCGCTTCATGCCGTCCGACGCCTCGCGCGACCTGGCGTTCCGCGCCGGCGAGCTCGACCTCAGCCCGGGCGTGCAGGACCAGGCCTGGATCGAGCGGACACGGGCGCTGCCGCATGCCAAGGTGGACGTGTTCGAGCCGGGCGAGCTGTCCGAGCTCAGCCTCAACGTGACGGTCAAGCCGCTCGACGATCTGCGCGTGCGGCAGGCGATCGCCTATGCGGTGAACCGGCCGGAGCTGGCGAAGTGGAAGGGGCCGGATATCAGCCACCCGGCGATCAGCGTCATTCCCGCCGACTATCTCGGCACGATCGACGCGCCGCTGCTGCCTAACGACATCGCGAAGGCGAAGCAGTTGCTGGCGGAGGCGGGGTATCCGGGCGGGCTGACCATCAAGATGGTCAACACGCAGCTCCCGGAGATGGCCGCGCAGATGCAGGTGGTGCAGGCCGAGCTTCGCCGGGCCGGAATTACGCTCGAAATCCAGCCGGTCGAGCACGCGACGTATCACCAGATGATCCGCCAGGACCTCAGCCCGATCGTGTTCTATGATGCGGCGCGGTTCCCGGTGGCGGACATCTACCTCACGCAGTTCTTCGACAGCCACAGCATCGTCAAGACGCCGACGGCGGTGACGAATTTCAGCCATTGCAGCGTGGCGGACCAGGAGATCGAGGCCGCGCGCGCGGAGCCCGACCCGCAGAGGCAATTGGCGCTGTGGGCCGAGGCGCAGCGCAAGATCGCGGCCGCGGTGTGCGCCGTGCCGCTGCTCGAGGTGGAGCAGGTGTGGGCGCAGCGGGACGACCTCGATCTCGGCTACGACCTGCACGGCTCGATGTCGCTGGGGCCGCTCATCACCGAGCAGACGCATTTCAAGTGATCGGCTATGCCGCCCGGCGCCTGCTCGCGGCGGTCCCGACCCTGTTCGCCGTGCTCACCCTGGCGTTCGTGATCGTCCGGATCGTGCCGGGGGACCCCGCCTACGCCATCCTCGGCGACCATGCGACGCCGGAGGCGGTGGCGGCGCTCGACGCGAAGCTTGGCCTCGACCGGCCCATCCTGGTGCAATACGGGGCGTTCCTGACGCGGTCGCTGACCGGCGATTTCGGGCGCAGCATGGCGACCGGCGAGCCGATCCTACGGCAGATCGCGGCCGCGCTGCCGCCGACGATCGAGCTCACGCTGGCGGCCATGGTGGTCGGCGTGGCGCTGGGCGTGCCGGCGGGGGTGTGGGCGGCGCTGCACCGCAACCGCGGGATCGACTGGGCGGCGCGGCTGCTGTCGCTGACCGGATTGTCGTTCCCGGTGTTCGTGTCGGGCATCTTCCTGCTGCTGGCGTTCGCGGTGCATTGGCCGCTATTCCCGGTCATCGGCGACCTGCAGCCCGGCGACACGCTCGGCAATTTGCGGAAACTCGTCCTTCCCGCCGCCACGCTCGGCACCGTCATGGCCGCCTACGTCCTGCGCGTGACCCGCAGCGCCATGCTGCAGACGATGGGCGAGGACTACATCCGCACCGCGCGCGCGAAGGGGGTGCGGCGGCGGGGGGTGGTGTGGCGCCACGGGTTGCAGAACGCCTCGCTCCCGGTGGCGACCGTCGTCGGCCTCTATGTCGGCATCCTGATCGGCAATTCGGCGCTGACGGAGATCGTGTTCAACCGGCCCGGGCTCGGCAGCGTCATCGTGAACGCGCTGAACCAGCGGGACTACACGATGCTGCAGGCGCTGATGGTCGTGTATTGCGTGCTGATCGTGGTCGTGAACCTGCTGACGGACATCGCCTATAGCTGGCTCGACCCGCGGGTCGCCGAAGCGTGAGCGCCTCCGCCTCTCGCTCCTGGCGGGCGCTTTCCGCCAACCCGGCCGTCCTGATCGGCGCGGCATTGCTCGCCATCGTGCTCCTATGTGCGGTGTTCGCTCCCTGGCTCGCCCCGCATGACCCGATCGACCAGAGCATCCTCGACCGGTTGCAGCCGCCGAGCGCCGCCTATCCGCTCGGCACCGATTCCTACGGGCGCGACGTGCTGTCGCGGCTGCTGTGGGGGGCGCGCATTTCGTTGGCCGTGGCGGGGCTGTCCACGTTGGCGGCGATCGTGGTGGGCGGATCGCTCGGCATGGTGAGCGGGTATGTGGGTGGGCGGTTCGACCTGGCGGCGATGCAGCTCGTGGACGTGCTGCTGTCGTTTCCGAGCCTGATTTTGGGATTGGTGGTGGTGGCGCTGCTGGGGCCGAGCGTGGGCGACTTGGTGTTCGCCATCGGGCTCACGGCGGTGGCGCCGTTTGCACGGATCGCCCGCTCGCCGGTGCTGTCGCTGAAGCGGCGTGCGTTCGTCGAGGCGGGGCGGGCGCTCGGCTTCTCGCATGTGCGCATCCTGCTGGTGCACGTGCTGCCGCATGTGCTGAGCGAGGTGCTCGTGATGGGGACGCTGTGGATGGCGGCGGCGGTGCGGACGGAGGCGTCGCTCGCCTTCATCGGCCTTGGCGTGCGGCCGCCCACCGCGACGTGGGGAGGGATGATGCGCGAGGGGTTCGAGCACATCCTGGATGCGCCGTGGCTGTCGATCTTTCCGGGGCTGGCGATCCTGCTGCTGGTGCTTGGCCTGAACCTGGTGGGCGATGGGCTGCGGGACGTGATGGACCCGCGGCTCGGCGTGCAGTGACGGGACCGCTTCTGGAAGTTCGCGGCCTGGTCAAGCATTTCACGCGCCGGGCCGGCTTCCCGCGCCCGGTCACGACGACCATCCGCGCGCTCGACGGCATCGATTTCGACGTGGCGCCGGGCGAGGCGCTTGGCCTCGTAGGCGAGAGCGGCTGCGGCAAGTCGACCGCGGCGCGCGCCATCCTGCGCCTGGTCGAGCCGGATGCGGGCACGATCCGCTTTGACGGCCAGGACGTCCGCGGCGCCCGTGGCCCGGCGCTGGCCGCGCTGCGCCGGCAGATGCAGATCGTGTTCCAGGACCCGTACTCGTCGCTCAATCCCTCGCGCACCATCGGCCAGACCCTGGTGGAGCCGCTCGCGGTGCACGGCATCGCGCGGGGCCGGGCGGCCCGGCAGCGCGCGGCGGCTTTGCTCGACGAGGTCGGCCTGCCGGCGAGCGCGCTCGACCGCTACCCGCACGAGTTCTCGGGGGGGCAGCGGCAGCGGATCGGGATCGCGCGGGCGCTTTCGGTCGGGCCGGCGCTGGTGATCGCCGACGAGCCGGTCTCGGCGCTCGACGTGTCCGTGCAGGCCCAGGTGCTGTTGCTGCTGCGTGCGCTCCAGGCCGGGCGGGGGCTGGCTTTCGTGTTCGTGAGCCATGACCTGGCGGTGGTCCGCTGGTTCTGCAGCCGCGTGGCGGTGATGTACCTCGGACGGATCGTCGAGCGCGGGCCGGTGGAGCAGGTGTTCGCCATGCCTGGGCATCCGTACACGCGGCTGTTGCGGGATGCGGCGCCGGTGCCGGACCCGGCGCGGCGAGCGGTGCTGCCGCGCGGGACCGGGGAGATTCCGTCGGCCGCGACGCCACCGCCGGGCTGCCACTTCCACCCGCGCTGCCCGCGCGCTTCCGAGCTATGCCGGACCGCCTACCCGTTATGGCAGGAGCGGGACGGGCGCGGCTATGCGTGCCACCATCCGCTGGTGTAATGCGCTGCCATGGTCAGCGTGAAACCGTGGCGTCCTCGTACCGCGGCAGGAAAAGCCGCACGGTGGTGCCTCGGCCCGGCACGCTGCTGAGGCGCACGACGCCGCGGGACTGCCGCACGAAGCCGTGGAGCTGGGAGAGACCCAGGCCCGTCCGGTGCCCGATGGATTTGGTGGTGAAGAACGGCTCGAAGGCGCGCTTGAGCACGTCCGCTGCCATGCCCATGCCGGTGTCGGTCACGGAGATCTCCACGTAGTTGCCGGGCAGCGCGCCGTCCTCGCTGGCGACATCGGCTTCCGACAAGCGCACGTTCTGGGTAGCGATGGTGAGCCGGCCGCCCTCGGGCATGGCGTCGGCGGCGTTGATGGCGAGGTTCAACAACGCGCTTTCCAGTTGGTTCGGGTCGCACAGCACCGGCCAGGCGCAGTCGCGCAAGCGCAACTGGACCCCGATCGATGGGCCGATCGTGCGCTGGATCAGCTCCTCCATGCCTGGGATCAGCGCGTCGGCGTCCACGGGCTGCGGCTGGAGCCGCTGCTTGCGTGCGAAGGTGAGCAGGCGCTGGGTGAGCGCCGCCGCGCGCTCGATCCCCTTGCGCGCGCCCTCCACGTAACGGCTCGCCTCGGCGAGACGGCCCTGATCGACGCGCCGCTGCAGCATCTGTTGAAATCGTGCGCGATGCCGCCTGTGAGCTGGCCCATCGCCTCCATTTTCTGCGCCTGGTGCAACTGCTCCTCGGCGGCGCGCAACGCCTCGGAGGCGTCCTTCTCGGCGGTGACGTCGCGCCCGGTGGCGTAGATCAATCCCTCGTCGGCTACTGCCGTCCAAGCGAACCAGTGCCACGAGCCGTCCCGGTGCTGGCAGCGGTTCAGGATGCGCGCCTTGGGCAGCCCGTCCGCGAGGCTCCTGGCCGTGGCGAGCTCCGCTGCCCGGTCATCGGGGTGGATCAGGTCGAGGAGGGGACGTCCGACCAGCTCCTTCTCCTTCCAATCCAGGGTTGCCGTCCAAGCTGGGTTGACGGCCACGAGCATCGTGTCGAAGCGGACGACCATCAGGAGGTCCTGGCTGAGCCGCCAGGTGCGGTCGCGCTCCTTCGTGCGCTGGGCGATTTCGGCCTCCAGCGCCCCGTTCAGGCGCTGCAGGGTCACCTCGGCCGAGCGGGCTTTGGTGCGGTCGCGGAGAATCTTGAGAAAGCCCCAGCCCTTGCCGTTCGCGTCGAGCAGTTGGGTGAGTGTCTGGGCCGCCCAGAATTGCGTGCCGTCGCGACGCAGCATCCAGCGCTCGCCGCTCGCGTGGCGCTCGAGGAGCGCTGCCGCCATTTCCGCTGCGGGCTCGCCGGCGTCGCGGTCCTCCGAGTTGTAGAGCACGGCGGCGTCGCGGCCGAGGATGTCCGCCTCCGTCCAACCCAGAATGCGCTCTGCCCCGGAGTTCCAGCTTGTCACGCGCCCTTCGCGGTCGAGGGTGAAGATCGCATGGTCGGGTACCCCGTCCACGATAAGGCGGAACCGCTCCTCGCTTTGGCCGAGTCGCTCCGCTGCCGCCCGCTGCTCCGTATGGTCGCGCAGGATTTTGAGATAGCCGCGCAGGCCGCCGTCGTGCAGCGGCGTGAGCTGCCCGGCGGCCCAGAAGCGCGCGCCGTCGCGCCTGATGTGCCAGCGTTCGCCCGCGGCGCTGCCCTGCTCCAGCGCCGTCCGCATCTCCTGCTCGGGCACGCCGGCCTGGCGGTCCTCGGGTGTCCAGATCAGTGCGGCGTCGTGCCCGAGAACCTCGCTCCCGCTCCAGCCCAGCATGTGGGCGGCGCCCGTGTTCCAGCCGGTGATGCGGCCGGCGAGGTCCGTGGTGATGACCGCATATCCGGTCTCTTTCTCTGGAGGGACATCGTCACGGGAGCGACGGCTCAGGCCGGTGCCGGCAGCCTCGGGCGCCGTGGGACTGCGTGAGATGGGATTGCGTAAGAGAGGAATTAAAGTTGGATTAACAGTGGCCGGACGGCCAGGACGGCGCCGGTCGGCGCGTGCGGGCGGCGCAGATGGGGCGAGCGCATCTGCTTCCTTGCCGGGCTCCTTTACGATGGCCATGGGCTTCTCTCCAGCGGGGCCTCACGTCCACTCGGTCATTGTCAATAAAAAATGACTACGCCTCCTAACCTACATGCTAGTCAAGCGAGGGTTTTCGTTCGCCTGCATGAGATGGCCTTCGGACGCGCCCGACCGGGCGTCGGTGGGCGTCTCGTAAGGGGGCGCGGGGCAGTATCGCTGCCGCCGCGCCCTTTTCCGGCTATGCGGTTCGAGTGACCGCGAGGTAGGCGAGGCCGCCGGCCGTGCCGGTGCTGGTGACGAACTGGGCGCCGGTGGTGGTGAGCGCGGCGAAGGTGACGAGAGCGCTCGCGCCGGAGCCGTTGCCGAAATCCGCATGCAGCGTGGCGCCCTGGTAGCCGGCAGCGCCCTGGTTGTCCACCCAACTGGTGGTGCCCGCGGCGCCGTCGAAGCCCCACAAGGTGAGCTGGTCGCCGGCGTGGAAGTTGACCAGCGTGTCCCACGTGCTCTGGCCGCCACGGCCGTCCACGAAGAAGGTGTCCGAGCCGCCATCGGCCCCTGAGGCGCCGACCAGGAAGTTGGACCCGGAACCGCCGTCGACGACGTTGCTGCCCGAATTGACCGCGAGCGCGTCGTCGCCGGGGCCGCTTTTCAGGAACACGTTGGGTATGGCGGCCGTGATGTTGACCTTGTCCGACCCTGCCCAGGCATATTGCTGCTGCAAGTAGCTTACTGGCCCGGTGTAGGCCTGGCCGTCACTCGGGGCGGGGGTGTTCGTGGTGGTGTCGAGGATGCGGAAATTGGCGCCTGCGCCGATGACGCCGGGGGTCAGCGTGACGAGCGTGCCGGCGCCTCCATCGGATGACAGCGTGAAATCGCCGGCTTGGTAGGGCTTGCCGAAATAGAGGTTTGCCGCCGTGCCGCCTCCGGTGACGTGGAGCGTGCCGCCGGTGAAGGCGAGCGAGGCGCCCGCGGAGGCGACGTTCGCGAGGTCGATGGTGTCGGTGGCGGCGAAGTCGGCGATGGTCCCGGCGAAATTGGCGGGGCTGTCGAGGATCAACGTGTCGTAGGCCATCATGGTGACGGTCTGGCCCGAACCGACGTTGCCTACTTCCAGCGTCCCGGGCACGGCGGGGACGACGGGTGTGCCGAAGCCGGGCAGGGGGCCGGTACGATCGAAGGTCATCTCCCCGACGCCGGACACGGTGTTGCGGAAGACGAGGCCTGGCCCTTCGGCGACGATTTGGCCGTCGTTGATTACGGCCCCATTCACGGTCACCCGGCCGGTGCTCCCGGTATTGCCGGTGGTGGAGACGCCGCCCACGAGCAAGCCACCGCCCAGCAGGGTCAGGCCGCCCGTGCTCAGGGTGCCGCCAGCCTGTTCGAACACGCCGTCCTTGCCGATTGTCAGCCCATTGGTGGTCGTGTAGTCGCGGCCATTCGTCACGGTGACGTAAGCGGAGTTCTCGATGAGTTTCAGAGTGGACTCGACGGGCACGTATTTGGTGCCGTTCCACTCGTTGATCTGCGATCCCGGGCCTTCGTAGATGAGTTGCGTCCAGTAATTCTGGGTGACGGCCGGCTTTGGCCCGGTCATCGTTTCGACGTCCACGCTCAGGCCGCCGAGCTTCCCGCCTAGATTGATCGTTTGGGAGGCGCCGACTACGTCGAAAATCCCGTCGAACAGGATGTGCTGGGCAGCGTTGTACTGCCCGATGCTGGTGGTATCGATCGTCGCGGCGCCGCTGAGGGCTTGCAGTTCCCATGCCACGTAGATCGGGTTGCTGCCGGTGAACAGGACGTTGCCGGTGGTGCGGATGGAGGCGAAGATCAACCCGGCGTTGACGATCGTGCCGTTGTTCATGGTCAACACGCTGTTCCCGGTTTCATACCCGAGCGCGCCGGTCGAACCCGGAGCAAAGGTCAGCGTCCCGTCGACCTCAAGGCTGCTGTTCAGATCCAGCGAGTGAACCGCGTCGCTGGCGCCGGCTGCGATCTTGACGGTATAGTCGGGACCGCCAGCGGCTGGCGGTGCGAGCCGCACGTCGGCGGTCGGGTCGTTCGGGACAGAACCCTCTAGCCAATTGGCAGGGACGTTCCAATCGCCCGAGACGCCTTTAGCCCAATTGAAGCTTGCCATTTGTTTGTTTACCTAATGCAGTGTGTGTTTTGTTTGGATTTCGTCTATATTGCGTCGGCTGCGGAGTTCACGTCCGAGGCCGTGCGGCTCGCCGGTAAGCGTCGAGCTCCTGCAGGGCCTCGGTTCGGGTAAGACGGCTATTGTTATCGCGGTTGCTGAACGACCTGTTACCGAAACAGTTTCGCCGAAGAACTGGTCTGATGCTATGGACCAGATGATCTATGGCGTGCTTTTGCTTGCCCTTAGGAGGGGTGGGGTTGGGGGTATTTCTGGTGGCGAGAGGTCGCCATCTGGATTCAGGGGCGATGCTGAAGCTATTCGCCCTGGCCGTCTCGCGGGGAATAAAGCAGGGCGGGCGACCTCAAACAGCGCGTTTTAGCGGGCGCCCTCAGATGTTTGGCAACGTTTTAGGCTGGCTTGCGGCGATGCGGGTCACGGTCGGCCAGGTTGTCGATGATCGGGCAATCCGGCCGGTCGTCGCCGTGGCAATGCGCGGCCAGGTGCTCGAGCGTGCGGACCACGATCTGCAACTCCTCGAGCTTGGCGCAGCTCGTCCACCGTTTTGAGCGCGATCGCCTTCACCTCCCGGCTCGGGCGGGTGCGGTCGTGCCATAGGGCCAGCAACTGGCGGATCGCTGCCAGTGGGAAGCCGAGATCGCGCGAACGGCGGATGAACTGGAGGGTGTGCACGTCGGCGTCGGTGTAGGTGCGGTAATTGCCGACATTGCGGCCGGCGCGGGGGATGAGGCCGATGCGCTCATAGTAGCGGATCATCTTCGCCGAGATGCCCGAGGCGCTGGCGGCCTGGCCGATGTTCATGCGGAAATCCTCGCCGGGCGCCACCGCCGCAGCAGCAGCGCGTTGGCAACGACGCTCACGCTGCTGAACGCCATGGCGGTCCCGGCGATCACCGGGCTTAGCAGGCCGGATGCCGCCAGCGGGATGCCGACGACGTTGTAGGCGAACGCCCAGAACAAGCCCTGGCGTATCTTGGCGTAGGTGCGGCGGGATATTTCGAGTGCGGCGGGGACCAGCGCCGGGTCGCCGCGCATGAGGGTGATGCCGGCGGTGCTCATCGCGACGTCCGTGCCGGTCGCCATGGCGATGCCCACATCGGCCGCGGCGAGCGCGGGGGCGTCGTTGATGCCGTCGCCGACCATCGCGACCACCTTGCCAGCGCGGCGAAGGGCGGCCACGGCGGCGGCCTTGCCTTCGGGCAGCACTTCGGCGACCAATTCGGTG
>JAABUX010008384.1_pt1 | contig 11934 bp, 8 predicted proteins | sample 5561851 | NCBI WGS metagenome assembly JAABUX01 (sample SAMN10711883, study PRJNA513361) | rock metagenome | isolation source: Antarctica rocks | place: Antarctica: Victoria Land, Richard Nunatak red sandstone | collected 2016-01-03 | reverse complement strand
TCCCGTCGTACGACCGTCCCGTCCCGCAATAGGCGACGCCAACGTTGACAGACGGGAGTCCACTTTGGTACGGTAACGTGGGTCCGACCGGCCAGACGGCCGCGGGCGTCGTCGTCGAGGCAGTGCCAAGGCGGCAACGCGCGAGGAAAGTCCGAGCTCCATAGGGCAGGGTGCTGGGTAACGCCCAGTAGGGGAAACCCTCAAGACAGTGCCACAGAAACATACCGCCGCGGCACGTTCGCGGTAAGGGTGAAATGGCGGGGTAAGAGCCCACCAGCGTCCGGGTGACCGGCCGGCTGCGGTAAACCTCACCTGGAGCAAGACCAAACAGGGAGCAATGGGGCGGCCCGTCCCGCTCCCGGGTTGGTCGCTTGAGGCGGCGGGCAACCGCCGTCCTAGATGGATGGTCGTCCCCCGGGCCACGCGCCCGGGGACAGAACTCGGCTTACAGGCCGGCCTGGACCCGTACGAGTGACGAGTGGCTAGTGGTTAGTGACGAGTGAGGTCTACTCGTCACTAACCACTAACCACTAACCGCTAATCACTCGCTTGATCACGCCCGGCAGCACGGGCAGCAGGTCGCCGGCCAGGGTGCCGCGGTCGCCGTGTTGCTCTGCCAGCACGTCGCCGGCGCGGCCGTGCAGGTAGACGCCGGCCACGGCCGCGTCGAACGGCAGCGCGCCCTGCGCCATCATGGCCGCGATGACGCCGCCGAGCACGTCGCCCGTCCCGCCCGAGGCCAGGTTGGGACCGCCGGTCGAGTTGAGCGCCGACGCGCCATCGGGGCCGGCCGTGACGGTGGGATTGCCCTTGAGCACCACCACCGCGCCCCACTGGCGCGCCCGCTCCACCGCCACACTCAGACGGTCGACCTCGATCTCCTCGGACGTGACGCCGCAGAGGCGGCCCATCTCGCCGCTGTGGGGCGTCAGGACAAGGGGATGCCGCCTGCGCTCGGCCCAGCGATCGATCTGGGACAGCGCGTTGAGCCCTTCGGCGTCGACCAGGACCGGCAGCCCCTCGGGCAGTCCCTCCTGGCAGAGCAACCTCTCGACCAGTTGCACCGTCTTATCGTCCTGGGCCAGCCCCGGCCCGATCAGCAGCGCCTTGACGCGCGTCGCGGCGTGGCGGATGGCCTCGACGGCTGGGCCAGGGTCGAGCACGCCGTGCTCGTCGTCCGGCAGCGGCAGGAAGGTCGGTTCGAGCAGGTGCGCGGCCAGGATCGGCTGGGCCGACCTGCCCGTGGCCAGGGTAACGAGTCCCGCGCCGGCGCGCGCCGCGCCCATGGTGGCCAGTTGCGGCGCGCCGGTGAAGCGGCGCGAGCCGGCCACGACCAGCACCGCGCCGGCGCTGTACTTGTTGGCGTCGCGGTGGCGCTTGGGGATGCGCGAGCGCACGTCCTCTTCCTCGATCTGCCACAGCGTCACGTCTTCGGTGGCCTGAGCCGGGATGCCGATGTCCGACGTCACCACGGTCCCGGCCAGTTCCGCGCCCTCTCTCAGCAGCAGACCGCGCTTGAGCAGCCCGAAAGTGATGGTGATGGTGGCTGGGACGGTGTGCGGATCAGCCGCGCCCGTGTCCGCGTCGACGCCGCTGGGCAGGTCCAGCGCCACCACGGCCCGCTGCAACGCGGCCGCGCGCACCGCGTCGAGCACGGCGGCAAGCTCGCCCTCGATGGGACGGGCGCGGCCGGTGCCGAGCAATCCGTCCACGACCACGGTCGAGCCATCGATCAGGCGGCGCAGGGTCACCAGGTCGGCGTCGTCCTCGTGGCGAATGACCAGCAGGCGCGGCGGGATGGCGTCCCGGCGGCCCAAGGTATAGGCCGCGACGGCGATGCCACGCTCGGTCAGACGCTGCGCCACTACCAGCCCATCTCCCCCGTTATTCCCCGGTCCGCAAAGCACCAGCACGCGCGCCTGCCCGCCCGCGTTGCCCTGCGCGATGGCCTCGGCGATGACGCGGGCCGCCGCGGCGCCAGCGTTCTGCATCAACTGCCCCCTGGATGTCCCAAAAGCCTCGGCGCGGTCCTCGATCTCGCGCATGCGCGCGGCTGTCACGATCTTCATCATAGGCTTCTCCCTTCGGGAGTGGCGAGTGGCGAGTGGCGAGTGGCGAGTGGCGAGTCAACCTCACTCGTCACTAATCACTCGTCACTAGTCACTCCCGTTCGTTGTGCGATCCGTGTCGATGCGGGCGATGACAAAGGCGATGGCCAGCGTATCGGTGTGCGTGATGCTGACCGAGAGCCACGTCGCGCCCATGTGTCGGGCGCGCGCGGCGGCCTTGCCGTGCAGGTAGACGGTGGGCCGTCCGCGCCGGTCGGGCAGCACCTCGATGTCGCGCCAGCGCAGGGTGCGGATGCCGGTGCCCAGCGCCTTGCTGACGGCCTCTTTGGCGGCGAAGCGGCCGGCGAGGCGCTCGGCGCGGCCACGGCAATAGCGTTGCTCGGACGGTGTGTAGACGCGGTCGAGGAATCGCTGGCCCCAGCGATCCAGCGCGGCGGCGATGCGCGGGATCTCGGCCGCGTCGACGCCGCCGTGCGGCCCGTCCGTCTCGTCCCCCACCCACGCCCCGTCGGTTGGCTGCATGTCCCGTGCCTCCTCTCTCGTTCTCTGTAGGCAGGGTACCGCAAACGGGCCCGCGTTGGGTAGAACGCCGCGTCAAGACGTCATGCCCATGCTGGACCGGGCAGGGCGTGGGGCAAGTGGTCAGCTGCTGGCGGTGGCGGTGAGCATACTCAAAAATGCCTGGCCGCCGAGGTATTCAACGCCCTGATGAATGTGATGCCCGTCTGGCTGTCTCGGAGGGTAGTGGCGCGTGTTCTCGGAGACAACGTAGTGGGCCGAACCGAGGACTGCCGCGGCCCAAATGGGCTCGTCCCACCTATCGGTTAAGGTCTCCCACGCGGGCGGATATGGTGGGAGAGGTGTGACAACCTCGAAGACCGGCAGCATAATCTCCATCATGCGCTTTGCCGACTCACCACAGCGGTGTTCGTTCGTGGCTGACAGGTCGTTGGCCGGACGAGACGGTGGCGGAGCCTTGATCCAGCGCCAAACTAGCACCCGATTAAGCTCCGCGATAATCCAGGGCAACCAGAGGGGTATGAATCGTCCCACCGCGGCCTGTTCTTGGAGCCGCCGGCGCAAGACATTTGGAAAAGGCTGCTCGTATCGACGACCGCCCGAATCGACGTTGTGCCACGCCTCCCCGTACTTGTTTCCGCAACGCTCATCGTTCCCACGGTAGCGTACCAGGGCGAGACGCCTGGAGCATCTCCATTTCTTCCTCCGTCAATGGCTCTCCGGGGAAACCCAGTTCTTCTATTTCGTCGTGTAACCTGTCCAACGTCCGGATCATGCGTACCGGTTCGCTATCTCGCACCCGCTCTATTTGGGATAAGGAAATCATCGCCTCGCCATCATCGCCGACGGTATAGCGGATATCGCCACGGTTGCACAGCAGCCTAACGATCTCTACCGACTGGATACCCAACAACTCCGCCGCTTCCGTCGTCGTCACGCGCCGCTCACCGTCGAGTTCCTGGAGGGTCCGGTCGATCTTGCGCAGCGCCTCGTCCGTGTTGCCCTCCGCGACGTAGCCGCGCAGCTCCTTGAGGTCTTCGCGCAGGTCCGTCAGGTCTGTCATGCTCATCGTCATCTCGATTCGCTCAAGCGCCATTTCTTGCTGTTTCTGCCCAGACCATACACGTGCTACGTCAATCCGTCAAGCACTGTACGGGTGCGCTGAAGAGGAGCAGCATGTAGCTGACAAAATTACCCAAGGTGTGGTAGACCAAGGCAATGAGTAATCGCGGGACGCCTCCCTGGAGAGTCCAACGCGTCAACGGCGAGGTCTGCGAGGTACGTAGGTGGCACGCACAACCCCACGAGTGAGCAATGGTGTCCTGGTCGACCCTGTCGGAGCGCCAGGGCGGACGGTTGGGGTGGGCAGTGAGGCCTGGCGTCGCTGGCTCGACGATGCGCGCACGACGACCTTTCGCTTCGTCCATCACGCGGGCTCCTTCACGGCGCGCAAGGAGCAGCGCCAGCGCGGAAGCTCGTACTGGTATGCCTACCGCACGCGGGGCGGACGCCTGCACAAGAGCTACCTGGGCCGGCCGGAAGACCTGACGCTCCCGCGTCTGATGGAAGTGGCGGCGCGCCTTGCCGGCGGACCACCGGAGCCGATAGACGAGCCCGCAGCGACGCGCGGGGACGAGTCCCTCCCACGACCGCCCACTCCCGCGCTGGGCACGGAGTTGCCGCCAGACACAGGGCCGCCGCCGGATGCGCTGCTAACGACCAAGCTCTATATGCCGCCTGCCCGCCCCAATTGGGTGCGGCGGCCGCGCCTGACCGACCGCCTATCCGCCGGGCTGCGCGGTCCCCTCACCCTCATCGTCGCTCCGGCCGGCTTCGGCAAGACCACCCTGCTTGGCGACTGGCGCGCCGCCTCGCCGGAGGGCGGCCACGACAATGCCGCGCGGTGGCCCCTGGCCTGGCTGGCGTTGGACGCCGGGGACAACGACCTCGCCCGCTTCCTGCGCTACGTCATCGCCGCCCTGCGGCCGCTGCACGCCGGGCTCGGCGCCTCCGTCCTGGCCAGCCTGCGCTCGCCCCAGCCGCCGCCGGTCGAGATCCTGCTCACACCGCTGCTCAACGACCTTATGACGCTGCCCTCCGATGTCATCCTCGTGCTCGACGACTACCACGTCGTCGAGGCCCCGGCCATCCACCAGGCCGTGGCCTTCCTGCTCGACCACCTGCCGCCCCGTGTGCATCTCGTCCTCGCCACGCGGGCCAATCCGCCCCTGCCGTTGGCCCGCCTGCGCGCCCGCGGTGGACTGACCGAGTTGCGCGCGGCCGACCTGCGCTTCACCGCCGACGAAGCGGCCGCTTTCCTCACTAGCGCCATGGGGGCGCCGCTGTCGGCGGACGATGTGGCCATGCTCGGAGCCCGTACCGAGGGCTGGATCGCTGGACTGCAACTGGCCGCGCTGGCGCTACAAGGGCGTGATCCCGCCCACCTGGCCGACGCCATCGCGGCGCTGACCGGCGCCCACCGCTACATTCTCGATTACCTGGCGGACGAGGTCTTCGACCAGCAGCCCGAGGAGGTCCGTCGCTTCCTGCTGCGCACGTCCGTACTCGACCACCTGAGCGGCCCGCTGTGTGACGCCCTCGCCGGGGACGGCGGCCACACCCTGACCATGGACGGCGGCCACACCCTGACCATGGACGAGGGACAGGTCATGCTGGAGCGGCTGGAGGCGGCCAACCTGTTTCTCGTCCCGCTGGACGATACGCGCACGTGGTATCGCTACCACCATCTCTTCGGCGACTTCCTGCGCAAGCGCCTGCGCCGCGAGCAGCCCGCCCTGACCCCGGACCTGCACCGGCAGGCCTGTCGCTGGTATGAGGGGCAGGGGCTGTTGGCGGAGGCGGCGGACCATGCCCTGGCGGCCCACGATCACGCGCTGGCCGCGCGCCTGGTCGAAAGGGTCAGCCCCACGTTGCTCTATCAGCGCGGAGAGCTGGCGACGCTGCGCCACTGGCTGGAGCGCCTGCCGCGCGACGCCACCCGTACCCACCCCCGACTCAGCCTCGACCTGGCCTGGGCGTCGCTCCTGGGCGGACATGTGGACGCCGTCGCGCCACGGCTCCAGGATGCCGAGCAGGCGCTGGACACCTCGGACACCCCGGACACCCCGGACACCCTTGGCATCGCCGCGCCGCCATCCGCGAAGCCAGCGGAGTCCGGTTCGAACGCTGGCAACCGGGCTCTGCGCGGCGAGATAGCAGCCATCCGTACCGAACTCGCCCGGCTGCAGGGCAAGAGTGCGGCCGCCATAGACCTTGCACGTCAGGCGCTGGCCGATCTCCCTCTGGATGAGCGCCGGGTGCGCGGCGCGACGACGGCGTTCCTGGGCAGCGCCTACCTCTCGCACGGCGATGCGGCCGCCGCGAGCTTGGCCTATGGCGAGGCCGTGGCCTTGAGCCAGACTCCCGCCACGATCACCCTGGCCCTGTTCGCCAGCGGCCGGCTCGTCCTGGCCCAGGCGCTACACGGGCAACCCCACCAGGCCGCCGCGACCTATCGGCGGACGCTGGACCTGGCTGCCAGCCACGGGATGGCGGCGCCACCGGCGATCGGCGCGGCGCAGGTGGGCATGGGCGAGGCGCTGCGCGAGTGGAACGACCTCGATGGAGCGGACGACCTGTTGCGCCGGGGCATCACGCACTGCAGGGGAGCGAACGGGATGGCGCAGATGGCGCTGGAGGGCTCCCTCACGCTGGCCCGTGTGCTACAGTCCCGCGGCAACCCCGAGGACGCGCTGGCGGTGCTGGAACAGGCCCGGGCCCACGCACACGATCACCACGTCGCCCAGTCGGCCGAGCGTCTCGCCGTGGCGCGAGCGCGGCTGTGGCTGACGGCCACACCGGGGGACGTAGCCACGGCGCGGCGCTGGGCCGATGCGCGCGCGGCGGCGTGGCAGACGGACGTCGACGAGCCGCCCGACTACGTGGGCTTGCTCGAGCGCCTCACGCTGGCGCGCCTGCGCGAGGCGCAGGGCCGGCATGCCGAGGCGGCGGCCCTGCTGCGGACGCTGCTTGGGCGCACCGAGGCGGGCGGCCTGACGGGCTGCGTGATCGAGATCCTAGCGCTGCAGGCGCGCCTCGCCCTGGAGCAAGACCACCTGGCGCAGGCCATGATCGCGCTCATCCGCGCCCTGACGCTAGCCGAGCCGGAGGGCTACGTCCGCGTCTTCGTCGACGAGGGCGCGCCCATGGTCACGCTGCTGCGGTACGCACGGGCGCGCGGCGTGGCGCCGGACTACGTTGATGTACTGCTCGCCGCTTGCGGAAGCGGGCCATGGGCTCAGACGACGTCCCCGGCCGCCTCGGTCGCCCGGGCGCTGATCGAGCCCCTCAGCGTCCGGGAACTGGAGGTGTTGCGGCTGCTCGCAGCCGGGCTCTCCACGCCCGAGATCGCGGCACAACTCTTCATCACCGCCGGCACGACCCGCATTCACCTCAAGCATATCTACCGCAAGCTCGACGCGCACAGCCGCCTGCAGGCCGTCGAGCGCGCCCGCGGGCTCAACCTGCTGTAGAGTAGCGAGCGGCGCCTCTCTGTGCCTCGGCGCTATAGAGTCGCGGGTTGTGGCGGCGCCATCACAATTGTGGAGCGCACACCATGCAACAGACTATATCCCATCCGGCTATCCCAGATGGGAGATGATGCACCGCCTGCCGTATCGTAGGATGGAGGGTAGAGGGCCGGCACGAGCGGCCCTCTACCCTACGGAGTCTACGGAGATCGAAAAGGAGACCTGAGTATGACCAACCACGACTCGTCCAACGAAACCCTGATGGCCTCACTGGATCGCGCTCTCGCCGGGGTCGGACGGCTCATCGCCGGAGTAGAAGCTCACCAATGGTCAGCTCCCACTCCATGCGTGGGGTGGGACGTCCGCGAGATCGTCGACCACCTCGCCTCCGGCAACCTCAACTTTGCCGCCCTCGTCCATGACGAGCCGCGGCCGGACCGCGGCCCCGACCAGCCTACCGGCGACCCCGTCGCCGACTATCGCTCCGCGGCCGCGACGATGCGCGCCGCGTTCGCCGAGCCCGGTGTGCTCGAACGGATCTACCAGTCCCCCATCGGATCCGTGCCGGGAGCTGTGCTCGTGCATCTACGGATCAGCGAACTGCTAGTCCACAGTTGGGATATCGCCAAGGCGACCGGGCAAGCGGCCGACCTTGACCCCGAGTTGGGGCAGGAGACGCTGGCGTGGGCGCGAGAGAACCTCCCGCCGCAGTTCCGCGGTGAGGAGGGCAGCAGGCTGCCTTTCGGCCCCGAGGTACCGGCGCCGGACAGCGCGCCGCTCGACGACCGGCTCGCGGCCTTCTTTGGGCGCGACCCGCGCAGGTAACCGCACGGCATTGCTGAAAGGAGTCCTGCAGGCCACGGTCATTCCACTGGCTGGCTGGCTTTCCGACCACTACGGCGCCAGGCGCGTCTTCCTGTGCTCCGTCGCGCTCTTCACCGTCGGCTCGGTCCTCTGCGCCACGGCCCAGACCGATGGCGCGCTCGTTATCTTCCGCGTCCTGCAAGGTTTCGGGGGCGGCGTCGTGATCCCGATCGGCATGGCCTACACCTATCGCCTCAGGCCGCCTGAGCGCGTCGACATGGTGATGGGCCTGATGGGCGTCCCCATCCTGCTCATCCAGGAAATCAGACTCCATCTATCTGCTCCAACGCCGCGATCAGCCGATCCACCTCCTCTTCGGACGTGAAGTAGGGGGTCGAGATGCGGATGGCGTTGCGCTCGGGCACGTAGCGGGTGATGATGCGTTGCGCCCATAGCGTCCTGTGTATGTGCAGCGCGTCGAGGCCGTCCATGGAGAACGAGGTGATCGCCGACGACCGCTCCCATGCGTCGGGGGTCAGCAGACGCGCGCCGGGCAGCGCGCGCAACTGGCCGCGCAGGTACGCGGCCATCGTTCGCTCGCGCTGCTCGACCCACTCCCAGCCCAGGCGGTCCAGCCACTCGATGGCGTCGGCCAGCACCGTGACCACGGCCAGGTTCTGCGTGCCGGCCTCGAACAGGCGCGCCGCGTCGCGGCGCGCCAGCATGTCCTCGACGGGACTCTCCACCGTGTCGATGCCTCCGGCCATGTACGGAGGGGTCAACAACCCAAACGCCTGCTCCCGCACCACCAGGATGCCTGAGCCCTTGGGACCGCCCAGCCACTTGTGCCCGTTGGTCACGTAGAAGTCGCAGCCAATGGCCGGCACGGAGACGCGCCACTGACCCAACTCCTGCGTGCCGTCGATCAGGGTCAGGATAGGCCGCGCCCGCCCCTCCTCATTGTGTCGCCCGGCGAGCGCGCAGATCTCCGCGGCCGGCGAGCGGATGCCCGTGTGCGAGCTCAGGTGGCTGCACAGGATCAGCCGCGTGCGCAGCGTGAGGGACTCCTCCACGTGGCGCAACGTGACCGCCGGATCGGGGTCCACCGCGAACGTGCGGACCGCGAACAGCCCCCGGCGAGCGCCATAGGCGAGAGGGAAGGTGACGGCGGGATGCTCCTGGTCGGAGGTTAGCACCTCGTCGCCCGACTGCCAGTCCAGGCTGCCCAGGATGTCGTTCATGCCATCGGTCGCGTTGCGCGTGAAGGCCAGCCAGCTGATCGGGACGCCCAGGATGCCGGCGACCGCTACGCGCGCGCGGCGGTAGGCGGACAGGTCCTCCCCGTCGTAGCGTAGGTGGCCGTAGTGCGCCGTCAGGGAGATCAACTCCAGGTAGCGGTCCAGCACGGGCTGCGGGGTCAGCCCGTGCGTGGCCACGTTGAGGTAGGTCATCTCGTCGAGCGTCGGGAAGGCGCGGCGCACCTCGGCGACGCGGTCCCTCTCTGCCGTGGGCATCATCCCTACTTCCTGACGTAGGTGTTGAGCATCCAGTCGTTGGTCAGCGTGGGGAGCAGCGGCGGGTTGGCGATCTTGGGATTCCACAGGAAGTTGTATTGGGGCACGAACAGGAACGACGCGGGTACCTGGGCGGCCAGGATGTGCTGCGCCTTGCCGTAGAGCGCCAGGCGCTGCCTCTGGTCGAAGGAATGGTCGGCCGCGGCCACGGTCTGGTCGTACGGCTGGTAGGACCAGGCGTGGCGTCCGCCGGTCACGAACAGGTCCATGAAGTCGCTCGGGTCGACGTAGTCGTAGTTATAGCCGACCAGGAAGAGCGGCTGCTCGTGCTTGTTGATGTTGTCGGTGAAGACCTTCTGGTCGATCACCTTGATGCCGATGTCGATGCCGAGGGCCGTCTTGAACTCGGACTGGATGTACTCGGCGGCCGGCCTGGTAAAGCCGGTTTCGTTGGGGTTGTTGCGCACCCAGATGGAGATAGCCGGGAAGCCTTTGCCGCCCGGGTAGCCGGCGGCGGCCAGCAGACGCTGGGCCTGCGCCACGTTGTAGGGGGCCTTAATCGACGGGTCATAGCCGGGGAAGCCGGGCATCAGCAGGGTGTAGTTCGGCTTGGCGATGTTCTTGAGCACGTCGTTGGCCAGGATCTGCCGGTCGAGGACGAGGTCGAACGCCTGGCGCACGCGCAGGTCGCTGAATGGCTTGGTATAGGTGTTGTAGGTGAGGTACCAGACGTCGTACGACGAGGCCGTGACCACGTCCTTGGGCAGGGTGTGCAGGGCAAACTGCAGGTCCCCGCTGCTCAGGTAGGGCGTCTCGTCGACCTGCTGGGTCTGGAACTGCGCGAGGGCGTTGCCGGAGGCAATGGCCCAGGTGATCCGGGTGTACGGCGCCTTGCGCACGCCGTGATACTTCGGGTTGGGCACGAAGGTGATGGCCACGCCCTTCTGCCAGTTCTGCGCCATGTAGGGGCCGCTGTAGACCATGTGGGTCAGGTTGGTGGCCCAGGTATTCCCGTACTTGGCCACCACGTGCTCGGGCTCGGCCCAGGCATAGACCATGGCGGACGGCAGGTACGAGCGCGGCGCGTCCGTCGTGATGCGCAGGGTATAGTCGTCGGGCGCCGCGACGCCGAGGGCGCTGGCCGGCATCTTACCGGCGTTGACTGCCGCCCAGTTCTTGATGCCCTGGACCGTCTCCGTCCAGTAGGTGAAGTCGTAGGCGGTCTTGGGAGACGCCTGGTTGCGGAACATGAACGCGTAGTCCCTGGCCGTGAGCGGCACGCCGTCGGACCAGACGAGGCCCTTGCGGATGGTGAACGTCCAGGTCAGCCGATCCGGCGAGACGGACCAACTCTGGGCGGCGACGGGGTTGAGCTTGCCGGTCGACTGGTCGTAGACCACGAGCGGCTCCTGGATCAGGTCGGTGCCGTCTTGCCGATTATAAATAGTCAAGTCCTCGTCCAGGTACGGGCCCTCCGGTCCGTTGTTTGGCAGCCGCAGGATCTGCTGCGCGGGCGGGGCCGCGTCGGGCGGCAGCACCGTGCCCGTGCTGGCGGCCGTCCCCTGTTGCGGGACGGCGTTGCTACTGGCGGCCGTCCACTGCTGGGGAATGAAGACGACCACAAGGGTCAGCAGGAAAGCCAGTCTCTTCTTCATGTCGCGTTCCTTTCATCTCATCGTCGATGCGCGGGCGAGGAGAGCCATTCGCCCGGGGCGAGCGTCGCCAGCCACCTGATCCTGAAGAGTCGCGCCGCGCCCGCATGTCCGGGACGCTCACCAACCGCGGCAGGCGTCATGGTGGGCAGGTATCCGTGCTGATGCGGCCATCACCCCCTTTCGTCCCCGTTCCAATTCTTCTCCGTTCTGTCGCGTCCGGCCGTGCCGCGCTGCCCTACCGTGCGCTGGGATCGAGGGCGTCGCGCACTCCGTCGCCGATAAACGACAGGCTGAGCACGGTGACCGTCAGCAACAGCACGGGGAACAACTCCAGGTGCCAATAGTACGTCGCGGAGGAGAGCCCCTCGGCGATCATGGTGCCCCAACTCGGGGTCGGCGGATTGACGCCCACGCCGAGGAAGCTCAAGCCGGCCTCCGTGATGATGGCGCTGGGCACCGTCAGCGAGAAGGCCACGACGATCGGCCCCAGCGCATTGGGCAGCAAGTGCCGGACGATGATCCGCCCGGAACCGACGCCTTGCGCGTACGCCGCCAGGATGAAATCCTCCTCGCGCAGCGTCAGCAACTCGGCGCGCACTAGGCGGCACATATTCATCCAGCTCGTGAAGCTAATGATCAGGACCAACTCGATCAGACCGCCGCCGGACAGCGTGGAGAGCAGGATCGCGATCATGAACGGGGGGATGACCTGAAACACCTCTAGGACGCGCGAGACGACCCAGTCGATCCTGCGTCCGTAGAAGCCGGCCACCGCGCCCAGGGGGATGCCGATCAGCGCGCTGACCAGCGCGGCGCCGAGGCCGATGGCCAGCGAGACCCGGAT
>JAABUX010008383.1_pt1 | contig 11934 bp, 10 predicted proteins | sample 5561851 | NCBI WGS metagenome assembly JAABUX01 (sample SAMN10711883, study PRJNA513361) | rock metagenome | isolation source: Antarctica rocks | place: Antarctica: Victoria Land, Richard Nunatak red sandstone | collected 2016-01-03 | reverse complement strand
GCCGCCTCATCGAGTTCAGTAAGGATGTGCTCAAGGGCGTGCACGTCTGCCGGCGCGACGCGCGGAACCGTCAAACGAAGACTCAAGGCTTCCAACAGAATGCGACTGGCGTACAGGGAGTCAACGACAGATGGCTCAAAGGACGGCACGCGCGCACGCTGATTGTGTTCCGCCTCGACCAGCCCTTCTCTCTGGAGCATCCGCAGCGCCTCCCGCAGCGGAATACGACTGACGCCCAGCGACTCGGCCAGCTTGACCTGCGACAGCATCGAGCCGGGCGGGAACAGGCCATCAAGAATCATGGTGCGCAAGCGCCTGTAGAGAGGAGCAACTCCGTTTGCTCCGTCGGGTCCGCCCGTGACCACGTCGGCTTGACATGATAGCAGGTCATGCGCGTCATTCATGCTTTAGTGCTTACTCCCACCTCAATTTTAGGATTCTATATACAGGTTACGATCAGACCCTTGAAAAAATCCTCTTATCAGGTTATAATCACTAATACTGTATACAGCCTTTCGTGGTTTGTCAAGATGATCTGAGGAGGCGCGTCATGAAGTCTGCGGAGCATTCTTTATCCGGCGCCGACCTACCGACATGGTGTCCGCACTTCGACCACCATGATCCCACTCTCACACACGACAACGTGTATCAGGTCTATGAACATCTTCGACATGAGTGCCCCGTGGCGTGGTCCGAGAGGTATGGTGGTTTCTGGGTTGTCTCTCGGTACGCCGACATCGTCGCGGCCTTGATGGACCCTGTGACCTTTTCCTCCGCCGACGGCGTGCACCTACCCCGACAGGAGGGTCAGCAGACATTGATCCCGATCGACTATGACCCGCCCATCCATACGCTGTACCGGAAAATCTTCAACGATGCGCTGAACGTGCGCCTGATTCGCAGCCATGAACCCTTCATTCGCTCCGTGATCGTCCACCTGCTGGCTCCGATTGCAGCCAAAGGGGGTGGAGACCTAGTCGGTGAACTCGCGATACAACTGCCGATTAGAGTGATCAGCGGGATGCTTGGACTGAAAGAACAAACAGCCTCACGCATTCGCACCATCACAGAGCAGGTGTGGGTGACCTTTGGCAAGGAACGGGACCCCGCTCCGCTGCGAGCGTTGCTGGCGCTCTTGATGGACGAGGTGAATGAGAGGCGTACTCACCCGCGGAACGACCTGATCACGCAGTTCGTCACGACGACGATTGACGGTCGTCTCCTGACCGACGAGGAACTGCTGTCGATCCTCACAGGCTTTGTGGTCGCGGGCCATGAGACGACCATGAACGCGACGGGGAACCTCCTTTTGTATCTTGCCGCGCGGCCCCCGGAGCAGGCGCGGTTGCGCCAGGACCCGGAACGTATCCCTTCGGTCATCGAGGAGAGCCTGCGCTACGATAATCCGACGCATCTCTTTGCCCGGACGGTCACCCGTGAGACGACCCTGGGCGGGGTCACGATGACGAGGGGCGACAAGGTCGCCCTCCTCTATGCAGCGGGCAATCGCGATCCCGACCAGTTCGAGCATCCTGACCGGTTTGAGCCACAGCGGAATCCGAAGCACCACCTGGCCTTCGGACGAGGCGTTCATCTCTGCCCTGGCGCCACGCTTGCGCGCATCGAACTGAGAATCCTCCTTGAGGAGCTGCTGCACGCTTATCCTCCGTTCCGGCTCACCGGCGAGGCTGTGTGGTCCCACATGGAAGGTGGACACCACATGGGCGTTGCCCGTCTCCCCGTGGAGTTTATTGACCATGTCTTCTGATCAGAAGAGAAAGGACGAAAGGTAATCACGATGGTCGAGCCAACTATATCACCGGCCGGGAGCGCCGCAGGGTCGGTCGTCCTCAGCGGCGTGACGGTCGTCGATACGCGCGACGGGTCTCTCCGGACGAACATGGACATCGCGCTGGAGGCGGGCCGGATCGTTGGCATCGCGCCCGTGGCCGCCGGGCCGAGGGACCCGGCGGCCACGACGATTGACGCGGCCGGCAGGTTCGTCGTCCCCGGCTATCTCGAAATGCACGCCCATGCGCTCGAGCTGGAGGACCCATCAGACACGTTGGCATTGATGCTGGCGAACGGCATCACGGGCTTCCGCCAGATGTCGGGATCGGCGAAACTGCTACAGCAGCGGCAGTCCGGCACGCTGCCGCTGCCGCAGGATTCGCCAGCGCTGCTCGCCATGCCGGGAGCGGTCCTCACCCCGGCCAACGCCGGCACGGCGGAGGCCGCCATTGCGACCGTGCGCGACCAGGAGGCCGCCGGGGCCGATTTCATCAAGGTGGGCTTTGTCACCCCGGCGGTGTTCTTCCAGGCGCAAGCCGAGGCCAATCGGCTCGGCATCCCGATGGGCGGTCATCTCCCCACCGGCATCGACGTGGTGGCGGCATCCGACGCTGGCATACGGTTCATCGAGCACCTCGGGCCAGGGGTCGGGATCCTCGCCGCCTGCTCGACCGACGAAGCAGGCGTGCGGCAGGCCCTCGCCGCCCTCCCCCCACTTGCGGCGCCGCCGGCCACGATCCCCCCCCCGCCTGGGGCGCCGCCGGCCGCGTTCCCGTCCCCCGACCCGTGGCTGATGCGGAAGTTTGTGATGAACCCCTCTGCCCGGTCGACCCCGGCCGATATGGCCATCCTACAACGCGCGGTGAGCACGTTCAGCGACGAGAAATGCCGGGCGCTGGCCGCGACGTTCGTCGCCGATGGGACCTGGCAGTGCCCCACGCTCATGCGGGAGCGAACGAACGAGTTATGCGACGCGCCCGCGTTCCGGGACGACCCCAACCTCCGCTATGTCGACCCCTCCACGGTCGAGGAGTGGGCCGAGGTCGCCGACGCGTTCGGGCGGCGGCCGCCCGAGGAGAGGGCCACGTTCCGCGCCGCCTACGCGGTGCAGTTGGAGTTGACGAGGCTATTCGACGAGGCCGGCGTGAAGATGCTGGCCGGCAGCGACGTGACCGGGGCGGCCTGGGAGGTTCCGGGCTTCTCCCTGCATCAGGAGTTCGACGAGCTCGCGAAGGCTGGACTGTCTCCCCTCCGGGTCCTGCAAATGACCACGCTGCACGGCGCGGAGTTTCTCGGCACGACCGCCGACATGGGCGCCGTGGAGGCTGGGAAGGCCGCCGATCTCGTCCTGCTAGACGCCAACCCCATCGAGAGCGTCGACAATCTGCACGCGATCTGGGGCGTCGTGCGGGCTGGACAGTACTATGCGTCCGCCGACCTGGAGGCGATGAAGAGCAGGGTCGCAACGTCGAGATCCGTGCACTAGCCGTACGGCTGGGTGCCGTCAGGGGTGTCGTGGGGTCGTGTTGAGGGCGACGCTCAAGCGCCGATCCGAGGGCGTCGCCGTATGACTGATACGGCGCGCCGACGCGTGCAGTAACCGACATCAAGGCCATGATGCAGGCGATTGAAACGACGTTTGGCGGCCTTGACGTGCTCTTCGCTAACGCGGGCGTGATGATGCGACTGCAGCCATTGGGGCGAGAGGACGAGGCGCATGTCCTCCGATGCCTCGGTGTCACTCTGCAACCGACAGGCTGGCGCGATCACCCCTGCGGCGTGCCCACGGCGAACGTCCGGAGATAGGCGAACGCGCTATCGAGGGCAAGGCGTAAGACACGCGCGTCCTTGCGCGTCTGTGCAAGCAACCGGCCGCCCTGAATGCTCGCCATCGTCGCCGCCGCCAGCACGGCCGGGTCGGCCGCGGCGCGCAGCTCGCCGCGCGCGCGCATCCGCTCCAGTCCCCGTGCGAGGTACCCTTCCCACTGGTCGAAGGCGGCGACGAGATCGACCCGCGCCGCCTCGTCCTGGTCCGCGAGTTCGCTGGCCAACGATCCGAGGGGACACCCGCCGACACACCCCTGCCCCTCCTGGCTCGTCACGAGGAGGTCGAACCACGCCGCGATGGCCGCCCAGGTGTCGAGCGTGTCCAGCGCGGGCCGCTGTCCGTCGAGGATGCGCGCGGTCTGCCGCGCGATGACGGCGCGCACCAGGGCGTCCTTGTCGGTGAAGTAGTGGTAGAACTGGCCCTTGCCCACGTCCGCGGTCGCGAGCACGTCGTCCAGGCTCGTGCCACGCACCCCCCGCAAGAACATCAGGTCCGCCGCCGCCGCGACGATCCGCCCCCGGCTGGCCCGCCCGCGCCGTGTCTTCGGTTCTGTTGTCATGCCCTCATTCTACCACCGTAGGGCAAAAACTGTACTTCACGGTCCAAACAGTGTACAGTGTACTAAGCGGTACACATGAGCGACCGCGACCCCGGGTAGTGTGCGGACGCACGAGGAGAGCAGCATGACTGGACGGCTACAGGGCAAGACCGCGTTGATCACCGGCGGGACCGCCGGCATAGGCCGCGCCATCGCCGAGGCCTTCACCCGCGAGGGTGCCCGCGTCGTCGTCGCGGGCCGGGACGCGGGGCGCGGCCAGACGGCCGCCACGTCCATCGGCGCGGGCGCGACGTTCGTCCAGGCCGACGTGTCCTCCGTCAAGGGCGTGCGCGGCCTGGCCCGCGCCGCGACCGACGCGCTCGGGCACGTCGATATCCTGGTCAACAACGCCGGCATCGGCGCCTTTGTCGCGACGGATGCCCTCGCGGAGGCGGACTACGACACCATGTTCGCGACCAACGTGAAGGGGACGTACTACCTGACGGCGGCGCTGGCGCCGGGCATGGCGGAGCGTAGGTCGGGCAAGGTCATCAACATCACCACGATGGTCGCCGCGTTCGGGCTGTCGGGGTTCGCGGCCTACGGCGCCTCCAAGGCGGCGATCGACCTGCTGACCAAGGCCTGGGCCGCCGAGTACGGCCCGTCCGGCGTGAACGTCAACGCCATCGCGCCCGGCCCGATACGCACCGAGGGCGCTACGGACAGCGGCCGAGGCGCGGCGCTGGACCGGCTGGCCAGTGCGGCCCCGGCTGGCCGCGCGGGGCGACCGGAGGAGATCGCAGCGGCGGCGGTCTACCTGGCCAGCGACGAGGCCGCCTTCGTCCACGGCGCCATCCTGCCCGTCGACGGCGGGCGCGTTGCCGCCTGACAGGCCCAACGCCGGACCGGATAGCTTAGCGGCGTCCCACTGACATGAACGGACGACAAATGAACGGAGACAAAGGAGGAGACGTGGATCGGGTCGATGGCAAAGTCACGTTGATCACGGGGGCAAACGCCGGCATCGGGAAGGAGGTTGCGCGGCAGTTGGCACTCTCCGGCGCCTACAGAAAGATCTACCTGGCGTGTAGGAACCGGTCGAAAGCCACCGTCGCCAAGAAGGATCTCGAGACCGCGACAGGCCAGGCGATCTTCGAGATCGTCCTCATGGACGTGTCCGATCCGGCCTCGGTCCGGGCGGCGCTGTCGTCCGTCCACGAGACAATCGACGACCTGGTCATGAACGCGGGCGGCTCAGGCGGCAAGACACCGTTGGCGTTGACCAAGGATGGGGTGACGGAGATCTTCGCGTCCAACGTCCTGGGGCATGTCGTGTTGCTCGACGGATTGATCACGGCCGGCAAGTTGGGGAGAGCCGCGGTCTTCGCCGGGAGCGAAGCGGCGCGGGGCTTCCCGCGGCTGGGGATGAAGCGCCCGACCCTGGCGACGTCCTCGGCCGATGAGTTCGCGTCGCTCTGCGACGGGACCTACTTCCGCGGGCGCAAAGCCGACGGCACGCTGGCCTACGGGCAGGTCAAGTATGTCGGCGCGCTGTGGATGGCCGCCACCGCGCGGCGCAACCCGACGCTCAGGCTCATCACAATGAGTCCCGGCAACACGCGCGGCACGGATGTCGCGCGGGACTTTCCGTTGCCCCTCCGCCTGGTGATGACCTACGTTCTTCTGCCCGTGGTCGCGCCCCTCTTCGGGATGGTCCACGACGTCGATCACGGGGCCAGGCGCCTGATCGAGGGACTGAACGACGAGACTCTGAAGAGCGGTTCGTTCTACGGGAGTAAGGCGCACACGCTGACGGGTCCCGTGATCGACCAGAGCGAGATTTTCCCCGATCTGGCGAACACAACCTACCAAGATAACGCCAGCGACGCGGTTCACCGCTTTGTCTAAGCCCATGCGCTTGCATAAAAAGCTGCACGCTGCCCTGGTCTGAGCGACGCTGGCGGCGCCGCTTCCGCTGCATAGGAGATTGAAGACCATGACCTCCCCCTATCTAAAGGGCGAATTGACGCCGTACCCGGACGGCTTCACGACGAAGAATATCGAGACCAACGGCGCGACGATCCACACGCGGGTGGGCGGTCGCGGGGCGGCCGTCGTGCTGCTGCATGGCTACGGCGTGACCGGGGACTCCTGGGCGCCCCTGGCGACGACGCTGGCCGCCACCTACACCGTCATCGTCCCCGACCTGCGCGGGTTCGGGCTCTCCTCCAAGCCGGAGGGCGGCTATGACAAGAAGACCCAGGCCGGGGATGTGGCGGGGGTCCTGGACGCGCTCGGGGTCGCGCGGGCGGCGCTCGTCACCCACGACATGGGCGGCCTGGTCGGCTTCGCCGTCGCCGCGCGGCAGCGCGAGCGCGTGACCCGCTGGGTGGCGATGGATGGGCCGCTCCCCGGCATCGGTCCGTGGGACCAGCTCACCCACAATCCCCGGCTCTGGCACGTCGGCTTCGGCGGCCCCGACATGGAGCGGCTGGTGGCCGGCCGCGAGCGCATCTACCTCGACCATTTCTGGAACGACTTCTCCGCCGACCCGGCCGCCTTCGGCGAGGAGATGCGGGCGCATTATGCGGCGCTCTACGGCTTGCCGGGCGGGATGCGGGCGGGCTTCGCGCAGTTCGCCGCCTTCGCGCAAGATGCGGCCGATAACAGGGGCTTCCTCGCGGAGGGGAAGCTCACGGTCCCGGTCCTCGCGGTCGGCGGCGAGGCGTCCAGCGGGGCGATGGTGGAAACGCTGATGCGGCTCGTCGCCGACCAGGTGGAGGGCGCCGTCGTCCCGGCCGCCGGGCACTGGCTAATGGAGGAGAACCCGGAGGCGACCGTGACGCTCGTCCAGCACTTCCTCGCGTAGGCTCAGGGGATCAGGACAGGCGGCGTGGGTGGCTGCGGCGAGGTCGGCGGCCTTGCCGCGGGTGCGCACGACGGCGACGACGGCGGACGCGGGCACGCCGCGGGCCAGCAGCTCCTAGACGGCGAGGCGCCCGAGATGGCCCGAGGCTCCGGTGACGGCGTAGGTGGGCATGGTCATCCTCCTGAAGTAGTTGTCTAACGGGGTCTGATGGAGTTCGGCATGCAGTCGTCACGTCGTAGCCGGCGGCGTCACATCCGCTGTGCTGCTGAGGTGGCGAGCGGGGAGCACGACGGTCTCGTCGGTATCCGGCCCGGAAGAACCTCAGGAGAACGCGGCCGCGTGGTCGGTGGCGAACTGCGCGAAAGTGCGGGCCGGCCGGCCGAGGATCGCCGGCACGTCCTCAGCCAGCCAGGCCGCGTCGCCCTCGGCGATCAGGCTGACCGCGTGGGCGTTCATCGCGGCTATCGGCTCTGGCACGCCGACGCTCATCAGCGCCTGCTTGTCCTCCTCAATCGTACGCTCACTGAACACGATCGGCCGTCCGAGCACCTTTGAGAGCACCGCCGCCACGTCGGCGTAGGAGAGCAGCTCCGGCCCGGTGAGCACGTATGTCTTTCCAACGTGCGCGGCGGGTGACGCAGCGATCTCCGCGGCCACGGCCGCGACGTCGCGGGTATCGATGAGACCGACCTGCCCGGCGCCGGCGGAGGAGCCGAAACTGTTTGTCTGTGCGATCGCGGACGCCAGCATGAGGAAGTTCTGCATGTAGAAGTTGTTGCGCAGGAGGGTGTAGCCCAACCCCGAGGCAAGCAGCCCGGCCTCAATCTGGGCTTGTCCGCGTTGTCGAGCGATCGGTGAGTCCGCCGAGGCCTTGCTCGTGATCTTCACGATGTGCCCAACGCCCGCACGGGCGGCACGGTCGATCACGTTCAGCTCTTGGGCCGGAACCGCCGGGCTGACGAGCACAACGGACGTGACCCCCTGCATCGCTGCGTCGATGGTCGCCGGGGCGTCAAGATCGCCTTCGGCGACGTCCACTCCAACCTGCCTCAGCGCGGTCGCCTTCTCCGGGTCACGGGCCAGCACCCGCACGGACGCGCCGCGTTGCGCGAGTAGGCGCGCCGCTTCGGAGCCCACCTTCCCGGCTGTGGTTATCAAGATCATTATCGGCCCCTCCTCTTCATTCGGTTGCGCGTGCTTCCGAGGTTCACGGCGATGATGAGAGCTGGTTGTTGTTCATGCACTTGAGTGAACATAGCAGACAACCAAGCAGCTGCTAGCATAGATTTCATGTCACCCCCAAAAACCACTGATGGGCCTGCGTCCGGAACTGATGTTGAGCGCGATATCGAGAAGGCAACGGGCGCCGCGAAGGCGGCGGCCGGACGGAGAACTACCGAGCAGGTCGAGGATCTGCTCGTGCCAACGATCGCCGGAGCGCTCGCTGGAGGGTGACAGGCCCACGTCGCCGCGGTAGTCGGCTGACACGACACTGATCCAGGGCGGGTGGCCCGTGGAGCAGGTGCATCGCGGACCACCCGGCCGGTACGTCGTCGCCCGCCTCGGTCCTAGGCGAGGCCGACCTGCTGCGCCAGCAGAGCGGAGTCCCAGAAGGCGAAAATCTCGATGATTAGGTCGCCGTCCCACTTGACGATCTGGCCGAAGTCGAGGGCGAACGCTTTTCCTGTGGGGGCGACCACCTTGCCGTCGGGCAGGGTCATCTCCCCGGTGAATGCGCCTGTGGCGCGGCTGACAACGGTGATCCAGTCGCCGCTTCCGAACTGGATTGGGTAGGGGTCGTTGTCCACATGGACGTCGGGGAAGGTGCGAAAGAACTGCCCCATCGCCGCAGCGTGCGCCGCCCGTCCGTGGAGCGGCTCTGCGTTCCCTGGGAGGTGCGCGATCATGTCCGGGTGGTGGACCGCGTCCATCGCCGCGACGTCGTGGGCGTTGAAGGCGTCGTCGCCCTTCTTCATGAGCGCGAGCAGGCGCGCGGTCCGGCTGGTGTCGGGGGTCGTGGTATCCATGATGGCTCCTTTTATGACGTACGTCCGTCGAACGATCGCGGCGCCCGGCGCCGAGGGCCGCTACAACCACTATAGGGTGTAAGCTAGGGCAATCGCATTTAAATTCGCTTTAGCGCCACAGATTTCCGTATTAAATAGGAATGGTGCGCTCATCCGGCCGAACATATCGCAATTGGTCCATACGAACCCGCAACCGTAATTCTACGTGTAACGCGAACGCAATGCATAAGACGTTGCTGTCGCACGAATTCATTTTTTTGGGCCTCCCAACGCCATAATTATGCTATAATTTAAATGCGATTGCCCTGGGGTGTGGGCGCAGAGAACACAAGTAGGCAGTATTTTGTGCTATACTTACAGAAAAGTAACCATAGGCGACGGTCGGTGCGGCGGGGGGGCGAATGGACGACAGGGGGACGGGCGACGGGCGCCCGAAGGGCTACGGGTGCCCGGTCGAGGCGCTCATGGAGGCGACCGGCGGCCGCTGGAAGCCGGTCATCCTGTATCACCTGATGGGCGGGACGCGCCGCTTCAGCGAGCTCCGCCGCCTGGCGCCGCAGGTCAGCCAGCGGATGCTGACCCAGCACTTGCGCGAGCTGGAGCGCGACGGGCTCGTCCATCGCGAGGTGTACCGGGAGGTGCCGCCGCGGGTGGAGTATTCCCTGACCGCGCTTGGGCGGACCATGGAGCCGCTGCTACATCAGATGAACGCGTGGGCCGCGGCGCACCTGGTCGAGGCGTCAAGGGGCGAGGGCGCGGGCGAGCCGCACGCCGCCGCGGCGGCCGTGTCCTCCTTGGGGGCCTAAGCGAGCGCGAGGGCATCATGGGGTGAGGACCGTCCCGCCATCGCGCCAACACGGACAACGACGGACGAAAAGCGCGCCATTTATCGGGGACAACGACATGCCTCTGGGCGTCCGGGAGGCACCAGACGGGGGCGCGCCAACGACCGCGCCTGACCATGGCTACGACGGCGGGAGACCCGGCCGCGCGAGCGCCCCTCGCGCCGCGCCGATTAGTGCAGTCAGGGCAGCGGCGGCGGCGGGGCCTGAGAACGTTTCATGGATGACGGATGGGGCACGCTTGGGCAACGAACGTTAGCTGGATGCGCGTCCTGAGGCCGCTGTTAGCCCGAGCGACACGATCCGCCACGCGAAAGAGAGCGGCGCAGTCGTAAGCGATGTCGTGCAAGCGATCGGCGCACAGCACGCGCGTAGCCATGCTAACGGCTGCCCGAGAATGGACCGAGCGCCAGCGATGGGCCGCGTACTCAGGCGTCAGGGATTCACGCCACGCGACCTGCCTGCTCATATAGAAGTGGACGGGCCACCAGAATTGCACGACGTGGCCCGCGTCCGCACAGGTGGAGCCAGCGCCGTGCGCGTGATCCGTCGGTGGTAGCTCGTCATTAGGGTCAGCGCAGGAGCGCCGTCCACTTCTACATGAGTAAGCTCGGATAATGGAGTGAAACCCTGGGCGTATGGCTGCTGCATAACTATTCACTGAGCCGCGATCGTCACTAGGTCCGGGTATCCGTTAATTTGGTTCCCGCACATGGGGCACCGATCATGTGGAAAGGGTAGCGGGCGCAACAGAGCGGACGACGGCGTTAGCGGAAGCGCCCTTCGCATCACAGACTTCGGCGTGAAAGGATTTCGCCGAATGACTTCAATAATGCATACGCGATATCAGAGTTTACCTTCCACCCGACGGGTCATATAGTGGCCGCATATACCGGTTCCGGACGAACGGCATTTGCATGGTTATGCATGCGTCTGGGCGTTGACCTGAGCGCGCGACGAGGTGAGCAATAGACGCGAGGGCATCGTACGACGAGGTGAGGGGCGGGGAAATCGTCCAACGGCTGACTGCGCCATAGGGGCAACCATGCGCGCTTACATCGAGTCGCAGAAGCGACGGGTGTAGGCGCTATCTATCCCCGCCCACAAGGGGCGGGGTATTCCGTGCAGTTTTCATTAAAGTATGGCGCTCCACTCCACACCGTGCCCCGGCCTAGCAGCTTTTCCGCACGCTTGACGATCACATCAAGGGTGCCAGCACGATCATAGGCCAGCAATAGCGCCAGACTATATCGATCGCCAAACTATATTGTCACTCTACACAACTGTAGGCTGACAATAAAGTTTGGCTGGCTGAGCTGCACGATCACCCGTCAAATGAGGTGTCTGGTGACGTCAGTGTGACAATAAAGTGTGGCGCTCTGCTCCACGCCGCGCCCCGACATAAACGCTTTCCCCCACGCTTGATGATCATATCAAGGGTGTCCGTGCGGTCATAGGCACACAGTAGCGGCACACTTTATTGTCCATCGCCAGACTTTATTGTCCATCGCCAGACTTCATTGTCCATCGCCAGACTTCATTGTCGATCGCCAAACTTTATTGTCACTCTACAACAACAACGACGTGACCAGCCAGGTCGGCGTCGTCGGCGTGAACTGTTTCTCCGCCCGAGCGGCTGGCCTGGGGGCGCACGCGCAGCAGGAACGGTGCGCGCACGAGGGCGGGCAGGGTCGACGCCTTCGCCGTCACCAACGCCTCCCCCTGACGGAGGACGGCGAGGTCACGCGGGCGCACACCATCGAGCGCGGTGACGGCCTTGCGCAGGTGGCGCAGCCAGGCCGGCGACGTGCTGCAATGCAGGAAGAGCGTCGTCGAGAGCTCGAGGATTTCCACGGGGACCGAGGCGGGATCCTGGCTGCCGACGATGATGTTCAACCCCTGGTGGCGCATGTCGCGCACATAGTGGATGACCTCCCGCATGAGACGCCCATCGAATTCGTGCGCCTCGTCCAACACGCAGGCCTTCCCCAAGCCCGGCACGGCCGCGATCAGCGGGAGGAGCACCATGAACAAGGTCA